>C687J13896_1000012_pt1 | contig 216338 bp, 94 predicted proteins | sample RifGroE2_FD_13896 | JGI IMG/M metagenome (IMG submission 13896)
GCCCTCTTTCTTTCCTGATGCCTTTTCAACTAAATATGCTGCGGATTCAATAGGACTTGTAACTGCATTACCGATTATTCTTATGGCTTGTGCGGCTCTCTGATTAAAGCCTTGTGGCAATGCGGTAAGATATGCTTGTATTGTAGGTTTCTCCTCTTTTACTTCGGGTGACTTCAATAGTCCTTTTGCCAGAACATCCTCTATGGTAGTCTGAGGATAGCCTGATGAATCGGGTGTTTTTAATGATGTGTCGGGTTTGATGAACTTGCTGAAGTCTGTTTCTTCGGGTGCAGGCATCGTGTCTAATGCGTGACCTACTACATCACGTGGCTCATTAAACTTAAAGTTTGCCAGTTCAGACGGTGATGGCTTCTTGCTTACTTCGGGTTTCTCTTTTGGGGAAGAATCCTCGCCAAAAACTTCGAGAACCAAGTCTTTGCCAAAGCCAAGAGTCTTGTATAAGTCTTTTTTTTTTAATCCTAATGTCTCGGAAAAACTCTCATAGGTATCAGGAGCATCAAACTTATTAGCCTTCAGATAGTCATAATACTGTTTTGCATTTGCCTCATCAGCCAATGTTGAAGAGAATGATTCGTAGGTACTCGGCACATCTGCTTTTGCAGTTACCAAATAGTCGTAATACTTTCGTAAGTTGTCATCTTTTACTTCCATGTTATTCCGCTATTTTTAAGTACAGTGCCTCTTCCTATTGTCTTAGGGTCTTGCTTTCCATAGATGTCTTTCAACTTGCCTGCCTTGCCATCATCCTTTATTATTGGCAGATCACCAGCCTGATCACCTAATCGTTCACGTGGAACGGAGAATATTTGCTTTCTATACACTCCTGCTTCCTGTGAATCTGATGTTGATGTGAAAATAAATGAATCAGTCTTCGGGTCATAGAAGTTCAACTGAGCACTAACCAAGCCTCCTGCGTCTGTCACTTTCTCCCATTTACCCCCCTGTAATACATCAGCACCAAGATCGCTCATGGGTATCCCAATAAAAGGTGTTCTTATGTTAAAATCATAATGCTCATCATAATCCCTGTCTCCAAGACGTACTTTCTGATCATTCCTCGCTGTGGGCTGCGCCTTCGCCTTCTGACTTCCAAATAAAGTGATATTAAGACCACCACCTTCATCCTTCTCCTGTAATGCACGTGTCAGTTTTCCACTTGCTGCCCTGTTGTATCTGGCTACAAAGTAATCTTTAAGAGGTACTACCTTATACTTGGTATTTTTCGCTTTCTCTGCTTCCAATGCACGTAACTCCGGCTCTGGCATCCTTTCAAATAGTTTCACTAAATCTTCTTCTTGCGCCCTCTCCATATTTGCATTTGGCACTCCTGATTCGGGGTCAACCATTACCTGAGTGACATAATCTTTGTTGTCATCAACAAACTTATCCACATTACCAATGGTGGGTTTCATTACCAATGCGGTGTTTAAGATAGCATCTCTTCCTTCAAGGGTGTTGTTGTTAAGCCCTGCTGTTAAATTCTTCTGAGTAGCATCCCAATCAACAAATCGCTGATTCTCCGGCTTCTTAAACTCTTCTGCTCTCAGTTTTTCAATAACATCAATTTTTACCTTCTGTGCGTTTCGCAGATCAGCCATCTCCTTTGTCTTTGCCTGATAGTCGGTGAGTGCCTTATATGCCATGACCTCTCCCTCTGTGGTAGGATTGACAAAGTTCACTCCCTTGGTGGCAAGTTCCATGTACATATCCTTGGCTTTCTGCTGACGTGACATGACCTCCCTGAATCCCTCTTTGTCATTCCATCCGTCAAGGTCAATCATTAACTTATCGAGTCCCTTTGCGGTGTTTCTTTCAATCTCATCCTGACGTTCACGCTTGCGCTGATACTTAATTGCATTCTGCCTGCGAGCGAACTCAATAGGATCATGGGATGAATCACCAAGATAAGGTGCTGCCTGAAATGAGGGATCTACTGTCTTAGCCATGGTGTCTATTGTTTTTCAAGTCCCTTAATCGCTTCCAAAATACTATTCAGGTCAATGCTGCCTGTCGCATTATTTTTTCCCTTACCCCACATCAGGGATGAGTTGAAGTCCTGATTTGTTGAACTGAGGTATTCTGCACCCGAACCAAGTACGTTCTTAACACCTGAGTTGATGTTTTTCATTCCTGAGTCCCTTAACATCTGTGCTATCTGTGCAGCCTGCAAGTACGGATCGGCCTTGTTCCATTCCCATACACGGTTTTCTTCTCCTGCTTTTGTTCCAAGTGCACTCATGTAGTCTCCCTGATAACCGGCTATCTGTTGTGCGGTGTCTCTTGCCATCTCTCCAAACTGATTCTGCTGCCTACCTACAAGTTCACCCATCATGCCATAAGCCTCTGCACCACTTCCAAGTTCTGATGCTGCTCTTAATCCTGCTGACGTGGCTCCCTTTATCTCATTACGGTACATCTCTCCACCAGGGATGTCATTTGCAAGCGTCCTTCCATACGAGTAATTAACAAGTTTATCAACACTCGGTGCAATAACGGCTTCGGGACGTGGGTTATTTGCCTCCATCTCCTTTGCCTGCTTTAACTGCCTCCCCCCGACTATTCCCTGAAATATTGACGGCAGGATGTTAAGCACCTGTGCAACAATCTCACTTGTGCCTCCGGTGGCTACTCCTAATCCGGCTCTTGCTGCATTGCCTGCCAATGATGCGGCATATTTCTGACCTCTCTCATACTGCCCTTGATTGGCTGCAGCATACTTAGTTGGTGTGGGTGCCCATGTCATATCTTTAAATATTACGTTCTGATGGTGTTGAAAATACTGTTATCGAATCAATCCTGACCTTCTCATCATGTTCTGATGTCCTGAGTTTGACAAAGCAGAATCTCCCTCTCATCTCCCTTCCATTAAGTTTACGGCTAAGTGATGTCAGGAAATTCCCCTTGGAGTTCTCATCCTTCATTATCTTGCCAAAATAAACTCCCTCTCTGCGTTCAAATACCGGAACATTACTTTCCATAAGTTCTCCGGCTGCTGATGCTTCTGCGGGGATGGACACATACCTTGCAAGTGACTCGAGCAGATGATCAGCAATAACTCCAATGGCTGTGAACACCTTGTTTTTAACAGGTTCCATATTAGAAACGACCTCTATCTCTGCATAGGTGGATGTTCCTGACCACGAAAGATAATCCTGTCCCTCATCCATATTCATAATCCACAGTCTTTGATGATACAAATGTGCGAAAAAATTACCTAAGTGAAGGTAGCTTTCGGTTATTTGATCTATCTCCGTGACAAACCTCCCTCTCTTTTCACTGAATACGATGCCCTTGATCTCATCTCCCTGACGGAATGTTGCCCATACTTCTTCAAACTCATTGTTTGCTCCGATGTTCACCACAAGTGCATCTCCACCCCCTGTTGTTCTTATCCATGCCACAAGGTCTTTAAACCATCTTGACATCTTATATTCGGGTCCTGATAATGCAAGTTGTCCATTGGGTGCTGATCTTATAAGAGCTCCCTGACTGTTATCCCAATAATACAGATTCCTTCCATTTACCATTATGCTGTCGGGATGCTGACACCCATAGTCAGTCTCCATAGGACGTGTCTCTGCAAGGAACTGGTCAGTAAGTACGAACTGCTCTGTACCATCAGGATTAAAGGTCTGTATCCTGTTTACATAGATAGATGTCTCCTTATATAGTTGGATGATCTTTAAGGTGAACCCTACCTCTCTCAGTCCTGTTATGTCACCATTCTTCTTAGGCAGGTCAACAAAATCATCATAGACAAAATGAGCAATGTTATTTGTGCGTGTCCCTGTTATCAGAAATCCTCCGTTTCTTATCCTCTCATGCAATACTGTCTGCCTCTGGCTCAGATCATCCAAGAACGGGAATCCCTGAGATGTGAGTTTGTTCGCAATAAGCTGATCACTCCACCAATCACTCGGAAAGATGCTCTCTGCCCAAAATGGATATATGAGATTCGATGCGTGTTTATAGTTTAACCGGATATATTTGAAACAGTCATGTGCGGTGCTGTTAACCTCCGCTTCTTGCACCAACACCCCGTTTGCGCCAAATATCTGATCAACATCTCCTTTGTGATATTTCTTCCCATATTCATTTGTTGCAATGTCAAACACCATTCCTGCACCATAAGCAACGGTTTGTCCTAATCCCTTACGTGGACGATATAGTTCGACTACGATGTTCTCTGCACCTTCAAATGGAGTAGGGTGTTCTACTGCCTGAAAGATAAGCCAATCGCCTCCGATGGTATCTCCGTATTGCGTCCCTGTGGATTCTATCTCGTAATCATAAACGTAATCACTACCTATTGCCTCTCCATAACTTGTGGTTTCATCAATAGTCCCTACAAGCCTTATCCTATCTCCTTCTTCCCATACATAAGTAGGAACCTTCCACCTGTTATTCTTGCCCTGTGTCCATTCAAATGTATCGGTGACATTAAGAGCATATCGGTTATTCCCTATCCCTGTTATATTATCAGCACGAATCTGTACAAAATAATCCATAGAGATATTCCCGTAATACACAATCTCGTATGTCTCTGCCCAATCAGGGGGGGTGTGTTTAATCTTGAATAATAAAGAGACTATTTCATTAAGTGCCGGACCTCCTTCTTTAGAGTAGAAAGGAATATAGATGTCGAGAAGTTTGGTTTTTACTACTGAACATTGCCTTCCACTCCTATCTTTATAAACAATCCCGAATCCGTGGGTTGCGCCACATTTTAAGTCCGTGAACTTTGATGTAAATCCGTATGATGATATATATGCAGTCAATGTAAGATAATCAAACATCACTGTCAAATCCTTTATTTCATAAGGATCAAAACAGAATGTCCTCCCTGTCTCGTCCATGTATATCTGATTATAAGGAGATCCTGCTACAACTGACATCCCAGCCAAAGTCATTGCTGCAGACAGTCCTGCTTTTACATCTGCCAATGTGTCTCCGGGATTTGCTACATACGAAGCACTTAAATCAGTGCCATCCATGACGTTTACTGCATTCACAAAATAAGTGCCACCTTCTACTATGCTCTCAGGGATTGTAATTGCCATTACTGCTGTCACAATCTCCCATTCTTTACAGTGACCTGCGGGGTCAACTCCAATAGATGATCCTGTTTGTACCGGAGATGCATCAAGTATAGTAGATGGTACTACACTCCCTGCGTCTGTGTAGATAATCTCATAGTTAATGTCCGGCTGAATCACATCAGACCCCTCGGTTATCATTCCAAAGACAAGAGCATTACCCCCTACCAGTTCCATGTGTCCTGCAAGTGGAGGGACATAGGTAAATGGTTCGGCAATGACCCCTGCATCAATGATCTCCTTCACCCTATCATTATAGAATGCAAGATTATAATCCGAGTTGTGTGCTGCTATCATCAGTGTGTTAGCTTACATAGATTATGCCAAGAGCGTTCCATGTGATGGTGCTTGTGCCATTACTCACAATCTGGTCTGTCTCGAGATCAATGATTGCCCTAATTTTTGATGTTGCGGGGTTTCCGGTATCGGCATATACTACCAAATAACGGTAATTGAGACTTGCTCCCGGCCCTATCACCTGATCTGTTGCGTCAAGAAAATAGTTATTACCATGTGCTGTTGATGCGTTTCCGGCAATAGCCACTCCTCCTGCTGCATATCCGGTTGTCGCTGCAATCTCATACGTTGCAGTATCAAGGTTAGATACATACTGATGCGTAGCGGCATTTGGAGTAAAGGTATTTTTCAGCAACATGAGTTTCAGAGATTCATTCTTCCATGCGGTAGTGATCTCATCTTTTACAAATTTTGGAATACAACTAAGACTTGCCATGATATTTTGAATTTAAGTTATTTCGACTGTTGATAAATATACTCTTACTGTGTCTCCTGTGTACATCGCTACATCTGCTGCAAAGTACCTGTCAAATGCTCCATTATAAACATCCTGCGAGGTGGCATTGTGTCCACGTGTCACACCATTGACGGTTATCTTCCACCATAATATGAATGGGTCACTGTTGCCAAAATCATAAGATATTGTGCCCGTGACCCTGATTACCGTGCCTCCACTTGCCACAACCCCTGCGCCTGAGGTTATCCTCAGATCAGTAGGCTCATCCATGTCAATGCTTACATAACAGGTGACATCTGACGGAGGTATGACCACTGCTGCTGACTGCTCTACCCATACTGATATTGTATCTCCGGCATCCGTCATAAAGGTTATCGGTGCTGATGGCTTTGCTCCTCCGATGTTCTCCTCTGTCGGATATACTTCAAGGGTGTCACCATCATTGAAATACATGCCTTCTGACATAGGGTAGTCACCATTTCTGTTTACAGTGAGCCAATCCGGTTTTGCACTCATATAAGCATTATACGGTAATGCCTCCATAATCAAATCCTCTTTGTTTGCCACACCAAATTCTGCTGCTGTCCATATAAGATGATTTGCGGATGCAGCAACACTTGAATTTACAATGCTTGGCTTAATTGGTGTCAGTCCCAATGGTATCTGTGTATTCGCTGCCTTCTGAATATCTACTGCTGAGAGATACACATCTACCGTTTCTCCTGCCACCAAGTTCCTGTTTAATGCTATCGGTACTGGGTAATTTATAGTGCCATTGGTCACTGAGAAACTACCACCACCATACGGCAATACCCCTATATCTGCCCTCCAATACATCGTAAATGTATCACCAGGATTATAGTCTGAGTTGTCAGTTCTGAATACCAACGTCACAAGCCTGCTCTGGCTCATTGCCGAAGCGGAGTTATTAGTTATAGTCTGAGGACTTGCATCATCGGGGTCTTTCTGTACTGTACAGACTATTGCTACCGGAGGGGGAGGGCTTGCTGCTGCCTGAGAAACGAGTATTGATGAACTGTCACCATAAGAGTTTGTCAAAACAATGTATCCCGACCTTGCCACGTATGCGGTGTTCTCTGTTGCGGGAAATACTGCGATTACTTCACCATTAACCATGGTCATCCCTGCTGACATGTCAAAACCACCACCATTGCGAAGTGTAAGCCATGATGGAAATGAAGTCAGAAACAAAGATACGGGGGAACAATCTATGATTATCTCCTCCCTGTCATCATATCCCTCCTCTGCTGCTCCAAAAGCTATTGCAGGGATGGTTGACACATAGGACATAAACACATCTGGGGTGAGGGGGGTTAATCCTAATCCAACCTCCTCGGGCAATGATTCAATTGAGTTTTCTACTGATGGCAACGGCACGGATAATGCCAATTCAACATACCCTGCCTCAGTAGTTCGGGAAATCTCATTGCCTCTCTCCTGCTCCTCAAACTTATTTATTGTCTCTATAAGGAACCATTTTGATGTGTCCTGACTGCTTCTGCCTATAACCTCTATGGCTCGTACTTCTTCTCCTCCTGTGTCGAAAGTTATTTGTAGCTTGTTGTTCAATGACACCATCTCATTTGCAAGGCCTGTGGCTGTTTCTTCTTCTGCCTGTGGCACGGGAATAATACTTGCCGGAGAAAAGGTACTCTTTCTCCAATCCATGTACACATACCTGTATGCCACCTGAAATAATGTCTGCCTGAGATTATTTATTTTGCGTGTGTCGTCTGACTCATAGGTGACTACCGGAGGATGTTTTGGTGGTGCTGCCTCAAAATAGAAGTTCTTCACATCCATAGAGTAATACGCATCCTCAATGAGACATTTCAGATTAAGCCATGCTGTCCCTGCATCTGACTTTGGTTCATTGCCTACATTTGCGTTAAGAAGACTCTTGTAATAACCATTGCCATTGCTGACTATCTGATCTATGTCATAACTTTCTATCGCACTCCACTCTAATGTCTGAGGGTACTGACCATAACCGATGCCAAGCAAAAATGACTTCTTTGCTCTTGCTATGTCCATCTGATAGATTGGATTCAGATTATCCGTCCATACGAGTCTTCCATGCACCACACGTGGATTATTAAACTTATACTTAGCATTGAAGCCTATGTCATTATACTGGTCATAATAAACTACTGTCTGTACACGGGTGTCGATGTTTATCTCTATTATCCATGCTGAATATCTCTCTGTGTCAATATAAAAGACATACAAACACCTTGTCTCTGGATCAATGCATTTACCATTCAGCAGGATATTTGTGATATAAGAAGGGTCAATAGAAGTCGTTGCGCCATCTTCCTTTATGAGCCTCACAGACCTCCAATAAGTCTTCAGTGCTGATGCTTTTGTTGCAACGGCACTGTCATATGAAAGGGATAATATTTTAGCGTATGAACTCATTCTTAATTATTAAGGCGTATCCCGCATGCAACGAACCGAACATCCAGCTGACTTATTAATATCGCTTCTAAATGCTTGAATATTATTCCATAAAATATAGCGAGACCATGCATTCGCTCCCCCTGCCACAGTAGAACTCCATTTATTACCATAGTTAGTTTTTTGATAAAACACACCATCATTGCCACGATAACCACCAGGCATATATTTGAGTCCATATTCATCTGTAGCCCCTGTATTTGGTGTTGTCCAATGATCTAATCCCATTTCTTTTAGTTTCCCCCCAGCAACAAAATCGCCCCCTGCGAATGCCATTAAAGCAGACCAATCTGCATCACTTGGGACTCTCCATCCCGTAGGTGCAAGATAGGCTCCTGCAACAACATTGTGATGATCTACTGCGTACCAATTATAAAGTAATCCATAATCAGGTATATTTAAAGGATCATTATTGTAAGCACAATATCCTTCTGTTATCAATGCTGCCCATGCGGCATTACCAACTACTTCTGTTATTGGAGACCCATCTCGGAATTTAGTTGTCTTTAGATTCTCTACCATCCACTGCTGAGCACCAATAGTAACATAAGTATAAACATTACCATCTGCATCAATAATTCCATCTTGGGTTGTTATAGTCGAGGTATTTGAATTTGGACTTGTACCAACATCATTATATGCACGTACACGGTAATAATATGGTGTCAGAGGTGATAATCCACTGACTGTATCAAATAATACATTGCCTACATCCTTATTGTTAAACCCTGCCACAAATGCAGTAAAATTCACATCCGTTGCTACATCGAGATAATATCCCGTCACCCCTTCTACTGCCAACCAGTTTGCTATAAAGGTCGTAGGTGTCTTCACACTCCCATTTATCGCTACCGGAGCCACGGGTTCACCCTCATCAGCAAGCCACAAAAGACAATTATCTCCAAGTAGGTCAAACAATAAATCAAACTTACCTCCGGGCACTGCACGGAATCCTGAAAGATCACTTGCCCCTGTATTCGGGTCTGTCCAATGCTGTTCCCCTGTCTCCTTTAATTTTCCGCCTGCTATCGCTGCACCACCAAGATATGTTAATAACGTGTCAATATCTGCCTCCGTAGGTACTCTCCACCCATCAGGGCAAAAGCCTGCTGTCATTACCTGACCATGCGTATAAAGCCTCCCATAGATGTCTGCATTATCCTCAGTGTCATCATATACCTTACTGCCCGGATACTCACCATCATAGTTCTTCTTCATCCACGTTTGAGTGCCTATAACTATCTCATTATAGCCACTATAAACAAATTGTCCACCAATACTCGATCCATAATATGTGATGAGATTATTGGGATTGATTAAAATGCAAACTTCAGACTGCAATGATTCAGCATTTCCGCTTTCGTTCTGAGATGCAGAGGATAAAGCACGGATATTTAAAGCCTCGATATATTCTCCGGGCTGCAAATCGGCAGGCGCATCGTCTTTGTTCAAGCCAATCTTAAATGATTTCTTATCCTTCAATTGCATAATGATGCTTCTTGTTGCTCTATTTTATTTTTTAATTTTCTTAATTCCCATGTTTTTAATGCAGATAAACGACATCTTTCCTTTACCTCGGAGGATCTCGGCTTCCGCATTTTCTGTTTACTCTCCTCTGTATGTTTAAATCCTTTATGCGACTGACTCATCTTCTCTCGCAGTTCTTCCGGCATCTTTTTACCCTTCCATGGACCAGGTCTCCCTTTGCTTGCTATTGACATCTTCGCTAAAGTCTCTTTTGAAAAGCGTCCATGAGTCCCTTTATACTTATTTGGTCTGCCTGTACTTGCAATGCGAGTTCTCTCTCGATGCATATCAGACATTTTTCTCCCTAAGTTATTTTTATTCCCCTTATGAGCCCTCGACATCTTCTCTCTTGTTTCTTTTGAATATATCCTGTTTTTAGCAAATTCCCTCATCTTTTGTCTTGTTTTTTCCGATGGGTTACTATTTGCTTTTCCAATCTTCTTTCTTGTTTCTCCTGATAATTTACGTCCTAAAGAACTTCCTGCTATCTTACAGATATTAAAATATGGTTTCAATTTACTTATATAAAACTGTTCTCTGTTTATCATCCAATCAGAAAAACAAGGTTCAATAATTGAGAATTGTAAATCGTCAATCCCGTATTTATTAACATGATATTGAAGTTTTTTAGAATGATGTTTATTGTCGATTAAATGTTTAAAGTGTTCTCTCCACCGATGAGTTATATCTAAAGAACTTCCAATATAAATCCTTTCGGGTTTAATCTTAGACTGAATCTTATATATGCCAGATTGGTTTTTCATCTGCGGGGGGCTTGATAGGTAGTACTATAAACCATCCTGAGATATTCGTCTTTTGTGAATGCGTTCTCATGTGACCTCAATGCTTCAATCGCTTCTTCATGTTCTGTTTTAAGCCTTTCCTTTGCGTTGTAAGCTATCCTTTGGTCATTTTCGTCCTTCTGCCAGAGAACATAAGTTCTGAGTGCAGGAACGCATATACGTGGTATCAGAGATGAACCATCGGGTTTTAATCCGGTACTGACATATTCCAAAACAATTTCTGACCTTGGGGTGCTGCCTGAGAACACAAACTGCCTGTTCTCTCTGTCCTCACGAAAATATGCATCATCAATGGCTCCGGGTAGTCCATATAAACCTCCAACAAAAACACCATTTTTCCAGTGATCTTGGAAGTAGATTATATTTGCTACATCAGCAGCTCCAATGGCTGCACCGTAATAATTGCCTATTTCCTCTCCTGTATCATCGAATACCCTTGGGAGTAATATGCTATCTTTCTTTGTGATGACCACCAATTTGCCCTCACTCGGGTAGCCAATTTTGATGTAATCTATGTAGTCTGCCGGAAATGCAACTGTTTTGGCTGCACTCATGTGAAGATAAACTACTTCTGAACCCGAGTCCAGATGATACATAGAAAGTTCTTCCGAGAATCCCTCAATGGCAATCTGCATATATCTGAGGTACGATTTTAAACTATAGTCCTGCAGTCTGTTAAGCATCGACATGACCACATATCTCAGTGTCACAAGTCCGGCGGTCTTTGGTATGGCAGTTGACATTGCTTATTGGTTTTTAGTTATGACCATATCATTCGACACGTCAGCAGTAGGTTTGCCTCGCATCACTTCAATAACCATCTTCATCAGATCATCCTCCCCATTCTCGGGCAGGGCAAGGTCATCAAAATCGTCAATCTGATCCAGATTTTGGACTAATAAGGCATCGACACTTGTTATTAATGTAGCAGGAGCCACAGGTAGTTTATCGAGCCTAAGTAGGTGACTTGCTTCTCCTGCGCCTGTGCTCAGATAGTTTTGTTCAAGCGAGTAGGTGGGTGTCGAATCCATGGTATTCACTTCAAGTTCTGCAAACACTACTGCTGCCGTTGCCTCCATTGGCGCAAACACATTTGATGGATCATCGGTGTCTGAAATTTGTCTTATCCCTGCATTTTCCGGCAACTGAACAGGAGCAAATGGCAATAATACATGAGCCTTTGTGCCTACCTGACTTGCTACTGCACATGGATACATCTTACTCCATGCGTCAATCTGACTGAACTCATTGTACTTCTTTCCGTTTCTCCATGCATTGATGATGATCTTATTGAATGCAGATGACATCCATACCTTAATCTCTTCTGGGTGGTACTGTCCTTTCAAATCACCCGCATTATCAGATGCAAGCCACGATTGAATATTGTCAACCAAGTTTATTTTCTTCATGTTATCCTTCTTTTATCTTGGCATTTGCATAATTCACAATATCCGACTCACGCAAATTTACTCCAATATATTCCAAGCACCGCCTCATTATAGGTATTTTTTCATCCTCTGGCCATTCCAGTTCGGTTGATGTGGCAGCATCATACACAATATACCCATCATGTTCAGTGTATTGGAATGACGGTGTTGCCGGAAATTTGTAGTAATTTAAATCCGAATTTACTATTGTCAAAGGTCTTATGTGTATTCCATCGCTGCGAATAATTCCGCAAGGACTTGCAGTTGTTGGTCTCTTGGTATAGTTGCCCTCTCTTGCTGCGAACTCTGCCTCTCTGAGTATCTCTACTGGCTTTGGAAGGGTGGTGGCAACACCGTTGATGGTCTTTGAGAAATTATAAACTACTGTCATTAAATGAACGTAGTTGGAAGGAAAGTCCATCACTCCGTTTGTCACAGTTCGGTTTGGCAGACGCACCTTAAAGGCTTTCATATCGTCAATATTCTTCAGGGTTATCTCCGAACCTTCACTTGCTATCGGTCTTCCTGGTGCGTATTCTTCTGGCAGCCCATATTTATCTCTAAAGTGATCTATGTTAGCAGTGGCAATAAGCAAATTGAATCTTTCGGGTGTAACAACCAGCCCGTCAAAGTCCTTGTTTACTATCAGTTCAATTAACGAATAAATTTGCCCCAATGTCATCTCACGTCCCTCCCTATTTTATACTTGTTTTGCTGATTCTATTGGATTCTGTTTAATTTGTGCCTGTACTGCTACTGGCATGTGTTCAGAGATAAAGTTAGATAATAACTTGACAAATATACTAACCTTCAATGCCCAATCTACATCAGTCCATAATGAACTAATGACAAGACTTGCGAATAACAGAAAATCACAAGTAAACTTTATCAACTGAGGCGTTCTGTTTTTCCAGTTTGTAGTACCTATACTGTACTTTGAATTTCCTATCTGCATAATTTCAAGAATTAGTTATTTCTTTCTAAACATTAAGTACCACAAAAAAGTTACAATCAAAGACAGTATTAAGAATTTAAGTATCACTTCTTACTCCTCACTTTTGTAATCACAAACATATAAGCCGAATCAGTAGGCCAGTAATAAATCTTAGTTGTATCATTGAATAACACCGGATCACCTCTTTTGTTAGTTATAAACGGAGTGCCAAGATTCTGAGTCTCCTTTTTGATTATTGCCACATCATTGGGCACGGTTTTATTTCTGAGTATATTAAACACTCCAAGCACAATAGAAACGACAATCCCAAATATCACTATCCATCGTCCGGCACTTGCCTTGCGATCTTCCTTGTCATCTTTTGCCCTTCTATCAAGTGCTTTTTTGCCAGTCAGCTCATCCCTTAACTCCTCAATAGTATCTTTTTGAACGCAATGAACAACAGAATGCGGAAGGTTCTCGGTAATTTTCAACTCATGTTTAGCCACAGATCCGTTCAGTCTGGCCAGATGATCGTTTATAGATGTCAACTTATCACTAAGCCCTTCGAATTGAGCCTCTAAATATAGCCGGTAGTCTGAATTGTCTGTCATGGTTTTATTTATAACCATCCCACTGGTATATCCCCGTAATTACTTATGCTCGTTAAGCTATTACCCGCCCCATTGAAGCAGTCAGTTGATATTAATGGAGATGTTTCAACAGGATATGCTGCACCCTGATTAGCTAATTTTGTTGGTACTCCTGTAACGCCTATTATTTCGTCAAGAGCATAATTTCCAGTTACATCTTTTAGTAGTATTTTCCATGATCCATACCATGCACAGAAAGTACCTGTAACACCGCTTGTTTGCCCTGTAATTATATCACCCGCTACCCATGCAACAGATGGACGAACGTTAACTTCCCACACTTCAGGGAATACAGCACTCCATAAAGCAGGGGCAGTTCCTTGTGTCCCTGAAAACGAAGACCTATTAATAAATTCCGTAAAATCACTCACTCCCGCATACAAAAATCTTGTAGTTAAGTCTGGCCCGAAAATATCTGAACGTAATTGTAATTTTACACAATCTTTAAATGTACCCTCAAATCCATCCGTTGTGACAAGTAGATTATACCGAAACAAGTCAGGGCATAATGTTTGAAGATTTGAACACCCCTGAAATGTTACAAAAAAGTTATCGTTAAGAGTATTATATCTAAACAAGTCTGTTGGTAGAGTTGTAAGCGAGGTGCATGTAATAAATGTTCCTTCAAACGAATGAGTAGATACATTAATATTATACCTGAATATATCTTGTGGTATTGCTGAAAGTGACGAACATCCCTGAAAAGTATCTCTGAAAGCATAAGTGGTACATGTAGTATTATACCTGAATAAATCATCAGGTAGTGTAACTATTGACGAACATTCCCTAAATGTCTGATTAAATCCCCATATAGTTACGGCTGTATTATATCTGAATAGATCAGCCGGAACGGTTGTTATGGAGTAACACTGGAAGAAACACATATTAAATGCGTATGTCGTAGCCAGTGTATTATACTTAAACAAGTCTGCCGGAATACTTGCAAGTACGATACAGTGATTAAATGCACTCTGAAAGGCTGTTGTAGTTATAGCAGTATGATTGTCAAACAATCCGGCAGGAATAGCCGTTAATGTATTACAATTAAAACAGAATTGAGCAAAACCCTGAGTCAATACCCCTGTTCCGCTTGCAAGTATCTTTCCGGTTCCGAGTGATGTAAGATTAATGCAACCATAAAAAGCACTGTATAGATATTTAAACCCATTAAACACCCCGGCAGTACCCCAGTTAATAACCTTTGTGATTTTCAATTTATCACCACCATTATTAAAGCTCCACCCCTCCATTGTACCAGTTATATTAACCTGATACGTTCCGTTTGCGGCGTATGTATGCGCCCTTGCTGCATCGTTATAAGCGGTAACTGTCGAATGAGCAGAACCATCACCCCAATCAACATCACAGTTATATGCCAAAGCTCCTTCAGTTCTTGTATTCACTAATGGGAGGGTAATAGTTCTTGCAGCGGAATCGCCTGACACAACCCATTCTGTTTTAAAGCCAATGCCTACAATATTATTTGTAACATTAGCCGTTTCGCCTGTCTTAACAAAAGTAACTACCGGAGTATCACCGTAAACAAAAGCAACTGATACTGTTAAAGTTAAGACAGAACCAACCCATACGGCTCCTGATATAGTTTTCCCTGCAATAGTAAAATCACTTGCAACTAAAGAAGTTTTTGCAGTCGGGAATGTCAAAACAACATCAGCTGGTGCAGCATCTTCAACTGTTGCTGAAATCAGTGTCGCCCAGTACGCACTCCATGAAGCACCGGAGCGAGCAATACCTCCTATTCCGGCATTGATTCCAATGTTAGTATTAATCCGTGGCATTGGATTATGGTTTTAAATTTATTAATTCCTTTTCTCTCATAGCTCTTATCTTTCGAGAATTGCTCATTTTTTGTTTGGTGATTTCTGATACTAGTTTATTTATATGAGCTATCTTATTTTTTAAATTAGATTCCGGCTTATGATGTTTCCCGAAGAAGGGATGATTTGCATCTGCATATTTCCCTTTTCTTGCATCACTCATCCGCTTCCGAGTATCTTCTGATATTACGTTCTTCATCCCTTTATTCCATGAAGGTTTTCCTGTTTTTTTACCTTTGTTCCATGCGATCACAACACCTTTAGTACCTTTATTAGAAGGAGACTGTCCTTTATGCGAATTACTCATCTGCTGTATGGTTTCATCTGAAAAACAATCTTTCTTCCCCTTGTTCCATGGAATCTGCCCCTTAACACCAAACCTGCTCCCTGCAATTTTACATAAATTAAAATAGGGTTTTAATGTATCGAGATAATATTGTTCTCTTGCAAGTAAAAACGCAGAAAAGCAGGGTTCTATAATCGTAAATATCAAATCGGATTCTCCGTACTTATTAAAATGGTTTTTAAACTTAACAGAATGATGTCCTCTCTGTTTAAAATCTCGCAAATGGACTTTCCATCTATCTTTTATATTCATTGCACTCCCGATATAAATCCTTTCGGGTTTAATCTTAGACTGAATTTGATATATTCCGCTAACCGGGGCCATTATATTTTATTTTAATGGTTGTAGCCATAAGGCCACAGAATCATTTAACCCATTGAGCGTTATTGATGTTATTGGAGGATTAAACGGGATGTACTCATTCACTATGAGTGCAATATTCTCATTGGAGTCATCTACCACTGCTACTCCTGATTGAGTAATAGACTTGATTTGGGTGGCATCGACTCTCACAGAACATCCGTATGCCTTATATCCGGTCTTTACTGCGTGTGGCCCGACACCAACAACTGTCTGACGACCTTCACTGCCGATAATTTTATTTTCTATCTCCATGGCTATACGTTTTACGTGTTACTACTTACTTACAAAACTCGCATAAAGTTAAATCATTTCAATGAAAAAAGCCGGATTCTCGTTAAAAAATCCGGCCTGACATGAAAGCACTCAGAAAAAAGAATATTATTCGTCCCCCTCGCCCTCTTTATCTTTGGGTTTATCCTTGCCAGCCTTGGGGTTTTTTGTCAGCAATACAGCCTGTACGTCCTGACGGAATCCCTCGTTTCCAAGGTAATGTTCATACAAGGCTTCATTTGGACTCTTATCTGGTGGCACTTTGCATATCTGCTCAACACCTTCTTTGGTTTTCCACACCCATCTTTTCATCTTTCCGGTGTTCTCGTAAACCAATATCTGCATGTCAACAGCTTTCGTTATCGACACCCGTGTCTTGATCTCCTCATCTGCACCTACCATGCGGAAAAACTCATCGGGGCCGTTCTTGGTCTCATTAACCTTATTCTCGAGTTGCCACTTGACCTGTGCCAGAGTGTAATCATCAACACCAGGAATGAAGTATGCCTTGGCAACCTCACGTAACTTGACTTCTGATAATCCAAAGTCCTCGCCATAGAGTAGTCCGTCAATCTTGGTGGCAATACGTTTCTTCTCAGCCCTCTTTTCTGCCTCGGTGACAAGATCCTCAAAGACAAACTTTGGTGATGTTGACTGCACCAGTTTTGGGTCTGCTTTAAGTTCTTCCTCGCTTATAAGGCGATACTCAGATTTTCTCAGAAGGAAATAGATGAGCTCGATGTCATTGCGCTTCAGCCATTTTGAGCCAAAAAACAGGAATTTCTTCGGGGTGTACCTCTTGACTCCTTTTTCATTCACCGTGACATTCTCTGCATATCTCCATACCTCCGTACCGTCAGGAGTCTTAACGATGGCTTTTAAATCAAATGAGATGGAGTTGGGTTTGTCAGGTTTGCGGTTGTGCTTCAGTTTGCTTGGAACAATCCTGTTTGGAGGATACACTACCTTGACCGGGAATTTGCCGTGAAAATACTTTTCAATCTTCTTAATCTCTTCTGGTCTGGTTCTTAAATCATAGATTTCATCATTTTTGTATAACATAGCTATTAATATTAAAGAAGATGGGATGAAGTTCCCCTCATCCCTCTCCTGTGGTTACAAAACCTTAAACTGCTTCCAGAATGACCATCTGGTTTCCACCTCTCTGGTGTGCACCAATATGGCATCTCTGGTATGTGTTGCGTTCATCAATGTCAGTCACTTTCAGACCTTCACCTGCACCGCCTACCTGCCAAACTTCCATTCTCCGGCTGTACTTGCCAAGAGCACGGTAACGAGTACCAATGCTGTCAACCATATTACCGGATTTGGGGTCTTTTTTCTTGTTCAGGGGAAGGAATACTCCCATCTTACGTGCAGAATAACCGTCTGCTCCTGCGAGCTTCTTGTTATTGAATCCGCCCATTCTCTTGAACATAAATGTCCTTTCTGATTTTGTCAGATAGGTGAAGTTCACCGATGCACTCAGAGCCTCGTTTGACTTGAACAGAACCTCGTTGGTTGCCTGCTTTGCAAACTGGATGTTGGTGTTCTGGAAATAAGCCACAAGAGCATTCTCGATGTCCTGATGCAGTGATATGCCAAGCAGTCCGAGAATATGGTTTCCTGCAAACTCCCTGTCAAGGGTGTTGCTCATCTCGTCAAACTCATCCACGGTAAATGCACCATCAACACTTGTCTGCTCATTTCCTACTCGTCTGATGTAAGGAATAAGACCTTCTGTGGTCTTGATTGGACGACCTGTATCAGGGTCAGTGATAACGTTAGTTGACCTCTTCTGCCAAAGCAAAGCACCATCAATTTTCAGTGCCAAGCGGTAGTCAAGATCAATCTGTCCTTTGAAATAGAATGCCGGAAGTGCCTGTCCTTCGCTGGTCACAGTTACCCATGACTGATTCACCATCTCCGAACCTGTAACCCCCATGGATTCCTTTATGATCTGAGCATCGTTATCATATTCCCATGTGCCGGATACTGCGCCTGCTGGCTGTCCTGATCCTTCTGAGAAACCACTGGATGTGATTATCAGTTCTTCTCCCGCTGTGAGTGCAGGGAACTGGTCGGTTATCTCATTAAGCCTTACGGTGATTATGGGTGCTGCCGGAACGGTCACGTCAAGGTCAATCACTGACCCTGTAACTTCATTCGGAAACATCATAATGTCCCAAAGCCTAACATAAAAATTATTATTTGCATCAAGGTCAACCGGATCGAGTGTGAACGATATATTCGCTCCGACTGCGGGTTGTCCCACGTTTGCCAAAACATGAACTACCTCGTGAACATGATTGTCCTCAAAGTGTCCGTATGTGTCGTTCGCTACAGGGGATTCAAATCCCATGGATCTGATCAACTGAAAATAGCTTGCGCCCTGATCACCAAACCTGCTAAACAGGGTATTCAGAATCTCTGGCTTGTGAAGGTCAAAGTTTGAAATGATGTCCGAGGCGTATATTTGAGCAATAGCTTCTGGTCCCATTGTATTAAAATTTTTTAATGAATACTATTTAACAATACATTGCCTCTTGTGATTACTGTCTTAAAAATTACTTGCCCATCTCAATGTTGTAGGCCGCCTGCCTCTGTTCCTCCAACTTATCCTTTCCTCCTGTGGGCGGTGGAGCATCGGTGTTCTTTTTTGAAGGATTATGGTAAACTTTCAATATCTCCTCCTCAGTAAGACTTCTTGCACGCTCAAATATGGCATGGTAGATGTCCTCCCTGTGAGTAAATAGTATATCGGAGTACATTGCGCCTGCTACACTCTTTACATTATCCTCATTAACTTCCAACTGGTTGCTAACTACATAATCAAGGGCGTTTTGCAGTATTGACTTCCTCGTCTCCTCTGGTAATACAAAGTTGACAATTGGTTCCTTGGCTCCTTTAAGGACTATTGGAATCTTTGCAAACTCCTCACCCATCTTTTCGTTTACCGATGACCATACGGACTTCTGTTTGGTCTCAATTTCAGGCGTCCACTTTTTTGATGCCATGGCTTCTTCTGCCACGGGTTCAGGCATCTTGATCTTGCCTTTCAGTTCAAGAAGTTTCCCTTTGGCTTTCTCAGCTTCAATCTGCAAATCCATCTGGTTGTACTTCAATTCCTGCTCGGTAAGTTCTCCTGCCTCTACTTTTGCTTTGTCCACATTGTATTTCCTCTCGAAATACCCTCGTATCTCCTGTGGACTTTCGCTTGCAAGACGTGGATTCTCAATAACATGATACAGCGATAACGCATCTATGTCAGACATATTTGCTAAGTCGGCTGCATTTAGTTTGTTGAAAACCGTAACGTCTTTGATGCCCGTCTCCCTTACAAACTCATTCATCTTGGCAATGTCATCATTTGCAAACTGATGCTTTGGTTTTGCCTTAACGAGTGCGTCAAGTTCCTGGTTCTTCTGTCTCAGAGTCACCAGTTCTTGAAGTGATGCGGGTATATTTGCTTTTTTAAAATCCTCAACCGTCTTAAACTGATCTCCCCACATCTCGTGGAGCATGTCAGTGCGGATAGTCTCTGGATCGGATACGTTCTTTGACTTATCTTCCGGCTTGATCTCCTCGGGTTTTTTCTCCTCTGGCTTTTTTTCTTCCGGGTTTTTCTCTATTACAGGTGTTTCTACTCCCTTAATTTTGTTCAACTGTGCCGTTATTGATGCCTGATCCACTCCCTGTACTTCTAAGAGTGCGTTCATCTCTGCGTCTCTGCCGTCATTCTTTGCCATAGTGTCTATTTATTTTAGGTTCTACAAATTTATAAAACTTATGATACGGGTACTGCCGATTCTACCTCTGATGTCTTTTCGATGATATTAAGAGAGCTCTGTAATCCAAGTTTTTCCATGTCTCTTTCGTGTTGCAACTTGGCATATTTCTCATCAATCTGCTTTTTAGCATCATAAACTCTTATTTCCTCATCTGACTTAACTTTTTCCTCAGCTTTTAAAAGTTCATCTTTCAGCTTAATTGCTTCTTGTTCCCGTTGTTTATCCAAGTTCATGTTAGCTTCTTGTAACTTCTGCTGTCTTTCCTTATTCTTTTTGGTTTTGTGGTTCAAGAATGCCTCTGCGTATTTCAAACTACCTCCTTCAAGAAGTCTTTCGATCATCAAAAAGTCGGCCAACTCAATCCCGATTATACCATCCCGGTCAGGATTCATTGCCTGTACTGCTGCCTGACGGATGATCTCTTTCCTCTCTTTCGTGGGTTTTGCCTCATATTTGATGTAATAATCAGCATCCACGGTGTCTGCGCCTACGCTTATAACCTGCACCCCTATTGTGCCTATCACGGGCATATAACCCTTATAAGCCTCTTTATCATGGGCAATAAGCAATTGTAATCTCAGAGAGATGTTCCTTGCCGTTTGCTCCTTAATGTCAATATAGCCACTGTAAATAGGTCTGAGTGCGTTATTAGTTGCTGCAAGTGCCATTTCCGACCCTCCTACCGACATCTCGGGATTAGGTGCGGATGCGTCTGCAATCTGATTTATGCCTGTAAGTTCACGTATAGCATTGGTGTTGAACTCGAATAATGTCAGGAACTCATTTAGCTGTGCGCCTATGCCTCCCTGTAACTCCTGTATCGGGTTTCTGCCTGCAGGGAGATTGGGATTACCCTTATGTGTGGTGGCTTTCCAGATCAAGTCTCCGGTTTGCCTCTTGATCTTTAATATCTCCAATGGCTGCATCTTGTTTGTGCCAAGGGTCATATTTTGAAGTGACGTGAACTCAATGGCAATACCCGGAGGTGATGCCATGGCTATTGCGTTCTGCAGCTTATAAAATCCGAGTGCCATCTGGTCAAGATGTGCTTCTGACAAACTTACCAGTGACCTGTATGGTAGTTTGTAAAGGTGATATGACAACTCCACTTCTTTCTTGCCCGGACGTGGCACATCATACTGCAAGCCAAAATCATAAACATAACCGGAACCGATAATCCACTTGCACTTATAAACAACTTTTATGTCAAACTTCTCAGTTTTCTTCTTATCGGTGTTATAGACTTTTCCAAACTCCTCATCATACATGTTCTCTGTACCATCAGGTGCTTTTCTCTTGGTCTTATACTTGCTGTTTACCGAGAACCATTCTGCATCCATGACATCAACAAGAAATCCGTCATAGTTGCCTGTGTGCATATCGTCATCGTAACTGTAACTGTCAAGGGATGGGTTACCTCCTACTCCTCCATACTGCTTTGCCAATGCCTGTAATTCGCTTTCGGGAATATCGGGGTTAAGTTTACGAAGGTCTGATATTGTTACTTGGATGATCTCGCCACCATATTCCATGTTGCGGTGGTCATTGTGCTTTGAGTATTGACCTACAAAGACTCCGGGGTCAACATATCGCACATTTACTTTCTTGGTGTACTGATCGGTATAGTCCTTTGTTGCTGCACAGTTGATTACGCAAAAGTCACGTATGATCTGTTTCTTAATCTCTTTCCACTGTGATATGTAGAATGTATAGTCAAGTCCCTGCTCGATCTCTGTCTCCTTGGCAAGTTTAAATCCCCCTGCTCCTTCATACAGATTCAGCTCTTCCATTGACTCAGGCACGTATTCACCTGACCGGTCAATTCCCATGGATTTGTCAATATAGTCAAGTGTCTCTTTGAACTTCATCCGGTACTGCATATCCAGTTTTGCAGATTCTTTTTCTTCGGTGCTGGATGGGTCAACGGCTGTGGCTACCACCTGATGATCGGTCTGCTCCATCATGCCCTCAACCACTCTCAGGAACTTAGGCATCACAGAATATACCTCCCAACTGATGTTCATATATCCGGTGACTGCGCCATTGGCTTCACTTACGTCAACTAATATTTTCTGGTATTTAAGGGGACTCTGACGACCATCTGCAAGTAACCTCAGATGCTTTATTTCATCAATGGCACTGTAAGGGATGGCTGTTTTGCCCTGTCGCCAGCGAGCATACATGGCTTCACACCACTGTTTGCCCCATTTTTCATTCTTATCATCTGGATTGATGTCGTCTTTTGGAAAGGCATATCCACCTTTTATGTATTGCTCAAATGCGACTGCCATGTGTTAGAAATTTGAGTAAAGTTAATAACTTCTCAGCGAACTGTAAGTGATCTTCTTTAAATAATTGTCCATGGTGTACCCCTTTTCATCTATCTGTGCTATCTCATCAAATAATCCACGTGTGCCAAGTAATGCGTACCCCCCTGCTGTGAATAGGTCATAATTAGTCATATCCTCCGGGCCATCAATATCCCTGCACTCCTCCAATATCTCAGTGTGATTCTCTATATCTGCTTCATTCTCAATCCATGTCATGTACTCTGTAAAGATGTCCTGTTTAGTGCGGTTTGCGGTGTCACCGGGGGTGTTGCTTATCTTGAATGAGTTCGGGTCCATCTTATAAAGCAAGTATCCCTGATAACCCCTGTCTCTGAAATAGTCCCACAGGAACGGCACGTCAATCTCAGGGAACATAGGCACTCCGAAATAGATGCACATCATCAACATATCCTCTCCATAGATGTTCTTGTCGTATGTCCTCTGAGCATAGGTGCAGGCAAACTTACGCTTCATCGCGAAGTCACCATCCTTTATCATCCCTTTCTTGACTACTGCACCACCTCCTTTGGACTTGCGATTTCCCTTGGTGATGTTGAACTTGAACGGGTCTCCTCCGGCTACTCCCCAATGGGCATTGGCAGGCTTCCACCCTTCCTCCTCGTCACTCCAAAACTTCTTATTCGATTCATTGTCATTTAGCTGGTGGCTTATCCTGAATTTGCCCTGTGAATTAGCGACAAACTCCACCCTACTGTCCCTGATATTTCCCTTCCATACAAGGTTGCCTACTGCTATATTTTGTCTGCTGAAGGATAGTTCATCAATATATGATTCGAGTTTGTTCATGTTGAACCCTGATGACTTGGCTGATGTGCGAAAACACTCTGCAAACCGTATCGGGAACTTGCGTATCTCCTCAGACAATGCCTCCTGATCACCCTTTGCGGAATAACTCTTTCTCTGGTTTAAGATGTACTCTTTTGCTCCAATGTCACTTCCGATGTACTCTCTCTGCTGTTTATTTGGTGTGTGGATGACACTCATTCCGTACTCATCAATGAACCCATCCAATCCATCATAGGCGGGTATAAACAATGTGGCAAGTCCTGACTCCGGCTGACCATTGGGGTTTCTCCGGTAATAATTACTCATCTCACACTGATGCTTAAACACACGACCTCCCCCTTTTTCCATCTCTCCAACAGTAGATGTCTTTATGGTGAACCCCTTGATGTTCACACCCTCTCCCAATGTCTCTTTTACTACAAGGTGACGTGTCCAGCATGATAGTCCCTCGGTAAGTTTTCCCACCTCATCATCGTGGTGAAAATAGAGTTTCCATCCGTCATAAGCCCTTGGGTCTGCCACGGCATAGTTGATACTCGACTCCAATCCTAACTGAGACATGGACAATGAGCCACGTGATGAAAGTCTTGTGGACGGAGGTGCAAATGACAGTTCTGTTTTTGGTGATGTGGATCCTTCGTAAAGAGGTTTGAAGAAGAACGGCAGCTTCTTCCATGGCTGTACGAGATGAACCAGAAAACACGCTCTGGCAGCCTTGTCGTTCATCGACTGAATACCCCCTCTTGCATTGAGCATACGGCTTATGATCTCATAACCTATGCACTCAGCCTTGTATGTTGCTCCTTCACGTCTGTGCTTGGGATAGTTGAACCCATAGAATAACCTCCTCTTAAACTCTGTCCATTCATAGTTGCCTCTCTTATCTGTAATGGCAATACCATTGGCGTCACACTTGGGTGCTTTTGTCTCAGTATAAATCTTCCGTGCAAATAAAAAGAATCTCCTGTCCCTATCCCTATATTTTGGCAGTCCGACATCAATACTCCACCATCCACAATAGAAATGATGCCATCCGTCAATATATGTAGGTACTCCGTTATTGTAAAACCAATAGCCATTAAGCCTCCTGTCCCATTGTAGTTTTATAAACGCAATTTCTTCCTCGTATATATCCTGATGTGCTTCCAGTTCTGCCCATATATCGTCAAGGGTTTCAAGTTTCGACTGCAGTTCTTTCAGTCTCTTTGGCATTTTGGGAGGATGCCACATCTGCTCTCTTGCAGGAAGTCCCCAGTTATCTATCAGGTGTGGCTCCGGTGGCTGTGGAAGGACTATCTCTATTGGGATAAGGTCTTTGTCATCGGTGTTCACAAATACGCTCTTTTCCGCATCCTGATACCCTGCCAATATCTGAGCATCAACCTCCTTGTAATATCGTTTTAAGAGTGCGAGTGAGTTCATTGTGGTGTCGATTTGCCATGCAAGGTATAACCTTCTTCGTCATGGTGACATGTGAGTGTCGTTATAAGATACCCTTTTTTGCCTGTTGCCTTCATCTCTGCTGCAAGCCTCTCCCATAGATCAGCATCGGCAGGATTGGCTTTCCCTGTTGCTTCAAACACATCCCTTGCCCTTAATTGGGTGTCGGAATACTTTATACATGAACTCGAGCAGATCATTCCTCCGGGTACGGGAAGAAACTCAATCACCTGATCTGTTTTCGGAAGATATGGCAGGTGAATGTTTGAGTATGATGCCATGGTGCAGACAAACAGTGGATTCTTTTCTTCGATGACCTTATTGATCAACTCCAAGTGATTTGGTTCCCACCAATCATCATGGTCATGGTGACAGATATAGTTTATCCCGTCCTTTAATGCCTCTGCAATGCCTGTTAATACTGCGGTGTTGCCACCTATGCTCCATAGTTCCATGCTCCCTGCCTGATACTTCTCACGTTCTACTGCATGCGGAAGATTAATACATTTCACATTCAGATAAGGTGACACAACCGACTTCAACTCCTGATCATTTTCATAATGGTCTCCCATAACATATACCTGATAGTTTCTGAATGTCTGCAGGCTGATCTTTGATAATGCACGGTTAAGGTATCCGGGTGTCTTACCATCCCTGCGCATATACGTGGAGATGACAATGCCAATCTTCGGATTATTCTTTTTCAGGATGAAGCAATTACTATTGGTTATCTCTTTCGGAAATGCGCCTATCTCATTCTTTAATGAGCCAATGATCTCATATCCTCCCTGTAATGTTGTTAGCACCTTATCAACTGCAGGTCTTACTTCTGGACTGAATTGACTGTCAAGGTAGTCATCAAAAACTATGTATCCTCCTGCCTTGACTAATCCCGAATACATATTGAAGTCCTGAATGACATCATCAAATGAGTGTCCTCCGTCAATAAAGAGTATGTCAATACCATTTCCCCTGAGTGCTGTTCGTAACCTGTTGAAAACTGCATTATCATGTGAACTGCCCTGTATGTACTCAAATCGGTTTCCGAGAACATTGTGCCTTAAAACATTTGCTGTGGCGGTTCCTGGTGCTATGGGCATGCCTGTGTCAATTGAGAACACATTTGTATTGGGTCTCTGAGTCATAAGACACGCACTCGCTCCGGCATAGCATCCTATCTCCACATAGTTTATTGTGCCGTGAAACAACCTTCCGATGTCATACAACACATGGAAATGATGGTGGAATGTCTTTATGGTTTTACTGATGTGCTCAGTCAGGATGACGGATTCTCTTGAATGGACTATCATACTATTTTGCGGTAGTTACATGTTTTTGTCTGATTGAAAATATTAGGATTGTTCTTTCTGAACTCATAGTACGGGTGTCCCTTCACATAATAGTCCCACGTCAGGTGATAGGCTTTACTGATCTTTGTCTTTACCCATTTAAGCCTCTTTGATGCACATGCCATGCGAAAATCATTGTCTAATGCTTTCGGGGCATTGAGCATTATGTCAAGATTCCTGTTCTTTAGAGTCATTAGATGCGCTCCTGTCAGACATTCCACATAATTATTCCCAATAAAAGTCGGCTTTGGTAGCCAATCGGAAGGCTTTGCCAAATGATGCGGAAAATTAGTCATCTTTAAATCGACTGTGCACACTCCTATCTCCGGTCTCTCCAATATACCTCCCATCTCTGCAAAGGTGAATGTGATGTCGTCTATAAGTAAATCTCCATCGGTGAATGTGATGTATGAATACTGCCGGAGTAACATCTGATAGTCTTTCAGAAATCGCTTTACCGCATTATCCCCTATGTTTTCCTCAAACTGGACGTATCCTGCGAGTCTCTTATCCTTGAAATATGCCTCTATCTGAGGACTGTTTGGACTTGGATTCTCAATGATGAAATAATCCACTGCATCCATATAAATGCTCTCAAAGCACTTAACGATATGTTCATAGTTATTAAAACACCACAATATGCAGATGTGTTCTTTCATTTACTATGGTAATTTGACACGACCACCTTGGTTATCGGCTCGTATGTGAGTAGCGTATTGTTCTCAATATCCTTATCCACAGTCATCCCCGCATGTATGCCATTATCCCTGCCAATTCGGATATGAGGTGCAACTGCTGTCCTTATGCCAAAGAAGTTATTGCAGTTTACCGACACGTGGCCACAGAGTATTGTGGCTGACAGGACGTTGTTATTCCCCACCTTGCAGTCATGCCCGATTATTGACTGAGGACAAAAGTGATTGAAGTCCCCAATCTCAGTGTTTGCACCTATCATCACGTATGGATGTACAATATTGCCCTCTCCCATAACCGATGGCTCCTGAATTATTGCCAAGGGGTGTAATAGGTTGATGAACTTGCCTCCACGTGCCTTCATTTTCTCAATCATCTTCCACCGGAACTCAATGTTTGTCATCCCAATCACAAAGCGGTCATCCTCCTGTATCTCATAACTGTCAATGTCTCCGAGTATGGGTTCCTTTAACTGGTATCGCTTCCAATATTTTTCGATGTTGTAATCAAATTCGAGATAACCTTTGATGTCCATGTCAAACCACTGCAGTTCTGATGCTACTGCACCTGTGCCTATGATGATTATGTTCATGGTTTCGTGTATATGGGGAATTTACTGAGGTCTGGATATGGTAATGTAATATTTGGCATAACCTTTTTGCTCCCATCGAGATTATAAAATTTTGCCATATTAAGCAATCCAAGACTTGCTATCATTGGATTCATATAGAAATTCCATCCCAAATCCGTAAAATTATCTTCATGGTAAGAAATTTCATTTCTCCCAGAGAAACGTGCTTTTTTAAACCACTCATAAGCATCCATGTCGTCTGTCAAAATACAACCACCCTTACCTAAATTCAAGTGTTTGAAAGCTCCGGTGAATGAACAACACATGAAATATCCCGGAACGTACATATCTGCGGTAAAGCATAAAGCAGAGTCTATTACGTTGACATCATGTAATTGATACCACCCTGTTAGGGTTTTTTCCCCTGTGTTATAAAATTTCACCGTTCCCCCTGCGTGAATTATTTCGCATGGAACGCTCATGTATGTGCGACAAGGGATGGATATCGTTAACCCTGTAATGTTTGCACATTTTAATGCAAGAAACAAAGCATTACTCTCATTATCCGTGGTGACACAATACGGTGCTCCGGTGTATTTGGCAATCTCCAATTCAAATAGTTTAGTGACATTATGTGGATTCTCCATGGCATTTTTGTATTGTGGCTTCAATCAACTTAAAACTGATCAAGTTCCCGACTATCTCATCCGGTATGGTGATGTCAAACTCCCTTTCAAGGAATACTATGAGATGCATGTGGCGCAATGAATCCCAATTCTCAATGGTGTCCTGATTCGACTTATCGGTAATCTGCTCCACGGGAACACCGAATGCCTTTGCCATAATCGCCTTTATTCTTTCATTCATAACAGAAATGTTTTGCTGCTTTTGATTCGTATTTCAATATGTCAACACAATAAACGTACTCATCTTTGTCTCCGCTACATCTCTCAAACCCTAAGTTTGGATAGAATAACTCAACCTGCTTGTTCTTTGGTGTCGGGATGTATTCTGCATACAGGTGCGTGTATTTTGACTTTTTAAGGTCTCTCATTATCGCATCCATGAACGCAAACTCAATCCCTCTTCCAAGTATCCGACAACTGAGCAAAAATACAGCTATTATCCCATATTCGGGTGCGTCCCAATCAACTATAATGCACACTCCTGTCAGTCCGTTATCCCCAAATCTATCCCTTACAGATAATGAGTAAACTTTTGACTCAATCATCAAATCCTTTACGTCTGCCTCAGTGAGTCTTTGTGTAGTGAGATTGAACTGATTGGTTTTTTGTGTCAGTTCTGCTATGCGGGGTATCTGTGACGTGTCATTGAGTTTTACCGTAATCACCATATCAAGTGACCTCAGATATTCGCTGATGTCTGTGAACTGTTCCTGTGCCTTTGCCCGTTGATAATTTGCCCTGTACTGCTGAGTTTTTAAGATGCTCCCTGTCAGATCAAAGTTTTCAAGTACAGTTATCATCAAGTCCTTTGGATGTATTGCAATGACCTCCGGCAACTGCTTTTTTATCAACTCTCTCTCAAATTCCGAGTCGTCCACAATTACCATTGCATCGAGTCCGATGTTAAGTTCCTGTGCAATCTCTTTTAGATTTGATACCTTGTCCTTCCAGTTGATTCGCTTAACCGATATGAACTCCTCCCTGAGCACCCCTCTTAAAGCATCAAGTACATCCTGCTCATTGTTCTTGCTGCACAAGCCTATTATCACTCCCTTGTGGGCAAAAAATAAGATGTCCTGCTGTATCTCCGTGTCGTGGATGATCTTATCCTCTCCGACCACTCCCTGCCATAGAGTGTTGTCACAATCAAAGATTATTGCTTTTTTCATTATTGACATTTTACCAATGAAGTGCTACTTAATACCATTACTCCATGTTGATTGTATATATTTATACCAAGTTTTATCTGATTAAACTTTGGCATCTTATCCATTACCTGTGCTTCCACGGTTAATTCATCATTCACATATACAGGAGATAAAAATGATATATTTTGTCTAACCATAATTGCTCCTGCTCCGGGAAGATGCATCCCAATCATAGTAGATATGTATGATGCCACCAACATCCCATGGACAATGGCCCCTTCTCCAATGTGTACTGGATTTTTATCACCTGTGATGCAAATAAATTCATCTACATCATCCTGATATATCTTAACCTCTTTGGACACTTTTTGTCCTTTTTCAATTTCTTCGTACTTCATTTTTTTATGCAAAATGCTCCGATTAATTCTGTCTGTTCATCTGCCCTCTCATTATGCATTGTAAGCCATAATAATCCAGCATCATTAATCATTCTCAATACATGCTCCTTGCTCCTGAAAAGATAAACATGGTCTATTGTAGGCGCATTGGTAGGTACTGTAAAGAATAACATGCCTCTCTCGGACAATAGACTTGATACGTTTTTAAGCATCGCAATAGGGTCGTCAAGATGTTCAAGTACCTCTCCAAGTATTATCAGTTCATATTTGAGTTCGGGATTTATTTCTGAGATGTCAAAATTCAAGTAGTGTATATTGTCCTCCCCTACCATTCTTCGTGTCATTTCCAGAGATGTATCACTTATGTCCACGATGTCTATTCGTGAATAGTCCGGTTTTTCTGTTTTTACCACCCATGAAAATAGTCCATGTCCGGCACCAATGTCCAATACTCTATAAATTCCGTGGCTCCCAATAAAAGCAGTTAATGTTCTTTTAAAATACCTGAGCATATTGAAGTGATGCTTCCATAATAACTGCGATATGAGTAGTGCGTTCATGTAGTATCTCATTACCTCCGGCATGGAGTACACCTTCTGATACGCTTCCGCTTGGTTTCTGCATGAATAGCTGTCGTACAGGACAAAATAGCCGCCTTCTCGCCTCATGTCGCCTATCATACGGAGATAATCACTTGCCACGGTGTCTGCACTTATGCCTGATGCTTTAAAATAACTACAAACATGGTCTTTCAGGATATTAAACTCACGGCCAAGGCTTACCTGACGTTTAAGGGTCTTCATGTGCAAAGAATCTCTCTCTGCAATCACCCTCAACACCTGTTTTAAGAAATCTACTGAATTTTCCATAGATTTGCTCCAAAATTAAATCCTGCACCCACCCCTGCGAGCATCAATAGACTGCCCGACTTGATTAATCCCTTGCGAAATGCCTCATCCAAGGCTATCCCTATGCTCGCTGCCCCTGTATTGCCTATCTCCTCTACATTAGTGTAGGTTTTTTCGTGGGGTATCCGGTGTTTATCCATGATGTAGTCAATAAGCACCTTGTTTGCCTGATGAAATATGAAGAAATCCACGTCCTTCATGGCTATTTTTGATGAGTGGCACAACTCTTTCATCACATACGGCACACTGGTTATCGCCTGAGTCCATGTCTCCTTGCCGTTATGCTCAATAAAGCCTCCTCTTTTCAATCTTACATCTTCGTATGCTGATGAATCGGTGCAAAAGAATGAGTTCAGGTGTCCAAATCCTTCCGGCACCCTGCCAAGTAATACCCCTGATGCTCCGTCTGAGAAAAATGGTGCGGTGAACTTGTCTGTTTTGTCAACATACTTTGAAAGCACCTCAACACCGATGACCATTGCAAACTTAATCTTTGGGTTTGCCCTCATCCTCTCTACTGCAATTGTTGTTCCGGTTATTATTCCTGTGCAGTTGGTGTTGATGTCAAGTATCTGGCAGTCCTTTGGAGCACCTATTGACCAGTGTACCTTTGCTGACATAGGAGGTAGCATGTAGTCCTGACTGAAAGAGCATACTATGATTAACCCTATCTCTGGAATACTGCCCTTTAGTCCATAAGCCAGTCTATTTGCAATGACTCCTGCCATTATTGACGGACTTTCACCATTGGCAAGATGTCTCTTTTTAATCCCTGTTTTTTCAAGTATCCACTGAGGTGTCAGTCCTTCCACATCCCGACATACGGACTCATTGCTTTGAACAAATAGAGGCAAATAACTTGCTGATCTTAATATCCCTATTCCTGTCATGCGTGTACCCCTCCAAGGTATATCGTTTGCGAAGTAATGTAAGAGCTTTTTGGAGAGCAAAAGAAGTCAATGACATTGGTGATATCATCCATGGTGGCATATCTTGGTATTGGCAGTCCTGCAACCACCTTGTCAAGTTTCTCTTTATTCAACTGCCGTGACATGTCCGTGTCAATAGCTGATATTCCAAGGGTGTTCACCGTTATCCCGAATCCTGCAAACTCCTTTGCCATGATGTTCGACATCTTATTGAGTCCGGCTTTACATGCTGCGTACATGGAGTCTCCCATTGGTTCAAGTGCGACTGCCATTGAACTGATGTTTATTATCTGTCCTCCGTTCTTCATCAGTTTTGCGGATTCTCTGGCTACAAGGAAAGGTGCAAGTAAATCTATAAGTACCATTCCTTCTGCGTCATCCTCCGACATGCGTGTGGCATATTGTGATGTAAGAATTGCGGCATTGTTAATGCAAATATTGATGCGAGTATAACTTTTTTTAATAAACTCAAAAGCATCTTCTATCTGCTCTGGCTTTGAAAGGTCTGTTTTTATGCACTTGTAATTATCATCAATATCTCCGACTGACGACAATCCAATGACATAAGCATGGTTTTTAATAAAATGGTCAGTAAGTGCCGAGCCTACTCCCTTTGTTGTTCCTGTGATTAAAACTGTCTTTCCTGAATACATAGCTATTTATATTTAATGGGAAATATTGCGTCCCCAGGCTCTACGTGCGGTATGGAATAAAAGTTTGGTTTGCCCATACATATCCATTGTTCGCCGTGGAATCTGTTCTTCAAATCAAGTTTATCAATCGGAGGACACCTGTTGATGTACTCTCTCCGAAACCACCAGAAGTTACCTGAGAAATGGTTTGGCGACTTCAAGTATCCCATGGATGACACCTCGTATTCGCTCTCTACCCTATCCCTATGTTCTCTCCACCTGTTTAACACCATCTCATTCATGTATGTTCTCCACTGCTGTATGACACCTTCAAAAGGTCTTGTTACTCCCTTGGTGTGGAAATAGAAGCCTACATAGTAGCTGTCATCTGCCTCAATAAGCCTGAGTGTAGGGAACTCATAGTCCTCTGCCCTCTCAGAATGATATTTTATCTTTAGTTTCGGGTACACGTCCACAACATACTTCTGTAAAAAGTCCCTCTCTACATGACTGCCGATACACCCTATGCTTATTTCTTCACATTCATCATATAAGCCGGATGTCAGTAAAATGCGCATCTGATCTGTGACAATCGTGTACCAGGAATTGATCATGTAAATATGCCAGAAACCACGTATTTTCATGTCAATATCTTGTTTTATTAGAAAAAACGTACCATTCTGATAATTTTGATTCAGGGTATAACTCGCAAACCTTATCGGCTAATTCCGTTATTGCATCAATAAAAGAATAATTACTTCCTCTTGCAATCCAATCTTTTTCGAGTAATGGATTATTCCTCAACAACATATTTTCAGGTGTTTCGCAAAGTATCTTCTGCTCTCCATCCATTGCATCGTCCTTCCATAAACGGGGGTAGTCTTTATTCTGAATTGACCATGTAAAGCCACCATCATATACCCACTCAATTCTGCAGGGGATTTCAGATTCATAAATACTTTCAATTACCATTGATGCCTGTGCAAATGTTAATCTGTTCATATTAGTTTAAATCTATTGGTTTTTTGTCTGGTGTCCAAAATATAGGTTCTCCAATTTTCTGAGAGCCAGAATAAGGGATTGCGTGTTCTCCTTCGTCAGTATAACAAACAATTTTATCACCTTCAATCCATCCATGAGATAAAACATTTATATCCCGCATGTCAAGTATTTTACCACATCCTTTGCATAAAAGCTGATGTTCTTTTGGTATTTCTGCTTTCTTTTTCATTTCTTCACCTCCTGCGCTTTCTTTGCGTAGTCCTCGGGACGTAAGGCTAATCTCTCCTCTTCCAAATATCGGAGAATTTCGTCTTTTAGATGAGGGTTGTTGTCCTCATTCAACATCTCCGTAAGGTTGCGTTCCAGATCATCTCTCATGTCAGCAAGGGTCTTTAATCCCTTTGTCTCTCCTGACTGTATTTCAAGCATCAGATTGGCATAAGCCGTCTCAATGGATATTTGGTAGCTATAGTTATAGCTCCGATGCATCCTGACAAACTGAACTATCTTTTTATTCACGATGGTGTTTCGTCCTCTGAGAAAATCTTCTACAGGTGAGTCAAAAACTCCCTCTGCATTAACTTCAAAACCTACATCATGGACTACCTCAATTTTCCTTTTCAAAATGTCTGAGTATTTTTTCCGGTATGGAGATCCTTTGTCGTACATCAGTAGCACATAGAGATTCACCTTGTCATTGTCCAGCTTCTCCCCTGCACTCGCCTTGAACTCTTTGATCTTATTGAGCTCTTTATAGTAAGTTAATACCGATGTTCCTTCGGGAACTTTATCCACGTTGAATAACATGGAGGTAAATTCTTTGGAATGAAAATTATTCGCTTTCATCTTACATTTTTGCCAATAAATTTCTGCGTTGACATCTCAAAAGCGGTTGTCCTTTATTCACTTGTTGGTGTAGCGAATATTGCAAAGGAATATCTGAGGTCTTTCGGATTACGACTACATCGCCCACTGCCACATCAACACCCTCATCACTCTGCCCCTCATCGGGATATGCCCTGTTCGGCTTACCTACATACTTCACCTTACCAAATGTCACCTGATTGCTTATTCTCCGGTCCAAAACAACAAGTTCCATGCCTATTGCCTTCATTCGGTCTTTCTCACGTGTTATTGCCGGATCCTCCACGGGTTCTATCAGAACATAACCGTTTGTTGGGATTATTTGCTCACCACGGACAATTGCATAGATGGTGTTATACGGGCAGAATATGTACTTATCCTCACCCTCGACAACAAACCGCATGTTCTCCTTGCGCAGCGCATTGATTACGCTCAAATAATAGATTATCACCTTGTCGTGCATCCGTATCTCCATGTCACAATCCCATGGCATGTCCAGATTGGGCTTTCCCGAATATTTCAGATGTGATGGCAATCCCATGACCTCTCCTGTCACCGTGGCGTTCTTCTCTGGTTCAAATGAGTTATCAACATACAACTGAAAACCATTACGGAGTTTTATTGAGGTGTTCGCGGGATCCAATTTAATGAACACAAAATTATTGAGGCACTTTTTAGTTTCCATTATTTGCCCTCTTTCTTTTTGTCAGCTCGTGCCTGATAGTCCCTGTTTTGCACACACACCAATTGACCCTCAATGTCCACGAACTTAATCAACCCATCCTTTTCAAGTTTGGCATATCTCTGCATGGTGGCTCTTTTGTCATGTCTGGAACTTAACTTCCAAACCGGATATTCACGTACACGATGCATGTTTATTCTCTGACCCCGATAAGTGATGACAATATAATCTTTTGCCACATCAGTAGCCATGGTTCTTATCGGTTCTGTCTTTGGAGGTTTGGACGTTGGTTTTGTCCACAGGTAGTGCTTAATCCACTCCCAAAATTTCACTACTGCCTGTATGATCTGCTTTTTCATTGTGTCAAATTTAGGAAATCTTCTTAATAAAATATCTGTCTAAATTTTCAATTCCATTTTCTTGCATAAATTCATTCCGTTTTTTAAGTGCTATATTTATATCCTTAGAAGATCCTATGAAAACCCTTTTCCCATTAAAAGGAAGCCTTACTTCCCATCCACTCCATACACAATTCCATGCTATCCCATAGTAGCCGGAGATACTGCTTGTAATGCAAGGAAACTTCTTAAAACCATATCCATTCCATTTTTGATTACTTTTTCTCTTATTATTACTTTGGGTTAATCTACTTGCCCATCTTAAATTTCCTGGTTCGTAATTGCCGTCATTATTAATTCTATCTAAAGAATAATTTGCCGTTCCATAATCAGGAAGCATTTTTACATAATCAATAAACAATTTAGGATCAGACAGCCATTCTTTATAAATTTTAATACCCCTTGCTCCATAATTTTTATAATCAGGATGATGGGGTTTATTGCATCTTGCTCTTATGTTGAGAAAAGTATCATACTCTTTGATATAGGAAAGTCCATGTCTTTTATAGTGACTTACTTTCTTATTCTCGTATTTAAAATAAAAAGATAACTGATAGCAAACCCCCGGATCCAAAATCCGAGGGCGACTATGATCAAAAAAAGCAGATGGGTTATCGGCATTAACCCGATGTAAAGGTAAATAATTATCCGAAAGATGAACTCTTCCTTCCATTCTTCTTTGATTACGCTGATTTTGGCTTTCTGTGCAATTCCTCAAATTACTCTCTAAGTTATTTAATCCATCATGATTAATGTGATCAACAACCATTCCTTTTGGAGTAGCCATAATTTCCCGATGCATTAAAATTGCTACCACTCTATCATTAATTTTTTCATGTCTCACTGCATAATAAGTACCCCTACTTTTATTGGCATACCATTTCCACTGCATCAACCAATCATAATTCCAGTCATCAATCATTGCGGATTGTCCTTGCGTGAGAGGTATTAATTTCATTTTATTTCCCTCCGCATACTTCAAAATCTTCAAATCCCGGAGGTAACTTGACAGGTTCTTCTTCTGCCATTAACCTTGCTCTGAATGCCTCATCTCTTTCATCACGTTCTTTTTCACGTTGTTCCTGTTCTTTCCTTTCAGCCTCCAGTATTTTGGGATCAATAGGTTTATCAGCAGGCATCAATGGTTCAAGGTCTTTTATGAACTCCCGATAGCATCTTATTTTGATGGTGAGTTTCATTATTGACAATACATCATCACCTTCCCTGATTAACTGATTCATGTCCTCCTGATATGTTTTCAGTTTTCTTTGGTATTCTTTAAGTAGGTGTTTCATTTTTATACCTGTTTTTGGATTTGGATTTCTTTTTAAAAAGAGAAAAAATTGCTTCTTAATTCTTTACTCTACTTTACTTTAGTTTACTATACTCTACTTTACTCTACTTTACTCTACTTTACTCTACTTTACTCTACTTTACTTTGTGTACTTTGGACGCAGATTATGATGTTTCTGGCGCAGAAATATCGCTTTCTGCATCAAATATACCGTTTTGATTGTATTTCTGGCGCAGATTAATTTTCAATTCTTCACAAATAGCAGTAAAACTCAGACACATCCTGTTCCTTTTTCGGTACACTTCCTTTATTCCTTTTATAAAATTCAGCGACCAAATAATCCGGTTTTCCCAGAGTTCAAAATGAATTGCTCCAAGATCAGCAAGAGTATCATAAATTTCCTGTAATTCCTGTTCAGAAAGATTCATATAGGCAGATAAATATTGCCAATCTTCTTTCTTCCGACAATCAATAAAATGATTGTTGTTTTTACCAAGCAGTTCAAGAGTTTTGAACCACACCGTATATCCCTTAAATGGATGTTTGCTATCCAATATAAACAGGGTCTTGCCATGTTCACATTGGTGTGGAAAATAATCCACAACATTTTTATCCTGTCTTGCCATTTTGCCACGCTTTAGTTAAAAAGGATGCCTCCGAGACAAAAGAAAACCACATTAGGAAGCGTGACCGACCCGTTGTGGTATCTGATGCCCGGAGGCAATATCTTAATGAAATGTTTTTATTGGTTTTCATACGTCACGCTTTTAGTACACCACAAATATAAACTTTATTTTCTAATTACAATTCAAATCTCATTTTCCCTGCAAAACTTATCAACACGGTTGTACATTGCATAATCTTCATCATGCAGTCGCATACGCACACGTGCCATATTGCCACGATCCGTCTTTGTTGTACCCCAATAATGGGTGTACTTGCGCCCACGGTCTTCCCCTGCTTTTTTGGCATCTTTGTTAATAACTTTTACCTCCGGCCTTAGTCCATGTGCCTTGATAAGTGATGCGGCAAAATACTGTTCATGGAATAAGTTCTGGTGGATTATCACGTCACCATAGGTCTTAAAGAATAGCTTCTGGTTCTCCGGTGCAAAGATGTACTCCTGAGAGCATTTCAGCCACTCCTTGAAGAAATCCATGTCATGTCCACCGCATATCCCGCAGTTATACGCAAAGTCCGTCACGGGGTTATCCACGATGATCTGAGGTTTGACCTTGGCTTTGTTAAAACACGGACGCAAGAGATTGTAGTAATGGTAGCCGACAAGATGCATAGGCTCATGGCTCTGAAAGCACAGACGGGCATTGAGAATCTTTGGTGCCAGCGGATCCCATAGGAACACGTCATTGTCGATATGTACAAACGGTGTAGTCTGCTCATTATATGCAAGTAGCTTGCCGTATGCCCAGAAGAACCGGGACACCTCTTTCATCTCATTGAGCTTATTGGAATAGCTTGTGATGGGTAGCCCGAGTGCCTTGATTACATCCACGCCCCAGTCAGAAGAAATAAACTGCACCTCCTTAAAGTGTCGGGAGGCGCAGAGTATTGATAGTGACTGAGTGAATAGAAAATCACTGAACTTATTGAATCCTGCCCTGTTGCCGAAGGTTTCATCAGGATTGAAATAAGAAAATACTGCCTTCTTTATCATAGTTCTGATGGATTAATTAAACCCACCCACTGCCAATGGCATCGCCATAGCTTGTGTAGTCAGTTGTGCCACTGCAGAGAATACTCTTAGCGGCTGCCAGCCTCCACTGCCATTCACTCAGGGAACATGTGGTGACACACTTGTGCATGTCGTGCCACTGTGCTCCTTCTTTGGGACCATGTGTCGTATGAGCCACAACTGTGTTCTCGACATTCACCCGGCAATTGAGGTAAACCCTCGCTTTAATGTTTGTTGCCATGATTAAAAAAGAATTACGTTTAGAAACTATGTTTAGAAAAATAAATTACATTATATGAGTTCTCCAAAATCGGCATCAACTCTTCCGCACCCTCATTTATCCTCATCGGGTTTCAGGCTGACCAATAACACAGATTTATGGTCACTTACCGGATAACGGTTGACATCCGTCTTTAATTTCCTTGTCGAAGGGAATATTTTTATCCGACTTCAAAGAACTTTTTTATCATACAAGAGGTGTTACAAAACTCCTCACGTTGCCATATCTCGTAAAGAGACCTGCAGTATTAGCCCATGCCCTGTAATAATACTTTGTTCCGGGGGTCAGTCCTGCTATTGCAGCGGTTATCGGTTCGTCATCGTGGAGTGCTGCCACGGGACTTTCTGCTGCATCCTGAGTGCTGGTGTTGACATCCCTGGTTGTGCCATACACAAATCCACAACTTGCTTGTCCGTCTGTGGACACCCTGCCATTAAGTGTTACGCTATTCTTTGTCAGAAGGGTGACATCCTCGGATACGGCTTTCGGAGGACCGTCATTATCGAGTTCCCATCCTTCGTGCAGGACAAGTGTGGCATCGGCAAGCCTACGGTCCCACTCATCTTTATCAATGGTTATCTCCGGCATGGAGGCATGGTACTAAAGTTGCCTTCCCGATTCTCTTCCGGCCTTGGATGATCCTCTCTCAGTCACCTCTACAAGAATGTAGCTGACCCGTGCTTTTACTTTAAATTCTCTTACTACTGCCATGATACTTACGTTTTAGTTTAACATACATTTACAGTGTAAAATTAGTCTTTTTTACGAAGCAACGCAAACACATCTTTATTTTTATCATCATCCAAGGGTAATCTCGCAATACGAAACACCACCGATGAGGGTTTATCCACACCCACACCATGACACGTTCTCTCCCATGTTGCATCAATGACATGTCTTGCCAGTCCCACGTTGTTAAACACCGCACCACCGGATGACTCTTTTCTTAACTGCCATCCCTCTGTATCAACGAACACACCAAAATCAGACTTATTCTTGGTATCTCTACACATATTCACCGTAGCATAGCCACTTTTCTTATCCAGTAGTCCCAGATGCTTCACCGCAGCTTTATTGAAGTGCACAAGACCCATATTGGTAAACCTCACCGTAGGCTCACCCCTCATGGTGTCAATAAACTCCTCCTTGCTCAGTCTTTCTATTTCCATAGTAATTATTTGAAATTTAAGTTTGCAAATTCACCTTTAAGTTCTTTTGCTTTAGCATCGTATCTTTTTGCCGCAATTACAGGATCCCGGCTACAGCCAAGATCGTAAATTATCCCATTATGGGTTATTGTTGCAGAATAAGAAATTTCAAAAGTATTAGTCTTTTTTTTAAACCACCTATGTTCACTGACTCCGAGATAAGGGATTTTACCTCGGGGTTTAATCCAGCTCCTATTTTGATTTACAGTGCAATTTCTTAAATTATATTTCTGATTATTTAATCCATTCCAGTCCTTGTGGTCTGTCTGCATATTGTCGGGGGTTTTCATTATTTCCCTGTGCATTAATAGCATAATCCGCTTACCTTTTTTATTCGTTGTGTTTCTTTGCGCATAATAAGTATCTCTGCTTTTACGAGCAAACCATTTCCATTGGTTTAACCATTCGTAATCCGAATCATCGACCATTGTAACTAATCCTCTTGTAAGTGGTATTGTTTTCATCATTCCCAGTTTTAATAAATCCAGAACATAAAAGGAATTGGAAAGGAGTTCTGGTTTCCCTTATCAGTCGGACATGACCCCGACCTATCCAACTCCAAAGATATGCAATATTTTTTACTTCCCATCTTCCCTGTTGTCTAAATTTACGTCAGGAATGGGAATTTCATCTATCCCCGATGCATCGCCACGTTCTGAAGAAGCAGGCACGTTATCCACATTAACAACTACAGGCTGCATCACTGTCATTTTCGGTCCCCGATACCGATAATCCTCATCAGATTTGTAATTCTTCTTTTTCATAATAACATCAGTTTTTATAGGTTTAATAATCATTCCCTCGTAACATCAACTTCTGATTCTGTAATCCCCCCGGCTGACTCCCCTTGTAATATGTCTCACTCTTTAGTATCATCTTGCCATTCTCAATAAGATAACTCCTCTTCTGCCTCTTAAACACGTAAACAAGCCTATAATACCTTATCCCTGTGGCCGTACTTAATGCCTTCTTATTACTGCAGGTTATTTTCAAACAATCCTCTAAATCTTCACCAATAGACTTGCCTTCCAAATCTACCACCATGTACATTTCCCTACCCCTTTCCTTCTTCATATTACTAATTACTTAAAACGGTGTCGCATTTACCGCCTTATTTTGACAAAGATAATAACCTTGTTTCATTTACCAACATCTTTTGGCACTTTTTTATCAACAATCTACCAAAAATACCAATTTAACCATAGTGAGTATGCGCTGGTAGTCAATGTATGTGTTTGCGGGTGCGCACTCGATCCGAAAATCAAATCTCCGACCCCGCCCCCTGGCAAACGGTTTGCGCCTCTTTTTATATGGACCTGCAAAGCGTTTCTATCCTGATCGTGCCAAACAAAGCGCATTGTAATATAATCTAATAGGGTAGGGGCAGAGCTCAACCAGATGCAATACTGTGCCCTCATCCATGCCCAGGGAAATGTTCTATTTGACATAATATTAATTATAGGCTGATTGGGGCTGACATAATGAGTAGTTTTATTACTCATTTATTCACCTCACTCATTGCCTTATGCAATGGGCGTTTGAAGCGGATTGAGTAAGTTTATTACTCAATTTAATGCTATAATATTATGTAAAATAGCAAGCTAACTAACTTAAAAAGTGTTTAATATTGTGGTTTTAAGTGTCTGACGTTTGAATAATTGGTTTAATCATGTACGTATGACCGGAGAAATACCGCCAAAACAACTGAAACGGGTCAAATCAGCCCTTTCTCCCTCTTCTCCTCCTCTTCTATCTAAATCCTTGAATAGTCTTTATAATAGCTTGGATGACTTTAATAAGGGTGTTTTTATGAGGGTGTTTAGTTTTATCTGGTCGTCATTGTACACACATAAAGAGTTATTTAAACGGGGTGTTCTTAATTACTGGTGTTTTGATCTTGCCCGTATTCATTCCGGCCTTACTTCTTCTGAGCTCCTTACATTGACATATTTATATCAGGTGACTAAACAGGGCGTTAACATGGTGCGTTCTGATGTTATCTATAATGGTCCAATACTGCGGGATCTTATCTATAAGTCAAAACAATGCGTTTTAAATGATCTTAAACATAAGGGATATATAACCAGGCACACGTATAACCCTGGTATTTTATATTTGTCGTGTGCTCACTCTAAGCAACCCGTATTTATTAAGATGACTAATAAAGCTACTAAGGTCCTCAATGATATTGAGAAGGATATGAGCCGGATAATGTTAAATACATCATTCAATGATCTGACAGGGCACAACAAAAAACCCGGCTGATTAGTGCCGGGCTACTGTTCTTTGCTTCTCTCCTGTTATATGATGAATTGTTGTATATCTGAGCGGTTTAATGCACTCCTGCACCAATCTATTATTTTATCCTTTGTTGTGTCATCTTTAAAGGTGGTGCCAATTAATGGCGTTTTCTCCCCTGCCTTAAACATTGACACAAATAAATTATAATTACTCTGTGAATCTGTCTGATAGACTTTTATTTTATACTCTCTGAGATTGTGAGTAATCTTATAAATAGTTTTTGTTTTCATTGTCTTGGTGTTTAGTGGTTTAATTGTCTAATCCTTTTATATATGCGTTCGGTCCTCTCTCTGCCCTGATGCCTCTGATCTTCTTTTTATATTGCTCGTCAAGATCATCAAAGTATATGCAAAGAAACGGGGCATTAACTGGTCTTATTTCTTCAAGTCGGAAGTCAACAAAGAAATTAACCCCTGATATGCTTATTTGTGGTAGTGCTGCCATTGTCCTTAGTTTTATAGTCCGTTATCTGCGTCACTGTATTGTTCATAGCTGTAATCATACGCATCATTTAATATGTCTGCGCACTCATCGCAAAGGTTAATATCTACCGGAGATATATAACCCTCTTCAATTAGGTCCCTCTGTTCCCTGCTGATCGGGAACCATTCACCGCATTTACTGCATTTTGCTTTCATATACCTTATATTATATAGGTAAATAGCTAAATGCCATCATCAACAGCGCAATGGCTGCCATAATGAGCATAAACAACCCTTTACGGGTACTGTCTTCTCTTGTTTCTAACTGTGTGTGTTTCATGTTTTTGCGTTTTTAGTGTGTGTTATTATGTTTATTGTCAGAAGCAAAGATATAAAGTATTTATCATATAAGCAAATGTTTTTATATATTTATTTTGCATTATTATATTATTATTATTGCTTTTTACTTGTTTATATGATATTTATAGTTTTACTTTGTGGGGTATTAATCAATTATTTATTAAAAATCAACGCTATGAAAACAGTAAATGTAAAAGTTGAACAGTTTAACGGGAACAATGGACCTGTTAAAAATCAAATGATTATCAGAACTCCAAAGGGGGTATTTTTTCAGTCTTATTCCTCAATTATTGTGTTCATCCCGAACAAAGGAAAAACACAGTTAGACCGCAAATACTGGGATTATTCCAAAACAACGGGCAAATATCGGAACCAGTTTTTAATGGAGGACAAAAAAGAAACACAGGCAAAAATTGACAACGGAACCTATTTATTAACTGATCTTAATAAATAAGAGTATGACAATCTATGAAATTAAGGAAAGAACACAGACTACAAGTCCGTACTTTTTCACCCGTGACACGCTCAGATTTTTTTACCAGACAATGAGCATGTTTAAAACTAAAAAACAGGCAGACGGCAGGATTTTTATTTCTGCCCCTATGCGGGACCATACAGGCCGGATTGTCGGGCATACCGAAAGATATTTTAATCCGGTAAATAATCAGCTTGAATTTGAATAGTGTTTAATTGGTTTTCTTGGTCTGCCTCCGGTCATTGATCGGGGGCATGTACCAGGATTAACCACAGTTTTTTAACCTTAAATTTTAATGACATGAACACACAATTAATCTTAGTTCTGCCCTTAGTCCTCTTTGTTGGGGTGTGCCTGGTGATGATCGTTTTACCATCTGTTAAACCCTTTAACCCGGTGAAAAAATGATCAGGAAGCTAATTAAAGGGGCTTATGCTCCGTTTATCCTTATTCCGGCTTCTGCCCTCTATTGGGTGCTTTTATGGCTCCTGATGACCTGGATAGGGGTGAAATGAGGTGTTTTATTATTGGATAGTATTGCAAAAATGAAAGTAGGTAAAATTTGAAAACTTAAAAATACACAGAAATGAAAAACTTTGAAATTAAAATCAGTGGATCCGGCACACTTGGACAAATTACAAGTGCGTTACATGAATTAATAAAAGAACTGGATAACTTACCTTATCCCGAAGAACCCCGCAATATTTATGAAGATGAAACCATTTGCACAGAGATAACAGAATTATGAATAAACCATCTTACACAGCCAGCGAGATGCAGAACCGCTTTATTGCGTGTTCTTTACTTCTCGATCCCCCTGCCCTGGGTGCAGTCATCCATGCAAGCGGGAAAAATGCCGGAATGCCAGTATTGTATGATTCAATAGAAGCGGCAAGAGATGAGATGTTCTTTGATGATCAGGTGGATAAGATCATACCAGCCTGTGAATATTATGAACGGATAAAAGCAGGAAATTTTAAGTTCTAACCATCAGATAAAGCGCAAATAATGGTACAACGTAACTTATTTGGAGAGATAGAAATGGAGATGATTCCTGAACCGGAACCAATTCCAGAACTGCCTGAAATGCCTGTTATCATGCGTAAATCAAAGAGAAGAAAGGATTTTGAAATAGGGGTGTGCAAACAATGTGGTCAGCTATTGCTGGATGACCCTGATAATACCCGAATTAAGCTGAATGAGGAATTATGTGAAAATTGCGATGATAAGCTCAGAGCAAAATACGCTCAGTATAAAAACATTGCACTGATCAGAGCATTGAGAATACATAAAATGATCAATCGTTAAATTAAAAACATACAGAATGACAAAAAGCATTAAGATTCAAACACAGCCTGTTATGGTTGGTCGCATATCCGATACAAAAGAGATCGGGTGGTGCGCTATCTACGTGGATGGGGTTAAACTCATATTCGATGCCTACAATGGCTCTGGACCTTCCGCTACACCCCGCATTGACTCCCTGGTTGAAATAGTCACAGACAGAGATATATTTCACCTCACACCTGAATATCTGGTGGCTGCAGTTGCATTCTTTCAGAAGTATAATGAGATGGGCAGTGATGTTGTACGCTTCAAAAATATGTTCCAGGTAACAATCCCGGACAGATTCAGGGATGCTCAGATGAACGCTAAAATCGGTCTTAAAATTTGAATTTCAAATAATGCTTATCTTTGCATAATGAACGTACAGCGAGACACCGAAATAAAGCCATTAAACCGGATGAAGATCATCTTTAATAATGATGAGGCTATTCTGGACTTCCTGGCAGAACTTAAATGCCGTGATGTGGTCAGGGTATTGGATGCGCTCATACGTGACGCCAGTAACTCCGGTATGCTTCTGTATAATGCCCATGAGGATAGTCTAATTGTCCTCATCCTCTACCGTGACCCCTTTGGCTTCAATGAACCGGGCAATACTCTGGTCATGTACGCAAACAGATCACTTCAGGAGATGGCTAGGTATTTCAGGAACATGCTGGATCGTACATCCCCTGAGATTGGAGATATTTATAATGCTATTGATGACATCACCCGCCTTCTTTATTGGAGATGGTGTGAGTCTCAGGATAATGAGGCTCAGGTAAACTATCTGGGCTGATAGGGTTGAGCTCCGGTTTGTGTGTTCCGGGGCTCTCCTTTTTTTGAACTAAACACTGTAACCAAATTAAGAACAATGAGATTTATGACAATAACTTTAATAATCAGCTTGTTTTGTGCCCTTCTGACGGCTCCTCCATCTCCGGCTATGGTGATGTTCGCACCACCGGAGATAAAGCCTTATGAGGCACTATGGAACGCTACATGTGCTGTGGAAAGCAACTTTAATCCCTATGCAATTGGGGATAAGCACATGAAAAGATGGTCATACGGCATTGTGCAAATCCGCAAGTCCCGATTGGATGACTATTACAGGCAGACAGGGATCAGGTACACTGTTACTGATATGTTTGACACTGATAAATCAAAAGAGGTGTTTATGTACTACTGCACCGGAACTGATTTAGAGCGCATCAGCAGGGAATGGAACGGTGGCAATAGAGGCATGCAGAAGAAATCAACTAAAAATTACTGGAAACAAATACAAAAACGCTTATGAAAAAACACACTGAACCTATTCAAGACCCTGATCCAGCCGATGGCTTAAAAGCCGTGGGATGTCTATTTGCAGGAGTAATCATCCTGTTGATACTATTTGGTATTTTAAGTTTCTTAATCAATCACTTCAGACCATGAGAAGAATCCTTCTGATCATTCTATTCAGCATCTTTACTGTAATTAACATCTACCTCACTGCAACATCAGAAATAGTTGCGATGGCCTTTGTATATGTCATGGCTACCCTCGCCAGTGGCTTCCTCTGTACATACTTTGCACTTAATAAAAACGAATGGCAATGAGTCACTACACACCACGTCAAAAAAGGATTATTCCCTCATCAAAGGCTACTAAGCTGGTAAGGATTGACTTCAGAACTCAGGTAGAGGTGTCTGTGAACATCCCGGATGAACAGGCAAGGGAAAGGTACTATGCACGTCATAACATCATCCCTGTGCCGGAGAACCTTGATCTGTACCCACTGACTATTGCTGACTGCTTCAAAGAGATACCATCCGGGAGTCTGGAACTCTTCCTGAGTGTAGAATGATGGGTGATCTTCAATATCTGAATATAGATGTGTATGTGCCTCCGGAGGAAATTCACCAGGAATGCCCGTTAGCTTTGAATAATCAACGGTATTGATAAGATTGATATTTCCGACTTGTCCTGTGAGTATAGTGCCTGAAACGCTTCCTATGATGCCAAATTCGCTAAGTTTTGCTACAATGAATGAGTCGGTGGTTCCCGGGTAGAGTCTGACCAACTCCCCGTCTGTGACTTTTCTTCCGGTGCGATTCTGCAGTCTTACTTGTGGCATGGAAGTAATTTATTATGCAAATATAAACTAATTTCTGAAATAAAAAGAGAGCCTGCCATTTCTGACAAACTCTCTGGACTTATGAAAACACTTCAACTCTACTTGAAGCCATCCCAAAATTCACGATTCAACTTGCCAACTATTCTTTCCTGATCCTCCAAAGTGTATGTATAGTTCAAGGACATCCCACGTGTGCTCGGAAAATGTTTCTTGTAAAGCACCTTCAATTCCTCTTCCAATTCCTTAACCGCATCCCATCTGGCTGTCTCTTTACCTCTGCTCTTTTCTTCTATCTCCAAGGAATAGTGGATTAAACTTTCAGGTGTGCATTGATCATAAAGTGCTCTCTCTGCAGGTGTCACGAGAATGATATTTGCATATAGGAATCGAAAGTACGGAGACTGCTTAACCGGAAGCACATGGAGAAAACAATTATTCCATAGCGGGGTGTTGACATAGCTACGCAACCACAAGCCTGTCACAAAGGATTTCTTCGGCATCCCATCCCAAAGAATCTTGAATATCATCTGCATCGCCACTTCAGAGGCTCTTGGTGAAGCTATGTAGTTCATTTGTCTTTGATTTCAGTTAACCCCTTCTGTCTGTCCCTTGCCCACTTAGCACCTTGTCTTCTGCAAGTTTGATCATGGGTCTCATGATGAAAATTAATTGGATATTGTTTCTCTATCTCCTCATCTGTCAGCTCTGATCTCTGGCTGGCATCCGATTCAAGGATATATTTGCCTTTTACATCAATCTCCATTCCGTGTCTCGTCCAATTATACTTTTTCATTTATTTAATTTTTCTTGTTTTAAAAAATTATCTCTTATCTCAACAGCATCTTCATACGTTTTTGCAGGAAAACTATATGTATTAGGTCTTCTGGTTATTGAAACACGATATGTAGAACAATTATTTCTTTTCTGGATACAAACACTATCACGATGTCTTCTATTTATCTGATTTTCGCTACGTGTAACGAATCTGCAATTATTAGGTTCATAATTTCCGTCATTATTTATCCTGTCTATTTGCAATGTCTCATTAAATCCATTATGATCAGCCCAGTCTTTAAATATCATAAAATCATTCCACTTATTACAAACTGAAATACCCCTACCTCCATAATTTTTATACGATTTACAGATTGGTTTTTTACATCTATCCAGCATTCCTCTCCAAACATAATAAAGTTTGGTTTTTGATAATCCGTGTTTTCTTTTCATAGTTGTAGGTTTAGTTGTTATTCAGTTTCATCATCAAAATCATCATCCACATCAGGATTAAGGAGATTAACTTTTTCTGTAAGTTCATTAATCTTATCAATAAGTTGATTGATTACTCCGGCCAATTCATGAGCATCAGTATAATTTGCTGCATCATGTAATCTAAAATCTAATTTTTCAATCTTTTTCATATCTCTGTTTATTGGTTACTCTTATCCTCAAAATAGTCATCCTTTACGTACTTTCGTGGAATAGTAATTTTTTCATCTTCATCTATCCATCCGGTTCCATTACAGTATTTACATGGTACAGGCACGGCGTAATATCCATTCCAATCAACATACAATCCACTTGATGAACAATGTTTGCAGTTTTTCATAGCTTACTCTTATCCTTCAACTTTAATAGCTCTGATTCAAAATAAATCCAATTAAACCTTTCAAGTTTATTTCTTATTTCCATAATATTACAGTTATCTTGTTCTCCTCCAAAACCCCAAACAATAAACAATCCTTTTCTTTTTGGGATTTTAAATACATTATGAACTTCTAATCTATGTCCTGCATTCAATCTTAACCAACATCCTTCTTTATTTGGAAAATTTGTGAACTTTTCAGTCTTTTTTTGCTTCTCTATAATGGCTTTGTCGGTCGGGCAGGTAGCATAGTGTAACATCATTTTATGACATTTCCTATACCAATTAATTATTTCACCTTTTGACATTTTATCATATTCGGCATCAGAAAAATCAAATATAGGAATAGAATTTGCAAGTTTTTCCTCTGCGCTTGTCTGAGGCTCTTGGCTTATCGGAATTTTAACACCACTATTGCCGAAAAAGGGAGTATTGATATTAGGCTCTTGACTCGGTGGTTTACTTTTACCATTGACAATATCCATTAACTGTTCGTGTGTAATTCTGCCTTGATATTCCATACAAACGGGATTATCACAATTACATCCCTCTCCATGACATCTATGTTCGAATGGTTTTCTAACATTACAACCATCGCAAATTACTATTTTCTCTCTCTGTCCGGTATCAGAGTAAAGTTCAGAGGCGATATCTTCTATTCTTGTATTATCAATATAACCATCCAAATAATCATGCAGAACTTCAATAACCTTTTCCCTGCTGAGTTCTGGCTGAGAAATAGGAAGTAAGTACCAGTCAACAGCATCCCTCCAGATTCTATAACCTATTTTATCATCTTTTTCAAATGACCTGTCTCCTATGTATTTTCTATCTTTATCCATACAAAAATACATTCCATTTCCTTTCGGCAAATCCGCTTCACTGCGAATGTAAACCCGTTTGTAATATATTTCTTCGTCTTTCATAGTCCTATTTGTTAGTGATTTTCATAAGTACCTCAAAATTTATAATGTCTAATATGCCTGTATTGTCAGGATGCGGATCATGTACGATTCCATTTTTCCAGACAACAGCATGATTAAATCTTTCTTCATTGCTTCTTGGACTTTTACCCACTGCAATAACATAACCATCAATACTATAATCTAATAAATTATACTCTTTTGTTTCTGCAATGTTTATTGATCCCCACTCATAACCATATCCTTTAAGTACATTAAACACTTTTGGGTAATATTGATCAAATGGCTCATTAACGTCCCATTCTGGAAAAACATCAATTTCTAATTCAAGTATTGAAGCCATACAAGCACGCCAACAATCTCCATTTTGTTTACCTTCAATATAAATGTACTTTTGATTTACTGCTTTCATCTTATTTTATTTTATTGTCTCTGAGTGCCTATAAATTTCGTATCTGTGAATAACTCATCTTTTTTACAAGCTTTGACTTCCAATTCCAATGATCAAAAAGCTCATCAATAGTAAATGCCCTAACACCTCCATCCTGATCAATATAAAATTCAGTATATGAGTTATTATGATCATATCCTTTTTCAATCATCCATTCTTTAAAACCTTTGATATGAAGTTTTGATTCTATCATATCATTGATTGCTTTCTCAATTTCATCCGTCACAACCTTACTTCTCTTAACTAAGTCAAGATACCATTTTGCAATAGTTTCTTTATCATGTGTCATTAATGATTCTAAGTCTTCATCTTTACTGTCGGGAAGGGATTTCAATAGCTCATTACAAACCATCAAAGCACCCTGAGCTTCAATATAATGCTCATTTGGATAGTCCCATTCTGCAAGTTGCTTTTCTGCTCTTGCTTTAATTTCAAGGATTTTGGCTTTCATTTGGTTAAAAATTAAGGTTATCGTAATAAATATCCAACATTATATCATCGTGATACTTGAATGCCCTCCATGTCTGATAAATGATATATGGCATTATCAAAATACATCCGATGATTTTTAAGATAGTCAGTAGCTTTTCCATTGTTATGTTTTAATTGGTTCATGCAAGGTGATTCTCAATCTTAAACTTCCGGTATTGCTCCTTCATGTCAATGACAAGTGCGTCCCATGCGTCAAACTTCCATCCTGGATGCCTTTTTCTATCATCTGTGCTACCCTGATCCACAATTCTATGAAATGTAGGATGAACAATCATAATATTTACAGGATTAAGCCGGAAATACGTGTAGTTCTTTTTGTTCAAGATATGTGAAAATACATTCCAGAAATACGGTGTCCCCTTAAATCTGTCAAGTTTCTCTCCCGTAAACGGGCAAATGATACCCTTGCCTGACACATAACGGTCATGCCACAAGTCCAGAAACATCTCCATCTGGTTTGTGTAGCCAAAACTCTTCTCTATCGGTATTTTCTCTGCTTCCATCTTCTTCTGTGGTGTGAATCGCTTCTCCTTGGACTCTTTTTGTTTTCTGAGATACTTTTCATCAGTCCTTTGTCTTTGGTGTGATTGACAAAAACCATGGCTGAACACCGGACGAAAACATCCTGATGCTCTACAAACCTTCATTTCTCAGGGTGTGTATTATTTCTGAGATAAAATTTCCTGCACCTATTCCAGTAAACGCCCCTATAACTGCAATCATCCACGGTGGAGTGAAGTACATGATGTACCATACTTCAAGCAAAAATACAATCCATATTGATAAACAAAAGGAACATCTTAATAAGAATATCCACACGGAGTCGGTTGTGTACTCAATGAGATGCTTATTATTCTGTATCTCCATCCATTTGCCCAACTTGCGAAATATCATGTTCTTGCGGGTAATTCTTGTCCACAGTCCGGCAATGAAGCCACCTGCTATCCCCAAGAGTATCATAAACTGTAAATCTTTCATGTTTTTGTTTTTAAGGTTAAATTTATATTAAAAAAGAGGCACTTTCCGTCTCGGCAGTAATCCTCTTTCTATCTTTTGTCCAGTAATGACAAGAAGTGTTACTGCAAATGTATGATTATTTAATGTCATTGAGTTTGTATTCTGTAAGATTATTTGCGATAATGTAATTATTCCGGGCAATTGCGGCTTCCTTAGGGGTCCTATGACACCCAAGATATATCTCTTTTTTATTCACACAAATACCCGCTTGCCAATGATTTAGGGTATTAGGGGAGAAGCAAATTCCTGTATATCCTGACGTATTTGTTCTTCTCATCTTGGTATTAGTCCCCTGTATATGCCTTGTAGCATATCGTAAATTTCCCGGTTCATAATTACCTTCAGAGTCTATTCGGTCAATTGTGTAGCCTTCTTCACGATGATGAGGTAACTTATAGATATATGATATAAACGCTTCCACGTCATTAAACCATTCATCACATAAGCGAATCCCCTTTCCTCCATAAAATTTATACTTTGGATTTTTTGGATTACATGTTCTTTCTTTTATATTCTGCCACACCTTAAAGTCTTTAAATTCACGCAATTCATGTATCCGATGAGAATCTCCTGCTCTTTTTCTCTGGTAGCAACCACAAGACATTGTATTGCCTCTTTTTACATTTATTATACTTGCTTTAAAATGAGACTTGCAAAAAGGGCATTCAAAAATTGCGTTGTGTTGCGGTTGTTTACTTGTAGGTGTTGCATACTGATGTCCTAAATCTTCAATCATTTTCATGGCAGTAAATATAAGGGCTCCGCAAGCAGAAGGACTATCAACAACACCCGAAGGAGTAATTGCATCTGCTATTGGAGCCGTTAGTATTTCTTTTGATTGCATGATGTTGTTAATAGTCAATACAAAGATATAAATTAATTTGTATTTAGCAAACTATTAATTTCCGAAACCGTTGCATACTTACAAAACGTCTCTTTGTCTTTGTACTTTTCAAGCAACCCTAACTTCTCAGCTAAGATTAAATACCTTGGAGAAGTTATCTGCGGGTCGATCCCGACCATTTTATTATATAACGTCTTTGTAAGAGCAAAGTCTCGTTCAGAATCTTTGTCATAATTAGGAACATCAAGTCTGTATTTATTCCCCTCTTCTGTTTTCTTTTCTTTCATTGGTGCATTGAGAAAATCATCAGCCTCCTTGTCCACATCTTTTGGCTTCTGGTCAAAAGACTTGTTTATGGGTATTTCTCCCTGCGCTGGTGTCGTTCCTTCTTTATTTTCCTCCTTTGGCATGTTAGCAGCCACATATTCTGCAAGTTTATTCTCCTGGTGTGCAAAGAATATCCCACGTAATTTCTTATTGGTGTTCTTGCCCCCGATGATTTCACAAGCCTCCATTGAATCCATATCATCCATGACCATCTTCTTCAATACCTCCGTATCCATATCCTCCAATTGCTTCATAGTGTACTTGCCCTCTCTTTCTTCCGGTGCATCATTCTCAGGATGAACATCCCTGATCACTGGTTCTCCATCCTTTGCCACAACCACACCATCCATGTAAGCTACTGAACCTTTCTCTGCTTTGAAAGGGGATTCTTCTTTCGTCTCAGGTGAAACAATCACAGCATCCGTTACCTGTTGTCCTACAAACTTATCAGGATTGATTTTATTCACTGCACGTGCCGTTCTGTCTTCTGATTTGGCAGCATCCGTTTTATTGATAACAATTTGTTTCCCATCTCCGGTGTTGATAACGTCCTTTTCTTCTGGCTTATGAGAATCCTCATTGTCCACGTAATCATAATCCTTTGCATCGACATCCCTTATCTCTGCCTGATCATAGACAATGGCATTCATCATGTTGATGTCCACGGACAGGGGGGCATAGGTAGAGAGATTCAGCTTTAACACGGTCTTTTCACACATCTGCTCATAACCTCCTTCTTCCTTGTCTGCCCATTTTCCCTTGCCTCTCTGGAAGGACTTACTGTACCTCTTGGCGTGGGTGTCAAGTTTCTCAATGGGCATGTAGTAATACTTCTCAAAACCATTAATGAGCCTGAAATACGACACGTAACCAATGATGTTATCAGACTTCTTGCCTGTCTCGTCAAAGATATACTCTCCGGTGAATTTGTTATGGCTTTTCATTTCTCCCTCATACACCTCAGATACATTGATGATCTTAAACAGACCCGTTCTCTGAGCCAACTGAATGAAGCCTTTCTTCATCACTTGGAACTGTGCTTTCATTGACTGTGATGGTCCGTCAAAATAAGGCACGATGCCTGCAAATCCAAGTCCGGGGGTAAGGGGTAAATCCATACTTGCAGCCATGAGTGCTGATGATATGACACTCATGTGGTCGCACTTCTGTAACTCTGCGCTTCCACTCATTATTGTTGTGATATTACTCACAAACATAGGGGCTTTCTTCCCCAATGCCTCCTCAAACTTCTTCTTGATAACATCTTGACTTAATAGGTTTCTGAACTTCTGTAATGAGGATCCTTCTGTTTTTGCTAATTCATTGTTTTCCATGTCTGTAATTTTAAATTTATGATTTACAATTTTTACTTTTCATCTCATCTGCTATTTGTTTTTGGGCTAATGACATCAGAAAGTCCTCACATGCCCTACTAAATTCTTTATACATTTTTGGACTCATATAAAGCTGAAACATCTTCGGAGGTTCTGGCTTATGACAAGCAAGATCAATAATGAAATCGGGAATTTCTTCATCATCATTATATAAACTTAATAAAAGAGAATGAGTAATATAGCCCTCTTCCATTTTCTCCTGCATATACTTGATAACCTCTGCCTTTTTCATAACGAATAATTGTACTCTGCTTTACTACTTACCCATGACCTCTTTTGTGGCTCAATCCATTCAATGCCAATGAAGGCAAAGAAGTCCTCTTCCGTAATAAATGGAGGTGGCAATGTCGGGCAATTCTTATACTCAGGCTTGATGCGCCACGTGCTCCCCTTATGATCACACTCTCTTTTATACCTTAATCCGTCCATTGTGCCACATAGACCCCTGCGATTCCATTGTACTGCCAACCCATGAGAAAAAACTGAGGATCCTGTCGAAATTGCAAGTATTCGTCCATAATCAGCAAGTGTAGTGACGTGCAACTCTATCTGAATGCCCGATTCGGGGTATTTGAAGCGTTTTAAGCGAGTGCCGTTCGTCACAAGTCCTTTGAATCCTTCCGGGAACGCAATTCCCATGGAGAACTCGTCCTTGGGTACAATGACAAATTCTAAATCACCGACCATCTCACATTCCCGCCTAACTGAGCCAGCAATTGATATTTTTACACAAAAGGGAGAAATATATTTCTCAAACCTTTCTGCTATTTTTCTTGCTCGATCAAGAGACATTTTTAAATTTTTGCTCATATATTTTAATTGCCTCAATTTCAGTTTTAAAATATCCGAAAAAATATCGTTTCCCATTAATTCGTTTAGCCGCAGCCCATCTTCCATTAGAACAATATACCCCATTGTATTGAGAACTTTTTTTCTTTCTAAATTGAGTAAAGTCGATACTAGTGTGCTTCCATGATTTATTATAAATAATTCGAGATAATTGTTCTGTTTTAATTTTAAAAGCAGAAGCAATTTTGGATCGTGGGGTTTTTTCTAATAGCATATCATGTATTCTTTTTAAATCGGATTCTTTAATTTTAGAAAAAAAATTTTGTTCTCCTAACATTCCTGTTTTTAAACCTATAGTATAAGCATGTTTATTATTTTCACTTGTTGTACACCATTTAAGGTTACTCACATGATTACAGCTTTGTATTCCATTGATGTGATTTACTATTTTTTTGTCACTTTTTTCTAAAAAAGTTATTGCAACTAATCTATGTACGTAGAATACCTTTTCTTTATTCTCTTTCCATAAAATAACATGAAAGTAATTTAACTGCTTATTCCTTTTCCAATGGGATATAACTCTTGTTTTTGTATCAATATGCCCACATACGACACATTTTTTTTGAGACAAAGAAATTACCCTTCCATAATTACTTATATAATATAGATTTTCATATTCAGGAATAGGCTTAAATATTTCATTAGGATACCTATATCTAAAATCTTTAAAATTAGAATCTTCGTAAATGTTTAAATAATCTTTCATTGTCAAGCTATTTAAGATTGTCAAGCAAAAAAGCAGAGAGAAGGAGGCTTGACTTCTCCGTATCACAGGGGGATCAATCCCTGCTATCTCTCCACAAATATATGAACTGTTGTTCATCTGTGCAAGTTTATTTTTTATTTAAAGGATTAACAAAGTCATTCCGATACCGCCATGTTCTATTCTCCTTACCAAACTTACCCATCTCCCTCTCATCCCATGAGCATTTGATGAGCCTGTTTGCCTTTGTCAGATTGGTGATGCTCCTGCGCACCGAGTTAAGCAATATCTTCTCTCCCTCTGCTTCAAGTATCTCATGCACCTTTGCCGGGGTGAACTTGTATGCAAACCTCTTTCTGAAGAAGTCCAATACAATGCCGTTCTGCTTTGCTGCCGTATCACGTGCCTGTGATAGTTGTTCTTCTGGCAACGGTACGGTGTCATGAAATACATTTTCTGGTTCCTTCATAAAAAATCTTTCTGCACCGACAGGAAATCTATAATTTTCCATCTCCTTGGAAACTTCAATGTCTCTACATTCTTCCAAAATGCTCAAATGTTTATCCCTGTCTTTATCCTCCTCATGGAACGTCAACTCAGGTTCTCTTGCAGACGGTAATGCCTCTGCTTTTCTTGGTCTGTGCTTATCAAATATTCCCATGTCTTATCCTCCTATCCCTTGATGCAAGTCAATCCTGAAAGTCTGTTATACCACTTACCCTTGCCATCTTTGATGACCTTATTGCCATCCAGACAGAAGGTAATCGTACACCAACACCCATCGGTAAGCTGATTAAGCTGAGTCATGTTCGTCTCATTGAACTCAAACATTACTTCCCTGGGATATTGCCCGATAAAAGTTTCCATGATTAAAATACGGAACTGTTTTGTTACCCCTGCTTTTGTCGTGAATGTCTCTGGCATCCCTACGTGGATGACCTTGCCGGAATAATCAAATTGATTTACGCTCTTGTTTTGTGACATAGTTTTAGTTATAAAGTTTGAATTAAAATATACGTTCTTGGTGACTCTGAATATAGCTTCTCTGAGAATAACCTGCATATCTGTGAGTCGTCTTTGTAAAATATGTGATTCATAGAATCGGTTGCGAATTTTACACAGTTATCCAAATCTTTCTTGCAGGTGTGAAACTCCGGTGCGTTATCTCTGAGCATGGAACTCTTTGCGCCACTACCATAATGACTCTTTGGTCTGCCGAAATAGAATATTATGGTTATGCCTATGGGTCCTTCTAACGGCTCCTTTGGTGCTTTCTGCTGTATCACCGATAAAAAGTCATTTTTCTTATCACTTGATGGGTCATAGGTGCCTGAGAACTTACCTCTCTTGAAACTCCTGTGCCGCATCTGAGCATTGGGCTCACCAAGCATCATTAATTCTATTGTCATTCTTTTATCTGTTTACCTATTATCCTCAACTTTTTTTCTGCATGACGTTTTATTTGAGACAAATGCATTTTTAATTTTGTCTCGGATGTATGCAATTTCCCTAACCTATCCTTATTCCCTGTTTTGCATAGGCGCATTGCTTCTCTTTTTTCTTCTGACCACTTCCTCCCTACTGAATTTTTATTTCCTATCTTAGCCAAAGACATCTTTTTCCTTACTTCAAGAGACATGACTTTTCCTTTTTTAGCAAGACTCATTTTTAACTTTGCTTCATTTGAATGTGTCTTCCCTAAAAAGCTTTGCTGTCCCATTTTTGCCTTGCTGATATTCTCACATCTTTGTTTTTTATTATTATTCCAAGATTCACTAATTTTCTTTTTAAATTCTGGGGTTAATGGCTTCCCTTTTCCCCAAGGTATATGCCCCTTTTTAAATTCGGTATGCGGAGATATATGCAAGCCCTTATTTCGTAAACTCTGCTTTCTACGTGATTCTACTGAATGCTTACAGCCAAGAGGGCTTCCCGCAATCTTAGAGATATTAAAATAAGGATTATATAAATCTATAAAAAATTGTTCGTTCCTAAGTAAATCAATCCTATCACAACCAATTAGCGTAGAAAAACACAAGTCATCTTCTCCATATTTATTGTAATGATCTTGCAATAAAAAAGAATGATGTTTTTGTAATCTAAGGTCTTTGATATGTATGTTTTTTCTTTGCTCTATATGGACTGAACTTCCAATATAGCATCTTTGAAGATTACTTATAGATTGAATCATGTAAATGCCAGTGGTTGCTTTCATGTTAAGTATAAAAACCCCGATTGAAAGCGGCTTACTACTCGATCCATGTGATTGGAGGGAATACACTTTCGCACGGGGTGTTAATATTTCAGTTTCTTTTAACATGAATGAGTAGTAAAGCACTACAAATATAAGAAATTATGATTACTTTGCTATACTTCGACCTATAATTTTTATCTGACCCGGCAAAAAGGTCTCAATTTGCCCTGTCTTAACGTGCTCACATACTGCTATGGTGTAGTTCACTGCTGCTATCCTTTCTGCATCCACATCAAACACCTTGTAGTCCAATCCCCAATAATGAAGCCAGTATTCACCCTTCTCATACATCGGTTCTCCGTCCTTTAACTCTCCGTCCTTCTCCCATGTTGCTTCTACAAGTATCTTCATCTTCTTTGTATTTCCAAATGTGTCCTGCCCTTGTTTTCTTTCCTGATTTCAATGATCTCAGTATCGCTCTTGATGTGTATCCTACTGCCTTTGCAGCCACAAGTTGATTCTCAAATTCCGCTATCTCGATCCCTCCAAGATCACACTGTATGATCTTCTTTCCCGTTGCGTGCCCATAGTGCTTTGTCCCTTCACAGAACGATATTGACACTAACTCCCTGATGTACTCCTCTGCCCTGTCCTGTCTCCATGGAGTAATCAACCCCTCCTTCTTCATCCAATACAATGCCCTCTTAACGGCTCGTTCCTGATCCATCTCTTATAATATTCAATGGATGTTCCGTTCCATGTGCGATAACAAAATCATTGTAGGCTCGGGCTGCCTGTTCGGGGGTTAAGTGATATCCTAAACGGTATTTTTCCCCATTATAATGAATCTCAGCAACCCATCGTTTTATTCTTTCTCCTGTTTTAATATAAGAAATACCCCTATATCCTGTTGTATTTGTCTTTCTTAGTAGCCGGGTGTTCTCATTACTGATGTTTGATGTAATCCACCTGCAATTACTTGGGTAATAACCCTTGTCATTATTTTCTCTGTCAAGCAATAATCCTTTTTTATACCCATTTACTATTGCCCAATTATAAAATGAAACAAAATTATTTTTCCATTCATCACAAATAGTTATTCCCCTGCCCCCCCATTCTGGATATGCTTTATCTTTAGGATTCAAACACCGTTGTTGCATAGCCTTAAACACACCATAAAGAGGATGTTTGACTAACCCATGCTTTATACTTCGTTCTAAAAATAATCTTGCGTTTTCACAATGGCATGATTTTATATACCCCCGGCTTATTGCACTTACACATGCTCTGAAAGGTTGCTTACAAATAGGGCATTCATAAATGGCAAGGTGCTTTTTTTGCTTACTATTCTCTGTTGTAAATTGTCTTCCTAAATCGTGAATCATTTTCATGGGTGGAAATAATGGAGCATCCCCGGCTGCTTTAATCATCGGCATCTGTGTCGAAACGACAGAATTAGACGAAACCAGGGATGCAGTATTTTTACTTAAAATTTCCATTATTCAGATACCGTGATTAAAGCGTAGTAAAGATATGCTAATTTTATTCCCAATCCAAATTTATTTTATCAAACTCTTCCAGAACTCTTTCTTCAGAGGGCGATTCCTTGATCTTATTTGAAGCAACTCTGTTCTTTGATCCTTTCCTTTCGCTCCACGAATAGCTTCCGAGACGACCAAAGTCTATGGCTTCTGCTCCGCTTAAAGTAAGTTGTTTGATTAAAGTATTGGCAATGCCTGTGCGCTCCTCCTCAATAACATTCTTCACCTTTAGAAGCATTTTGTCCTGCTTACATAATCCATACGCTTCCATCGTTCCCTCAATTGTCTCCCTTTCCTGTAGATACCTCTTATTAAGAAACTCCTGATAGGATTTCGTCTTATCGGGATCCGGTTCATGCTTCTGAATGATAGCATCCTGTTTTTCCACTTCAGATAGATTACCCGCTCTCTCAGCTTCCTGTCTTTTGGCAAATGCCTCTTTAGCGGGTAACACCCGGTTGTACCAAAATCCCTTGGTTATTTCAATGATTTTCTCACAGAGTCCATCATCACGCTGTATTTTCTCTACTCTTAGCCTATTGCCATTTTCCAGAATACAAATTTCGGCATAGTCAGATTCAATGATCGCCATGTACTGATGTATCTGCATGAGGTAATAAATGGGCATTCCGTCCTCCCATTTTTGGGCAACCCATTGGTTCATTGCCTTGCATTCCAATACGGCTTCTGTGGTCAGAGGATCGCCTGTAAGTAAGTTTCTTCCCCCTGTGATATTCATTACCCTGTCAAGAGATGCAAATAGCCATGGATATTTTGGATTTACCACATACCCATTAACACTCCTGCATTCCCTTATGATCTTTTTATCCTTATAGTTCTGAATATAACCCTCTTGCGTTCCGTCCCAATAACGCCATTTATCTGCAATCTGATCTTCGAGTTCTCTTCCCCAAAACATAGACTCGTTATCGTTCTTGCGGGTATCAATAGTCCCTACTTTTTCATGGAATATCCATATTGCAGAATCATAGTCAGGATTAGGTAAAAGCAGATTCCCTACTTCAGAGCCGCCAATTCCATTTTTACGAAACCGATACCATTCTTCGGAATGTTCTGGTATCCTGGTAATAATCAAATCACTTCTCATTTTTTCTGATGTATTTTTCAAGTTTCTTTTTAGCCCTTTTGAGTTTTCCCTTCTCAATTAATAAGGCTACATGAATATATTGTTCTAAACTAATGCCACTCATCGTTATATTTCTTTTATTGTCCCCAGAGTTCTTTCCTTCTTTTCTCTGCTGCCTTTAAGTTATCCTCTCCCAACTCAGTTTTTCTTCCGTGATCGTCAATACATTTGTCAGGCAGTAGTAAAAACATTCCCTTCGCATCAGGAATCCAGACAACATCATTATCTTTCCAATGAAAGTCTCCCCTCTCTCCTTTAAACGGAGGAATAAGGTCTGGCATTTCTTCTTCATCTTTTAGCATGTGTTTCAAATCGGGAGGGAGTTGATCAAGATGATAAACTTCAACAATACATCCCTCTACTTTTTTGTACCAGAAAGGTAAGCACATATACTCATTTCCCCCTTCTGCAATAAGGCTCCCTGACGATTCAATAAAATCAATTACTTCCTGTTTTACTTCTACTCTATCCATGGCTATTTCATGTTTAATGGTTGCGGAGGTTTGATGTCCAGCTTCAATGGCTGTAACTCTTTGTATATCTCTGTGAAGATTTCGTTGATCCAATCGGCTTGGATGCTCATCAACTCAACTTCCTGGCGACCTTCATTGCTGATGTCGCTGTACCATTTCGCATATAGTTTCGCTAAATTATTGACAAGCCTCTCGTGCTGTGCACATAGTTTCATTCCCTCATCATAGTGCGTTTGGTACACCGCCAGCCATGCCTTGTAAGCATCGTACTGTGCCTGTCCTGCTTTCTTTTTGTCTTCGCTTTCCCATTTATAGGTGTCATCGTGCATGATGGCTTCGGCCTTGGCTACTTTCTCCTTCTGAGGGTCGAGTATCTTCTGCTTAAACACTTGCAATTTATTCGCAAACGCATAATCATTAACATTGCTCATATCTTCTTGTTTTTAGTTTTGTCCCTTCCAAAGAATAACCTGTGCTCATTGACCAGAAAATGATCAGTGCCATCAATCACCATCAGCGATGCACTCTTGCGTGGAAAGTAAACGTGCTCCCCCTTCTTGAATACCCTGCACTCACTACCCAAATCTGTTATTGTACCCCACTCAGGCAACATTTCCACAGAGTTTTTTGGGATGATGAGTTGTCCTGATGGTGTTCTCTCCGGCAATTTGTCCGGCTTAATAAGCACTACTGTTCCTAAAATTATCATATCAAATTGTTTTTAAGTTACATCAAAAGGGCAGGTCCGACTCATTCTTTCCGTTATCTCCGAACACATCATCGTCCTTTTGGTTCTTTGGAGGATTAAGTGCTCCCCTTATTGGCTCCGGTGCTTTCTTTTCCTTGTCATCCACAAGTTCAAAACGTCCTCCCTTCTTATAGTCCATCTTCAACTTTACCCTGTCATGTATCCCTTCTTCTTCAAATCTTATCTTCTCTGTTCTGAGAATAGTAGGTGTTTCGGAATCTACAAAATACTTATCATCCTCATCTGCCTCCTCGGGAATATCCTCTTTCTTCTTCTTACGGTTCATATTCCGGTGAACAATGATACCTATGTCACTCTTCTCTTTCCATGCTGAACTCCCTTTGATGTCATACAAGCACGGCATCCGGTAGTTAATCCCTATTTTCTCTATTTTGGTGGGGTGTGCAACGATTATGCCATGCAGGTCATAGTAGTCATTAAAATCAATGAGATGATCAAGCTGTGAACTTATATATGCCGTTTCAGTGATGTTCTTCGGCTGCTCATGTTCAATCTTGTTCCACGCATCAATGATATAACCAAAGATGTTCTCCGTCTTTTTGAGATACACAAGGTACTCGCATATTGATGCCATGGTGTTCACCTTATCTGATTTTATCTTGCCATTAAAGGTGTCAAAGTTCCTCCTGTCTGGTGATACGACAAAGAAATGCTTTTGTATGTACCACATGGTCTTGTCACGCAATGGTTTTCCCATGGAGTTACCCCAACCATCCCTGAAATACTTGCCTGTGATAACCTCTGCTATCTTTACATATTCCCTACTTACTGGTCTGTTCTCAGGGGTGAATAACCCAAACTTCAAATCTGCTTTATCATTATGACTGATAAGTTCCGTGGTGTGCCATCTGACATACGTGCTCTTGCCTGATCCGGGCAAGCCAGTAACCACCTGCAGTCTCTTTGGCTTCTCGGTATAGAGTCTGTCAATCTCTGGGGTTCCCATCATCAAACCTTTTGTAAACCCTTCCTTTGCATATACTTCAAGTTCATCCTTGACATCCATTGGCCTAATGATCCCTGCAAGCGGGAATGATGATAGATTCTGATAGCACTCATCAACACCCGCTTTCCCAAGTGCCGGAAGTTTCTTATCGTCTTTATTAACCCCTATATAAACTTCGTTTGAATCCTTGTACCCAATAGGATAATTAACATACTTGCACTTCTCTTTGCCAAGAAGCAACGCTAAGTGATTTCTTAACTTAATCCCTGCAGCATCTCCATCTGTGGCAATGATATGTAATTCAACGTCCGCAATGACACTTTGAACATACTTATCGTGAATATAATCAAACTCGTTTTCAAAATTCTTCGCTAAAAGACTTGGTGCCCCTGATGGTACGCTTATAATGTTTTTATAATCACACTGAATCCACGTAAGAGTATCTACATGCCCTTCTGTCCACGTAAGTATCTTCTTCTCTTCGGGAGGAAAATTGACGTATTCGAGTCCCCACGGAAGCGTTCTGGTGCCATATTCCTTATTGAGATTCCACCATTTTGTAAAATCATCTCCCTTCTTCCACCGGATATTAAGATACTTCACATCTACAAGAGTCTGGCTGATGTAGGTAGGGAAGCCAAGTATAGGCTTCTGCCCCATGGAAAATTCAAAAACCTTTCTTCCTAATGGAATCTTTAAGTCAATTCCTCTGCTCTCCCAATATGCTCTTATCTCCTTCGAGTAGGTTTCAGCAAACTGCTTTGGCATTTTAGACCTCTCTTGTACCTTAGCATAAATCTCCATTGCCCCCAAATTAGCACTCCATGAGCAATGATGACATTTTATCCAAACATTTCCGGGCTCATTATTAACGGTAAGGCACGGTGCGTTCTTATGATGCTGACGAGTATCATTGCACTTTGGGCACTGCGTTGACCAACGTACTTTTCCGGGAATTGTTTTTATGCCGAGGTCTTCGAGAATCATACCTTAATATACTTTTCTGACTTTTCATTACGTACGATGAACTTCGGGCCATCATTACCTTCTTTGTCTGGATACAAGTAACAGTAGTCCAGTTCGGTGTCATACTTGCCATCTATTATCAGTGGCCTTGTTTTATTGGTAATTGTTGATACTGCCAAATTCGTTATGAGGGCAAACTGGCTTATCGTAAAGACATTGTAAAGCATTATTGTCTTTATCCTATCTTCATCCATCCCTGTTTTTAAGGATATTGCTTTAATGAGCTCGGTGTCCGTCTTATGCAATTGACACTTTACTCCCCTTATAAGTCCAAATTTTTCTTCCATGGTGAAATAATTGATTCATGCAAAGCTAATGCTTGTTATTTTATTTTGCAAATATATTTTATAATTTGTTTTTGTAAAGTTATTAACAGCCACCAAATAAAAAGGGAAACATTACTGTCTCCCTGATTCGATGCGTCTGAGATGCACAATAAGTTAATTTTTATCTTTCTGACGCACTCGTCTTATTTTCCATGCTAATACTAATTTTGTTTTTTGTTCTTGGGACATAGGGATTCCTTTATTATGAGCAGGGGTACCCTTACGTGCTTCACTTATCTTCTTTTTTATTTCATCTAACATAGGTCCTCGCTTTGGCATCTTATGAGATTTTCCTATTCTACAAAGACTTCTATTTATTAATGCCTGCCCAACTATTTTTCTTCCTTTATTTGCCTTAATTATTGCTTGCCTGGTTTTTTCTGGCATTTTCCTTCCAAAATTAGGATGCTTATCTCCCTTAATAGATAATCCTCTTCTCTTTTTCCATTCCTCAGACTGTATGCGTCCTTTGTTAGCTATACTCATTTTCCTTCTAACTTCTTCTGGTATTATCTTACCTCTATTAGCCTTTATTATTTTTTGCTTAGTTTCTTCAGTCATTTTGCGACCCAATGTACTTCCTGCTATTTTACATACATTAAAGTATGGCTGCAGAGTGTTAATATAGTATTGTTCTCTCTCAATAAGAAATTGAGGCAAACAGGGTTCTATGATTGAAAAAATCAAATCATCAATCCCATATTTATCTGCATGATGTTGAAGTTTGGGATTATGATGAGTTTTTAGCCTAAGTTGTCTTTTGTGATCCGCCCATCTATTTTTATAATAAATAGCACTCCCAATGTAAATCCTTTCGGGCTTAACCTTGGATTGAATCTTATATATGACAGGAACGATCATAACTGAACTTATTAATGACACTGAACTTAAAAAAGATGGAAGAGCGTTCAGTAAACCCTTGTCATCGGGGGATCAATCCCGACTATCCATCTTCAAAGATATAACTATTTTTGGAATAATTTTATCCCTACTTTGACGGAATGAAAGTTCTCTGTGCCATACCTTTGATATAGGTAGCCTATATCGGTGTTCTTTTTGGTGATGAAATCGAGTCCTCCTCCCCAGAGAAACGACTGTCCGTTACCCCCTGCGATACCATACCCGTATAGGCCACGTTGAGACACTTTAGAGATCACCTGTACTTCAACGGGTACTGGATACGGAATTGAATCTGTTCGGTGTATAGTGGTCACGATTGGCTTGTATTCCCATTCTTTTGCCAGTAGCTTACCCTCGGTGATGAAATGATACCTGACATCAATATCCTTCTGTACAAGGCTGTCTGAGTAGTTATAGATTGAATCAACAGGGTCATTATCGGTGATGTCTGATACTGGTATTCCCGGGATAAGGACTGGATCTCCTTTAAGATAAATGGTATCTATGTGAATTATTGGTGGTTTATTAGCTGCATCAATCATTGACTGCCAATCCGCTTTCTTCACTATTTTCTCGTCCTCTGCCGGACATGGTGGTTGTTTCTTGCATTCTCTTAAAAACAAAATATAGAGCACTGCTACTATCAGGAGTACGATTGCTCCATTACCGATTAATTTCTGCCAAAATTCTTTCATAGTTTTTATGGTTTAAATACATATACTTGCTGCCCTGTGTCTTGCACATCACAATGTACCCACGACACCCCATCTTCAAGTCTTATCGGATACGGGATGATGTTCTTGTTCTTTATGAGCCACTGCCTGATCTCCTCTGCCACCATACCTTGCACGTCCAGATCAGCCCCTTGCCCTAACATGTGAGGTGACACATATAAACGCTTCTGAGTGATAGCTTTCTGCACCAATGAACACTGGATGCACCGATACCCCCTCTCATCAAACTTGCCTCCGCTATCCCAACTGTTTATAAAGACAGGCTTGTTTAAGCGGTTTCTTATCCAATCAAGGGTGATGATCAGGCGTGGATCGAAGAACTGCCATGCAGTCTGCCCGAATCTGTCGAACACATCCTTGCATACAAGCTCCTCTATAATGAAGTTCTCTGCTATCAGTGCCATGGTTATTCTTCATAAAGTTTCTTCACATAAAATTCTCTTGTGGTGTTCATCCTTGCTCTTTCCCATGCAAGGTTAAATGTTTCTTCAAGGAGAGTTCCTTCTTTATTCATGTCATAAGGTTTTTTAGATTGCTGGCTTTGATATTTGTCCTTAGTCTCACCAAGTAATCTCTTTACCTCTTTGCCATAGTTCTCAATAAATTTCTCATTGTAGAGCCTTGACTTCTCCATGCTCAGATCAATGGGCTTGAATCCGTCTGCGGTAATTCTTACTTTCTGATCAACATCCTTAAATCCTCCAAATTCCCTGATGTTATCAAAGATGACTTTATTATCCTTCCTTAACATCTGCCAATATGGACTGTATAAGTTCTGCTGCTGCTTAAGGTCTCCCCTGACATCCTTCTTTTCATCCCTCATCTTCTCGATGATCTCATCCATGCCCTTCCCATAATCAAAGAACTCCTCTTTTTCATAAGCCTCCTTAAATTTGATGGCTGTCTCTTGAACAATATCATTCATGCGCTTTATCTCCAATTGTTTTTCTTTCATTGATAGCAGATCATCTTTCATTACTGCATATCCCGCATCTCTTATCCATGTCAATGATGCTCTGAAATTATTAATTGCCGTGGAGTTGCCTTCATAGAATGAATACATCCTCTGATTGTCGGGGTCTGCCATTAGCTTATCCAACTTCTCATAATTCTCTGTCTTAACCAGATTATTGAATGTGGAGTTAAGTTGCTCTACCTTATCAAGGGTTTCATAAAAATCAGATACATATCCACTCTGTAAGCCTACGGGTCTTTCTGTCAATAAGGCTTTGAATACAGGCATCCTACTGAGCATGGTGAATGAATCCTCTGGCTTCTTGTCAACCAATCCTGCTGCCTGTAATGTCTCATCAAGGATATTTACAGCACCCATCCCTGCTCCTCCTGTATAACTCTTGACATAATGGTTTATCTTAACAGGAGACCAATTCAATGCCTCACCTATTTTTTTATATATCTCAGGAGTCGAATTGTAATATTGCTCAGAGGGTTTTAGCTTTTTCATGGACTCGGAAATAATAGGCTTCCCTGTATACCCTTGTTTATTTGCCCACATCTCAACTTCTGGTCTTATTATAAATGGGACAAGTTCTGTAATGTTGCCCACCGGAGAAAACTGTTTGAATAACTCATTTGGTAATTCCTCTACAACCCTATCATCATCAGCAACCATGCTATCCATGAATGCTTCAATTGAGGATCCAAACACAACTCCAAAGAATCCTTTGGGCATTGGAAGGAAATGATCTGTTCCAGGTATCCTTATGTTGAACATCCCTACCCTTCTCCATGCTGGAAGCGATTGGTATAGTTTTCTTGATTCTTCGTCCTGATTATTCCACAGCCAGTTTACAAGTGCAGGAGCGGTTATAGCCATACCCTTCATAAATAGACTGCCGGGATTTTTCATGGCTTCCACGGTCATCCTTGCATGCTGTGCCCTTGCATTTAAGAAAGGGTACATCCCCAATACGGCTTTTACCCTTGCTCCATGTATCCCATAATCTGCAGACACATCACGAGACTCAATCGCTGCCTTCCATACATCGTTTGTTTTCTTATATGCGTTCTTGAAAGCACCTAACCTTGTGCCTATCTCCGATGCTCTGGATAAGTCCTGAAATGCTGCAAGCGGATTACGTTTGTATGTCTCCCATTTTCTATTGAGGGTTCTCCCGATCTTCTTTTTGGCATAATCTTTTTCCATCATCTGATCTGCAGACACAAGGAACGACTGATCTCCTCCACTTGCAAGCCATTTCTGATATGCCTCATCCTTACCCATGAAAGATGCAATCCCTTTAATGAAATCAGTAGGCAGATAGTTATACTTTGAATAGAACCATGATGACTGCTGATCTCTGAATATGTTCCTTATTGGGAATGTAGGATCATACACAACGGCACCTGCCTGTAACCATCTTGAAGGCAGACTTAATTTTCTAAATATCTCAGATACCTTTGCTTCCTGCTGAAATATCGGGTCGTAATATTCCGGTGCAACATCATAGTAATGCGCTTCACCTTTCTCCCATACACTTAGTATCCTTCCCTGCTTTGGCTTCTCCTTGGTGATAGTATAACGCATCTCTCCCGTCTCTACATCAAAGTATGCCTTGACCTGATTTGGAGGAATTTCTTCAATAATAGAGGTGTCTATTTTCTTGGAACGATTATATTTTTGGATGTCCATGAACGCATCCCTGACATTCGTTAAGAGAACATTTCTCTCTCCGGCAGCAAGTATCTGATAGGTGTTCTCAATCATGCTCTGATAAATATCCTTGACCGCTTTCATAGACCCATGCCTTGCCCAAACTGCTTTTTCTGAAGTTGCAAGAACATCTTTCACCCCTATGTTCCGACCTCCACCTACTTCATATTCATCAAAAACTCTCTTTAATGGAACATAATATTCGTGCTGTGACTTAATAAGTTTCACGGTTTCCTGAGACATCTTTCCGGTTTCAACATAAAAGTCCAATAATGCCTCGTTATATCTTTGAATCTTTTCCTGAAAGTCTAATAAGTCCTTTCTCCCGTATTGCTTCTCCCATAACTCAATAGCCTTATTTGCCAATTCGGATGACATTACTGCTTTTTCAGGATGGCCTTGCTTATAAGCCTCCATACTATCCATAGCAAGAAGATAACCTCTGTAATCCATATCTTTTGCCGTTCCTATTATCGGTTTAAGTACAGACACTAATCCTTCAATATCCTTTCTTATCTTAATGTCATTCCCATTTCTTAAATAGGGGTGGTGCAGTAGCCATTGTTGAGCCCTCCCGTCAATACCCATCATTGTCTTGGCAGATATTAACGGGTCTTTGCTCGTACTGTAACCCGAACCAACAATTTTTTTCCATGGAGCAGCTAATTTCTGATCCATGTGTTGCAGATGATTCACCCATGAATAAAGAATCTCATCCTTATCAAGTTTTATTATGCCATCAAGAAATGAAGGTTTCTCCTCTTTCTCTGCAAACAATGATAAAACTTTTGTTCTTGGATCCTGTGCATCATACCTATTCCAATCCGTTCTTGCCTGAGTAAGTGCATTTTTAATCTCCGGTGCGTTCTCAATTAATTTTTCAAACCAAGCATAGAACTTTGGAGTAACCTGCTTAACCTGATCAGGATTGATCACATAGTCCTTCACAAACTCAGCGATAGCCTCAGTCCTTTTCTCTGATGGATAACCTACATATTTAAGGTAGTCTGTTAATTCTTTCTTAAACTCAGCCCTCTGCATCACTCCATCAACTATCTCGTCTCCATGTTTCTCCCTGAGTGTAACGAGTCTTGAATCTCTTGCTTTTAATTGGATGGTGAGTTTTCCAATAAGATCATTTGCCTTTGGTGATTTTATCCTCCCTTTCGTCACGTCTGCATTTATAGCATCCTCGGTCTTGTATGTCCTTCCTTTATACTTAACTCCGGGGATTTTTACTGCGGCAGTAACATCAGCAAATCTATCTCCCTCAACCTTTGATCTATGGCCAATAACTCCACGAATGTCAAAAGCAAACTGATCTATGTAGTGACCTATCTCATGGGCTAATACCCTGACATCACTGATATTCTTAACCCTGATGACTCCACTCTGAGAATTGAATATCCCTGCTGCCTTCCGCATAAACCTCTTGATCATTCCGGTTCTGACCTGTTCTCCCTCAGTCTTGCCTATGTTCTTTACAAGTCCTCTGCCCATATTACGAAGTGACATGGCATTATTCAAATCACTTGACTTATAATTCGGGTCTTCTGTTGTCGATACGGGCAATGGCTGATCCCATGCAAGTTCTTCTGGATTGTCTGTTTTGGGTTCTGTCTTTAGTTTCTTCTGTCCTTTTGCCCTTGGTGCTGATGGGAATCCTTCTACCTTCCCCCCTTTGCCTCCCTTTTTAGGTGGTGGAGGATTAAGATTATTCACATCCTCCCTGATCTGCTTTGACTCATCAAAGGTTATCTCTCCCCTGTCAATAGCCTCCAATACTTCATCTACGGATTGGTAGGTTTTGTCTTTAAAGGTGACTCCGTTCTTTTCTACTTTTGCGGCAATAGGTTTTGCCTCACCTTCTGTTTCAACTGGTTTAACATCTGTCTCTGTGCCTCCTGAAACGATATTCCCTTCTTCTTTGCCAGTAGTAATGTCTCCTTGGTTTGGTTTTTCATTGGTGTCTGATTTTATTCCTTCGGTTCCTTTTTCTTTGCCGCCTTCAACATCGCCAGTAGCGTTAGCAAGGTAGTCTTCTTCGGCTGTTCTGGACTCTTGTTCTGCTTTTCTGATGTACTCTGTGATTTCATCATATTCGATTTTAGTTATTAATCCTTTTTCAAGTGCCTTATCTGCATCGGTGTATGAGTAATTATCAAGTTCTGCACGGTTTCTCTTTATCAAATCCTCCCTCTCTGCACGTATATCATCACGGGATATTGATACCTTGGACTTTCCTTCTGCATTCCAGATGTCAATACCTCCATGCTCTTTATACATGCGTTCAAGTTCATTCAATGCCTGTGCTGATGCGGTGGATTTCTTTCCTTCTTTGATGTCACGGAATGCCTGAGCCCTCTGTTCATTACTCAGACCGCCTATCATCACACCATAGAGATCGGGGTTCGTATCGAATACATCCGCAACATACTTCTGAAACTCAGCATCTCTCTCTGAGAGTGGCTTCTGTGATTCAATCTTAACCTTATCAACCTTTGTCGGGTCTTTTCTGAGAGCAAGAAATTTGCCATCTTTGATAACACCTACCTTCCACTCATCGCCCTCTTTTACTTCATATCCAAGTCTCTTTGCATTTACCCTTATGGTGTTTGCCTGTAAAGCATTTTTCTTCTTCTGTGATGCGGATAAGATGCTATAACTACGTGCTGCGTCAATAAGTTCATTCTTTTCAAGTTCTTTCTGGGGTGTCTTAACAAGTCCTGTCTCAACGGGTTCCTCTTTGCCTTTCTGCTTAGACTTTATCTCGGCTTTTTTGTTCTCCGTCCATTCATTGATTGCCTTAACAGTCTCGGGTGACGGCCATGAATTGACCTCTCTGTCAAACCACCTCTCATCAACTTCACCGCTCTTTTTATCAATGGCAACATCTTCCAGATAGGTAGCAAGTTCCTTCTTGTCAGCAAATGACTTGTCACCTAATGCCAATTTCTCATCAGTTACTTCTTCCGGTGCTTTCTCTGACTTCTTCTCCTTCTTGGGTGCATAATCCTCCAATGGCTTGCTTAAAGTAGTTTCAAGTGCCTTATTCTGTTCCTCGATCTGAGTTGTGATAGACTGTACCTTTGCATCTTTTATCTTCTGATCGGTGCTGGTATCTTCCTGCCAATACTGCAACTCGGATTCCTTTTTCCTGATGTCATCCACAATCGGCTCTGCTTCTGTAATACGTGGGTCGGCTTCCTTTACTGTGGTGTTGATCTTGTCAGTCCATATCTTTTTTTCCTTTGCAGATAGCTTCGGGTCATTCTGTATGTTATCAATGAATGCCTTGGGATTCTTTACTATTTCCTGAGTCATGGCATTTACGCTGATGATGTTGTCAATGGATGTCTTTTCATCAAGTAACTTCTTTTTCAGTTCTGGATCAGTTTCCTTTTCATACTCATTCCACAACTCATCAGACTGCTTCCGTAACTTCATCGGGTCAACCTGCATCTTGGATATTGTCTTGATGGCATTATCCGTGGTGGTCAGGTATGAAATGTACGACCTGTGAGCAATAGACCTGTTCATAGCCTCCATGCCAATATCATATCCTGAGAATAAGCCTCCCATTATAGCTCCTTCCATGAATGTACCTCCCTTTAACTTTGAATCGGCACCGAACATTATGCTATTTGCAAGTCCTTTTGATGTTGACGATAATGTTTGTCCTCCTCCAAGTTCCTTTACGAGTTGACCTACACGTCCTGCTACAATTCCCATACCTTCATAGGTTAGCCCATTGGCAATACCTTCGGCTGTAGATAATGCTACCTTGCCCGGAGATTTCCCTGTTCTTGCAGCCTCTCCTCCTTCCATTACACCTAAATATGCAGGGAATAATGGAGTTCTTTCCATTCCATATTTTGCTAATGATGCAAGTTTGGGGGTCGGAGGCGTTTTTATAGCCATAAGATCAAACAAAATACTCCCTGTAGATGCAAGGGTTTTTCCAATAAGATCATTCGGTATTGCTTCGGGATTCCCCGCTTTTTCAAGGGCATTTGCAAGTAATTCATAATCATCCTTAGCAAAAGCACCTAATAGTGGCACATTAGAAAACGCACTTCGTAAATATTGTTCTGAAATGCCCTCTTTCTTTCCTGATGCCTTTTCAACTAAATATGCTGCGGATTCAATAGGACTTGTAACTGCATTACCGATTATTCTTATGGCTTGTGCGGCTCTCTGATTAAAGCCTTGTGGCAATGCGGTAAGATATGCTTGTATTGTAGGTTTCTCCTCTTTTACTTCGGGTGACTTCAATAGTCCTTTTGCCAGAACATCCTCTATGGTAGTCTGAGGATAGCCTGATGAATCGGGTGTTTTTAATGATGTGTCGGGTTTGATGAACTTGCTGAAGTCTGTTTCTTCGGGTGCAGGCATCGTGTCTAATGCGTGACCTACTACATCACGTGGCTCATTAAACTTAAAGTTTGCCAGTTCAGACGGTGATGGCTTCTTGCTTACTTCGGGTTTCTCTTTTGGGGAAGAATCCTCGCCAAAAACTTCGAGAACCAAGTCTTTGCCAAAGCCAAGAGTCTTGTATAAGTCTTTTTTTTTTAATCCTAATGTCTCGGAAAAACTCTCATAGGTATCAGGAGCATCAAACTTATTAGCCTTCAGATAGTCATAATACTGTTTTGCATTTGCCTCATCAGCCAATGTTGAAGAGAATGATTCGTAGGTACTCGGCACATCTGCTTTTGCAGTTACCAAATAGTCGTAATACTTTCGTAAGTTGTCATCTTTTACTTCCATGTTATTCCGCTATTTTTAAGTACAGTGCCTCTTCCTATTGTCTTAGGGTCTTGCTTTCCATAGATGTCTTTCAACTTGCCTGCCTTGCCATCATCCTTTATTATTGGCAGATCACCAGCCTGATCACCTAATCGTTCACGTGGAACGGAGAATATTTGCTTTCTATACACTCCTGCTTCCTGTGAATCTGATGTTGATGTGAAAATAAATGAATCAGTCTTCGGGTCATAGAAGTTCAACTGAGCACTAACCAAGCCTCCTGCGTCTGTCACTTTCTCCCATTTACCCCCCTGTAATACATCAGCACCAAGATCGCTCATGGGTATCCCAATAAAAGGTGTTCTTATGTTAAAATCATAATGCTCATCATAATCCCTGTCTCCAAGACGTACTTTCTGATCATTCCTCGCTGTGGGCTGCGCCTTCGCCTTCTGACTTCCAAATAAAGTGATATTAAGACCACCACCTTCATCCTTCTCCTGTAATGCACGTGTCAGTTTTCCACTTGCTGCCCTGTTGTATCTGGCTACAAAGTAATCTTTAAGAGGTACTACCTTATACTTGGTATTTTTCGCTTTCTCTGCTTCCAATGCACGTAACTCCGGCTCTGGCATCCTTTCAAATAGTTTCACTAAATCTTCTTCTTGCGCCCTCTCCATATTTGCATTTGGCACTCCTGATTCGGGGTCAACCATTACCTGAGTGACATAATCTTTGTTGTCATCAACAAACTTATCCACATTACCAATGGTGGGTTTCATTACCAATGCGGTGTTTAAGATAGCATCTCTTCCTTCAAGGGTGTTGTTGTTAAGCCCTGCTGTTAAATTCTTCTGAGTAGCATCCCAATCAACAAATCGCTGATTCTCCGGCTTCTTAAACTCTTCTGCTCTCAGTTTTTCAATAACATCAATTTTTACCTTCTGTGCGTTTCGCAGATCAGCCATCTCCTTTGTCTTTGCCTGATAGTCGGTGAGTGCCTTATATGCCATGACCTCTCCCTCTGTGGTAGGATTGACAAAGTTCACTCCCTTGGTGGCAAGTTCCATGTACATATCCTTGGCTTTCTGCTGACGTGACATGACCTCCCTGAATCCCTCTTTGTCATTCCATCCGTCAAGGTCAATCATTAACTTATCGAGTCCCTTTGCGGTGTTTCTTTCAATCTCATCCTGACGTTCACGCTTGCGCTGATACTTAATTGCATTCTGCCTGCGAGCGAACTCAATAGGATCATGGGATGAATCACCAAGATAAGGTGCTGCCTGAAATGAGGGATCTACTGTCTTAGCCATGGTGTCTATTGTTTTTCAAGTCCCTTAATCGCTTCCAAAATACTATTCAGGTCAATGCTGCCTGTCGCATTATTTTTTCCCTTACCCCACATCAGGGATGAGTTGAAGTCCTGATTTGTTGAACTGAGGTATTCTGCACCCGAACCAAGTACGTTCTTAACACCTGAGTTGATGTTTTTCATTCCTGAGTCCCTTAACATCTGTGCTATCTGTGCAGCCTGCAAGTACGGATCGGCCTTGTTCCATTCCCATACACGGTTTTCTTCTCCTGCTTTTGTTCCAAGTGCACTCATGTAGTCTCCCTGATAACCGGCTATCTGTTGTGCGGTGTCTCTTGCCATCTCTCCAAACTGATTCTGCTGCCTACCTACAAGTTCACCCATCATGCCATAAGCCTCTGCACCACTTCCAAGTTCTGATGCTGCTCTTAATCCTGCTGACGTGGCTCCCTTTATCTCATTACGGTACATCTCTCCACCAGGGATGTCATTTGCAAGCGTCCTTCCATACGAGTAATTAACAAGTTTATCAACACTCGGTGCAATAACGGCTTCGGGACGTGGGTTATTTGCCTCCATCTCCTTTGCCTGCTTTAACTGCCTCCCCCCGACTATTCCCTGAAATATTGACGGCAGGATGTTAAGCACCTGTGCAACAATCTCACTTGTGCCTCCGGTGGCTACTCCTAATCCGGCTCTTGCTGCATTGCCTGCCAATGATGCGGCATATTTCTGACCTCTCTCATACTGCCCTTGATTGGCTGCAGCATACTTAGTTGGTGTGGGTGCCCATGTCATATCTTTAAATATTACGTTCTGATGGTGTTGAAAATACTGTTATCGAATCAATCCTGACCTTCTCATCATGTTCTGATGTCCTGAGTTTGACAAAGCAGAATCTCCCTCTCATCTCCCTTCCATTAAGTTTACGGCTAAGTGATGTCAGGAAATTCCCCTTGGAGTTCTCATCCTTCATTATCTTGCCAAAATAAACTCCCTCTCTGCGTTCAAATACCGGAACATTACTTTCCATAAGTTCTCCGGCTGCTGATGCTTCTGCGGGGATGGACACATACCTTGCAAGTGACTCGAGCAGATGATCAGCAATAACTCCAATGGCTGTGAACACCTTGTTTTTAACAGGTTCCATATTAGAAACGACCTCTATCTCTGCATAGGTGGATGTTCCTGACCACGAAAGATAATCCTGTCCCTCATCCATATTCATAATCCACAGTCTTTGATGATACAAATGTGCGAAAAAATTACCTAAGTGAAGGTAGCTTTCGGTTATTTGATCTATCTCCGTGACAAACCTCCCTCTCTTTTCACTGAATACGATGCCCTTGATCTCATCTCCCTGACGGAATGTTGCCCATACTTCTTCAAACTCATTGTTTGCTCCGATGTTCACCACAAGTGCATCTCCACCCCCTGTTGTTCTTATCCATGCCACAAGGTCTTTAAACCATCTTGACATCTTATATTCGGGTCCTGATAATGCAAGTTGTCCATTGGGTGCTGATCTTATAAGAGCTCCCTGACTGTTATCCCAATAATACAGATTCCTTCCATTTACCATTATGCTGTCGGGATGCTGACACCCATAGTCAGTCTCCATAGGACGTGTCTCTGCAAGGAACTGGTCAGTAAGTACGAACTGCTCTGTACCATCAGGATTAAAGGTCTGTATCCTGTTTACATAGATAGATGTCTCCTTATATAGTTGGATGATCTTTAAGGTGAACCCTACCTCTCTCAGTCCTGTTATGTCACCATTCTTCTTAGGCAGGTCAACAAAATCATCATAGACAAAATGAGCAATGTTATTTGTGCGTGTCCCTGTTATCAGAAATCCTCCGTTTCTTATCCTCTCATGCAATACTGTCTGCCTCTGGCTCAGATCATCCAAGAACGGGAATCCCTGAGATGTGAGTTTGTTCGCAATAAGCTGATCACTCCACCAATCACTCGGAAAGATGCTCTCTGCCCAAAATGGATATATGAGATTCGATGCGTGTTTATAGTTTAACCGGATATATTTGAAACAGTCATGTGCGGTGCTGTTAACCTCCGCTTCTTGCACCAACACCCCGTTTGCGCCAAATATCTGATCAACATCTCCTTTGTGATATTTCTTCCCATATTCATTTGTTGCAATGTCAAACACCATTCCTGCACCATAAGCAACGGTTTGTCCTAATCCCTTACGTGGACGATATAGTTCGACTACGATGTTCTCTGCACCTTCAAATGGAGTAGGGTGTTCTACTGCCTGAAAGATAAGCCAATCGCCTCCGATGGTATCTCCGTATTGCGTCCCTGTGGATTCTATCTCGTAATCATAAACGTAATCACTACCTATTGCCTCTCCATAACTTGTGGTTTCATCAATAGTCCCTACAAGCCTTATCCTATCTCCTTCTTCCCATACATAAGTAGGAACCTTCCACCTGTTATTCTTGCCCTGTGTCCATTCAAATGTATCGGTGACATTAAGAGCATATCGGTTATTCCCTATCCCTGTTATATTATCAGCACGAATCTGTACAAAATAATCCATAGAGATATTCCCGTAATACACAATCTCGTATGTCTCTGCCCAATCAGGGGGGGTGTGTTTAATCTTGAATAATAAAGAGACTATTTCATTAAGTGCCGGACCTCCTTCTTTAGAGTAGAAAGGAATATAGATGTCGAGAAGTTTGGTTTTTACTACTGAACATTGCCTTCCACTCCTATCTTTATAAACAATCCCGAATCCGTGGGTTGCGCCACATTTTAAGTCCGTGAACTTTGATGTAAATCCGTATGATGATATATATGCAGTCAATGTAAGATAATCAAACATCACTGTCAAATCCTTTATTTCATAAGGATCAAAACAGAATGTCCTCCCTGTCTCGTCCATGTATATCTGATTATAAGGAGATCCTGCTACAACTGACATCCCAGCCAAAGTCATTGCTGCAGACAGTCCTGCTTTTACATCTGCCAATGTGTCTCCGGGATTTGCTACATACGAAGCACTTAAATCAGTGCCATCCATGACGTTTACTGCATTCACAAAATAAGTGCCACCTTCTACTATGCTCTCAGGGATTGTAATTGCCATTACTGCTGTCACAATCTCCCATTCTTTACAGTGACCTGCGGGGTCAACTCCAATAGATGATCCTGTTTGTACCGGAGATGCATCAAGTATAGTAGATGGTACTACACTCCCTGCGTCTGTGTAGATAATCTCATAGTTAATGTCCGGCTGAATCACATCAGACCCCTCGGTTATCATTCCAAAGACAAGAGCATTACCCCCTACCAGTTCCATGTGTCCTGCAAGTGGAGGGACATAGGTAAATGGTTCGGCAATGACCCCTGCATCAATGATCTCCTTCACCCTATCATTATAGAATGCAAGATTATAATCCGAGTTGTGTGCTGCTATCATCAGTGTGTTAGCTTACATAGATTATGCCAAGAGCGTTCCATGTGATGGTGCTTGTGCCATTACTCACAATCTGGTCTGTCTCGAGATCAATGATTGCCCTAATTTTTGATGTTGCGGGGTTTCCGGTATCGGCATATACTACCAAATAACGGTAATTGAGACTTGCTCCCGGCCCTATCACCTGATCTGTTGCGTCAAGAAAATAGTTATTACCATGTGCTGTTGATGCGTTTCCGGCAATAGCCACTCCTCCTGCTGCATATCCGGTTGTCGCTGCAATCTCATACGTTGCAGTATCAAGGTTAGATACATACTGATGCGTAGCGGCATTTGGAGTAAAGGTATTTTTCAGCAACATGAGTTTCAGAGATTCATTCTTCCATGCGGTAGTGATCTCATCTTTTACAAATTTTGGAATACAACTAAGACTTGCCATGATATTTTGAATTTAAGTTATTTCGACTGTTGATAAATATACTCTTACTGTGTCTCCTGTGTACATCGCTACATCTGCTGCAAAGTACCTGTCAAATGCTCCATTATAAACATCCTGCGAGGTGGCATTGTGTCCACGTGTCACACCATTGACGGTTATCTTCCACCATAATATGAATGGGTCACTGTTGCCAAAATCATAAGATATTGTGCCCGTGACCCTGATTACCGTGCCTCCACTTGCCACAACCCCTGCGCCTGAGGTTATCCTCAGATCAGTAGGCTCATCCATGTCAATGCTTACATAACAGGTGACATCTGACGGAGGTATGACCACTGCTGCTGACTGCTCTACCCATACTGATATTGTATCTCCGGCATCCGTCATAAAGGTTATCGGTGCTGATGGCTTTGCTCCTCCGATGTTCTCCTCTGTCGGATATACTTCAAGGGTGTCACCATCATTGAAATACATGCCTTCTGACATAGGGTAGTCACCATTTCTGTTTACAGTGAGCCAATCCGGTTTTGCACTCATATAAGCATTATACGGTAATGCCTCCATAATCAAATCCTCTTTGTTTGCCACACCAAATTCTGCTGCTGTCCATATAAGATGATTTGCGGATGCAGCAACACTTGAATTTACAATGCTTGGCTTAATTGGTGTCAGTCCCAATGGTATCTGTGTATTCGCTGCCTTCTGAATATCTACTGCTGAGAGATACACATCTACCGTTTCTCCTGCCACCAAGTTCCTGTTTAATGCTATCGGTACTGGGTAATTTATAGTGCCATTGGTCACTGAGAAACTACCACCACCATACGGCAATACCCCTATATCTGCCCTCCAATACATCGTAAATGTATCACCAGGATTATAGTCTGAGTTGTCAGTTCTGAATACCAACGTCACAAGCCTGCTCTGGCTCATTGCCGAAGCGGAGTTATTAGTTATAGTCTGAGGACTTGCATCATCGGGGTCTTTCTGTACTGTACAGACTATTGCTACCGGAGGGGGAGGGCTTGCTGCTGCCTGAGAAACGAGTATTGATGAACTGTCACCATAAGAGTTTGTCAAAACAATGTATCCCGACCTTGCCACGTATGCGGTGTTCTCTGTTGCGGGAAATACTGCGATTACTTCACCATTAACCATGGTCATCCCTGCTGACATGTCAAAACCACCACCATTGCGAAGTGTAAGCCATGATGGAAATGAAGTCAGAAACAAAGATACGGGGGAACAATCTATGATTATCTCCTCCCTGTCATCATATCCCTCCTCTGCTGCTCCAAAAGCTATTGCAGGGATGGTTGACACATAGGACATAAACACATCTGGGGTGAGGGGGGTTAATCCTAATCCAACCTCCTCGGGCAATGATTCAATTGAGTTTTCTACTGATGGCAACGGCACGGATAATGCCAATTCAACATACCCTGCCTCAGTAGTTCGGGAAATCTCATTGCCTCTCTCCTGCTCCTCAAACTTATTTATTGTCTCTATAAGGAACCATTTTGATGTGTCCTGACTGCTTCTGCCTATAACCTCTATGGCTCGTACTTCTTCTCCTCCTGTGTCGAAAGTTATTTGTAGCTTGTTGTTCAATGACACCATCTCATTTGCAAGGCCTGTGGCTGTTTCTTCTTCTGCCTGTGGCACGGGAATAATACTTGCCGGAGAAAAGGTACTCTTTCTCCAATCCATGTACACATACCTGTATGCCACCTGAAATAATGTCTGCCTGAGATTATTTATTTTGCGTGTGTCGTCTGACTCATAGGTGACTACCGGAGGATGTTTTGGTGGTGCTGCCTCAAAATAGAAGTTCTTCACATCCATAGAGTAATACGCATCCTCAATGAGACATTTCAGATTAAGCCATGCTGTCCCTGCATCTGACTTTGGTTCATTGCCTACATTTGCGTTAAGAAGACTCTTGTAATAACCATTGCCATTGCTGACTATCTGATCTATGTCATAACTTTCTATCGCACTCCACTCTAATGTCTGAGGGTACTGACCATAACCGATGCCAAGCAAAAATGACTTCTTTGCTCTTGCTATGTCCATCTGATAGATTGGATTCAGATTATCCGTCCATACGAGTCTTCCATGCACCACACGTGGATTATTAAACTTATACTTAGCATTGAAGCCTATGTCATTATACTGGTCATAATAAACTACTGTCTGTACACGGGTGTCGATGTTTATCTCTATTATCCATGCTGAATATCTCTCTGTGTCAATATAAAAGACATACAAACACCTTGTCTCTGGATCAATGCATTTACCATTCAGCAGGATATTTGTGATATAAGAAGGGTCAATAGAAGTCGTTGCGCCATCTTCCTTTATGAGCCTCACAGACCTCCAATAAGTCTTCAGTGCTGATGCTTTTGTTGCAACGGCACTGTCATATGAAAGGGATAATATTTTAGCGTATGAACTCATTCTTAATTATTAAGGCGTATCCCGCATGCAACGAACCGAACATCCAGCTGACTTATTAATATCGCTTCTAAATGCTTGAATATTATTCCATAAAATATAGCGAGACCATGCATTCGCTCCCCCTGCCACAGTAGAACTCCATTTATTACCATAGTTAGTTTTTTGATAAAACACACCATCATTGCCACGATAACCACCAGGCATATATTTGAGTCCATATTCATCTGTAGCCCCTGTATTTGGTGTTGTCCAATGATCTAATCCCATTTCTTTTAGTTTCCCCCCAGCAACAAAATCGCCCCCTGCGAATGCCATTAAAGCAGACCAATCTGCATCACTTGGGACTCTCCATCCCGTAGGTGCAAGATAGGCTCCTGCAACAACATTGTGATGATCTACTGCGTACCAATTATAAAGTAATCCATAATCAGGTATATTTAAAGGATCATTATTGTAAGCACAATATCCTTCTGTTATCAATGCTGCCCATGCGGCATTACCAACTACTTCTGTTATTGGAGACCCATCTCGGAATTTAGTTGTCTTTAGATTCTCTACCATCCACTGCTGAGCACCAATAGTAACATAAGTATAAACATTACCATCTGCATCAATAATTCCATCTTGGGTTGTTATAGTCGAGGTATTTGAATTTGGACTTGTACCAACATCATTATATGCACGTACACGGTAATAATATGGTGTCAGAGGTGATAATCCACTGACTGTATCAAATAATACATTGCCTACATCCTTATTGTTAAACCCTGCCACAAATGCAGTAAAATTCACATCCGTTGCTACATCGAGATAATATCCCGTCACCCCTTCTACTGCCAACCAGTTTGCTATAAAGGTCGTAGGTGTCTTCACACTCCCATTTATCGCTACCGGAGCCACGGGTTCACCCTCATCAGCAAGCCACAAAAGACAATTATCTCCAAGTAGGTCAAACAATAAATCAAACTTACCTCCGGGCACTGCACGGAATCCTGAAAGATCACTTGCCCCTGTATTCGGGTCTGTCCAATGCTGTTCCCCTGTCTCCTTTAATTTTCCGCCTGCTATCGCTGCACCACCAAGATATGTTAATAACGTGTCAATATCTGCCTCCGTAGGTACTCTCCACCCATCAGGGCAAAAGCCTGCTGTCATTACCTGACCATGCGTATAAAGCCTCCCATAGATGTCTGCATTATCCTCAGTGTCATCATATACCTTACTGCCCGGATACTCACCATCATAGTTCTTCTTCATCCACGTTTGAGTGCCTATAACTATCTCATTATAGCCACTATAAACAAATTGTCCACCAATACTCGATCCATAATATGTGATGAGATTATTGGGATTGATTAAAATGCAAACTTCAGACTGCAATGATTCAGCATTTCCGCTTTCGTTCTGAGATGCAGAGGATAAAGCACGGATATTTAAAGCCTCGATATATTCTCCGGGCTGCAAATCGGCAGGCGCATCGTCTTTGTTCAAGCCAATCTTAAATGATTTCTTATCCTTCAATTGCATAATGATGCTTCTTGTTGCTCTATTTTATTTTTTAATTTTCTTAATTCCCATGTTTTTAATGCAGATAAACGACATCTTTCCTTTACCTCGGAGGATCTCGGCTTCCGCATTTTCTGTTTACTCTCCTCTGTATGTTTAAATCCTTTATGCGACTGACTCATCTTCTCTCGCAGTTCTTCCGGCATCTTTTTACCCTTCCATGGACCAGGTCTCCCTTTGCTTGCTATTGACATCTTCGCTAAAGTCTCTTTTGAAAAGCGTCCATGAGTCCCTTTATACTTATTTGGTCTGCCTGTACTTGCAATGCGAGTTCTCTCTCGATGCATATCAGACATTTTTCTCCCTAAGTTATTTTTATTCCCCTTATGAGCCCTCGACATCTTCTCTCTTGTTTCTTTTGAATATATCCTGTTTTTAGCAAATTCCCTCATCTTTTGTCTTGTTTTTTCCGATGGGTTACTATTTGCTTTTCCAATCTTCTTTCTTGTTTCTCCTGATAATTTACGTCCTAAAGAACTTCCTGCTATCTTACAGATATTAAAATATGGTTTCAATTTACTTATATAAAACTGTTCTCTGTTTATCATCCAATCAGAAAAACAAGGTTCAATAATTGAGAATTGTAAATCGTCAATCCCGTATTTATTAACATGATATTGAAGTTTTTTAGAATGATGTTTATTGTCGATTAAATGTTTAAAGTGTTCTCTCCACCGATGAGTTATATCTAAAGAACTTCCAATATAAATCCTTTCGGGTTTAATCTTAGACTGAATCTTATATATGCCAGATTGGTTTTTCATCTGCGGGGGGCTTGATAGGTAGTACTATAAACCATCCTGAGATATTCGTCTTTTGTGAATGCGTTCTCATGTGACCTCAATGCTTCAATCGCTTCTTCATGTTCTGTTTTAAGCCTTTCCTTTGCGTTGTAAGCTATCCTTTGGTCATTTTCGTCCTTCTGCCAGAGAACATAAGTTCTGAGTGCAGGAACGCATATACGTGGTATCAGAGATGAACCATCGGGTTTTAATCCGGTACTGACATATTCCAAAACAATTTCTGACCTTGGGGTGCTGCCTGAGAACACAAACTGCCTGTTCTCTCTGTCCTCACGAAAATATGCATCATCAATGGCTCCGGGTAGTCCATATAAACCTCCAACAAAAACACCATTTTTCCAGTGATCTTGGAAGTAGATTATATTTGCTACATCAGCAGCTCCAATGGCTGCACCGTAATAATTGCCTATTTCCTCTCCTGTATCATCGAATACCCTTGGGAGTAATATGCTATCTTTCTTTGTGATGACCACCAATTTGCCCTCACTCGGGTAGCCAATTTTGATGTAATCTATGTAGTCTGCCGGAAATGCAACTGTTTTGGCTGCACTCATGTGAAGATAAACTACTTCTGAACCCGAGTCCAGATGATACATAGAAAGTTCTTCCGAGAATCCCTCAATGGCAATCTGCATATATCTGAGGTACGATTTTAAACTATAGTCCTGCAGTCTGTTAAGCATCGACATGACCACATATCTCAGTGTCACAAGTCCGGCGGTCTTTGGTATGGCAGTTGACATTGCTTATTGGTTTTTAGTTATGACCATATCATTCGACACGTCAGCAGTAGGTTTGCCTCGCATCACTTCAATAACCATCTTCATCAGATCATCCTCCCCATTCTCGGGCAGGGCAAGGTCATCAAAATCGTCAATCTGATCCAGATTTTGGACTAATAAGGCATCGACACTTGTTATTAATGTAGCAGGAGCCACAGGTAGTTTATCGAGCCTAAGTAGGTGACTTGCTTCTCCTGCGCCTGTGCTCAGATAGTTTTGTTCAAGCGAGTAGGTGGGTGTCGAATCCATGGTATTCACTTCAAGTTCTGCAAACACTACTGCTGCCGTTGCCTCCATTGGCGCAAACACATTTGATGGATCATCGGTGTCTGAAATTTGTCTTATCCCTGCATTTTCCGGCAACTGAACAGGAGCAAATGGCAATAATACATGAGCCTTTGTGCCTACCTGACTTGCTACTGCACATGGATACATCTTACTCCATGCGTCAATCTGACTGAACTCATTGTACTTCTTTCCGTTTCTCCATGCATTGATGATGATCTTATTGAATGCAGATGACATCCATACCTTAATCTCTTCTGGGTGGTACTGTCCTTTCAAATCACCCGCATTATCAGATGCAAGCCACGATTGAATATTGTCAACCAAGTTTATTTTCTTCATGTTATCCTTCTTTTATCTTGGCATTTGCATAATTCACAATATCCGACTCACGCAAATTTACTCCAATATATTCCAAGCACCGCCTCATTATAGGTATTTTTTCATCCTCTGGCCATTCCAGTTCGGTTGATGTGGCAGCATCATACACAATATACCCATCATGTTCAGTGTATTGGAATGACGGTGTTGCCGGAAATTTGTAGTAATTTAAATCCGAATTTACTATTGTCAAAGGTCTTATGTGTATTCCATCGCTGCGAATAATTCCGCAAGGACTTGCAGTTGTTGGTCTCTTGGTATAGTTGCCCTCTCTTGCTGCGAACTCTGCCTCTCTGAGTATCTCTACTGGCTTTGGAAGGGTGGTGGCAACACCGTTGATGGTCTTTGAGAAATTATAAACTACTGTCATTAAATGAACGTAGTTGGAAGGAAAGTCCATCACTCCGTTTGTCACAGTTCGGTTTGGCAGACGCACCTTAAAGGCTTTCATATCGTCAATATTCTTCAGGGTTATCTCCGAACCTTCACTTGCTATCGGTCTTCCTGGTGCGTATTCTTCTGGCAGCCCATATTTATCTCTAAAGTGATCTATGTTAGCAGTGGCAATAAGCAAATTGAATCTTTCGGGTGTAACAACCAGCCCGTCAAAGTCCTTGTTTACTATCAGTTCAATTAACGAATAAATTTGCCCCAATGTCATCTCACGTCCCTCCCTATTTTATACTTGTTTTGCTGATTCTATTGGATTCTGTTTAATTTGTGCCTGTACTGCTACTGGCATGTGTTCAGAGATAAAGTTAGATAATAACTTGACAAATATACTAACCTTCAATGCCCAATCTACATCAGTCCATAATGAACTAATGACAAGACTTGCGAATAACAGAAAATCACAAGTAAACTTTATCAACTGAGGCGTTCTGTTTTTCCAGTTTGTAGTACCTATACTGTACTTTGAATTTCCTATCTGCATAATTTCAAGAATTAGTTATTTCTTTCTAAACATTAAGTACCACAAAAAAGTTACAATCAAAGACAGTATTAAGAATTTAAGTATCACTTCTTACTCCTCACTTTTGTAATCACAAACATATAAGCCGAATCAGTAGGCCAGTAATAAATCTTAGTTGTATCATTGAATAACACCGGATCACCTCTTTTGTTAGTTATAAACGGAGTGCCAAGATTCTGAGTCTCCTTTTTGATTATTGCCACATCATTGGGCACGGTTTTATTTCTGAGTATATTAAACACTCCAAGCACAATAGAAACGACAATCCCAAATATCACTATCCATCGTCCGGCACTTGCCTTGCGATCTTCCTTGTCATCTTTTGCCCTTCTATCAAGTGCTTTTTTGCCAGTCAGCTCATCCCTTAACTCCTCAATAGTATCTTTTTGAACGCAATGAACAACAGAATGCGGAAGGTTCTCGGTAATTTTCAACTCATGTTTAGCCACAGATCCGTTCAGTCTGGCCAGATGATCGTTTATAGATGTCAACTTATCACTAAGCCCTTCGAATTGAGCCTCTAAATATAGCCGGTAGTCTGAATTGTCTGTCATGGTTTTATTTATAACCATCCCACTGGTATATCCCCGTAATTACTTATGCTCGTTAAGCTATTACCCGCCCCATTGAAGCAGTCAGTTGATATTAATGGAGATGTTTCAACAGGATATGCTGCACCCTGATTAGCTAATTTTGTTGGTACTCCTGTAACGCCTATTATTTCGTCAAGAGCATAATTTCCAGTTACATCTTTTAGTAGTATTTTCCATGATCCATACCATGCACAGAAAGTACCTGTAACACCGCTTGTTTGCCCTGTAATTATATCACCCGCTACCCATGCAACAGATGGACGAACGTTAACTTCCCACACTTCAGGGAATACAGCACTCCATAAAGCAGGGGCAGTTCCTTGTGTCCCTGAAAACGAAGACCTATTAATAAATTCCGTAAAATCACTCACTCCCGCATACAAAAATCTTGTAGTTAAGTCTGGCCCGAAAATATCTGAACGTAATTGTAATTTTACACAATCTTTAAATGTACCCTCAAATCCATCCGTTGTGACAAGTAGATTATACCGAAACAAGTCAGGGCATAATGTTTGAAGATTTGAACACCCCTGAAATGTTACAAAAAAGTTATCGTTAAGAGTATTATATCTAAACAAGTCTGTTGGTAGAGTTGTAAGCGAGGTGCATGTAATAAATGTTCCTTCAAACGAATGAGTAGATACATTAATATTATACCTGAATATATCTTGTGGTATTGCTGAAAGTGACGAACATCCCTGAAAAGTATCTCTGAAAGCATAAGTGGTACATGTAGTATTATACCTGAATAAATCATCAGGTAGTGTAACTATTGACGAACATTCCCTAAATGTCTGATTAAATCCCCATATAGTTACGGCTGTATTATATCTGAATAGATCAGCCGGAACGGTTGTTATGGAGTAACACTGGAAGAAACACATATTAAATGCGTATGTCGTAGCCAGTGTATTATACTTAAACAAGTCTGCCGGAATACTTGCAAGTACGATACAGTGATTAAATGCACTCTGAAAGGCTGTTGTAGTTATAGCAGTATGATTGTCAAACAATCCGGCAGGAATAGCCGTTAATGTATTACAATTAAAACAGAATTGAGCAAAACCCTGAGTCAATACCCCTGTTCCGCTTGCAAGTATCTTTCCGGTTCCGAGTGATGTAAGATTAATGCAACCATAAAAAGCACTGTATAGATATTTAAACCCATTAAACACCCCGGCAGTACCCCAGTTAATAACCTTTGTGATTTTCAATTTATCACCACCATTATTAAAGCTCCACCCCTCCATTGTACCAGTTATATTAACCTGATACGTTCCGTTTGCGGCGTATGTATGCGCCCTTGCTGCATCGTTATAAGCGGTAACTGTCGAATGAGCAGAACCATCACCCCAATCAACATCACAGTTATATGCCAAAGCTCCTTCAGTTCTTGTATTCACTAATGGGAGGGTAATAGTTCTTGCAGCGGAATCGCCTGACACAACCCATTCTGTTTTAAAGCCAATGCCTACAATATTATTTGTAACATTAGCCGTTTCGCCTGTCTTAACAAAAGTAACTACCGGAGTATCACCGTAAACAAAAGCAACTGATACTGTTAAAGTTAAGACAGAACCAACCCATACGGCTCCTGATATAGTTTTCCCTGCAATAGTAAAATCACTTGCAACTAAAGAAGTTTTTGCAGTCGGGAATGTCAAAACAACATCAGCTGGTGCAGCATCTTCAACTGTTGCTGAAATCAGTGTCGCCCAGTACGCACTCCATGAAGCACCGGAGCGAGCAATACCTCCTATTCCGGCATTGATTCCAATGTTAGTATTAATCCGTGGCATTGGATTATGGTTTTAAATTTATTAATTCCTTTTCTCTCATAGCTCTTATCTTTCGAGAATTGCTCATTTTTTGTTTGGTGATTTCTGATACTAGTTTATTTATATGAGCTATCTTATTTTTTAAATTAGATTCCGGCTTATGATGTTTCCCGAAGAAGGGATGATTTGCATCTGCATATTTCCCTTTTCTTGCATCACTCATCCGCTTCCGAGTATCTTCTGATATTACGTTCTTCATCCCTTTATTCCATGAAGGTTTTCCTGTTTTTTTACCTTTGTTCCATGCGATCACAACACCTTTAGTACCTTTATTAGAAGGAGACTGTCCTTTATGCGAATTACTCATCTGCTGTATGGTTTCATCTGAAAAACAATCTTTCTTCCCCTTGTTCCATGGAATCTGCCCCTTAACACCAAACCTGCTCCCTGCAATTTTACATAAATTAAAATAGGGTTTTAATGTATCGAGATAATATTGTTCTCTTGCAAGTAAAAACGCAGAAAAGCAGGGTTCTATAATCGTAAATATCAAATCGGATTCTCCGTACTTATTAAAATGGTTTTTAAACTTAACAGAATGATGTCCTCTCTGTTTAAAATCTCGCAAATGGACTTTCCATCTATCTTTTATATTCATTGCACTCCCGATATAAATCCTTTCGGGTTTAATCTTAGACTGAATTTGATATATTCCGCTAACCGGGGCCATTATATTTTATTTTAATGGTTGTAGCCATAAGGCCACAGAATCATTTAACCCATTGAGCGTTATTGATGTTATTGGAGGATTAAACGGGATGTACTCATTCACTATGAGTGCAATATTCTCATTGGAGTCATCTACCACTGCTACTCCTGATTGAGTAATAGACTTGATTTGGGTGGCATCGACTCTCACAGAACATCCGTATGCCTTATATCCGGTCTTTACTGCGTGTGGCCCGACACCAACAACTGTCTGACGACCTTCACTGCCGATAATTTTATTTTCTATCTCCATGGCTATACGTTTTACGTGTTACTACTTACTTACAAAACTCGCATAAAGTTAAATCATTTCAATGAAAAAAGCCGGATTCTCGTTAAAAAATCCGGCCTGACATGAAAGCACTCAGAAAAAAGAATATTATTCGTCCCCCTCGCCCTCTTTATCTTTGGGTTTATCCTTGCCAGCCTTGGGGTTTTTTGTCAGCAATACAGCCTGTACGTCCTGACGGAATCCCTCGTTTCCAAGGTAATGTTCATACAAGGCTTCATTTGGACTCTTATCTGGTGGCACTTTGCATATCTGCTCAACACCTTCTTTGGTTTTCCACACCCATCTTTTCATCTTTCCGGTGTTCTCGTAAACCAATATCTGCATGTCAACAGCTTTCGTTATCGACACCCGTGTCTTGATCTCCTCATCTGCACCTACCATGCGGAAAAACTCATCGGGGCCGTTCTTGGTCTCATTAACCTTATTCTCGAGTTGCCACTTGACCTGTGCCAGAGTGTAATCATCAACACCAGGAATGAAGTATGCCTTGGCAACCTCACGTAACTTGACTTCTGATAATCCAAAGTCCTCGCCATAGAGTAGTCCGTCAATCTTGGTGGCAATACGTTTCTTCTCAGCCCTCTTTTCTGCCTCGGTGACAAGATCCTCAAAGACAAACTTTGGTGATGTTGACTGCACCAGTTTTGGGTCTGCTTTAAGTTCTTCCTCGCTTATAAGGCGATACTCAGATTTTCTCAGAAGGAAATAGATGAGCTCGATGTCATTGCGCTTCAGCCATTTTGAGCCAAAAAACAGGAATTTCTTCGGGGTGTACCTCTTGACTCCTTTTTCATTCACCGTGACATTCTCTGCATATCTCCATACCTCCGTACCGTCAGGAGTCTTAACGATGGCTTTTAAATCAAATGAGATGGAGTTGGGTTTGTCAGGTTTGCGGTTGTGCTTCAGTTTGCTTGGAACAATCCTGTTTGGAGGATACACTACCTTGACCGGGAATTTGCCGTGAAAATACTTTTCAATCTTCTTAATCTCTTCTGGTCTGGTTCTTAAATCATAGATTTCATCATTTTTGTATAACATAGCTATTAATATTAAAGAAGATGGGATGAAGTTCCCCTCATCCCTCTCCTGTGGTTACAAAACCTTAAACTGCTTCCAGAATGACCATCTGGTTTCCACCTCTCTGGTGTGCACCAATATGGCATCTCTGGTATGTGTTGCGTTCATCAATGTCAGTCACTTTCAGACCTTCACCTGCACCGCCTACCTGCCAAACTTCCATTCTCCGGCTGTACTTGCCAAGAGCACGGTAACGAGTACCAATGCTGTCAACCATATTACCGGATTTGGGGTCTTTTTTCTTGTTCAGGGGAAGGAATACTCCCATCTTACGTGCAGAATAACCGTCTGCTCCTGCGAGCTTCTTGTTATTGAATCCGCCCATTCTCTTGAACATAAATGTCCTTTCTGATTTTGTCAGATAGGTGAAGTTCACCGATGCACTCAGAGCCTCGTTTGACTTGAACAGAACCTCGTTGGTTGCCTGCTTTGCAAACTGGATGTTGGTGTTCTGGAAATAAGCCACAAGAGCATTCTCGATGTCCTGATGCAGTGATATGCCAAGCAGTCCGAGAATATGGTTTCCTGCAAACTCCCTGTCAAGGGTGTTGCTCATCTCGTCAAACTCATCCACGGTAAATGCACCATCAACACTTGTCTGCTCATTTCCTACTCGTCTGATGTAAGGAATAAGACCTTCTGTGGTCTTGATTGGACGACCTGTATCAGGGTCAGTGATAACGTTAGTTGACCTCTTCTGCCAAAGCAAAGCACCATCAATTTTCAGTGCCAAGCGGTAGTCAAGATCAATCTGTCCTTTGAAATAGAATGCCGGAAGTGCCTGTCCTTCGCTGGTCACAGTTACCCATGACTGATTCACCATCTCCGAACCTGTAACCCCCATGGATTCCTTTATGATCTGAGCATCGTTATCATATTCCCATGTGCCGGATACTGCGCCTGCTGGCTGTCCTGATCCTTCTGAGAAACCACTGGATGTGATTATCAGTTCTTCTCCCGCTGTGAGTGCAGGGAACTGGTCGGTTATCTCATTAAGCCTTACGGTGATTATGGGTGCTGCCGGAACGGTCACGTCAAGGTCAATCACTGACCCTGTAACTTCATTCGGAAACATCATAATGTCCCAAAGCCTAACATAAAAATTATTATTTGCATCAAGGTCAACCGGATCGAGTGTGAACGATATATTCGCTCCGACTGCGGGTTGTCCCACGTTTGCCAAAACATGAACTACCTCGTGAACATGATTGTCCTCAAAGTGTCCGTATGTGTCGTTCGCTACAGGGGATTCAAATCCCATGGATCTGATCAACTGAAAATAGCTTGCGCCCTGATCACCAAACCTGCTAAACAGGGTATTCAGAATCTCTGGCTTGTGAAGGTCAAAGTTTGAAATGATGTCCGAGGCGTATATTTGAGCAATAGCTTCTGGTCCCATTGTATTAAAATTTTTTAATGAATACTATTTAACAATACATTGCCTCTTGTGATTACTGTCTTAAAAATTACTTGCCCATCTCAATGTTGTAGGCCGCCTGCCTCTGTTCCTCCAACTTATCCTTTCCTCCTGTGGGCGGTGGAGCATCGGTGTTCTTTTTTGAAGGATTATGGTAAACTTTCAATATCTCCTCCTCAGTAAGACTTCTTGCACGCTCAAATATGGCATGGTAGATGTCCTCCCTGTGAGTAAATAGTATATCGGAGTACATTGCGCCTGCTACACTCTTTACATTATCCTCATTAACTTCCAACTGGTTGCTAACTACATAATCAAGGGCGTTTTGCAGTATTGACTTCCTCGTCTCCTCTGGTAATACAAAGTTGACAATTGGTTCCTTGGCTCCTTTAAGGACTATTGGAATCTTTGCAAACTCCTCACCCATCTTTTCGTTTACCGATGACCATACGGACTTCTGTTTGGTCTCAATTTCAGGCGTCCACTTTTTTGATGCCATGGCTTCTTCTGCCACGGGTTCAGGCATCTTGATCTTGCCTTTCAGTTCAAGAAGTTTCCCTTTGGCTTTCTCAGCTTCAATCTGCAAATCCATCTGGTTGTACTTCAATTCCTGCTCGGTAAGTTCTCCTGCCTCTACTTTTGCTTTGTCCACATTGTATTTCCTCTCGAAATACCCTCGTATCTCCTGTGGACTTTCGCTTGCAAGACGTGGATTCTCAATAACATGATACAGCGATAACGCATCTATGTCAGACATATTTGCTAAGTCGGCTGCATTTAGTTTGTTGAAAACCGTAACGTCTTTGATGCCCGTCTCCCTTACAAACTCATTCATCTTGGCAATGTCATCATTTGCAAACTGATGCTTTGGTTTTGCCTTAACGAGTGCGTCAAGTTCCTGGTTCTTCTGTCTCAGAGTCACCAGTTCTTGAAGTGATGCGGGTATATTTGCTTTTTTAAAATCCTCAACCGTCTTAAACTGATCTCCCCACATCTCGTGGAGCATGTCAGTGCGGATAGTCTCTGGATCGGATACGTTCTTTGACTTATCTTCCGGCTTGATCTCCTCGGGTTTTTTCTCCTCTGGCTTTTTTTCTTCCGGGTTTTTCTCTATTACAGGTGTTTCTACTCCCTTAATTTTGTTCAACTGTGCCGTTATTGATGCCTGATCCACTCCCTGTACTTCTAAGAGTGCGTTCATCTCTGCGTCTCTGCCGTCATTCTTTGCCATAGTGTCTATTTATTTTAGGTTCTACAAATTTATAAAACTTATGATACGGGTACTGCCGATTCTACCTCTGATGTCTTTTCGATGATATTAAGAGAGCTCTGTAATCCAAGTTTTTCCATGTCTCTTTCGTGTTGCAACTTGGCATATTTCTCATCAATCTGCTTTTTAGCATCATAAACTCTTATTTCCTCATCTGACTTAACTTTTTCCTCAGCTTTTAAAAGTTCATCTTTCAGCTTAATTGCTTCTTGTTCCCGTTGTTTATCCAAGTTCATGTTAGCTTCTTGTAACTTCTGCTGTCTTTCCTTATTCTTTTTGGTTTTGTGGTTCAAGAATGCCTCTGCGTATTTCAAACTACCTCCTTCAAGAAGTCTTTCGATCATCAAAAAGTCGGCCAACTCAATCCCGATTATACCATCCCGGTCAGGATTCATTGCCTGTACTGCTGCCTGACGGATGATCTCTTTCCTCTCTTTCGTGGGTTTTGCCTCATATTTGATGTAATAATCAGCATCCACGGTGTCTGCGCCTACGCTTATAACCTGCACCCCTATTGTGCCTATCACGGGCATATAACCCTTATAAGCCTCTTTATCATGGGCAATAAGCAATTGTAATCTCAGAGAGATGTTCCTTGCCGTTTGCTCCTTAATGTCAATATAGCCACTGTAAATAGGTCTGAGTGCGTTATTAGTTGCTGCAAGTGCCATTTCCGACCCTCCTACCGACATCTCGGGATTAGGTGCGGATGCGTCTGCAATCTGATTTATGCCTGTAAGTTCACGTATAGCATTGGTGTTGAACTCGAATAATGTCAGGAACTCATTTAGCTGTGCGCCTATGCCTCCCTGTAACTCCTGTATCGGGTTTCTGCCTGCAGGGAGATTGGGATTACCCTTATGTGTGGTGGCTTTCCAGATCAAGTCTCCGGTTTGCCTCTTGATCTTTAATATCTCCAATGGCTGCATCTTGTTTGTGCCAAGGGTCATATTTTGAAGTGACGTGAACTCAATGGCAATACCCGGAGGTGATGCCATGGCTATTGCGTTCTGCAGCTTATAAAATCCGAGTGCCATCTGGTCAAGATGTGCTTCTGACAAACTTACCAGTGACCTGTATGGTAGTTTGTAAAGGTGATATGACAACTCCACTTCTTTCTTGCCCGGACGTGGCACATCATACTGCAAGCCAAAATCATAAACATAACCGGAACCGATAATCCACTTGCACTTATAAACAACTTTTATGTCAAACTTCTCAGTTTTCTTCTTATCGGTGTTATAGACTTTTCCAAACTCCTCATCATACATGTTCTCTGTACCATCAGGTGCTTTTCTCTTGGTCTTATACTTGCTGTTTACCGAGAACCATTCTGCATCCATGACATCAACAAGAAATCCGTCATAGTTGCCTGTGTGCATATCGTCATCGTAACTGTAACTGTCAAGGGATGGGTTACCTCCTACTCCTCCATACTGCTTTGCCAATGCCTGTAATTCGCTTTCGGGAATATCGGGGTTAAGTTTACGAAGGTCTGATATTGTTACTTGGATGATCTCGCCACCATATTCCATGTTGCGGTGGTCATTGTGCTTTGAGTATTGACCTACAAAGACTCCGGGGTCAACATATCGCACATTTACTTTCTTGGTGTACTGATCGGTATAGTCCTTTGTTGCTGCACAGTTGATTACGCAAAAGTCACGTATGATCTGTTTCTTAATCTCTTTCCACTGTGATATGTAGAATGTATAGTCAAGTCCCTGCTCGATCTCTGTCTCCTTGGCAAGTTTAAATCCCCCTGCTCCTTCATACAGATTCAGCTCTTCCATTGACTCAGGCACGTATTCACCTGACCGGTCAATTCCCATGGATTTGTCAATATAGTCAAGTGTCTCTTTGAACTTCATCCGGTACTGCATATCCAGTTTTGCAGATTCTTTTTCTTCGGTGCTGGATGGGTCAACGGCTGTGGCTACCACCTGATGATCGGTCTGCTCCATCATGCCCTCAACCACTCTCAGGAACTTAGGCATCACAGAATATACCTCCCAACTGATGTTCATATATCCGGTGACTGCGCCATTGGCTTCACTTACGTCAACTAATATTTTCTGGTATTTAAGGGGACTCTGACGACCATCTGCAAGTAACCTCAGATGCTTTATTTCATCAATGGCACTGTAAGGGATGGCTGTTTTGCCCTGTCGCCAGCGAGCATACATGGCTTCACACCACTGTTTGCCCCATTTTTCATTCTTATCATCTGGATTGATGTCGTCTTTTGGAAAGGCATATCCACCTTTTATGTATTGCTCAAATGCGACTGCCATGTGTTAGAAATTTGAGTAAAGTTAATAACTTCTCAGCGAACTGTAAGTGATCTTCTTTAAATAATTGTCCATGGTGTACCCCTTTTCATCTATCTGTGCTATCTCATCAAATAATCCACGTGTGCCAAGTAATGCGTACCCCCCTGCTGTGAATAGGTCATAATTAGTCATATCCTCCGGGCCATCAATATCCCTGCACTCCTCCAATATCTCAGTGTGATTCTCTATATCTGCTTCATTCTCAATCCATGTCATGTACTCTGTAAAGATGTCCTGTTTAGTGCGGTTTGCGGTGTCACCGGGGGTGTTGCTTATCTTGAATGAGTTCGGGTCCATCTTATAAAGCAAGTATCCCTGATAACCCCTGTCTCTGAAATAGTCCCACAGGAACGGCACGTCAATCTCAGGGAACATAGGCACTCCGAAATAGATGCACATCATCAACATATCCTCTCCATAGATGTTCTTGTCGTATGTCCTCTGAGCATAGGTGCAGGCAAACTTACGCTTCATCGCGAAGTCACCATCCTTTATCATCCCTTTCTTGACTACTGCACCACCTCCTTTGGACTTGCGATTTCCCTTGGTGATGTTGAACTTGAACGGGTCTCCTCCGGCTACTCCCCAATGGGCATTGGCAGGCTTCCACCCTTCCTCCTCGTCACTCCAAAACTTCTTATTCGATTCATTGTCATTTAGCTGGTGGCTTATCCTGAATTTGCCCTGTGAATTAGCGACAAACTCCACCCTACTGTCCCTGATATTTCCCTTCCATACAAGGTTGCCTACTGCTATATTTTGTCTGCTGAAGGATAGTTCATCAATATATGATTCGAGTTTGTTCATGTTGAACCCTGATGACTTGGCTGATGTGCGAAAACACTCTGCAAACCGTATCGGGAACTTGCGTATCTCCTCAGACAATGCCTCCTGATCACCCTTTGCGGAATAACTCTTTCTCTGGTTTAAGATGTACTCTTTTGCTCCAATGTCACTTCCGATGTACTCTCTCTGCTGTTTATTTGGTGTGTGGATGACACTCATTCCGTACTCATCAATGAACCCATCCAATCCATCATAGGCGGGTATAAACAATGTGGCAAGTCCTGACTCCGGCTGACCATTGGGGTTTCTCCGGTAATAATTACTCATCTCACACTGATGCTTAAACACACGACCTCCCCCTTTTTCCATCTCTCCAACAGTAGATGTCTTTATGGTGAACCCCTTGATGTTCACACCCTCTCCCAATGTCTCTTTTACTACAAGGTGACGTGTCCAGCATGATAGTCCCTCGGTAAGTTTTCCCACCTCATCATCGTGGTGAAAATAGAGTTTCCATCCGTCATAAGCCCTTGGGTCTGCCACGGCATAGTTGATACTCGACTCCAATCCTAACTGAGACATGGACAATGAGCCACGTGATGAAAGTCTTGTGGACGGAGGTGCAAATGACAGTTCTGTTTTTGGTGATGTGGATCCTTCGTAAAGAGGTTTGAAGAAGAACGGCAGCTTCTTCCATGGCTGTACGAGATGAACCAGAAAACACGCTCTGGCAGCCTTGTCGTTCATCGACTGAATACCCCCTCTTGCATTGAGCATACGGCTTATGATCTCATAACCTATGCACTCAGCCTTGTATGTTGCTCCTTCACGTCTGTGCTTGGGATAGTTGAACCCATAGAATAACCTCCTCTTAAACTCTGTCCATTCATAGTTGCCTCTCTTATCTGTAATGGCAATACCATTGGCGTCACACTTGGGTGCTTTTGTCTCAGTATAAATCTTCCGTGCAAATAAAAAGAATCTCCTGTCCCTATCCCTATATTTTGGCAGTCCGACATCAATACTCCACCATCCACAATAGAAATGATGCCATCCGTCAATATATGTAGGTACTCCGTTATTGTAAAACCAATAGCCATTAAGCCTCCTGTCCCATTGTAGTTTTATAAACGCAATTTCTTCCTCGTATATATCCTGATGTGCTTCCAGTTCTGCCCATATATCGTCAAGGGTTTCAAGTTTCGACTGCAGTTCTTTCAGTCTCTTTGGCATTTTGGGAGGATGCCACATCTGCTCTCTTGCAGGAAGTCCCCAGTTATCTATCAGGTGTGGCTCCGGTGGCTGTGGAAGGACTATCTCTATTGGGATAAGGTCTTTGTCATCGGTGTTCACAAATACGCTCTTTTCCGCATCCTGATACCCTGCCAATATCTGAGCATCAACCTCCTTGTAATATCGTTTTAAGAGTGCGAGTGAGTTCATTGTGGTGTCGATTTGCCATGCAAGGTATAACCTTCTTCGTCATGGTGACATGTGAGTGTCGTTATAAGATACCCTTTTTTGCCTGTTGCCTTCATCTCTGCTGCAAGCCTCTCCCATAGATCAGCATCGGCAGGATTGGCTTTCCCTGTTGCTTCAAACACATCCCTTGCCCTTAATTGGGTGTCGGAATACTTTATACATGAACTCGAGCAGATCATTCCTCCGGGTACGGGAAGAAACTCAATCACCTGATCTGTTTTCGGAAGATATGGCAGGTGAATGTTTGAGTATGATGCCATGGTGCAGACAAACAGTGGATTCTTTTCTTCGATGACCTTATTGATCAACTCCAAGTGATTTGGTTCCCACCAATCATCATGGTCATGGTGACAGATATAGTTTATCCCGTCCTTTAATGCCTCTGCAATGCCTGTTAATACTGCGGTGTTGCCACCTATGCTCCATAGTTCCATGCTCCCTGCCTGATACTTCTCACGTTCTACTGCATGCGGAAGATTAATACATTTCACATTCAGATAAGGTGACACAACCGACTTCAACTCCTGATCATTTTCATAATGGTCTCCCATAACATATACCTGATAGTTTCTGAATGTCTGCAGGCTGATCTTTGATAATGCACGGTTAAGGTATCCGGGTGTCTTACCATCCCTGCGCATATACGTGGAGATGACAATGCCAATCTTCGGATTATTCTTTTTCAGGATGAAGCAATTACTATTGGTTATCTCTTTCGGAAATGCGCCTATCTCATTCTTTAATGAGCCAATGATCTCATATCCTCCCTGTAATGTTGTTAGCACCTTATCAACTGCAGGTCTTACTTCTGGACTGAATTGACTGTCAAGGTAGTCATCAAAAACTATGTATCCTCCTGCCTTGACTAATCCCGAATACATATTGAAGTCCTGAATGACATCATCAAATGAGTGTCCTCCGTCAATAAAGAGTATGTCAATACCATTTCCCCTGAGTGCTGTTCGTAACCTGTTGAAAACTGCATTATCATGTGAACTGCCCTGTATGTACTCAAATCGGTTTCCGAGAACATTGTGCCTTAAAACATTTGCTGTGGCGGTTCCTGGTGCTATGGGCATGCCTGTGTCAATTGAGAACACATTTGTATTGGGTCTCTGAGTCATAAGACACGCACTCGCTCCGGCATAGCATCCTATCTCCACATAGTTTATTGTGCCGTGAAACAACCTTCCGATGTCATACAACACATGGAAATGATGGTGGAATGTCTTTATGGTTTTACTGATGTGCTCAGTCAGGATGACGGATTCTCTTGAATGGACTATCATACTATTTTGCGGTAGTTACATGTTTTTGTCTGATTGAAAATATTAGGATTGTTCTTTCTGAACTCATAGTACGGGTGTCCCTTCACATAATAGTCCCACGTCAGGTGATAGGCTTTACTGATCTTTGTCTTTACCCATTTAAGCCTCTTTGATGCACATGCCATGCGAAAATCATTGTCTAATGCTTTCGGGGCATTGAGCATTATGTCAAGATTCCTGTTCTTTAGAGTCATTAGATGCGCTCCTGTCAGACATTCCACATAATTATTCCCAATAAAAGTCGGCTTTGGTAGCCAATCGGAAGGCTTTGCCAAATGATGCGGAAAATTAGTCATCTTTAAATCGACTGTGCACACTCCTATCTCCGGTCTCTCCAATATACCTCCCATCTCTGCAAAGGTGAATGTGATGTCGTCTATAAGTAAATCTCCATCGGTGAATGTGATGTATGAATACTGCCGGAGTAACATCTGATAGTCTTTCAGAAATCGCTTTACCGCATTATCCCCTATGTTTTCCTCAAACTGGACGTATCCTGCGAGTCTCTTATCCTTGAAATATGCCTCTATCTGAGGACTGTTTGGACTTGGATTCTCAATGATGAAATAATCCACTGCATCCATATAAATGCTCTCAAAGCACTTAACGATATGTTCATAGTTATTAAAACACCACAATATGCAGATGTGTTCTTTCATTTACTATGGTAATTTGACACGACCACCTTGGTTATCGGCTCGTATGTGAGTAGCGTATTGTTCTCAATATCCTTATCCACAGTCATCCCCGCATGTATGCCATTATCCCTGCCAATTCGGATATGAGGTGCAACTGCTGTCCTTATGCCAAAGAAGTTATTGCAGTTTACCGACACGTGGCCACAGAGTATTGTGGCTGACAGGACGTTGTTATTCCCCACCTTGCAGTCATGCCCGATTATTGACTGAGGACAAAAGTGATTGAAGTCCCCAATCTCAGTGTTTGCACCTATCATCACGTATGGATGTACAATATTGCCCTCTCCCATAACCGATGGCTCCTGAATTATTGCCAAGGGGTGTAATAGGTTGATGAACTTGCCTCCACGTGCCTTCATTTTCTCAATCATCTTCCACCGGAACTCAATGTTTGTCATCCCAATCACAAAGCGGTCATCCTCCTGTATCTCATAACTGTCAATGTCTCCGAGTATGGGTTCCTTTAACTGGTATCGCTTCCAATATTTTTCGATGTTGTAATCAAATTCGAGATAACCTTTGATGTCCATGTCAAACCACTGCAGTTCTGATGCTACTGCACCTGTGCCTATGATGATTATGTTCATGGTTTCGTGTATATGGGGAATTTACTGAGGTCTGGATATGGTAATGTAATATTTGGCATAACCTTTTTGCTCCCATCGAGATTATAAAATTTTGCCATATTAAGCAATCCAAGACTTGCTATCATTGGATTCATATAGAAATTCCATCCCAAATCCGTAAAATTATCTTCATGGTAAGAAATTTCATTTCTCCCAGAGAAACGTGCTTTTTTAAACCACTCATAAGCATCCATGTCGTCTGTCAAAATACAACCACCCTTACCTAAATTCAAGTGTTTGAAAGCTCCGGTGAATGAACAACACATGAAATATCCCGGAACGTACATATCTGCGGTAAAGCATAAAGCAGAGTCTATTACGTTGACATCATGTAATTGATACCACCCTGTTAGGGTTTTTTCCCCTGTGTTATAAAATTTCACCGTTCCCCCTGCGTGAATTATTTCGCATGGAACGCTCATGTATGTGCGACAAGGGATGGATATCGTTAACCCTGTAATGTTTGCACATTTTAATGCAAGAAACAAAGCATTACTCTCATTATCCGTGGTGACACAATACGGTGCTCCGGTGTATTTGGCAATCTCCAATTCAAATAGTTTAGTGACATTATGTGGATTCTCCATGGCATTTTTGTATTGTGGCTTCAATCAACTTAAAACTGATCAAGTTCCCGACTATCTCATCCGGTATGGTGATGTCAAACTCCCTTTCAAGGAATACTATGAGATGCATGTGGCGCAATGAATCCCAATTCTCAATGGTGTCCTGATTCGACTTATCGGTAATCTGCTCCACGGGAACACCGAATGCCTTTGCCATAATCGCCTTTATTCTTTCATTCATAACAGAAATGTTTTGCTGCTTTTGATTCGTATTTCAATATGTCAACACAATAAACGTACTCATCTTTGTCTCCGCTACATCTCTCAAACCCTAAGTTTGGATAGAATAACTCAACCTGCTTGTTCTTTGGTGTCGGGATGTATTCTGCATACAGGTGCGTGTATTTTGACTTTTTAAGGTCTCTCATTATCGCATCCATGAACGCAAACTCAATCCCTCTTCCAAGTATCCGACAACTGAGCAAAAATACAGCTATTATCCCATATTCGGGTGCGTCCCAATCAACTATAATGCACACTCCTGTCAGTCCGTTATCCCCAAATCTATCCCTTACAGATAATGAGTAAACTTTTGACTCAATCATCAAATCCTTTACGTCTGCCTCAGTGAGTCTTTGTGTAGTGAGATTGAACTGATTGGTTTTTTGTGTCAGTTCTGCTATGCGGGGTATCTGTGACGTGTCATTGAGTTTTACCGTAATCACCATATCAAGTGACCTCAGATATTCGCTGATGTCTGTGAACTGTTCCTGTGCCTTTGCCCGTTGATAATTTGCCCTGTACTGCTGAGTTTTTAAGATGCTCCCTGTCAGATCAAAGTTTTCAAGTACAGTTATCATCAAGTCCTTTGGATGTATTGCAATGACCTCCGGCAACTGCTTTTTTATCAACTCTCTCTCAAATTCCGAGTCGTCCACAATTACCATTGCATCGAGTCCGATGTTAAGTTCCTGTGCAATCTCTTTTAGATTTGATACCTTGTCCTTCCAGTTGATTCGCTTAACCGATATGAACTCCTCCCTGAGCACCCCTCTTAAAGCATCAAGTACATCCTGCTCATTGTTCTTGCTGCACAAGCCTATTATCACTCCCTTGTGGGCAAAAAATAAGATGTCCTGCTGTATCTCCGTGTCGTGGATGATCTTATCCTCTCCGACCACTCCCTGCCATAGAGTGTTGTCACAATCAAAGATTATTGCTTTTTTCATTATTGACATTTTACCAATGAAGTGCTACTTAATACCATTACTCCATGTTGATTGTATATATTTATACCAAGTTTTATCTGATTAAACTTTGGCATCTTATCCATTACCTGTGCTTCCACGGTTAATTCATCATTCACATATACAGGAGATAAAAATGATATATTTTGTCTAACCATAATTGCTCCTGCTCCGGGAAGATGCATCCCAATCATAGTAGATATGTATGATGCCACCAACATCCCATGGACAATGGCCCCTTCTCCAATGTGTACTGGATTTTTATCACCTGTGATGCAAATAAATTCATCTACATCATCCTGATATATCTTAACCTCTTTGGACACTTTTTGTCCTTTTTCAATTTCTTCGTACTTCATTTTTTTATGCAAAATGCTCCGATTAATTCTGTCTGTTCATCTGCCCTCTCATTATGCATTGTAAGCCATAATAATCCAGCATCATTAATCATTCTCAATACATGCTCCTTGCTCCTGAAAAGATAAACATGGTCTATTGTAGGCGCATTGGTAGGTACTGTAAAGAATAACATGCCTCTCTCGGACAATAGACTTGATACGTTTTTAAGCATCGCAATAGGGTCGTCAAGATGTTCAAGTACCTCTCCAAGTATTATCAGTTCATATTTGAGTTCGGGATTTATTTCTGAGATGTCAAAATTCAAGTAGTGTATATTGTCCTCCCCTACCATTCTTCGTGTCATTTCCAGAGATGTATCACTTATGTCCACGATGTCTATTCGTGAATAGTCCGGTTTTTCTGTTTTTACCACCCATGAAAATAGTCCATGTCCGGCACCAATGTCCAATACTCTATAAATTCCGTGGCTCCCAATAAAAGCAGTTAATGTTCTTTTAAAATACCTGAGCATATTGAAGTGATGCTTCCATAATAACTGCGATATGAGTAGTGCGTTCATGTAGTATCTCATTACCTCCGGCATGGAGTACACCTTCTGATACGCTTCCGCTTGGTTTCTGCATGAATAGCTGTCGTACAGGACAAAATAGCCGCCTTCTCGCCTCATGTCGCCTATCATACGGAGATAATCACTTGCCACGGTGTCTGCACTTATGCCTGATGCTTTAAAATAACTACAAACATGGTCTTTCAGGATATTAAACTCACGGCCAAGGCTTACCTGACGTTTAAGGGTCTTCATGTGCAAAGAATCTCTCTCTGCAATCACCCTCAACACCTGTTTTAAGAAATCTACTGAATTTTCCATAGATTTGCTCCAAAATTAAATCCTGCACCCACCCCTGCGAGCATCAATAGACTGCCCGACTTGATTAATCCCTTGCGAAATGCCTCATCCAAGGCTATCCCTATGCTCGCTGCCCCTGTATTGCCTATCTCCTCTACATTAGTGTAGGTTTTTTCGTGGGGTATCCGGTGTTTATCCATGATGTAGTCAATAAGCACCTTGTTTGCCTGATGAAATATGAAGAAATCCACGTCCTTCATGGCTATTTTTGATGAGTGGCACAACTCTTTCATCACATACGGCACACTGGTTATCGCCTGAGTCCATGTCTCCTTGCCGTTATGCTCAATAAAGCCTCCTCTTTTCAATCTTACATCTTCGTATGCTGATGAATCGGTGCAAAAGAATGAGTTCAGGTGTCCAAATCCTTCCGGCACCCTGCCAAGTAATACCCCTGATGCTCCGTCTGAGAAAAATGGTGCGGTGAACTTGTCTGTTTTGTCAACATACTTTGAAAGCACCTCAACACCGATGACCATTGCAAACTTAATCTTTGGGTTTGCCCTCATCCTCTCTACTGCAATTGTTGTTCCGGTTATTATTCCTGTGCAGTTGGTGTTGATGTCAAGTATCTGGCAGTCCTTTGGAGCACCTATTGACCAGTGTACCTTTGCTGACATAGGAGGTAGCATGTAGTCCTGACTGAAAGAGCATACTATGATTAACCCTATCTCTGGAATACTGCCCTTTAGTCCATAAGCCAGTCTATTTGCAATGACTCCTGCCATTATTGACGGACTTTCACCATTGGCAAGATGTCTCTTTTTAATCCCTGTTTTTTCAAGTATCCACTGAGGTGTCAGTCCTTCCACATCCCGACATACGGACTCATTGCTTTGAACAAATAGAGGCAAATAACTTGCTGATCTTAATATCCCTATTCCTGTCATGCGTGTACCCCTCCAAGGTATATCGTTTGCGAAGTAATGTAAGAGCTTTTTGGAGAGCAAAAGAAGTCAATGACATTGGTGATATCATCCATGGTGGCATATCTTGGTATTGGCAGTCCTGCAACCACCTTGTCAAGTTTCTCTTTATTCAACTGCCGTGACATGTCCGTGTCAATAGCTGATATTCCAAGGGTGTTCACCGTTATCCCGAATCCTGCAAACTCCTTTGCCATGATGTTCGACATCTTATTGAGTCCGGCTTTACATGCTGCGTACATGGAGTCTCCCATTGGTTCAAGTGCGACTGCCATTGAACTGATGTTTATTATCTGTCCTCCGTTCTTCATCAGTTTTGCGGATTCTCTGGCTACAAGGAAAGGTGCAAGTAAATCTATAAGTACCATTCCTTCTGCGTCATCCTCCGACATGCGTGTGGCATATTGTGATGTAAGAATTGCGGCATTGTTAATGCAAATATTGATGCGAGTATAACTTTTTTTAATAAACTCAAAAGCATCTTCTATCTGCTCTGGCTTTGAAAGGTCTGTTTTTATGCACTTGTAATTATCATCAATATCTCCGACTGACGACAATCCAATGACATAAGCATGGTTTTTAATAAAATGGTCAGTAAGTGCCGAGCCTACTCCCTTTGTTGTTCCTGTGATTAAAACTGTCTTTCCTGAATACATAGCTATTTATATTTAATGGGAAATATTGCGTCCCCAGGCTCTACGTGCGGTATGGAATAAAAGTTTGGTTTGCCCATACATATCCATTGTTCGCCGTGGAATCTGTTCTTCAAATCAAGTTTATCAATCGGAGGACACCTGTTGATGTACTCTCTCCGAAACCACCAGAAGTTACCTGAGAAATGGTTTGGCGACTTCAAGTATCCCATGGATGACACCTCGTATTCGCTCTCTACCCTATCCCTATGTTCTCTCCACCTGTTTAACACCATCTCATTCATGTATGTTCTCCACTGCTGTATGACACCTTCAAAAGGTCTTGTTACTCCCTTGGTGTGGAAATAGAAGCCTACATAGTAGCTGTCATCTGCCTCAATAAGCCTGAGTGTAGGGAACTCATAGTCCTCTGCCCTCTCAGAATGATATTTTATCTTTAGTTTCGGGTACACGTCCACAACATACTTCTGTAAAAAGTCCCTCTCTACATGACTGCCGATACACCCTATGCTTATTTCTTCACATTCATCATATAAGCCGGATGTCAGTAAAATGCGCATCTGATCTGTGACAATCGTGTACCAGGAATTGATCATGTAAATATGCCAGAAACCACGTATTTTCATGTCAATATCTTGTTTTATTAGAAAAAACGTACCATTCTGATAATTTTGATTCAGGGTATAACTCGCAAACCTTATCGGCTAATTCCGTTATTGCATCAATAAAAGAATAATTACTTCCTCTTGCAATCCAATCTTTTTCGAGTAATGGATTATTCCTCAACAACATATTTTCAGGTGTTTCGCAAAGTATCTTCTGCTCTCCATCCATTGCATCGTCCTTCCATAAACGGGGGTAGTCTTTATTCTGAATTGACCATGTAAAGCCACCATCATATACCCACTCAATTCTGCAGGGGATTTCAGATTCATAAATACTTTCAATTACCATTGATGCCTGTGCAAATGTTAATCTGTTCATATTAGTTTAAATCTATTGGTTTTTTGTCTGGTGTCCAAAATATAGGTTCTCCAATTTTCTGAGAGCCAGAATAAGGGATTGCGTGTTCTCCTTCGTCAGTATAACAAACAATTTTATCACCTTCAATCCATCCATGAGATAAAACATTTATATCCCGCATGTCAAGTATTTTACCACATCCTTTGCATAAAAGCTGATGTTCTTTTGGTATTTCTGCTTTCTTTTTCATTTCTTCACCTCCTGCGCTTTCTTTGCGTAGTCCTCGGGACGTAAGGCTAATCTCTCCTCTTCCAAATATCGGAGAATTTCGTCTTTTAGATGAGGGTTGTTGTCCTCATTCAACATCTCCGTAAGGTTGCGTTCCAGATCATCTCTCATGTCAGCAAGGGTCTTTAATCCCTTTGTCTCTCCTGACTGTATTTCAAGCATCAGATTGGCATAAGCCGTCTCAATGGATATTTGGTAGCTATAGTTATAGCTCCGATGCATCCTGACAAACTGAACTATCTTTTTATTCACGATGGTGTTTCGTCCTCTGAGAAAATCTTCTACAGGTGAGTCAAAAACTCCCTCTGCATTAACTTCAAAACCTACATCATGGACTACCTCAATTTTCCTTTTCAAAATGTCTGAGTATTTTTTCCGGTATGGAGATCCTTTGTCGTACATCAGTAGCACATAGAGATTCACCTTGTCATTGTCCAGCTTCTCCCCTGCACTCGCCTTGAACTCTTTGATCTTATTGAGCTCTTTATAGTAAGTTAATACCGATGTTCCTTCGGGAACTTTATCCACGTTGAATAACATGGAGGTAAATTCTTTGGAATGAAAATTATTCGCTTTCATCTTACATTTTTGCCAATAAATTTCTGCGTTGACATCTCAAAAGCGGTTGTCCTTTATTCACTTGTTGGTGTAGCGAATATTGCAAAGGAATATCTGAGGTCTTTCGGATTACGACTACATCGCCCACTGCCACATCAACACCCTCATCACTCTGCCCCTCATCGGGATATGCCCTGTTCGGCTTACCTACATACTTCACCTTACCAAATGTCACCTGATTGCTTATTCTCCGGTCCAAAACAACAAGTTCCATGCCTATTGCCTTCATTCGGTCTTTCTCACGTGTTATTGCCGGATCCTCCACGGGTTCTATCAGAACATAACCGTTTGTTGGGATTATTTGCTCACCACGGACAATTGCATAGATGGTGTTATACGGGCAGAATATGTACTTATCCTCACCCTCGACAACAAACCGCATGTTCTCCTTGCGCAGCGCATTGATTACGCTCAAATAATAGATTATCACCTTGTCGTGCATCCGTATCTCCATGTCACAATCCCATGGCATGTCCAGATTGGGCTTTCCCGAATATTTCAGATGTGATGGCAATCCCATGACCTCTCCTGTCACCGTGGCGTTCTTCTCTGGTTCAAATGAGTTATCAACATACAACTGAAAACCATTACGGAGTTTTATTGAGGTGTTCGCGGGATCCAATTTAATGAACACAAAATTATTGAGGCACTTTTTAGTTTCCATTATTTGCCCTCTTTCTTTTTGTCAGCTCGTGCCTGATAGTCCCTGTTTTGCACACACACCAATTGACCCTCAATGTCCACGAACTTAATCAACCCATCCTTTTCAAGTTTGGCATATCTCTGCATGGTGGCTCTTTTGTCATGTCTGGAACTTAACTTCCAAACCGGATATTCACGTACACGATGCATGTTTATTCTCTGACCCCGATAAGTGATGACAATATAATCTTTTGCCACATCAGTAGCCATGGTTCTTATCGGTTCTGTCTTTGGAGGTTTGGACGTTGGTTTTGTCCACAGGTAGTGCTTAATCCACTCCCAAAATTTCACTACTGCCTGTATGATCTGCTTTTTCATTGTGTCAAATTTAGGAAATCTTCTTAATAAAATATCTGTCTAAATTTTCAATTCCATTTTCTTGCATAAATTCATTCCGTTTTTTAAGTGCTATATTTATATCCTTAGAAGATCCTATGAAAACCCTTTTCCCATTAAAAGGAAGCCTTACTTCCCATCCACTCCATACACAATTCCATGCTATCCCATAGTAGCCGGAGATACTGCTTGTAATGCAAGGAAACTTCTTAAAACCATATCCATTCCATTTTTGATTACTTTTTCTCTTATTATTACTTTGGGTTAATCTACTTGCCCATCTTAAATTTCCTGGTTCGTAATTGCCGTCATTATTAATTCTATCTAAAGAATAATTTGCCGTTCCATAATCAGGAAGCATTTTTACATAATCAATAAACAATTTAGGATCAGACAGCCATTCTTTATAAATTTTAATACCCCTTGCTCCATAATTTTTATAATCAGGATGATGGGGTTTATTGCATCTTGCTCTTATGTTGAGAAAAGTATCATACTCTTTGATATAGGAAAGTCCATGTCTTTTATAGTGACTTACTTTCTTATTCTCGTATTTAAAATAAAAAGATAACTGATAGCAAACCCCCGGATCCAAAATCCGAGGGCGACTATGATCAAAAAAAGCAGATGGGTTATCGGCATTAACCCGATGTAAAGGTAAATAATTATCCGAAAGATGAACTCTTCCTTCCATTCTTCTTTGATTACGCTGATTTTGGCTTTCTGTGCAATTCCTCAAATTACTCTCTAAGTTATTTAATCCATCATGATTAATGTGATCAACAACCATTCCTTTTGGAGTAGCCATAATTTCCCGATGCATTAAAATTGCTACCACTCTATCATTAATTTTTTCATGTCTCACTGCATAATAAGTACCCCTACTTTTATTGGCATACCATTTCCACTGCATCAACCAATCATAATTCCAGTCATCAATCATTGCGGATTGTCCTTGCGTGAGAGGTATTAATTTCATTTTATTTCCCTCCGCATACTTCAAAATCTTCAAATCCCGGAGGTAACTTGACAGGTTCTTCTTCTGCCATTAACCTTGCTCTGAATGCCTCATCTCTTTCATCACGTTCTTTTTCACGTTGTTCCTGTTCTTTCCTTTCAGCCTCCAGTATTTTGGGATCAATAGGTTTATCAGCAGGCATCAATGGTTCAAGGTCTTTTATGAACTCCCGATAGCATCTTATTTTGATGGTGAGTTTCATTATTGACAATACATCATCACCTTCCCTGATTAACTGATTCATGTCCTCCTGATATGTTTTCAGTTTTCTTTGGTATTCTTTAAGTAGGTGTTTCATTTTTATACCTGTTTTTGGATTTGGATTTCTTTTTAAAAAGAGAAAAAATTGCTTCTTAATTCTTTACTCTACTTTACTTTAGTTTACTATACTCTACTTTACTCTACTTTACTCTACTTTACTCTACTTTACTCTACTTTACTTTGTGTACTTTGGACGCAGATTATGATGTTTCTGGCGCAGAAATATCGCTTTCTGCATCAAATATACCGTTTTGATTGTATTTCTGGCGCAGATTAATTTTCAATTCTTCACAAATAGCAGTAAAACTCAGACACATCCTGTTCCTTTTTCGGTACACTTCCTTTATTCCTTTTATAAAATTCAGCGACCAAATAATCCGGTTTTCCCAGAGTTCAAAATGAATTGCTCCAAGATCAGCAAGAGTATCATAAATTTCCTGTAATTCCTGTTCAGAAAGATTCATATAGGCAGATAAATATTGCCAATCTTCTTTCTTCCGACAATCAATAAAATGATTGTTGTTTTTACCAAGCAGTTCAAGAGTTTTGAACCACACCGTATATCCCTTAAATGGATGTTTGCTATCCAATATAAACAGGGTCTTGCCATGTTCACATTGGTGTGGAAAATAATCCACAACATTTTTATCCTGTCTTGCCATTTTGCCACGCTTTAGTTAAAAAGGATGCCTCCGAGACAAAAGAAAACCACATTAGGAAGCGTGACCGACCCGTTGTGGTATCTGATGCCCGGAGGCAATATCTTAATGAAATGTTTTTATTGGTTTTCATACGTCACGCTTTTAGTACACCACAAATATAAACTTTATTTTCTAATTACAATTCAAATCTCATTTTCCCTGCAAAACTTATCAACACGGTTGTACATTGCATAATCTTCATCATGCAGTCGCATACGCACACGTGCCATATTGCCACGATCCGTCTTTGTTGTACCCCAATAATGGGTGTACTTGCGCCCACGGTCTTCCCCTGCTTTTTTGGCATCTTTGTTAATAACTTTTACCTCCGGCCTTAGTCCATGTGCCTTGATAAGTGATGCGGCAAAATACTGTTCATGGAATAAGTTCTGGTGGATTATCACGTCACCATAGGTCTTAAAGAATAGCTTCTGGTTCTCCGGTGCAAAGATGTACTCCTGAGAGCATTTCAGCCACTCCTTGAAGAAATCCATGTCATGTCCACCGCATATCCCGCAGTTATACGCAAAGTCCGTCACGGGGTTATCCACGATGATCTGAGGTTTGACCTTGGCTTTGTTAAAACACGGACGCAAGAGATTGTAGTAATGGTAGCCGACAAGATGCATAGGCTCATGGCTCTGAAAGCACAGACGGGCATTGAGAATCTTTGGTGCCAGCGGATCCCATAGGAACACGTCATTGTCGATATGTACAAACGGTGTAGTCTGCTCATTATATGCAAGTAGCTTGCCGTATGCCCAGAAGAACCGGGACACCTCTTTCATCTCATTGAGCTTATTGGAATAGCTTGTGATGGGTAGCCCGAGTGCCTTGATTACATCCACGCCCCAGTCAGAAGAAATAAACTGCACCTCCTTAAAGTGTCGGGAGGCGCAGAGTATTGATAGTGACTGAGTGAATAGAAAATCACTGAACTTATTGAATCCTGCCCTGTTGCCGAAGGTTTCATCAGGATTGAAATAAGAAAATACTGCCTTCTTTATCATAGTTCTGATGGATTAATTAAACCCACCCACTGCCAATGGCATCGCCATAGCTTGTGTAGTCAGTTGTGCCACTGCAGAGAATACTCTTAGCGGCTGCCAGCCTCCACTGCCATTCACTCAGGGAACATGTGGTGACACACTTGTGCATGTCGTGCCACTGTGCTCCTTCTTTGGGACCATGTGTCGTATGAGCCACAACTGTGTTCTCGACATTCACCCGGCAATTGAGGTAAACCCTCGCTTTAATGTTTGTTGCCATGATTAAAAAAGAATTACGTTTAGAAACTATGTTTAGAAAAATAAATTACATTATATGAGTTCTCCAAAATCGGCATCAACTCTTCCGCACCCTCATTTATCCTCATCGGGTTTCAGGCTGACCAATAACACAGATTTATGGTCACTTACCGGATAACGGTTGACATCCGTCTTTAATTTCCTTGTCGAAGGGAATATTTTTATCCGACTTCAAAGAACTTTTTTATCATACAAGAGGTGTTACAAAACTCCTCACGTTGCCATATCTCGTAAAGAGACCTGCAGTATTAGCCCATGCCCTGTAATAATACTTTGTTCCGGGGGTCAGTCCTGCTATTGCAGCGGTTATCGGTTCGTCATCGTGGAGTGCTGCCACGGGACTTTCTGCTGCATCCTGAGTGCTGGTGTTGACATCCCTGGTTGTGCCATACACAAATCCACAACTTGCTTGTCCGTCTGTGGACACCCTGCCATTAAGTGTTACGCTATTCTTTGTCAGAAGGGTGACATCCTCGGATACGGCTTTCGGAGGACCGTCATTATCGAGTTCCCATCCTTCGTGCAGGACAAGTGTGGCATCGGCAAGCCTACGGTCCCACTCATCTTTATCAATGGTTATCTCCGGCATGGAGGCATGGTACTAAAGTTGCCTTCCCGATTCTCTTCCGGCCTTGGATGATCCTCTCTCAGTCACCTCTACAAGAATGTAGCTGACCCGTGCTTTTACTTTAAATTCTCTTACTACTGCCATGATACTTACGTTTTAGTTTAACATACATTTACAGTGTAAAATTAGTCTTTTTTACGAAGCAACGCAAACACATCTTTATTTTTATCATCATCCAAGGGTAATCTCGCAATACGAAACACCACCGATGAGGGTTTATCCACACCCACACCATGACACGTTCTCTCCCATGTTGCATCAATGACATGTCTTGCCAGTCCCACGTTGTTAAACACCGCACCACCGGATGACTCTTTTCTTAACTGCCATCCCTCTGTATCAACGAACACACCAAAATCAGACTTATTCTTGGTATCTCTACACATATTCACCGTAGCATAGCCACTTTTCTTATCCAGTAGTCCCAGATGCTTCACCGCAGCTTTATTGAAGTGCACAAGACCCATATTGGTAAACCTCACCGTAGGCTCACCCCTCATGGTGTCAATAAACTCCTCCTTGCTCAGTCTTTCTATTTCCATAGTAATTATTTGAAATTTAAGTTTGCAAATTCACCTTTAAGTTCTTTTGCTTTAGCATCGTATCTTTTTGCCGCAATTACAGGATCCCGGCTACAGCCAAGATCGTAAATTATCCCATTATGGGTTATTGTTGCAGAATAAGAAATTTCAAAAGTATTAGTCTTTTTTTTAAACCACCTATGTTCACTGACTCCGAGATAAGGGATTTTACCTCGGGGTTTAATCCAGCTCCTATTTTGATTTACAGTGCAATTTCTTAAATTATATTTCTGATTATTTAATCCATTCCAGTCCTTGTGGTCTGTCTGCATATTGTCGGGGGTTTTCATTATTTCCCTGTGCATTAATAGCATAATCCGCTTACCTTTTTTATTCGTTGTGTTTCTTTGCGCATAATAAGTATCTCTGCTTTTACGAGCAAACCATTTCCATTGGTTTAACCATTCGTAATCCGAATCATCGACCATTGTAACTAATCCTCTTGTAAGTGGTATTGTTTTCATCATTCCCAGTTTTAATAAATCCAGAACATAAAAGGAATTGGAAAGGAGTTCTGGTTTCCCTTATCAGTCGGACATGACCCCGACCTATCCAACTCCAAAGATATGCAATATTTTTTACTTCCCATCTTCCCTGTTGTCTAAATTTACGTCAGGAATGGGAATTTCATCTATCCCCGATGCATCGCCACGTTCTGAAGAAGCAGGCACGTTATCCACATTAACAACTACAGGCTGCATCACTGTCATTTTCGGTCCCCGATACCGATAATCCTCATCAGATTTGTAATTCTTCTTTTTCATAATAACATCAGTTTTTATAGGTTTAATAATCATTCCCTCGTAACATCAACTTCTGATTCTGTAATCCCCCCGGCTGACTCCCCTTGTAATATGTCTCACTCTTTAGTATCATCTTGCCATTCTCAATAAGATAACTCCTCTTCTGCCTCTTAAACACGTAAACAAGCCTATAATACCTTATCCCTGTGGCCGTACTTAATGCCTTCTTATTACTGCAGGTTATTTTCAAACAATCCTCTAAATCTTCACCAATAGACTTGCCTTCCAAATCTACCACCATGTACATTTCCCTACCCCTTTCCTTCTTCATATTACTAATTACTTAAAACGGTGTCGCATTTACCGCCTTATTTTGACAAAGATAATAACCTTGTTTCATTTACCAACATCTTTTGGCACTTTTTTATCAACAATCTACCAAAAATACCAATTTAACCATAGTGAGTATGCGCTGGTAGTCAATGTATGTGTTTGCGGGTGCGCACTCGATCCGAAAATCAAATCTCCGACCCCGCCCCCTGGCAAACGGTTTGCGCCTCTTTTTATATGGACCTGCAAAGCGTTTCTATCCTGATCGTGCCAAACAAAGCGCATTGTAATATAATCTAATAGGGTAGGGGCAGAGCTCAACCAGATGCAATACTGTGCCCTCATCCATGCCCAGGGAAATGTTCTATTTGACATAATATTAATTATAGGCTGATTGGGGCTGACATAATGAGTAGTTTTATTACTCATTTATTCACCTCACTCATTGCCTTATGCAATGGGCGTTTGAAGCGGATTGAGTAAGTTTATTACTCAATTTAATGCTATAATATTATGTAAAATAGCAAGCTAACTAACTTAAAAAGTGTTTAATATTGTGGTTTTAAGTGTCTGACGTTTGAATAATTGGTTTAATCATGTACGTATGACCGGAGAAATACCGCCAAAACAACTGAAACGGGTCAAATCAGCCCTTTCTCCCTCTTCTCCTCCTCTTCTATCTAAATCCTTGAATAGTCTTTATAATAGCTTGGATGACTTTAATAAGGGTGTTTTTATGAGGGTGTTTAGTTTTATCTGGTCGTCATTGTACACACATAAAGAGTTATTTAAACGGGGTGTTCTTAATTACTGGTGTTTTGATCTTGCCCGTATTCATTCCGGCCTTACTTCTTCTGAGCTCCTTACATTGACATATTTATATCAGGTGACTAAACAGGGCGTTAACATGGTGCGTTCTGATGTTATCTATAATGGTCCAATACTGCGGGATCTTATCTATAAGTCAAAACAATGCGTTTTAAATGATCTTAAACATAAGGGATATATAACCAGGCACACGTATAACCCTGGTATTTTATATTTGTCGTGTGCTCACTCTAAGCAACCCGTATTTATTAAGATGACTAATAAAGCTACTAAGGTCCTCAATGATATTGAGAAGGATATGAGCCGGATAATGTTAAATACATCATTCAATGATCTGACAGGGCACAACAAAAAACCCGGCTGATTAGTGCCGGGCTACTGTTCTTTGCTTCTCTCCTGTTATATGATGAATTGTTGTATATCTGAGCGGTTTAATGCACTCCTGCACCAATCTATTATTTTATCCTTTGTTGTGTCATCTTTAAAGGTGGTGCCAATTAATGGCGTTTTCTCCCCTGCCTTAAACATTGACACAAATAAATTATAATTACTCTGTGAATCTGTCTGATAGACTTTTATTTTATACTCTCTGAGATTGTGAGTAATCTTATAAATAGTTTTTGTTTTCATTGTCTTGGTGTTTAGTGGTTTAATTGTCTAATCCTTTTATATATGCGTTCGGTCCTCTCTCTGCCCTGATGCCTCTGATCTTCTTTTTATATTGCTCGTCAAGATCATCAAAGTATATGCAAAGAAACGGGGCATTAACTGGTCTTATTTCTTCAAGTCGGAAGTCAACAAAGAAATTAACCCCTGATATGCTTATTTGTGGTAGTGCTGCCATTGTCCTTAGTTTTATAGTCCGTTATCTGCGTCACTGTATTGTTCATAGCTGTAATCATACGCATCATTTAATATGTCTGCGCACTCATCGCAAAGGTTAATATCTACCGGAGATATATAACCCTCTTCAATTAGGTCCCTCTGTTCCCTGCTGATCGGGAACCATTCACCGCATTTACTGCATTTTGCTTTCATATACCTTATATTATATAGGTAAATAGCTAAATGCCATCATCAACAGCGCAATGGCTGCCATAATGAGCATAAACAACCCTTTACGGGTACTGTCTTCTCTTGTTTCTAACTGTGTGTGTTTCATGTTTTTGCGTTTTTAGTGTGTGTTATTATGTTTATTGTCAGAAGCAAAGATATAAAGTATTTATCATATAAGCAAATGTTTTTATATATTTATTTTGCATTATTATATTATTATTATTGCTTTTTACTTGTTTATATGATATTTATAGTTTTACTTTGTGGGGTATTAATCAATTATTTATTAAAAATCAACGCTATGAAAACAGTAAATGTAAAAGTTGAACAGTTTAACGGGAACAATGGACCTGTTAAAAATCAAATGATTATCAGAACTCCAAAGGGGGTATTTTTTCAGTCTTATTCCTCAATTATTGTGTTCATCCCGAACAAAGGAAAAACACAGTTAGACCGCAAATACTGGGATTATTCCAAAACAACGGGCAAATATCGGAACCAGTTTTTAATGGAGGACAAAAAAGAAACACAGGCAAAAATTGACAACGGAACCTATTTATTAACTGATCTTAATAAATAAGAGTATGACAATCTATGAAATTAAGGAAAGAACACAGACTACAAGTCCGTACTTTTTCACCCGTGACACGCTCAGATTTTTTTACCAGACAATGAGCATGTTTAAAACTAAAAAACAGGCAGACGGCAGGATTTTTATTTCTGCCCCTATGCGGGACCATACAGGCCGGATTGTCGGGCATACCGAAAGATATTTTAATCCGGTAAATAATCAGCTTGAATTTGAATAGTGTTTAATTGGTTTTCTTGGTCTGCCTCCGGTCATTGATCGGGGGCATGTACCAGGATTAACCACAGTTTTTTAACCTTAAATTTTAATGACATGAACACACAATTAATCTTAGTTCTGCCCTTAGTCCTCTTTGTTGGGGTGTGCCTGGTGATGATCGTTTTACCATCTGTTAAACCCTTTAACCCGGTGAAAAAATGATCAGGAAGCTAATTAAAGGGGCTTATGCTCCGTTTATCCTTATTCCGGCTTCTGCCCTCTATTGGGTGCTTTTATGGCTCCTGATGACCTGGATAGGGGTGAAATGAGGTGTTTTATTATTGGATAGTATTGCAAAAATGAAAGTAGGTAAAATTTGAAAACTTAAAAATACACAGAAATGAAAAACTTTGAAATTAAAATCAGTGGATCCGGCACACTTGGACAAATTACAAGTGCGTTACATGAATTAATAAAAGAACTGGATAACTTACCTTATCCCGAAGAACCCCGCAATATTTATGAAGATGAAACCATTTGCACAGAGATAACAGAATTATGAATAAACCATCTTACACAGCCAGCGAGATGCAGAACCGCTTTATTGCGTGTTCTTTACTTCTCGATCCCCCTGCCCTGGGTGCAGTCATCCATGCAAGCGGGAAAAATGCCGGAATGCCAGTATTGTATGATTCAATAGAAGCGGCAAGAGATGAGATGTTCTTTGATGATCAGGTGGATAAGATCATACCAGCCTGTGAATATTATGAACGGATAAAAGCAGGAAATTTTAAGTTCTAACCATCAGATAAAGCGCAAATAATGGTACAACGTAACTTATTTGGAGAGATAGAAATGGAGATGATTCCTGAACCGGAACCAATTCCAGAACTGCCTGAAATGCCTGTTATCATGCGTAAATCAAAGAGAAGAAAGGATTTTGAAATAGGGGTGTGCAAACAATGTGGTCAGCTATTGCTGGATGACCCTGATAATACCCGAATTAAGCTGAATGAGGAATTATGTGAAAATTGCGATGATAAGCTCAGAGCAAAATACGCTCAGTATAAAAACATTGCACTGATCAGAGCATTGAGAATACATAAAATGATCAATCGTTAAATTAAAAACATACAGAATGACAAAAAGCATTAAGATTCAAACACAGCCTGTTATGGTTGGTCGCATATCCGATACAAAAGAGATCGGGTGGTGCGCTATCTACGTGGATGGGGTTAAACTCATATTCGATGCCTACAATGGCTCTGGACCTTCCGCTACACCCCGCATTGACTCCCTGGTTGAAATAGTCACAGACAGAGATATATTTCACCTCACACCTGAATATCTGGTGGCTGCAGTTGCATTCTTTCAGAAGTATAATGAGATGGGCAGTGATGTTGTACGCTTCAAAAATATGTTCCAGGTAACAATCCCGGACAGATTCAGGGATGCTCAGATGAACGCTAAAATCGGTCTTAAAATTTGAATTTCAAATAATGCTTATCTTTGCATAATGAACGTACAGCGAGACACCGAAATAAAGCCATTAAACCGGATGAAGATCATCTTTAATAATGATGAGGCTATTCTGGACTTCCTGGCAGAACTTAAATGCCGTGATGTGGTCAGGGTATTGGATGCGCTCATACGTGACGCCAGTAACTCCGGTATGCTTCTGTATAATGCCCATGAGGATAGTCTAATTGTCCTCATCCTCTACCGTGACCCCTTTGGCTTCAATGAACCGGGCAATACTCTGGTCATGTACGCAAACAGATCACTTCAGGAGATGGCTAGGTATTTCAGGAACATGCTGGATCGTACATCCCCTGAGATTGGAGATATTTATAATGCTATTGATGACATCACCCGCCTTCTTTATTGGAGATGGTGTGAGTCTCAGGATAATGAGGCTCAGGTAAACTATCTGGGCTGATAGGGTTGAGCTCCGGTTTGTGTGTTCCGGGGCTCTCCTTTTTTTGAACTAAACACTGTAACCAAATTAAGAACAATGAGATTTATGACAATAACTTTAATAATCAGCTTGTTTTGTGCCCTTCTGACGGCTCCTCCATCTCCGGCTATGGTGATGTTCGCACCACCGGAGATAAAGCCTTATGAGGCACTATGGAACGCTACATGTGCTGTGGAAAGCAACTTTAATCCCTATGCAATTGGGGATAAGCACATGAAAAGATGGTCATACGGCATTGTGCAAATCCGCAAGTCCCGATTGGATGACTATTACAGGCAGACAGGGATCAGGTACACTGTTACTGATATGTTTGACACTGATAAATCAAAAGAGGTGTTTATGTACTACTGCACCGGAACTGATTTAGAGCGCATCAGCAGGGAATGGAACGGTGGCAATAGAGGCATGCAGAAGAAATCAACTAAAAATTACTGGAAACAAATACAAAAACGCTTATGAAAAAACACACTGAACCTATTCAAGACCCTGATCCAGCCGATGGCTTAAAAGCCGTGGGATGTCTATTTGCAGGAGTAATCATCCTGTTGATACTATTTGGTATTTTAAGTTTCTTAATCAATCACTTCAGACCATGAGAAGAATCCTTCTGATCATTCTATTCAGCATCTTTACTGTAATTAACATCTACCTCACTGCAACATCAGAAATAGTTGCGATGGCCTTTGTATATGTCATGGCTACCCTCGCCAGTGGCTTCCTCTGTACATACTTTGCACTTAATAAAAACGAATGGCAATGAGTCACTACACACCACGTCAAAAAAGGATTATTCCCTCATCAAAGGCTACTAAGCTGGTAAGGATTGACTTCAGAACTCAGGTAGAGGTGTCTGTGAACATCCCGGATGAACAGGCAAGGGAAAGGTACTATGCACGTCATAACATCATCCCTGTGCCGGAGAACCTTGATCTGTACCCACTGACTATTGCTGACTGCTTCAAAGAGATACCATCCGGGAGTCTGGAACTCTTCCTGAGTGTAGAATGATGGGTGATCTTCAATATCTGAATATAGATGTGTATGTGCCTCCGGAGGAAATTCACCAGGAATGCCCGTTAGCTTTGAATAATCAACGGTATTGATAAGATTGATATTTCCGACTTGTCCTGTGAGTATAGTGCCTGAAACGCTTCCTATGATGCCAAATTCGCTAAGTTTTGCTACAATGAATGAGTCGGTGGTTCCCGGGTAGAGTCTGACCAACTCCCCGTCTGTGACTTTTCTTCCGGTGCGATTCTGCAGTCTTACTTGTGGCATGGAAGTAATTTATTATGCAAATATAAACTAATTTCTGAAATAAAAAGAGAGCCTGCCATTTCTGACAAACTCTCTGGACTTATGAAAACACTTCAACTCTACTTGAAGCCATCCCAAAATTCACGATTCAACTTGCCAACTATTCTTTCCTGATCCTCCAAAGTGTATGTATAGTTCAAGGACATCCCACGTGTGCTCGGAAAATGTTTCTTGTAAAGCACCTTCAATTCCTCTTCCAATTCCTTAACCGCATCCCATCTGGCTGTCTCTTTACCTCTGCTCTTTTCTTCTATCTCCAAGGAATAGTGGATTAAACTTTCAGGTGTGCATTGATCATAAAGTGCTCTCTCTGCAGGTGTCACGAGAATGATATTTGCATATAGGAATCGAAAGTACGGAGACTGCTTAACCGGAAGCACATGGAGAAAACAATTATTCCATAGCGGGGTGTTGACATAGCTACGCAACCACAAGCCTGTCACAAAGGATTTCTTCGGCATCCCATCCCAAAGAATCTTGAATATCATCTGCATCGCCACTTCAGAGGCTCTTGGTGAAGCTATGTAGTTCATTTGTCTTTGATTTCAGTTAACCCCTTCTGTCTGTCCCTTGCCCACTTAGCACCTTGTCTTCTGCAAGTTTGATCATGGGTCTCATGATGAAAATTAATTGGATATTGTTTCTCTATCTCCTCATCTGTCAGCTCTGATCTCTGGCTGGCATCCGATTCAAGGATATATTTGCCTTTTACATCAATCTCCATTCCGTGTCTCGTCCAATTATACTTTTTCATTTATTTAATTTTTCTTGTTTTAAAAAATTATCTCTTATCTCAACAGCATCTTCATACGTTTTTGCAGGAAAACTATATGTATTAGGTCTTCTGGTTATTGAAACACGATATGTAGAACAATTATTTCTTTTCTGGATACAAACACTATCACGATGTCTTCTATTTATCTGATTTTCGCTACGTGTAACGAATCTGCAATTATTAGGTTCATAATTTCCGTCATTATTTATCCTGTCTATTTGCAATGTCTCATTAAATCCATTATGATCAGCCCAGTCTTTAAATATCATAAAATCATTCCACTTATTACAAACTGAAATACCCCTACCTCCATAATTTTTATACGATTTACAGATTGGTTTTTTACATCTATCCAGCATTCCTCTCCAAACATAATAAAGTTTGGTTTTTGATAATCCGTGTTTTCTTTTCATAGTTGTAGGTTTAGTTGTTATTCAGTTTCATCATCAAAATCATCATCCACATCAGGATTAAGGAGATTAACTTTTTCTGTAAGTTCATTAATCTTATCAATAAGTTGATTGATTACTCCGGCCAATTCATGAGCATCAGTATAATTTGCTGCATCATGTAATCTAAAATCTAATTTTTCAATCTTTTTCATATCTCTGTTTATTGGTTACTCTTATCCTCAAAATAGTCATCCTTTACGTACTTTCGTGGAATAGTAATTTTTTCATCTTCATCTATCCATCCGGTTCCATTACAGTATTTACATGGTACAGGCACGGCGTAATATCCATTCCAATCAACATACAATCCACTTGATGAACAATGTTTGCAGTTTTTCATAGCTTACTCTTATCCTTCAACTTTAATAGCTCTGATTCAAAATAAATCCAATTAAACCTTTCAAGTTTATTTCTTATTTCCATAATATTACAGTTATCTTGTTCTCCTCCAAAACCCCAAACAATAAACAATCCTTTTCTTTTTGGGATTTTAAATACATTATGAACTTCTAATCTATGTCCTGCATTCAATCTTAACCAACATCCTTCTTTATTTGGAAAATTTGTGAACTTTTCAGTCTTTTTTTGCTTCTCTATAATGGCTTTGTCGGTCGGGCAGGTAGCATAGTGTAACATCATTTTATGACATTTCCTATACCAATTAATTATTTCACCTTTTGACATTTTATCATATTCGGCATCAGAAAAATCAAATATAGGAATAGAATTTGCAAGTTTTTCCTCTGCGCTTGTCTGAGGCTCTTGGCTTATCGGAATTTTAACACCACTATTGCCGAAAAAGGGAGTATTGATATTAGGCTCTTGACTCGGTGGTTTACTTTTACCATTGACAATATCCATTAACTGTTCGTGTGTAATTCTGCCTTGATATTCCATACAAACGGGATTATCACAATTACATCCCTCTCCATGACATCTATGTTCGAATGGTTTTCTAACATTACAACCATCGCAAATTACTATTTTCTCTCTCTGTCCGGTATCAGAGTAAAGTTCAGAGGCGATATCTTCTATTCTTGTATTATCAATATAACCATCCAAATAATCATGCAGAACTTCAATAACCTTTTCCCTGCTGAGTTCTGGCTGAGAAATAGGAAGTAAGTACCAGTCAACAGCATCCCTCCAGATTCTATAACCTATTTTATCATCTTTTTCAAATGACCTGTCTCCTATGTATTTTCTATCTTTATCCATACAAAAATACATTCCATTTCCTTTCGGCAAATCCGCTTCACTGCGAATGTAAACCCGTTTGTAATATATTTCTTCGTCTTTCATAGTCCTATTTGTTAGTGATTTTCATAAGTACCTCAAAATTTATAATGTCTAATATGCCTGTATTGTCAGGATGCGGATCATGTACGATTCCATTTTTCCAGACAACAGCATGATTAAATCTTTCTTCATTGCTTCTTGGACTTTTACCCACTGCAATAACATAACCATCAATACTATAATCTAATAAATTATACTCTTTTGTTTCTGCAATGTTTATTGATCCCCACTCATAACCATATCCTTTAAGTACATTAAACACTTTTGGGTAATATTGATCAAATGGCTCATTAACGTCCCATTCTGGAAAAACATCAATTTCTAATTCAAGTATTGAAGCCATACAAGCACGCCAACAATCTCCATTTTGTTTACCTTCAATATAAATGTACTTTTGATTTACTGCTTTCATCTTATTTTATTTTATTGTCTCTGAGTGCCTATAAATTTCGTATCTGTGAATAACTCATCTTTTTTACAAGCTTTGACTTCCAATTCCAATGATCAAAAAGCTCATCAATAGTAAATGCCCTAACACCTCCATCCTGATCAATATAAAATTCAGTATATGAGTTATTATGATCATATCCTTTTTCAATCATCCATTCTTTAAAACCTTTGATATGAAGTTTTGATTCTATCATATCATTGATTGCTTTCTCAATTTCATCCGTCACAACCTTACTTCTCTTAACTAAGTCAAGATACCATTTTGCAATAGTTTCTTTATCATGTGTCATTAATGATTCTAAGTCTTCATCTTTACTGTCGGGAAGGGATTTCAATAGCTCATTACAAACCATCAAAGCACCCTGAGCTTCAATATAATGCTCATTTGGATAGTCCCATTCTGCAAGTTGCTTTTCTGCTCTTGCTTTAATTTCAAGGATTTTGGCTTTCATTTGGTTAAAAATTAAGGTTATCGTAATAAATATCCAACATTATATCATCGTGATACTTGAATGCCCTCCATGTCTGATAAATGATATATGGCATTATCAAAATACATCCGATGATTTTTAAGATAGTCAGTAGCTTTTCCATTGTTATGTTTTAATTGGTTCATGCAAGGTGATTCTCAATCTTAAACTTCCGGTATTGCTCCTTCATGTCAATGACAAGTGCGTCCCATGCGTCAAACTTCCATCCTGGATGCCTTTTTCTATCATCTGTGCTACCCTGATCCACAATTCTATGAAATGTAGGATGAACAATCATAATATTTACAGGATTAAGCCGGAAATACGTGTAGTTCTTTTTGTTCAAGATATGTGAAAATACATTCCAGAAATACGGTGTCCCCTTAAATCTGTCAAGTTTCTCTCCCGTAAACGGGCAAATGATACCCTTGCCTGACACATAACGGTCATGCCACAAGTCCAGAAACATCTCCATCTGGTTTGTGTAGCCAAAACTCTTCTCTATCGGTATTTTCTCTGCTTCCATCTTCTTCTGTGGTGTGAATCGCTTCTCCTTGGACTCTTTTTGTTTTCTGAGATACTTTTCATCAGTCCTTTGTCTTTGGTGTGATTGACAAAAACCATGGCTGAACACCGGACGAAAACATCCTGATGCTCTACAAACCTTCATTTCTCAGGGTGTGTATTATTTCTGAGATAAAATTTCCTGCACCTATTCCAGTAAACGCCCCTATAACTGCAATCATCCACGGTGGAGTGAAGTACATGATGTACCATACTTCAAGCAAAAATACAATCCATATTGATAAACAAAAGGAACATCTTAATAAGAATATCCACACGGAGTCGGTTGTGTACTCAATGAGATGCTTATTATTCTGTATCTCCATCCATTTGCCCAACTTGCGAAATATCATGTTCTTGCGGGTAATTCTTGTCCACAGTCCGGCAATGAAGCCACCTGCTATCCCCAAGAGTATCATAAACTGTAAATCTTTCATGTTTTTGTTTTTAAGGTTAAATTTATATTAAAAAAGAGGCACTTTCCGTCTCGGCAGTAATCCTCTTTCTATCTTTTGTCCAGTAATGACAAGAAGTGTTACTGCAAATGTATGATTATTTAATGTCATTGAGTTTGTATTCTGTAAGATTATTTGCGATAATGTAATTATTCCGGGCAATTGCGGCTTCCTTAGGGGTCCTATGACACCCAAGATATATCTCTTTTTTATTCACACAAATACCCGCTTGCCAATGATTTAGGGTATTAGGGGAGAAGCAAATTCCTGTATATCCTGACGTATTTGTTCTTCTCATCTTGGTATTAGTCCCCTGTATATGCCTTGTAGCATATCGTAAATTTCCCGGTTCATAATTACCTTCAGAGTCTATTCGGTCAATTGTGTAGCCTTCTTCACGATGATGAGGTAACTTATAGATATATGATATAAACGCTTCCACGTCATTAAACCATTCATCACATAAGCGAATCCCCTTTCCTCCATAAAATTTATACTTTGGATTTTTTGGATTACATGTTCTTTCTTTTATATTCTGCCACACCTTAAAGTCTTTAAATTCACGCAATTCATGTATCCGATGAGAATCTCCTGCTCTTTTTCTCTGGTAGCAACCACAAGACATTGTATTGCCTCTTTTTACATTTATTATACTTGCTTTAAAATGAGACTTGCAAAAAGGGCATTCAAAAATTGCGTTGTGTTGCGGTTGTTTACTTGTAGGTGTTGCATACTGATGTCCTAAATCTTCAATCATTTTCATGGCAGTAAATATAAGGGCTCCGCAAGCAGAAGGACTATCAACAACACCCGAAGGAGTAATTGCATCTGCTATTGGAGCCGTTAGTATTTCTTTTGATTGCATGATGTTGTTAATAGTCAATACAAAGATATAAATTAATTTGTATTTAGCAAACTATTAATTTCCGAAACCGTTGCATACTTACAAAACGTCTCTTTGTCTTTGTACTTTTCAAGCAACCCTAACTTCTCAGCTAAGATTAAATACCTTGGAGAAGTTATCTGCGGGTCGATCCCGACCATTTTATTATATAACGTCTTTGTAAGAGCAAAGTCTCGTTCAGAATCTTTGTCATAATTAGGAACATCAAGTCTGTATTTATTCCCCTCTTCTGTTTTCTTTTCTTTCATTGGTGCATTGAGAAAATCATCAGCCTCCTTGTCCACATCTTTTGGCTTCTGGTCAAAAGACTTGTTTATGGGTATTTCTCCCTGCGCTGGTGTCGTTCCTTCTTTATTTTCCTCCTTTGGCATGTTAGCAGCCACATATTCTGCAAGTTTATTCTCCTGGTGTGCAAAGAATATCCCACGTAATTTCTTATTGGTGTTCTTGCCCCCGATGATTTCACAAGCCTCCATTGAATCCATATCATCCATGACCATCTTCTTCAATACCTCCGTATCCATATCCTCCAATTGCTTCATAGTGTACTTGCCCTCTCTTTCTTCCGGTGCATCATTCTCAGGATGAACATCCCTGATCACTGGTTCTCCATCCTTTGCCACAACCACACCATCCATGTAAGCTACTGAACCTTTCTCTGCTTTGAAAGGGGATTCTTCTTTCGTCTCAGGTGAAACAATCACAGCATCCGTTACCTGTTGTCCTACAAACTTATCAGGATTGATTTTATTCACTGCACGTGCCGTTCTGTCTTCTGATTTGGCAGCATCCGTTTTATTGATAACAATTTGTTTCCCATCTCCGGTGTTGATAACGTCCTTTTCTTCTGGCTTATGAGAATCCTCATTGTCCACGTAATCATAATCCTTTGCATCGACATCCCTTATCTCTGCCTGATCATAGACAATGGCATTCATCATGTTGATGTCCACGGACAGGGGGGCATAGGTAGAGAGATTCAGCTTTAACACGGTCTTTTCACACATCTGCTCATAACCTCCTTCTTCCTTGTCTGCCCATTTTCCCTTGCCTCTCTGGAAGGACTTACTGTACCTCTTGGCGTGGGTGTCAAGTTTCTCAATGGGCATGTAGTAATACTTCTCAAAACCATTAATGAGCCTGAAATACGACACGTAACCAATGATGTTATCAGACTTCTTGCCTGTCTCGTCAAAGATATACTCTCCGGTGAATTTGTTATGGCTTTTCATTTCTCCCTCATACACCTCAGATACATTGATGATCTTAAACAGACCCGTTCTCTGAGCCAACTGAATGAAGCCTTTCTTCATCACTTGGAACTGTGCTTTCATTGACTGTGATGGTCCGTCAAAATAAGGCACGATGCCTGCAAATCCAAGTCCGGGGGTAAGGGGTAAATCCATACTTGCAGCCATGAGTGCTGATGATATGACACTCATGTGGTCGCACTTCTGTAACTCTGCGCTTCCACTCATTATTGTTGTGATATTACTCACAAACATAGGGGCTTTCTTCCCCAATGCCTCCTCAAACTTCTTCTTGATAACATCTTGACTTAATAGGTTTCTGAACTTCTGTAATGAGGATCCTTCTGTTTTTGCTAATTCATTGTTTTCCATGTCTGTAATTTTAAATTTATGATTTACAATTTTTACTTTTCATCTCATCTGCTATTTGTTTTTGGGCTAATGACATCAGAAAGTCCTCACATGCCCTACTAAATTCTTTATACATTTTTGGACTCATATAAAGCTGAAACATCTTCGGAGGTTCTGGCTTATGACAAGCAAGATCAATAATGAAATCGGGAATTTCTTCATCATCATTATATAAACTTAATAAAAGAGAATGAGTAATATAGCCCTCTTCCATTTTCTCCTGCATATACTTGATAACCTCTGCCTTTTTCATAACGAATAATTGTACTCTGCTTTACTACTTACCCATGACCTCTTTTGTGGCTCAATCCATTCAATGCCAATGAAGGCAAAGAAGTCCTCTTCCGTAATAAATGGAGGTGGCAATGTCGGGCAATTCTTATACTCAGGCTTGATGCGCCACGTGCTCCCCTTATGATCACACTCTCTTTTATACCTTAATCCGTCCATTGTGCCACATAGACCCCTGCGATTCCATTGTACTGCCAACCCATGAGAAAAAACTGAGGATCCTGTCGAAATTGCAAGTATTCGTCCATAATCAGCAAGTGTAGTGACGTGCAACTCTATCTGAATGCCCGATTCGGGGTATTTGAAGCGTTTTAAGCGAGTGCCGTTCGTCACAAGTCCTTTGAATCCTTCCGGGAACGCAATTCCCATGGAGAACTCGTCCTTGGGTACAATGACAAATTCTAAATCACCGACCATCTCACATTCCCGCCTAACTGAGCCAGCAATTGATATTTTTACACAAAAGGGAGAAATATATTTCTCAAACCTTTCTGCTATTTTTCTTGCTCGATCAAGAGACATTTTTAAATTTTTGCTCATATATTTTAATTGCCTCAATTTCAGTTTTAAAATATCCGAAAAAATATCGTTTCCCATTAATTCGTTTAGCCGCAGCCCATCTTCCATTAGAACAATATACCCCATTGTATTGAGAACTTTTTTTCTTTCTAAATTGAGTAAAGTCGATACTAGTGTGCTTCCATGATTTATTATAAATAATTCGAGATAATTGTTCTGTTTTAATTTTAAAAGCAGAAGCAATTTTGGATCGTGGGGTTTTTTCTAATAGCATATCATGTATTCTTTTTAAATCGGATTCTTTAATTTTAGAAAAAAAATTTTGTTCTCCTAACATTCCTGTTTTTAAACCTATAGTATAAGCATGTTTATTATTTTCACTTGTTGTACACCATTTAAGGTTACTCACATGATTACAGCTTTGTATTCCATTGATGTGATTTACTATTTTTTTGTCACTTTTTTCTAAAAAAGTTATTGCAACTAATCTATGTACGTAGAATACCTTTTCTTTATTCTCTTTCCATAAAATAACATGAAAGTAATTTAACTGCTTATTCCTTTTCCAATGGGATATAACTCTTGTTTTTGTATCAATATGCCCACATACGACACATTTTTTTTGAGACAAAGAAATTACCCTTCCATAATTACTTATATAATATAGATTTTCATATTCAGGAATAGGCTTAAATATTTCATTAGGATACCTATATCTAAAATCTTTAAAATTAGAATCTTCGTAAATGTTTAAATAATCTTTCATTGTCAAGCTATTTAAGATTGTCAAGCAAAAAAGCAGAGAGAAGGAGGCTTGACTTCTCCGTATCACAGGGGGATCAATCCCTGCTATCTCTCCACAAATATATGAACTGTTGTTCATCTGTGCAAGTTTATTTTTTATTTAAAGGATTAACAAAGTCATTCCGATACCGCCATGTTCTATTCTCCTTACCAAACTTACCCATCTCCCTCTCATCCCATGAGCATTTGATGAGCCTGTTTGCCTTTGTCAGATTGGTGATGCTCCTGCGCACCGAGTTAAGCAATATCTTCTCTCCCTCTGCTTCAAGTATCTCATGCACCTTTGCCGGGGTGAACTTGTATGCAAACCTCTTTCTGAAGAAGTCCAATACAATGCCGTTCTGCTTTGCTGCCGTATCACGTGCCTGTGATAGTTGTTCTTCTGGCAACGGTACGGTGTCATGAAATACATTTTCTGGTTCCTTCATAAAAAATCTTTCTGCACCGACAGGAAATCTATAATTTTCCATCTCCTTGGAAACTTCAATGTCTCTACATTCTTCCAAAATGCTCAAATGTTTATCCCTGTCTTTATCCTCCTCATGGAACGTCAACTCAGGTTCTCTTGCAGACGGTAATGCCTCTGCTTTTCTTGGTCTGTGCTTATCAAATATTCCCATGTCTTATCCTCCTATCCCTTGATGCAAGTCAATCCTGAAAGTCTGTTATACCACTTACCCTTGCCATCTTTGATGACCTTATTGCCATCCAGACAGAAGGTAATCGTACACCAACACCCATCGGTAAGCTGATTAAGCTGAGTCATGTTCGTCTCATTGAACTCAAACATTACTTCCCTGGGATATTGCCCGATAAAAGTTTCCATGATTAAAATACGGAACTGTTTTGTTACCCCTGCTTTTGTCGTGAATGTCTCTGGCATCCCTACGTGGATGACCTTGCCGGAATAATCAAATTGATTTACGCTCTTGTTTTGTGACATAGTTTTAGTTATAAAGTTTGAATTAAAATATACGTTCTTGGTGACTCTGAATATAGCTTCTCTGAGAATAACCTGCATATCTGTGAGTCGTCTTTGTAAAATATGTGATTCATAGAATCGGTTGCGAATTTTACACAGTTATCCAAATCTTTCTTGCAGGTGTGAAACTCCGGTGCGTTATCTCTGAGCATGGAACTCTTTGCGCCACTACCATAATGACTCTTTGGTCTGCCGAAATAGAATATTATGGTTATGCCTATGGGTCCTTCTAACGGCTCCTTTGGTGCTTTCTGCTGTATCACCGATAAAAAGTCATTTTTCTTATCACTTGATGGGTCATAGGTGCCTGAGAACTTACCTCTCTTGAAACTCCTGTGCCGCATCTGAGCATTGGGCTCACCAAGCATCATTAATTCTATTGTCATTCTTTTATCTGTTTACCTATTATCCTCAACTTTTTTTCTGCATGACGTTTTATTTGAGACAAATGCATTTTTAATTTTGTCTCGGATGTATGCAATTTCCCTAACCTATCCTTATTCCCTGTTTTGCATAGGCGCATTGCTTCTCTTTTTTCTTCTGACCACTTCCTCCCTACTGAATTTTTATTTCCTATCTTAGCCAAAGACATCTTTTTCCTTACTTCAAGAGACATGACTTTTCCTTTTTTAGCAAGACTCATTTTTAACTTTGCTTCATTTGAATGTGTCTTCCCTAAAAAGCTTTGCTGTCCCATTTTTGCCTTGCTGATATTCTCACATCTTTGTTTTTTATTATTATTCCAAGATTCACTAATTTTCTTTTTAAATTCTGGGGTTAATGGCTTCCCTTTTCCCCAAGGTATATGCCCCTTTTTAAATTCGGTATGCGGAGATATATGCAAGCCCTTATTTCGTAAACTCTGCTTTCTACGTGATTCTACTGAATGCTTACAGCCAAGAGGGCTTCCCGCAATCTTAGAGATATTAAAATAAGGATTATATAAATCTATAAAAAATTGTTCGTTCCTAAGTAAATCAATCCTATCACAACCAATTAGCGTAGAAAAACACAAGTCATCTTCTCCATATTTATTGTAATGATCTTGCAATAAAAAAGAATGATGTTTTTGTAATCTAAGGTCTTTGATATGTATGTTTTTTCTTTGCTCTATATGGACTGAACTTCCAATATAGCATCTTTGAAGATTACTTATAGATTGAATCATGTAAATGCCAGTGGTTGCTTTCATGTTAAGTATAAAAACCCCGATTGAAAGCGGCTTACTACTCGATCCATGTGATTGGAGGGAATACACTTTCGCACGGGGTGTTAATATTTCAGTTTCTTTTAACATGAATGAGTAGTAAAGCACTACAAATATAAGAAATTATGATTACTTTGCTATACTTCGACCTATAATTTTTATCTGACCCGGCAAAAAGGTCTCAATTTGCCCTGTCTTAACGTGCTCACATACTGCTATGGTGTAGTTCACTGCTGCTATCCTTTCTGCATCCACATCAAACACCTTGTAGTCCAATCCCCAATAATGAAGCCAGTATTCACCCTTCTCATACATCGGTTCTCCGTCCTTTAACTCTCCGTCCTTCTCCCATGTTGCTTCTACAAGTATCTTCATCTTCTTTGTATTTCCAAATGTGTCCTGCCCTTGTTTTCTTTCCTGATTTCAATGATCTCAGTATCGCTCTTGATGTGTATCCTACTGCCTTTGCAGCCACAAGTTGATTCTCAAATTCCGCTATCTCGATCCCTCCAAGATCACACTGTATGATCTTCTTTCCCGTTGCGTGCCCATAGTGCTTTGTCCCTTCACAGAACGATATTGACACTAACTCCCTGATGTACTCCTCTGCCCTGTCCTGTCTCCATGGAGTAATCAACCCCTCCTTCTTCATCCAATACAATGCCCTCTTAACGGCTCGTTCCTGATCCATCTCTTATAATATTCAATGGATGTTCCGTTCCATGTGCGATAACAAAATCATTGTAGGCTCGGGCTGCCTGTTCGGGGGTTAAGTGATATCCTAAACGGTATTTTTCCCCATTATAATGAATCTCAGCAACCCATCGTTTTATTCTTTCTCCTGTTTTAATATAAGAAATACCCCTATATCCTGTTGTATTTGTCTTTCTTAGTAGCCGGGTGTTCTCATTACTGATGTTTGATGTAATCCACCTGCAATTACTTGGGTAATAACCCTTGTCATTATTTTCTCTGTCAAGCAATAATCCTTTTTTATACCCATTTACTATTGCCCAATTATAAAATGAAACAAAATTATTTTTCCATTCATCACAAATAGTTATTCCCCTGCCCCCCCATTCTGGATATGCTTTATCTTTAGGATTCAAACACCGTTGTTGCATAGCCTTAAACACACCATAAAGAGGATGTTTGACTAACCCATGCTTTATACTTCGTTCTAAAAATAATCTTGCGTTTTCACAATGGCATGATTTTATATACCCCCGGCTTATTGCACTTACACATGCTCTGAAAGGTTGCTTACAAATAGGGCATTCATAAATGGCAAGGTGCTTTTTTTGCTTACTATTCTCTGTTGTAAATTGTCTTCCTAAATCGTGAATCATTTTCATGGGTGGAAATAATGGAGCATCCCCGGCTGCTTTAATCATCGGCATCTGTGTCGAAACGACAGAATTAGACGAAACCAGGGATGCAGTATTTTTACTTAAAATTTCCATTATTCAGATACCGTGATTAAAGCGTAGTAAAGATATGCTAATTTTATTCCCAATCCAAATTTATTTTATCAAACTCTTCCAGAACTCTTTCTTCAGAGGGCGATTCCTTGATCTTATTTGAAGCAACTCTGTTCTTTGATCCTTTCCTTTCGCTCCACGAATAGCTTCCGAGACGACCAAAGTCTATGGCTTCTGCTCCGCTTAAAGTAAGTTGTTTGATTAAAGTATTGGCAATGCCTGTGCGCTCCTCCTCAATAACATTCTTCACCTTTAGAAGCATTTTGTCCTGCTTACATAATCCATACGCTTCCATCGTTCCCTCAATTGTCTCCCTTTCCTGTAGATACCTCTTATTAAGAAACTCCTGATAGGATTTCGTCTTATCGGGATCCGGTTCATGCTTCTGAATGATAGCATCCTGTTTTTCCACTTCAGATAGATTACCCGCTCTCTCAGCTTCCTGTCTTTTGGCAAATGCCTCTTTAGCGGGTAACACCCGGTTGTACCAAAATCCCTTGGTTATTTCAATGATTTTCTCACAGAGTCCATCATCACGCTGTATTTTCTCTACTCTTAGCCTATTGCCATTTTCCAGAATACAAATTTCGGCATAGTCAGATTCAATGATCGCCATGTACTGATGTATCTGCATGAGGTAATAAATGGGCATTCCGTCCTCCCATTTTTGGGCAACCCATTGGTTCATTGCCTTGCATTCCAATACGGCTTCTGTGGTCAGAGGATCGCCTGTAAGTAAGTTTCTTCCCCCTGTGATATTCATTACCCTGTCAAGAGATGCAAATAGCCATGGATATTTTGGATTTACCACATACCCATTAACACTCCTGCATTCCCTTATGATCTTTTTATCCTTATAGTTCTGAATATAACCCTCTTGCGTTCCGTCCCAATAACGCCATTTATCTGCAATCTGATCTTCGAGTTCTCTTCCCCAAAACATAGACTCGTTATCGTTCTTGCGGGTATCAATAGTCCCTACTTTTTCATGGAATATCCATATTGCAGAATCATAGTCAGGATTAGGTAAAAGCAGATTCCCTACTTCAGAGCCGCCAATTCCATTTTTACGAAACCGATACCATTCTTCGGAATGTTCTGGTATCCTGGTAATAATCAAATCACTTCTCATTTTTTCTGATGTATTTTTCAAGTTTCTTTTTAGCCCTTTTGAGTTTTCCCTTCTCAATTAATAAGGCTACATGAATATATTGTTCTAAACTAATGCCACTCATCGTTATATTTCTTTTATTGTCCCCAGAGTTCTTTCCTTCTTTTCTCTGCTGCCTTTAAGTTATCCTCTCCCAACTCAGTTTTTCTTCCGTGATCGTCAATACATTTGTCAGGCAGTAGTAAAAACATTCCCTTCGCATCAGGAATCCAGACAACATCATTATCTTTCCAATGAAAGTCTCCCCTCTCTCCTTTAAACGGAGGAATAAGGTCTGGCATTTCTTCTTCATCTTTTAGCATGTGTTTCAAATCGGGAGGGAGTTGATCAAGATGATAAACTTCAACAATACATCCCTCTACTTTTTTGTACCAGAAAGGTAAGCACATATACTCATTTCCCCCTTCTGCAATAAGGCTCCCTGACGATTCAATAAAATCAATTACTTCCTGTTTTACTTCTACTCTATCCATGGCTATTTCATGTTTAATGGTTGCGGAGGTTTGATGTCCAGCTTCAATGGCTGTAACTCTTTGTATATCTCTGTGAAGATTTCGTTGATCCAATCGGCTTGGATGCTCATCAACTCAACTTCCTGGCGACCTTCATTGCTGATGTCGCTGTACCATTTCGCATATAGTTTCGCTAAATTATTGACAAGCCTCTCGTGCTGTGCACATAGTTTCATTCCCTCATCATAGTGCGTTTGGTACACCGCCAGCCATGCCTTGTAAGCATCGTACTGTGCCTGTCCTGCTTTCTTTTTGTCTTCGCTTTCCCATTTATAGGTGTCATCGTGCATGATGGCTTCGGCCTTGGCTACTTTCTCCTTCTGAGGGTCGAGTATCTTCTGCTTAAACACTTGCAATTTATTCGCAAACGCATAATCATTAACATTGCTCATATCTTCTTGTTTTTAGTTTTGTCCCTTCCAAAGAATAACCTGTGCTCATTGACCAGAAAATGATCAGTGCCATCAATCACCATCAGCGATGCACTCTTGCGTGGAAAGTAAACGTGCTCCCCCTTCTTGAATACCCTGCACTCACTACCCAAATCTGTTATTGTACCCCACTCAGGCAACATTTCCACAGAGTTTTTTGGGATGATGAGTTGTCCTGATGGTGTTCTCTCCGGCAATTTGTCCGGCTTAATAAGCACTACTGTTCCTAAAATTATCATATCAAATTGTTTTTAAGTTACATCAAAAGGGCAGGTCCGACTCATTCTTTCCGTTATCTCCGAACACATCATCGTCCTTTTGGTTCTTTGGAGGATTAAGTGCTCCCCTTATTGGCTCCGGTGCTTTCTTTTCCTTGTCATCCACAAGTTCAAAACGTCCTCCCTTCTTATAGTCCATCTTCAACTTTACCCTGTCATGTATCCCTTCTTCTTCAAATCTTATCTTCTCTGTTCTGAGAATAGTAGGTGTTTCGGAATCTACAAAATACTTATCATCCTCATCTGCCTCCTCGGGAATATCCTCTTTCTTCTTCTTACGGTTCATATTCCGGTGAACAATGATACCTATGTCACTCTTCTCTTTCCATGCTGAACTCCCTTTGATGTCATACAAGCACGGCATCCGGTAGTTAATCCCTATTTTCTCTATTTTGGTGGGGTGTGCAACGATTATGCCATGCAGGTCATAGTAGTCATTAAAATCAATGAGATGATCAAGCTGTGAACTTATATATGCCGTTTCAGTGATGTTCTTCGGCTGCTCATGTTCAATCTTGTTCCACGCATCAATGATATAACCAAAGATGTTCTCCGTCTTTTTGAGATACACAAGGTACTCGCATATTGATGCCATGGTGTTCACCTTATCTGATTTTATCTTGCCATTAAAGGTGTCAAAGTTCCTCCTGTCTGGTGATACGACAAAGAAATGCTTTTGTATGTACCACATGGTCTTGTCACGCAATGGTTTTCCCATGGAGTTACCCCAACCATCCCTGAAATACTTGCCTGTGATAACCTCTGCTATCTTTACATATTCCCTACTTACTGGTCTGTTCTCAGGGGTGAATAACCCAAACTTCAAATCTGCTTTATCATTATGACTGATAAGTTCCGTGGTGTGCCATCTGACATACGTGCTCTTGCCTGATCCGGGCAAGCCAGTAACCACCTGCAGTCTCTTTGGCTTCTCGGTATAGAGTCTGTCAATCTCTGGGGTTCCCATCATCAAACCTTTTGTAAACCCTTCCTTTGCATATACTTCAAGTTCATCCTTGACATCCATTGGCCTAATGATCCCTGCAAGCGGGAATGATGATAGATTCTGATAGCACTCATCAACACCCGCTTTCCCAAGTGCCGGAAGTTTCTTATCGTCTTTATTAACCCCTATATAAACTTCGTTTGAATCCTTGTACCCAATAGGATAATTAACATACTTGCACTTCTCTTTGCCAAGAAGCAACGCTAAGTGATTTCTTAACTTAATCCCTGCAGCATCTCCATCTGTGGCAATGATATGTAATTCAACGTCCGCAATGACACTTTGAACATACTTATCGTGAATATAATCAAACTCGTTTTCAAAATTCTTCGCTAAAAGACTTGGTGCCCCTGATGGTACGCTTATAATGTTTTTATAATCACACTGAATCCACGTAAGAGTATCTACATGCCCTTCTGTCCACGTAAGTATCTTCTTCTCTTCGGGAGGAAAATTGACGTATTCGAGTCCCCACGGAAGCGTTCTGGTGCCATATTCCTTATTGAGATTCCACCATTTTGTAAAATCATCTCCCTTCTTCCACCGGATATTAAGATACTTCACATCTACAAGAGTCTGGCTGATGTAGGTAGGGAAGCCAAGTATAGGCTTCTGCCCCATGGAAAATTCAAAAACCTTTCTTCCTAATGGAATCTTTAAGTCAATTCCTCTGCTCTCCCAATATGCTCTTATCTCCTTCGAGTAGGTTTCAGCAAACTGCTTTGGCATTTTAGACCTCTCTTGTACCTTAGCATAAATCTCCATTGCCCCCAAATTAGCACTCCATGAGCAATGATGACATTTTATCCAAACATTTCCGGGCTCATTATTAACGGTAAGGCACGGTGCGTTCTTATGATGCTGACGAGTATCATTGCACTTTGGGCACTGCGTTGACCAACGTACTTTTCCGGGAATTGTTTTTATGCCGAGGTCTTCGAGAATCATACCTTAATATACTTTTCTGACTTTTCATTACGTACGATGAACTTCGGGCCATCATTACCTTCTTTGTCTGGATACAAGTAACAGTAGTCCAGTTCGGTGTCATACTTGCCATCTATTATCAGTGGCCTTGTTTTATTGGTAATTGTTGATACTGCCAAATTCGTTATGAGGGCAAACTGGCTTATCGTAAAGACATTGTAAAGCATTATTGTCTTTATCCTATCTTCATCCATCCCTGTTTTTAAGGATATTGCTTTAATGAGCTCGGTGTCCGTCTTATGCAATTGACACTTTACTCCCCTTATAAGTCCAAATTTTTCTTCCATGGTGAAATAATTGATTCATGCAAAGCTAATGCTTGTTATTTTATTTTGCAAATATATTTTATAATTTGTTTTTGTAAAGTTATTAACAGCCACCAAATAAAAAGGGAAACATTACTGTCTCCCTGATTCGATGCGTCTGAGATGCACAATAAGTTAATTTTTATCTTTCTGACGCACTCGTCTTATTTTCCATGCTAATACTAATTTTGTTTTTTGTTCTTGGGACATAGGGATTCCTTTATTATGAGCAGGGGTACCCTTACGTGCTTCACTTATCTTCTTTTTTATTTCATCTAACATAGGTCCTCGCTTTGGCATCTTATGAGATTTTCCTATTCTACAAAGACTTCTATTTATTAATGCCTGCCCAACTATTTTTCTTCCTTTATTTGCCTTAATTATTGCTTGCCTGGTTTTTTCTGGCATTTTCCTTCCAAAATTAGGATGCTTATCTCCCTTAATAGATAATCCTCTTCTCTTTTTCCATTCCTCAGACTGTATGCGTCCTTTGTTAGCTATACTCATTTTCCTTCTAACTTCTTCTGGTATTATCTTACCTCTATTAGCCTTTATTATTTTTTGCTTAGTTTCTTCAGTCATTTTGCGACCCAATGTACTTCCTGCTATTTTACATACATTAAAGTATGGCTGCAGAGTGTTAATATAGTATTGTTCTCTCTCAATAAGAAATTGAGGCAAACAGGGTTCTATGATTGAAAAAATCAAATCATCAATCCCATATTTATCTGCATGATGTTGAAGTTTGGGATTATGATGAGTTTTTAGCCTAAGTTGTCTTTTGTGATCCGCCCATCTATTTTTATAATAAATAGCACTCCCAATGTAAATCCTTTCGGGCTTAACCTTGGATTGAATCTTATATATGACAGGAACGATCATAACTGAACTTATTAATGACACTGAACTTAAAAAAGATGGAAGAGCGTTCAGTAAACCCTTGTCATCGGGGGATCAATCCCGACTATCCATCTTCAAAGATATAACTATTTTTGGAATAATTTTATCCCTACTTTGACGGAATGAAAGTTCTCTGTGCCATACCTTTGATATAGGTAGCCTATATCGGTGTTCTTTTTGGTGATGAAATCGAGTCCTCCTCCCCAGAGAAACGACTGTCCGTTACCCCCTGCGATACCATACCCGTATAGGCCACGTTGAGACACTTTAGAGATCACCTGTACTTCAACGGGTACTGGATACGGAATTGAATCTGTTCGGTGTATAGTGGTCACGATTGGCTTGTATTCCCATTCTTTTGCCAGTAGCTTACCCTCGGTGATGAAATGATACCTGACATCAATATCCTTCTGTACAAGGCTGTCTGAGTAGTTATAGATTGAATCAACAGGGTCATTATCGGTGATGTCTGATACTGGTATTCCCGGGATAAGGACTGGATCTCCTTTAAGATAAATGGTATCTATGTGAATTATTGGTGGTTTATTAGCTGCATCAATCATTGACTGCCAATCCGCTTTCTTCACTATTTTCTCGTCCTCTGCCGGACATGGTGGTTGTTTCTTGCATTCTCTTAAAAACAAAATATAGAGCACTGCTACTATCAGGAGTACGATTGCTCCATTACCGATTAATTTCTGCCAAAATTCTTTCATAGTTTTTATGGTTTAAATACATATACTTGCTGCCCTGTGTCTTGCACATCACAATGTACCCACGACACCCCATCTTCAAGTCTTATCGGATACGGGATGATGTTCTTGTTCTTTATGAGCCACTGCCTGATCTCCTCTGCCACCATACCTTGCACGTCCAGATCAGCCCCTTGCCCTAACATGTGAGGTGACACATATAAACGCTTCTGAGTGATAGCTTTCTGCACCAATGAACACTGGATGCACCGATACCCCCTCTCATCAAACTTGCCTCCGCTATCCCAACTGTTTATAAAGACAGGCTTGTTTAAGCGGTTTCTTATCCAATCAAGGGTGATGATCAGGCGTGGATCGAAGAACTGCCATGCAGTCTGCCCGAATCTGTCGAACACATCCTTGCATACAAGCTCCTCTATAATGAAGTTCTCTGCTATCAGTGCCATGGTTATTCTTCATAAAGTTTCTTCACATAAAATTCTCTTGTGGTGTTCATCCTTGCTCTTTCCCATGCAAGGTTAAATGTTTCTTCAAGGAGAGTTCCTTCTTTATTCATGTCATAAGGTTTTTTAGATTGCTGGCTTTGATATTTGTCCTTAGTCTCACCAAGTAATCTCTTTACCTCTTTGCCATAGTTCTCAATAAATTTCTCATTGTAGAGCCTTGACTTCTCCATGCTCAGATCAATGGGCTTGAATCCGTCTGCGGTAATTCTTACTTTCTGATCAACATCCTTAAATCCTCCAAATTCCCTGATGTTATCAAAGATGACTTTATTATCCTTCCTTAACATCTGCCAATATGGACTGTATAAGTTCTGCTGCTGCTTAAGGTCTCCCCTGACATCCTTCTTTTCATCCCTCATCTTCTCGATGATCTCATCCATGCCCTTCCCATAATCAAAGAACTCCTCTTTTTCATAAGCCTCCTTAAATTTGATGGCTGTCTCTTGAACAATATCATTCATGCGCTTTATCTCCAATTGTTTTTCTTTCATTGATAGCAGATCATCTTTCATTACTGCATATCCCGCATCTCTTATCCATGTCAATGATGCTCTGAAATTATTAATTGCCGTGGAGTTGCCTTCATAGAATGAATACATCCTCTGATTGTCGGGGTCTGCCATTAGCTTATCCAACTTCTCATAATTCTCTGTCTTAACCAGATTATTGAATGTGGAGTTAAGTTGCTCTACCTTATCAAGGGTTTCATAAAAATCAGATACATATCCACTCTGTAAGCCTACGGGTCTTTCTGTCAATAAGGCTTTGAATACAGGCATCCTACTGAGCATGGTGAATGAATCCTCTGGCTTCTTGTCAACCAATCCTGCTGCCTGTAATGTCTCATCAAGGATATTTACAGCACCCATCCCTGCTCCTCCTGTATAACTCTTGACATAATGGTTTATCTTAACAGGAGACCAATTCAATGCCTCACCTATTTTTTTATATATCTCAGGAGTCGAATTGTAATATTGCTCAGAGGGTTTTAGCTTTTTCATGGACTCGGAAATAATAGGCTTCCCTGTATACCCTTGTTTATTTGCCCACATCTCAACTTCTGGTCTTATTATAAATGGGACAAGTTCTGTAATGTTGCCCACCGGAGAAAACTGTTTGAATAACTCATTTGGTAATTCCTCTACAACCCTATCATCATCAGCAACCATGCTATCCATGAATGCTTCAATTGAGGATCCAAACACAACTCCAAAGAATCCTTTGGGCATTGGAAGGAAATGATCTGTTCCAGGTATCCTTATGTTGAACATCCCTACCCTTCTCCATGCTGGAAGCGATTGGTATAGTTTTCTTGATTCTTCGTCCTGATTATTCCACAGCCAGTTTACAAGTGCAGGAGCGGTTATAGCCATACCCTTCATAAATAGACTGCCGGGATTTTTCATGGCTTCCACGGTCATCCTTGCATGCTGTGCCCTTGCATTTAAGAAAGGGTACATCCCCAATACGGCTTTTACCCTTGCTCCATGTATCCCATAATCTGCAGACACATCACGAGACTCAATCGCTGCCTTCCATACATCGTTTGTTTTCTTATATGCGTTCTTGAAAGCACCTAACCTTGTGCCTATCTCCGATGCTCTGGATAAGTCCTGAAATGCTGCAAGCGGATTACGTTTGTATGTCTCCCATTTTCTATTGAGGGTTCTCCCGATCTTCTTTTTGGCATAATCTTTTTCCATCATCTGATCTGCAGACACAAGGAACGACTGATCTCCTCCACTTGCAAGCCATTTCTGATATGCCTCATCCTTACCCATGAAAGATGCAATCCCTTTAATGAAATCAGTAGGCAGATAGTTATACTTTGAATAGAACCATGATGACTGCTGATCTCTGAATATGTTCCTTATTGGGAATGTAGGATCATACACAACGGCACCTGCCTGTAACCATCTTGAAGGCAGACTTAATTTTCTAAATATCTCAGATACCTTTGCTTCCTGCTGAAATATCGGGTCGTAATATTCCGGTGCAACATCATAGTAATGCGCTTCACCTTTCTCCCATACACTTAGTATCCTTCCCTGCTTTGGCTTCTCCTTGGTGATAGTATAACGCATCTCTCCCGTCTCTACATCAAAGTATGCCTTGACCTGATTTGGAGGAATTTCTTCAATAATAGAGGTGTCTATTTTCTTGGAACGATTATATTTTTGGATGTCCATGAACGCATCCCTGACATTCGTTAAGAGAACATTTCTCTCTCCGGCAGCAAGTATCTGATAGGTGTTCTCAATCATGCTCTGATAAATATCCTTGACCGCTTTCATAGACCCATGCCTTGCCCAAACTGCTTTTTCTGAAGTTGCAAGAACATCTTTCACCCCTATGTTCCGACCTCCACCTACTTCATATTCATCAAAAACTCTCTTTAATGGAACATAATATTCGTGCTGTGACTTAATAAGTTTCACGGTTTCCTGAGACATCTTTCCGGTTTCAACATAAAAGTCCAATAATGCCTCGTTATATCTTTGAATCTTTTCCTGAAAGTCTAATAAGTCCTTTCTCCCGTATTGCTTCTCCCATAACTCAATAGCCTTATTTGCCAATTCGGATGACATTACTGCTTTTTCAGGATGGCCTTGCTTATAAGCCTCCATACTATCCATAGCAAGAAGATAACCTCTGTAATCCATATCTTTTGCCGTTCCTATTATCGGTTTAAGTACAGACACTAATCCTTCAATATCCTTTCTTATCTTAATGTCATTCCCATTTCTTAAATAGGGGTGGTGCAGTAGCCATTGTTGAGCCCTCCCGTCAATACCCATCATTGTCTTGGCAGATATTAACGGGTCTTTGCTCGTACTGTAACCCGAACCAACAATTTTTTTCCATGGAGCAGCTAATTTCTGATCCATGTGTTGCAGATGATTCACCCATGAATAAAGAATCTCATCCTTATCAAGTTTTATTATGCCATCAAGAAATGAAGGTTTCTCCTCTTTCTCTGCAAACAATGATAAAACTTTTGTTCTTGGATCCTGTGCATCATACCTATTCCAATCCGTTCTTGCCTGAGTAAGTGCATTTTTAATCTCCGGTGCGTTCTCAATTAATTTTTCAAACCAAGCATAGAACTTTGGAGTAACCTGCTTAACCTGATCAGGATTGATCACATAGTCCTTCACAAACTCAGCGATAGCCTCAGTCCTTTTCTCTGATGGATAACCTACATATTTAAGGTAGTCTGTTAATTCTTTCTTAAACTCAGCCCTCTGCATCACTCCATCAACTATCTCGTCTCCATGTTTCTCCCTGAGTGTAACGAGTCTTGAATCTCTTGCTTTTAATTGGATGGTGAGTTTTCCAATAAGATCATTTGCCTTTGGTGATTTTATCCTCCCTTTCGTCACGTCTGCATTTATAGCATCCTCGGTCTTGTATGTCCTTCCTTTATACTTAACTCCGGGGATTTTTACTGCGGCAGTAACATCAGCAAATCTATCTCCCTCAACCTTTGATCTATGGCCAATAACTCCACGAATGTCAAAAGCAAACTGATCTATGTAGTGACCTATCTCATGGGCTAATACCCTGACATCACTGATATTCTTAACCCTGATGACTCCACTCTGAGAATTGAATATCCCTGCTGCCTTCCGCATAAACCTCTTGATCATTCCGGTTCTGACCTGTTCTCCCTCAGTCTTGCCTATGTTCTTTACAAGTCCTCTGCCCATATTACGAAGTGACATGGCATTATTCAAATCACTTGACTTATAATTCGGGTCTTCTGTTGTCGATACGGGCAATGGCTGATCCCATGCAAGTTCTTCTGGATTGTCTGTTTTGGGTTCTGTCTTTAGTTTCTTCTGTCCTTTTGCCCTTGGTGCTGATGGGAATCCTTCTACCTTCCCCCCTTTGCCTCCCTTTTTAGGTGGTGGAGGATTAAGATTATTCACATCCTCCCTGATCTGCTTTGACTCATCAAAGGTTATCTCTCCCCTGTCAATAGCCTCCAATACTTCATCTACGGATTGGTAGGTTTTGTCTTTAAAGGTGACTCCGTTCTTTTCTACTTTTGCGGCAATAGGTTTTGCCTCACCTTCTGTTTCAACTGGTTTAACATCTGTCTCTGTGCCTCCTGAAACGATATTCCCTTCTTCTTTGCCAGTAGTAATGTCTCCTTGGTTTGGTTTTTCATTGGTGTCTGATTTTATTCCTTCGGTTCCTTTTTCTTTGCCGCCTTCAACATCGCCAGTAGCGTTAGCAAGGTAGTCTTCTTCGGCTGTTCTGGACTCTTGTTCTGCTTTTCTGATGTACTCTGTGATTTCATCATATTCGATTTTAGTTATTAATCCTTTTTCAAGTGCCTTATCTGCATCGGTGTATGAGTAATTATCAAGTTCTGCACGGTTTCTCTTTATCAAATCCTCCCTCTCTGCACGTATATCATCACGGGATATTGATACCTTGGACTTTCCTTCTGCATTCCAGATGTCAATACCTCCATGCTCTTTATACATGCGTTCAAGTTCATTCAATGCCTGTGCTGATGCGGTGGATTTCTTTCCTTCTTTGATGTCACGGAATGCCTGAGCCCTCTGTTCATTACTCAGACCGCCTATCATCACACCATAGAGATCGGGGTTCGTATCGAATACATCCGCAACATACTTCTGAAACTCAGCATCTCTCTCTGAGAGTGGCTTCTGTGATTCAATCTTAACCTTATCAACCTTTGTCGGGTCTTTTCTGAGAGCAAGAAATTTGCCATCTTTGATAACACCTACCTTCCACTCATCGCCCTCTTTTACTTCATATCCAAGTCTCTTTGCATTTACCCTTATGGTGTTTGCCTGTAAAGCATTTTTCTTCTTCTGTGATGCGGATAAGATGCTATAACTACGTGCTGCGTCAATAAGTTCATTCTTTTCAAGTTCTTTCTGGGGTGTCTTAACAAGTCCTGTCTCAACGGGTTCCTCTTTGCCTTTCTGCTTAGACTTTATCTCGGCTTTTTTGTTCTCCGTCCATTCATTGATTGCCTTAACAGTCTCGGGTGACGGCCATGAATTGACCTCTCTGTCAAACCACCTCTCATCAACTTCACCGCTCTTTTTATCAATGGCAACATCTTCCAGATAGGTAGCAAGTTCCTTCTTGTCAGCAAATGACTTGTCACCTAATGCCAATTTCTCATCAGTTACTTCTTCCGGTGCTTTCTCTGACTTCTTCTCCTTCTTGGGTGCATAATCCTCCAATGGCTTGCTTAAAGTAGTTTCAAGTGCCTTATTCTGTTCCTCGATCTGAGTTGTGATAGACTGTACCTTTGCATCTTTTATCTTCTGATCGGTGCTGGTATCTTCCTGCCAATACTGCAACTCGGATTCCTTTTTCCTGATGTCATCCACAATCGGCTCTGCTTCTGTAATACGTGGGTCGGCTTCCTTTACTGTGGTGTTGATCTTGTCAGTCCATATCTTTTTTTCCTTTGCAGATAGCTTCGGGTCATTCTGTATGTTATCAATGAATGCCTTGGGATTCTTTACTATTTCCTGAGTCATGGCATTTACGCTGATGATGTTGTCAATGGATGTCTTTTCATCAAGTAACTTCTTTTTCAGTTCTGGATCAGTTTCCTTTTCATACTCATTCCACAACTCATCAGACTGCTTCCGTAACTTCATCGGGTCAACCTGCATCTTGGATATTGTCTTGATGGCATTATCCGTGGTGGTCAGGTATGAAATGTACGACCTGTGAGCAATAGACCTGTTCATAGCCTCCATGCCAATATCATATCCTGAGAATAAGCCTCCCATTATAGCTCCTTCCATGAATGTACCTCCCTTTAACTTTGAATCGGCACCGAACATTATGCTATTTGCAAGTCCTTTTGATGTTGACGATAATGTTTGTCCTCCTCCAAGTTCCTTTACGAGTTGACCTACACGTCCTGCTACAATTCCCATACCTTCATAGGTTAGCCCATTGGCAATACCTTCGGCTGTAGATAATGCTACCTTGCCCGGAGATTTCCCTGTTCTTGCAGCCTCTCCTCCTTCCATTACACCTAAATATGCAGGGAATAATGGAGTTCTTTCCATTCCATATTTTGCTAATGATGCAAGTTTGGGGGTCGGAGGCGTTTTTATAGCCATAAGATCAAACAAAATACTCCCTGTAGATGCAAGGGTTTTTCCAATAAGATCATTCGGTATTGCTTCGGGATTCCCCGCTTTTTCAAGGGCATTTGCAAGTAATTCATAATCATCCTTAGCAAAAGCACCTAATAGTGGCACATTAGAAAACGCACTTCGTAAATATTGTTCTGAAATGCCCTCTTTCTTTCCTGATGCCTTTTCAACTAAATATGCTGCGGATTCAATAGGACTTGTAACTGCATTACCGATTATTCTTATGGCTTGTGCGGCTCTCTGATTAAAGCCTTGTGGCAATGCGGTAAGATATGCTTGTATTGTAGGTTTCTCCTCTTTTACTTCGGGTGACTTCAATAGTCCTTTTGCCAGAACATCCTCTATGGTAGTCTGAGGATAGCCTGATGAATCGGGTGTTTTTAATGATGTGTCGGGTTTGATGAACTTGCTGAAGTCTGTTTCTTCGGGTGCAGGCATCGTGTCTAATGCGTGACCTACTACATCACGTGGCTCATTAAACTTAAAGTTTGCCAGTTCAGACGGTGATGGCTTCTTGCTTACTTCGGGTTTCTCTTTTGGGGAAGAATCCTCGCCAAAAACTTCGAGAACCAAGTCTTTGCCAAAGCCAAGAGTCTTGTATAAGTCTTTTTTTTTTAATCCTAATGTCTCGGAAAAACTCTCATAGGTATCAGGAGCATCAAACTTATTAGCCTTCAGATAGTCATAATACTGTTTTGCATTTGCCTCATCAGCCAATGTTGAAGAGAATGATTCGTAGGTACTCGGCACATCTGCTTTTGCAGTTACCAAATAGTCGTAATACTTTCGTAAGTTGTCATCTTTTACTTCCATGTTATTCCGCTATTTTTAAGTACAGTGCCTCTTCCTATTGTCTTAGGGTCTTGCTTTCCATAGATGTCTTTCAACTTGCCTGCCTTGCCATCATCCTTTATTATTGGCAGATCACCAGCCTGATCACCTAATCGTTCACGTGGAACGGAGAATATTTGCTTTCTATACACTCCTGCTTCCTGTGAATCTGATGTTGATGTGAAAATAAATGAATCAGTCTTCGGGTCATAGAAGTTCAACTGAGCACTAACCAAGCCTCCTGCGTCTGTCACTTTCTCCCATTTACCCCCCTGTAATACATCAGCACCAAGATCGCTCATGGGTATCCCAATAAAAGGTGTTCTTATGTTAAAATCATAATGCTCATCATAATCCCTGTCTCCAAGACGTACTTTCTGATCATTCCTCGCTGTGGGCTGCGCCTTCGCCTTCTGACTTCCAAATAAAGTGATATTAAGACCACCACCTTCATCCTTCTCCTGTAATGCACGTGTCAGTTTTCCACTTGCTGCCCTGTTGTATCTGGCTACAAAGTAATCTTTAAGAGGTACTACCTTATACTTGGTATTTTTCGCTTTCTCTGCTTCCAATGCACGTAACTCCGGCTCTGGCATCCTTTCAAATAGTTTCACTAAATCTTCTTCTTGCGCCCTCTCCATATTTGCATTTGGCACTCCTGATTCGGGGTCAACCATTACCTGAGTGACATAATCTTTGTTGTCATCAACAAACTTATCCACATTACCAATGGTGGGTTTCATTACCAATGCGGTGTTTAAGATAGCATCTCTTCCTTCAAGGGTGTTGTTGTTAAGCCCTGCTGTTAAATTCTTCTGAGTAGCATCCCAATCAACAAATCGCTGATTCTCCGGCTTCTTAAACTCTTCTGCTCTCAGTTTTTCAATAACATCAATTTTTACCTTCTGTGCGTTTCGCAGATCAGCCATCTCCTTTGTCTTTGCCTGATAGTCGGTGAGTGCCTTATATGCCATGACCTCTCCCTCTGTGGTAGGATTGACAAAGTTCACTCCCTTGGTGGCAAGTTCCATGTACATATCCTTGGCTTTCTGCTGACGTGACATGACCTCCCTGAATCCCTCTTTGTCATTCCATCCGTCAAGGTCAATCATTAACTTATCGAGTCCCTTTGCGGTGTTTCTTTCAATCTCATCCTGACGTTCACGCTTGCGCTGATACTTAATTGCATTCTGCCTGCGAGCGAACTCAATAGGATCATGGGATGAATCACCAAGATAAGGTGCTGCCTGAAATGAGGGATCTACTGTCTTAGCCATGGTGTCTATTGTTTTTCAAGTCCCTTAATCGCTTCCAAAATACTATTCAGGTCAATGCTGCCTGTCGCATTATTTTTTCCCTTACCCCACATCAGGGATGAGTTGAAGTCCTGATTTGTTGAACTGAGGTATTCTGCACCCGAACCAAGTACGTTCTTAACACCTGAGTTGATGTTTTTCATTCCTGAGTCCCTTAACATCTGTGCTATCTGTGCAGCCTGCAAGTACGGATCGGCCTTGTTCCATTCCCATACACGGTTTTCTTCTCCTGCTTTTGTTCCAAGTGCACTCATGTAGTCTCCCTGATAACCGGCTATCTGTTGTGCGGTGTCTCTTGCCATCTCTCCAAACTGATTCTGCTGCCTACCTACAAGTTCACCCATCATGCCATAAGCCTCTGCACCACTTCCAAGTTCTGATGCTGCTCTTAATCCTGCTGACGTGGCTCCCTTTATCTCATTACGGTACATCTCTCCACCAGGGATGTCATTTGCAAGCGTCCTTCCATACGAGTAATTAACAAGTTTATCAACACTCGGTGCAATAACGGCTTCGGGACGTGGGTTATTTGCCTCCATCTCCTTTGCCTGCTTTAACTGCCTCCCCCCGACTATTCCCTGAAATATTGACGGCAGGATGTTAAGCACCTGTGCAACAATCTCACTTGTGCCTCCGGTGGCTACTCCTAATCCGGCTCTTGCTGCATTGCCTGCCAATGATGCGGCATATTTCTGACCTCTCTCATACTGCCCTTGATTGGCTGCAGCATACTTAGTTGGTGTGGGTGCCCATGTCATATCTTTAAATATTACGTTCTGATGGTGTTGAAAATACTGTTATCGAATCAATCCTGACCTTCTCATCATGTTCTGATGTCCTGAGTTTGACAAAGCAGAATCTCCCTCTCATCTCCCTTCCATTAAGTTTACGGCTAAGTGATGTCAGGAAATTCCCCTTGGAGTTCTCATCCTTCATTATCTTGCCAAAATAAACTCCCTCTCTGCGTTCAAATACCGGAACATTACTTTCCATAAGTTCTCCGGCTGCTGATGCTTCTGCGGGGATGGACACATACCTTGCAAGTGACTCGAGCAGATGATCAGCAATAACTCCAATGGCTGTGAACACCTTGTTTTTAACAGGTTCCATATTAGAAACGACCTCTATCTCTGCATAGGTGGATGTTCCTGACCACGAAAGATAATCCTGTCCCTCATCCATATTCATAATCCACAGTCTTTGATGATACAAATGTGCGAAAAAATTACCTAAGTGAAGGTAGCTTTCGGTTATTTGATCTATCTCCGTGACAAACCTCCCTCTCTTTTCACTGAATACGATGCCCTTGATCTCATCTCCCTGACGGAATGTTGCCCATACTTCTTCAAACTCATTGTTTGCTCCGATGTTCACCACAAGTGCATCTCCACCCCCTGTTGTTCTTATCCATGCCACAAGGTCTTTAAACCATCTTGACATCTTATATTCGGGTCCTGATAATGCAAGTTGTCCATTGGGTGCTGATCTTATAAGAGCTCCCTGACTGTTATCCCAATAATACAGATTCCTTCCATTTACCATTATGCTGTCGGGATGCTGACACCCATAGTCAGTCTCCATAGGACGTGTCTCTGCAAGGAACTGGTCAGTAAGTACGAACTGCTCTGTACCATCAGGATTAAAGGTCTGTATCCTGTTTACATAGATAGATGTCTCCTTATATAGTTGGATGATCTTTAAGGTGAACCCTACCTCTCTCAGTCCTGTTATGTCACCATTCTTCTTAGGCAGGTCAACAAAATCATCATAGACAAAATGAGCAATGTTATTTGTGCGTGTCCCTGTTATCAGAAATCCTCCGTTTCTTATCCTCTCATGCAATACTGTCTGCCTCTGGCTCAGATCATCCAAGAACGGGAATCCCTGAGATGTGAGTTTGTTCGCAATAAGCTGATCACTCCACCAATCACTCGGAAAGATGCTCTCTGCCCAAAATGGATATATGAGATTCGATGCGTGTTTATAGTTTAACCGGATATATTTGAAACAGTCATGTGCGGTGCTGTTAACCTCCGCTTCTTGCACCAACACCCCGTTTGCGCCAAATATCTGATCAACATCTCCTTTGTGATATTTCTTCCCATATTCATTTGTTGCAATGTCAAACACCATTCCTGCACCATAAGCAACGGTTTGTCCTAATCCCTTACGTGGACGATATAGTTCGACTACGATGTTCTCTGCACCTTCAAATGGAGTAGGGTGTTCTACTGCCTGAAAGATAAGCCAATCGCCTCCGATGGTATCTCCGTATTGCGTCCCTGTGGATTCTATCTCGTAATCATAAACGTAATCACTACCTATTGCCTCTCCATAACTTGTGGTTTCATCAATAGTCCCTACAAGCCTTATCCTATCTCCTTCTTCCCATACATAAGTAGGAACCTTCCACCTGTTATTCTTGCCCTGTGTCCATTCAAATGTATCGGTGACATTAAGAGCATATCGGTTATTCCCTATCCCTGTTATATTATCAGCACGAATCTGTACAAAATAATCCATAGAGATATTCCCGTAATACACAATCTCGTATGTCTCTGCCCAATCAGGGGGGGTGTGTTTAATCTTGAATAATAAAGAGACTATTTCATTAAGTGCCGGACCTCCTTCTTTAGAGTAGAAAGGAATATAGATGTCGAGAAGTTTGGTTTTTACTACTGAACATTGCCTTCCACTCCTATCTTTATAAACAATCCCGAATCCGTGGGTTGCGCCACATTTTAAGTCCGTGAACTTTGATGTAAATCCGTATGATGATATATATGCAGTCAATGTAAGATAATCAAACATCACTGTCAAATCCTTTATTTCATAAGGATCAAAACAGAATGTCCTCCCTGTCTCGTCCATGTATATCTGATTATAAGGAGATCCTGCTACAACTGACATCCCAGCCAAAGTCATTGCTGCAGACAGTCCTGCTTTTACATCTGCCAATGTGTCTCCGGGATTTGCTACATACGAAGCACTTAAATCAGTGCCATCCATGACGTTTACTGCATTCACAAAATAAGTGCCACCTTCTACTATGCTCTCAGGGATTGTAATTGCCATTACTGCTGTCACAATCTCCCATTCTTTACAGTGACCTGCGGGGTCAACTCCAATAGATGATCCTGTTTGTACCGGAGATGCATCAAGTATAGTAGATGGTACTACACTCCCTGCGTCTGTGTAGATAATCTCATAGTTAATGTCCGGCTGAATCACATCAGACCCCTCGGTTATCATTCCAAAGACAAGAGCATTACCCCCTACCAGTTCCATGTGTCCTGCAAGTGGAGGGACATAGGTAAATGGTTCGGCAATGACCCCTGCATCAATGATCTCCTTCACCCTATCATTATAGAATGCAAGATTATAATCCGAGTTGTGTGCTGCTATCATCAGTGTGTTAGCTTACATAGATTATGCCAAGAGCGTTCCATGTGATGGTGCTTGTGCCATTACTCACAATCTGGTCTGTCTCGAGATCAATGATTGCCCTAATTTTTGATGTTGCGGGGTTTCCGGTATCGGCATATACTACCAAATAACGGTAATTGAGACTTGCTCCCGGCCCTATCACCTGATCTGTTGCGTCAAGAAAATAGTTATTACCATGTGCTGTTGATGCGTTTCCGGCAATAGCCACTCCTCCTGCTGCATATCCGGTTGTCGCTGCAATCTCATACGTTGCAGTATCAAGGTTAGATACATACTGATGCGTAGCGGCATTTGGAGTAAAGGTATTTTTCAGCAACATGAGTTTCAGAGATTCATTCTTCCATGCGGTAGTGATCTCATCTTTTACAAATTTTGGAATACAACTAAGACTTGCCATGATATTTTGAATTTAAGTTATTTCGACTGTTGATAAATATACTCTTACTGTGTCTCCTGTGTACATCGCTACATCTGCTGCAAAGTACCTGTCAAATGCTCCATTATAAACATCCTGCGAGGTGGCATTGTGTCCACGTGTCACACCATTGACGGTTATCTTCCACCATAATATGAATGGGTCACTGTTGCCAAAATCATAAGATATTGTGCCCGTGACCCTGATTACCGTGCCTCCACTTGCCACAACCCCTGCGCCTGAGGTTATCCTCAGATCAGTAGGCTCATCCATGTCAATGCTTACATAACAGGTGACATCTGACGGAGGTATGACCACTGCTGCTGACTGCTCTACCCATACTGATATTGTATCTCCGGCATCCGTCATAAAGGTTATCGGTGCTGATGGCTTTGCTCCTCCGATGTTCTCCTCTGTCGGATATACTTCAAGGGTGTCACCATCATTGAAATACATGCCTTCTGACATAGGGTAGTCACCATTTCTGTTTACAGTGAGCCAATCCGGTTTTGCACTCATATAAGCATTATACGGTAATGCCTCCATAATCAAATCCTCTTTGTTTGCCACACCAAATTCTGCTGCTGTCCATATAAGATGATTTGCGGATGCAGCAACACTTGAATTTACAATGCTTGGCTTAATTGGTGTCAGTCCCAATGGTATCTGTGTATTCGCTGCCTTCTGAATATCTACTGCTGAGAGATACACATCTACCGTTTCTCCTGCCACCAAGTTCCTGTTTAATGCTATCGGTACTGGGTAATTTATAGTGCCATTGGTCACTGAGAAACTACCACCACCATACGGCAATACCCCTATATCTGCCCTCCAATACATCGTAAATGTATCACCAGGATTATAGTCTGAGTTGTCAGTTCTGAATACCAACGTCACAAGCCTGCTCTGGCTCATTGCCGAAGCGGAGTTATTAGTTATAGTCTGAGGACTTGCATCATCGGGGTCTTTCTGTACTGTACAGACTATTGCTACCGGAGGGGGAGGGCTTGCTGCTGCCTGAGAAACGAGTATTGATGAACTGTCACCATAAGAGTTTGTCAAAACAATGTATCCCGACCTTGCCACGTATGCGGTGTTCTCTGTTGCGGGAAATACTGCGATTACTTCACCATTAACCATGGTCATCCCTGCTGACATGTCAAAACCACCACCATTGCGAAGTGTAAGCCATGATGGAAATGAAGTCAGAAACAAAGATACGGGGGAACAATCTATGATTATCTCCTCCCTGTCATCATATCCCTCCTCTGCTGCTCCAAAAGCTATTGCAGGGATGGTTGACACATAGGACATAAACACATCTGGGGTGAGGGGGGTTAATCCTAATCCAACCTCCTCGGGCAATGATTCAATTGAGTTTTCTACTGATGGCAACGGCACGGATAATGCCAATTCAACATACCCTGCCTCAGTAGTTCGGGAAATCTCATTGCCTCTCTCCTGCTCCTCAAACTTATTTATTGTCTCTATAAGGAACCATTTTGATGTGTCCTGACTGCTTCTGCCTATAACCTCTATGGCTCGTACTTCTTCTCCTCCTGTGTCGAAAGTTATTTGTAGCTTGTTGTTCAATGACACCATCTCATTTGCAAGGCCTGTGGCTGTTTCTTCTTCTGCCTGTGGCACGGGAATAATACTTGCCGGAGAAAAGGTACTCTTTCTCCAATCCATGTACACATACCTGTATGCCACCTGAAATAATGTCTGCCTGAGATTATTTATTTTGCGTGTGTCGTCTGACTCATAGGTGACTACCGGAGGATGTTTTGGTGGTGCTGCCTCAAAATAGAAGTTCTTCACATCCATAGAGTAATACGCATCCTCAATGAGACATTTCAGATTAAGCCATGCTGTCCCTGCATCTGACTTTGGTTCATTGCCTACATTTGCGTTAAGAAGACTCTTGTAATAACCATTGCCATTGCTGACTATCTGATCTATGTCATAACTTTCTATCGCACTCCACTCTAATGTCTGAGGGTACTGACCATAACCGATGCCAAGCAAAAATGACTTCTTTGCTCTTGCTATGTCCATCTGATAGATTGGATTCAGATTATCCGTCCATACGAGTCTTCCATGCACCACACGTGGATTATTAAACTTATACTTAGCATTGAAGCCTATGTCATTATACTGGTCATAATAAACTACTGTCTGTACACGGGTGTCGATGTTTATCTCTATTATCCATGCTGAATATCTCTCTGTGTCAATATAAAAGACATACAAACACCTTGTCTCTGGATCAATGCATTTACCATTCAGCAGGATATTTGTGATATAAGAAGGGTCAATAGAAGTCGTTGCGCCATCTTCCTTTATGAGCCTCACAGACCTCCAATAAGTCTTCAGTGCTGATGCTTTTGTTGCAACGGCACTGTCATATGAAAGGGATAATATTTTAGCGTATGAACTCATTCTTAATTATTAAGGCGTATCCCGCATGCAACGAACCGAACATCCAGCTGACTTATTAATATCGCTTCTAAATGCTTGAATATTATTCCATAAAATATAGCGAGACCATGCATTCGCTCCCCCTGCCACAGTAGAACTCCATTTATTACCATAGTTAGTTTTTTGATAAAACACACCATCATTGCCACGATAACCACCAGGCATATATTTGAGTCCATATTCATCTGTAGCCCCTGTATTTGGTGTTGTCCAATGATCTAATCCCATTTCTTTTAGTTTCCCCCCAGCAACAAAATCGCCCCCTGCGAATGCCATTAAAGCAGACCAATCTGCATCACTTGGGACTCTCCATCCCGTAGGTGCAAGATAGGCTCCTGCAACAACATTGTGATGATCTACTGCGTACCAATTATAAAGTAATCCATAATCAGGTATATTTAAAGGATCATTATTGTAAGCACAATATCCTTCTGTTATCAATGCTGCCCATGCGGCATTACCAACTACTTCTGTTATTGGAGACCCATCTCGGAATTTAGTTGTCTTTAGATTCTCTACCATCCACTGCTGAGCACCAATAGTAACATAAGTATAAACATTACCATCTGCATCAATAATTCCATCTTGGGTTGTTATAGTCGAGGTATTTGAATTTGGACTTGTACCAACATCATTATATGCACGTACACGGTAATAATATGGTGTCAGAGGTGATAATCCACTGACTGTATCAAATAATACATTGCCTACATCCTTATTGTTAAACCCTGCCACAAATGCAGTAAAATTCACATCCGTTGCTACATCGAGATAATATCCCGTCACCCCTTCTACTGCCAACCAGTTTGCTATAAAGGTCGTAGGTGTCTTCACACTCCCATTTATCGCTACCGGAGCCACGGGTTCACCCTCATCAGCAAGCCACAAAAGACAATTATCTCCAAGTAGGTCAAACAATAAATCAAACTTACCTCCGGGCACTGCACGGAATCCTGAAAGATCACTTGCCCCTGTATTCGGGTCTGTCCAATGCTGTTCCCCTGTCTCCTTTAATTTTCCGCCTGCTATCGCTGCACCACCAAGATATGTTAATAACGTGTCAATATCTGCCTCCGTAGGTACTCTCCACCCATCAGGGCAAAAGCCTGCTGTCATTACCTGACCATGCGTATAAAGCCTCCCATAGATGTCTGCATTATCCTCAGTGTCATCATATACCTTACTGCCCGGATACTCACCATCATAGTTCTTCTTCATCCACGTTTGAGTGCCTATAACTATCTCATTATAGCCACTATAAACAAATTGTCCACCAATACTCGATCCATAATATGTGATGAGATTATTGGGATTGATTAAAATGCAAACTTCAGACTGCAATGATTCAGCATTTCCGCTTTCGTTCTGAGATGCAGAGGATAAAGCACGGATATTTAAAGCCTCGATATATTCTCCGGGCTGCAAATCGGCAGGCGCATCGTCTTTGTTCAAGCCAATCTTAAATGATTTCTTATCCTTCAATTGCATAATGATGCTTCTTGTTGCTCTATTTTATTTTTTAATTTTCTTAATTCCCATGTTTTTAATGCAGATAAACGACATCTTTCCTTTACCTCGGAGGATCTCGGCTTCCGCATTTTCTGTTTACTCTCCTCTGTATGTTTAAATCCTTTATGCGACTGACTCATCTTCTCTCGCAGTTCTTCCGGCATCTTTTTACCCTTCCATGGACCAGGTCTCCCTTTGCTTGCTATTGACATCTTCGCTAAAGTCTCTTTTGAAAAGCGTCCATGAGTCCCTTTATACTTATTTGGTCTGCCTGTACTTGCAATGCGAGTTCTCTCTCGATGCATATCAGACATTTTTCTCCCTAAGTTATTTTTATTCCCCTTATGAGCCCTCGACATCTTCTCTCTTGTTTCTTTTGAATATATCCTGTTTTTAGCAAATTCCCTCATCTTTTGTCTTGTTTTTTCCGATGGGTTACTATTTGCTTTTCCAATCTTCTTTCTTGTTTCTCCTGATAATTTACGTCCTAAAGAACTTCCTGCTATCTTACAGATATTAAAATATGGTTTCAATTTACTTATATAAAACTGTTCTCTGTTTATCATCCAATCAGAAAAACAAGGTTCAATAATTGAGAATTGTAAATCGTCAATCCCGTATTTATTAACATGATATTGAAGTTTTTTAGAATGATGTTTATTGTCGATTAAATGTTTAAAGTGTTCTCTCCACCGATGAGTTATATCTAAAGAACTTCCAATATAAATCCTTTCGGGTTTAATCTTAGACTGAATCTTATATATGCCAGATTGGTTTTTCATCTGCGGGGGGCTTGATAGGTAGTACTATAAACCATCCTGAGATATTCGTCTTTTGTGAATGCGTTCTCATGTGACCTCAATGCTTCAATCGCTTCTTCATGTTCTGTTTTAAGCCTTTCCTTTGCGTTGTAAGCTATCCTTTGGTCATTTTCGTCCTTCTGCCAGAGAACATAAGTTCTGAGTGCAGGAACGCATATACGTGGTATCAGAGATGAACCATCGGGTTTTAATCCGGTACTGACATATTCCAAAACAATTTCTGACCTTGGGGTGCTGCCTGAGAACACAAACTGCCTGTTCTCTCTGTCCTCACGAAAATATGCATCATCAATGGCTCCGGGTAGTCCATATAAACCTCCAACAAAAACACCATTTTTCCAGTGATCTTGGAAGTAGATTATATTTGCTACATCAGCAGCTCCAATGGCTGCACCGTAATAATTGCCTATTTCCTCTCCTGTATCATCGAATACCCTTGGGAGTAATATGCTATCTTTCTTTGTGATGACCACCAATTTGCCCTCACTCGGGTAGCCAATTTTGATGTAATCTATGTAGTCTGCCGGAAATGCAACTGTTTTGGCTGCACTCATGTGAAGATAAACTACTTCTGAACCCGAGTCCAGATGATACATAGAAAGTTCTTCCGAGAATCCCTCAATGGCAATCTGCATATATCTGAGGTACGATTTTAAACTATAGTCCTGCAGTCTGTTAAGCATCGACATGACCACATATCTCAGTGTCACAAGTCCGGCGGTCTTTGGTATGGCAGTTGACATTGCTTATTGGTTTTTAGTTATGACCATATCATTCGACACGTCAGCAGTAGGTTTGCCTCGCATCACTTCAATAACCATCTTCATCAGATCATCCTCCCCATTCTCGGGCAGGGCAAGGTCATCAAAATCGTCAATCTGATCCAGATTTTGGACTAATAAGGCATCGACACTTGTTATTAATGTAGCAGGAGCCACAGGTAGTTTATCGAGCCTAAGTAGGTGACTTGCTTCTCCTGCGCCTGTGCTCAGATAGTTTTGTTCAAGCGAGTAGGTGGGTGTCGAATCCATGGTATTCACTTCAAGTTCTGCAAACACTACTGCTGCCGTTGCCTCCATTGGCGCAAACACATTTGATGGATCATCGGTGTCTGAAATTTGTCTTATCCCTGCATTTTCCGGCAACTGAACAGGAGCAAATGGCAATAATACATGAGCCTTTGTGCCTACCTGACTTGCTACTGCACATGGATACATCTTACTCCATGCGTCAATCTGACTGAACTCATTGTACTTCTTTCCGTTTCTCCATGCATTGATGATGATCTTATTGAATGCAGATGACATCCATACCTTAATCTCTTCTGGGTGGTACTGTCCTTTCAAATCACCCGCATTATCAGATGCAAGCCACGATTGAATATTGTCAACCAAGTTTATTTTCTTCATGTTATCCTTCTTTTATCTTGGCATTTGCATAATTCACAATATCCGACTCACGCAAATTTACTCCAATATATTCCAAGCACCGCCTCATTATAGGTATTTTTTCATCCTCTGGCCATTCCAGTTCGGTTGATGTGGCAGCATCATACACAATATACCCATCATGTTCAGTGTATTGGAATGACGGTGTTGCCGGAAATTTGTAGTAATTTAAATCCGAATTTACTATTGTCAAAGGTCTTATGTGTATTCCATCGCTGCGAATAATTCCGCAAGGACTTGCAGTTGTTGGTCTCTTGGTATAGTTGCCCTCTCTTGCTGCGAACTCTGCCTCTCTGAGTATCTCTACTGGCTTTGGAAGGGTGGTGGCAACACCGTTGATGGTCTTTGAGAAATTATAAACTACTGTCATTAAATGAACGTAGTTGGAAGGAAAGTCCATCACTCCGTTTGTCACAGTTCGGTTTGGCAGACGCACCTTAAAGGCTTTCATATCGTCAATATTCTTCAGGGTTATCTCCGAACCTTCACTTGCTATCGGTCTTCCTGGTGCGTATTCTTCTGGCAGCCCATATTTATCTCTAAAGTGATCTATGTTAGCAGTGGCAATAAGCAAATTGAATCTTTCGGGTGTAACAACCAGCCCGTCAAAGTCCTTGTTTACTATCAGTTCAATTAACGAATAAATTTGCCCCAATGTCATCTCACGTCCCTCCCTATTTTATACTTGTTTTGCTGATTCTATTGGATTCTGTTTAATTTGTGCCTGTACTGCTACTGGCATGTGTTCAGAGATAAAGTTAGATAATAACTTGACAAATATACTAACCTTCAATGCCCAATCTACATCAGTCCATAATGAACTAATGACAAGACTTGCGAATAACAGAAAATCACAAGTAAACTTTATCAACTGAGGCGTTCTGTTTTTCCAGTTTGTAGTACCTATACTGTACTTTGAATTTCCTATCTGCATAATTTCAAGAATTAGTTATTTCTTTCTAAACATTAAGTACCACAAAAAAGTTACAATCAAAGACAGTATTAAGAATTTAAGTATCACTTCTTACTCCTCACTTTTGTAATCACAAACATATAAGCCGAATCAGTAGGCCAGTAATAAATCTTAGTTGTATCATTGAATAACACCGGATCACCTCTTTTGTTAGTTATAAACGGAGTGCCAAGATTCTGAGTCTCCTTTTTGATTATTGCCACATCATTGGGCACGGTTTTATTTCTGAGTATATTAAACACTCCAAGCACAATAGAAACGACAATCCCAAATATCACTATCCATCGTCCGGCACTTGCCTTGCGATCTTCCTTGTCATCTTTTGCCCTTCTATCAAGTGCTTTTTTGCCAGTCAGCTCATCCCTTAACTCCTCAATAGTATCTTTTTGAACGCAATGAACAACAGAATGCGGAAGGTTCTCGGTAATTTTCAACTCATGTTTAGCCACAGATCCGTTCAGTCTGGCCAGATGATCGTTTATAGATGTCAACTTATCACTAAGCCCTTCGAATTGAGCCTCTAAATATAGCCGGTAGTCTGAATTGTCTGTCATGGTTTTATTTATAACCATCCCACTGGTATATCCCCGTAATTACTTATGCTCGTTAAGCTATTACCCGCCCCATTGAAGCAGTCAGTTGATATTAATGGAGATGTTTCAACAGGATATGCTGCACCCTGATTAGCTAATTTTGTTGGTACTCCTGTAACGCCTATTATTTCGTCAAGAGCATAATTTCCAGTTACATCTTTTAGTAGTATTTTCCATGATCCATACCATGCACAGAAAGTACCTGTAACACCGCTTGTTTGCCCTGTAATTATATCACCCGCTACCCATGCAACAGATGGACGAACGTTAACTTCCCACACTTCAGGGAATACAGCACTCCATAAAGCAGGGGCAGTTCCTTGTGTCCCTGAAAACGAAGACCTATTAATAAATTCCGTAAAATCACTCACTCCCGCATACAAAAATCTTGTAGTTAAGTCTGGCCCGAAAATATCTGAACGTAATTGTAATTTTACACAATCTTTAAATGTACCCTCAAATCCATCCGTTGTGACAAGTAGATTATACCGAAACAAGTCAGGGCATAATGTTTGAAGATTTGAACACCCCTGAAATGTTACAAAAAAGTTATCGTTAAGAGTATTATATCTAAACAAGTCTGTTGGTAGAGTTGTAAGCGAGGTGCATGTAATAAATGTTCCTTCAAACGAATGAGTAGATACATTAATATTATACCTGAATATATCTTGTGGTATTGCTGAAAGTGACGAACATCCCTGAAAAGTATCTCTGAAAGCATAAGTGGTACATGTAGTATTATACCTGAATAAATCATCAGGTAGTGTAACTATTGACGAACATTCCCTAAATGTCTGATTAAATCCCCATATAGTTACGGCTGTATTATATCTGAATAGATCAGCCGGAACGGTTGTTATGGAGTAACACTGGAAGAAACACATATTAAATGCGTATGTCGTAGCCAGTGTATTATACTTAAACAAGTCTGCCGGAATACTTGCAAGTACGATACAGTGATTAAATGCACTCTGAAAGGCTGTTGTAGTTATAGCAGTATGATTGTCAAACAATCCGGCAGGAATAGCCGTTAATGTATTACAATTAAAACAGAATTGAGCAAAACCCTGAGTCAATACCCCTGTTCCGCTTGCAAGTATCTTTCCGGTTCCGAGTGATGTAAGATTAATGCAACCATAAAAAGCACTGTATAGATATTTAAACCCATTAAACACCCCGGCAGTACCCCAGTTAATAACCTTTGTGATTTTCAATTTATCACCACCATTATTAAAGCTCCACCCCTCCATTGTACCAGTTATATTAACCTGATACGTTCCGTTTGCGGCGTATGTATGCGCCCTTGCTGCATCGTTATAAGCGGTAACTGTCGAATGAGCAGAACCATCACCCCAATCAACATCACAGTTATATGCCAAAGCTCCTTCAGTTCTTGTATTCACTAATGGGAGGGTAATAGTTCTTGCAGCGGAATCGCCTGACACAACCCATTCTGTTTTAAAGCCAATGCCTACAATATTATTTGTAACATTAGCCGTTTCGCCTGTCTTAACAAAAGTAACTACCGGAGTATCACCGTAAACAAAAGCAACTGATACTGTTAAAGTTAAGACAGAACCAACCCATACGGCTCCTGATATAGTTTTCCCTGCAATAGTAAAATCACTTGCAACTAAAGAAGTTTTTGCAGTCGGGAATGTCAAAACAACATCAGCTGGTGCAGCATCTTCAACTGTTGCTGAAATCAGTGTCGCCCAGTACGCACTCCATGAAGCACCGGAGCGAGCAATACCTCCTATTCCGGCATTGATTCCAATGTTAGTATTAATCCGTGGCATTGGATTATGGTTTTAAATTTATTAATTCCTTTTCTCTCATAGCTCTTATCTTTCGAGAATTGCTCATTTTTTGTTTGGTGATTTCTGATACTAGTTTATTTATATGAGCTATCTTATTTTTTAAATTAGATTCCGGCTTATGATGTTTCCCGAAGAAGGGATGATTTGCATCTGCATATTTCCCTTTTCTTGCATCACTCATCCGCTTCCGAGTATCTTCTGATATTACGTTCTTCATCCCTTTATTCCATGAAGGTTTTCCTGTTTTTTTACCTTTGTTCCATGCGATCACAACACCTTTAGTACCTTTATTAGAAGGAGACTGTCCTTTATGCGAATTACTCATCTGCTGTATGGTTTCATCTGAAAAACAATCTTTCTTCCCCTTGTTCCATGGAATCTGCCCCTTAACACCAAACCTGCTCCCTGCAATTTTACATAAATTAAAATAGGGTTTTAATGTATCGAGATAATATTGTTCTCTTGCAAGTAAAAACGCAGAAAAGCAGGGTTCTATAATCGTAAATATCAAATCGGATTCTCCGTACTTATTAAAATGGTTTTTAAACTTAACAGAATGATGTCCTCTCTGTTTAAAATCTCGCAAATGGACTTTCCATCTATCTTTTATATTCATTGCACTCCCGATATAAATCCTTTCGGGTTTAATCTTAGACTGAATTTGATATATTCCGCTAACCGGGGCCATTATATTTTATTTTAATGGTTGTAGCCATAAGGCCACAGAATCATTTAACCCATTGAGCGTTATTGATGTTATTGGAGGATTAAACGGGATGTACTCATTCACTATGAGTGCAATATTCTCATTGGAGTCATCTACCACTGCTACTCCTGATTGAGTAATAGACTTGATTTGGGTGGCATCGACTCTCACAGAACATCCGTATGCCTTATATCCGGTCTTTACTGCGTGTGGCCCGACACCAACAACTGTCTGACGACCTTCACTGCCGATAATTTTATTTTCTATCTCCATGGCTATACGTTTTACGTGTTACTACTTACTTACAAAACTCGCATAAAGTTAAATCATTTCAATGAAAAAAGCCGGATTCTCGTTAAAAAATCCGGCCTGACATGAAAGCACTCAGAAAAAAGAATATTATTCGTCCCCCTCGCCCTCTTTATCTTTGGGTTTATCCTTGCCAGCCTTGGGGTTTTTTGTCAGCAATACAGCCTGTACGTCCTGACGGAATCCCTCGTTTCCAAGGTAATGTTCATACAAGGCTTCATTTGGACTCTTATCTGGTGGCACTTTGCATATCTGCTCAACACCTTCTTTGGTTTTCCACACCCATCTTTTCATCTTTCCGGTGTTCTCGTAAACCAATATCTGCATGTCAACAGCTTTCGTTATCGACACCCGTGTCTTGATCTCCTCATCTGCACCTACCATGCGGAAAAACTCATCGGGGCCGTTCTTGGTCTCATTAACCTTATTCTCGAGTTGCCACTTGACCTGTGCCAGAGTGTAATCATCAACACCAGGAATGAAGTATGCCTTGGCAACCTCACGTAACTTGACTTCTGATAATCCAAAGTCCTCGCCATAGAGTAGTCCGTCAATCTTGGTGGCAATACGTTTCTTCTCAGCCCTCTTTTCTGCCTCGGTGACAAGATCCTCAAAGACAAACTTTGGTGATGTTGACTGCACCAGTTTTGGGTCTGCTTTAAGTTCTTCCTCGCTTATAAGGCGATACTCAGATTTTCTCAGAAGGAAATAGATGAGCTCGATGTCATTGCGCTTCAGCCATTTTGAGCCAAAAAACAGGAATTTCTTCGGGGTGTACCTCTTGACTCCTTTTTCATTCACCGTGACATTCTCTGCATATCTCCATACCTCCGTACCGTCAGGAGTCTTAACGATGGCTTTTAAATCAAATGAGATGGAGTTGGGTTTGTCAGGTTTGCGGTTGTGCTTCAGTTTGCTTGGAACAATCCTGTTTGGAGGATACACTACCTTGACCGGGAATTTGCCGTGAAAATACTTTTCAATCTTCTTAATCTCTTCTGGTCTGGTTCTTAAATCATAGATTTCATCATTTTTGTATAACATAGCTATTAATATTAAAGAAGATGGGATGAAGTTCCCCTCATCCCTCTCCTGTGGTTACAAAACCTTAAACTGCTTCCAGAATGACCATCTGGTTTCCACCTCTCTGGTGTGCACCAATATGGCATCTCTGGTATGTGTTGCGTTCATCAATGTCAGTCACTTTCAGACCTTCACCTGCACCGCCTACCTGCCAAACTTCCATTCTCCGGCTGTACTTGCCAAGAGCACGGTAACGAGTACCAATGCTGTCAACCATATTACCGGATTTGGGGTCTTTTTTCTTGTTCAGGGGAAGGAATACTCCCATCTTACGTGCAGAATAACCGTCTGCTCCTGCGAGCTTCTTGTTATTGAATCCGCCCATTCTCTTGAACATAAATGTCCTTTCTGATTTTGTCAGATAGGTGAAGTTCACCGATGCACTCAGAGCCTCGTTTGACTTGAACAGAACCTCGTTGGTTGCCTGCTTTGCAAACTGGATGTTGGTGTTCTGGAAATAAGCCACAAGAGCATTCTCGATGTCCTGATGCAGTGATATGCCAAGCAGTCCGAGAATATGGTTTCCTGCAAACTCCCTGTCAAGGGTGTTGCTCATCTCGTCAAACTCATCCACGGTAAATGCACCATCAACACTTGTCTGCTCATTTCCTACTCGTCTGATGTAAGGAATAAGACCTTCTGTGGTCTTGATTGGACGACCTGTATCAGGGTCAGTGATAACGTTAGTTGACCTCTTCTGCCAAAGCAAAGCACCATCAATTTTCAGTGCCAAGCGGTAGTCAAGATCAATCTGTCCTTTGAAATAGAATGCCGGAAGTGCCTGTCCTTCGCTGGTCACAGTTACCCATGACTGATTCACCATCTCCGAACCTGTAACCCCCATGGATTCCTTTATGATCTGAGCATCGTTATCATATTCCCATGTGCCGGATACTGCGCCTGCTGGCTGTCCTGATCCTTCTGAGAAACCACTGGATGTGATTATCAGTTCTTCTCCCGCTGTGAGTGCAGGGAACTGGTCGGTTATCTCATTAAGCCTTACGGTGATTATGGGTGCTGCCGGAACGGTCACGTCAAGGTCAATCACTGACCCTGTAACTTCATTCGGAAACATCATAATGTCCCAAAGCCTAACATAAAAATTATTATTTGCATCAAGGTCAACCGGATCGAGTGTGAACGATATATTCGCTCCGACTGCGGGTTGTCCCACGTTTGCCAAAACATGAACTACCTCGTGAACATGATTGTCCTCAAAGTGTCCGTATGTGTCGTTCGCTACAGGGGATTCAAATCCCATGGATCTGATCAACTGAAAATAGCTTGCGCCCTGATCACCAAACCTGCTAAACAGGGTATTCAGAATCTCTGGCTTGTGAAGGTCAAAGTTTGAAATGATGTCCGAGGCGTATATTTGAGCAATAGCTTCTGGTCCCATTGTATTAAAATTTTTTAATGAATACTATTTAACAATACATTGCCTCTTGTGATTACTGTCTTAAAAATTACTTGCCCATCTCAATGTTGTAGGCCGCCTGCCTCTGTTCCTCCAACTTATCCTTTCCTCCTGTGGGCGGTGGAGCATCGGTGTTCTTTTTTGAAGGATTATGGTAAACTTTCAATATCTCCTCCTCAGTAAGACTTCTTGCACGCTCAAATATGGCATGGTAGATGTCCTCCCTGTGAGTAAATAGTATATCGGAGTACATTGCGCCTGCTACACTCTTTACATTATCCTCATTAACTTCCAACTGGTTGCTAACTACATAATCAAGGGCGTTTTGCAGTATTGACTTCCTCGTCTCCTCTGGTAATACAAAGTTGACAATTGGTTCCTTGGCTCCTTTAAGGACTATTGGAATCTTTGCAAACTCCTCACCCATCTTTTCGTTTACCGATGACCATACGGACTTCTGTTTGGTCTCAATTTCAGGCGTCCACTTTTTTGATGCCATGGCTTCTTCTGCCACGGGTTCAGGCATCTTGATCTTGCCTTTCAGTTCAAGAAGTTTCCCTTTGGCTTTCTCAGCTTCAATCTGCAAATCCATCTGGTTGTACTTCAATTCCTGCTCGGTAAGTTCTCCTGCCTCTACTTTTGCTTTGTCCACATTGTATTTCCTCTCGAAATACCCTCGTATCTCCTGTGGACTTTCGCTTGCAAGACGTGGATTCTCAATAACATGATACAGCGATAACGCATCTATGTCAGACATATTTGCTAAGTCGGCTGCATTTAGTTTGTTGAAAACCGTAACGTCTTTGATGCCCGTCTCCCTTACAAACTCATTCATCTTGGCAATGTCATCATTTGCAAACTGATGCTTTGGTTTTGCCTTAACGAGTGCGTCAAGTTCCTGGTTCTTCTGTCTCAGAGTCACCAGTTCTTGAAGTGATGCGGGTATATTTGCTTTTTTAAAATCCTCAACCGTCTTAAACTGATCTCCCCACATCTCGTGGAGCATGTCAGTGCGGATAGTCTCTGGATCGGATACGTTCTTTGACTTATCTTCCGGCTTGATCTCCTCGGGTTTTTTCTCCTCTGGCTTTTTTTCTTCCGGGTTTTTCTCTATTACAGGTGTTTCTACTCCCTTAATTTTGTTCAACTGTGCCGTTATTGATGCCTGATCCACTCCCTGTACTTCTAAGAGTGCGTTCATCTCTGCGTCTCTGCCGTCATTCTTTGCCATAGTGTCTATTTATTTTAGGTTCTACAAATTTATAAAACTTATGATACGGGTACTGCCGATTCTACCTCTGATGTCTTTTCGATGATATTAAGAGAGCTCTGTAATCCAAGTTTTTCCATGTCTCTTTCGTGTTGCAACTTGGCATATTTCTCATCAATCTGCTTTTTAGCATCATAAACTCTTATTTCCTCATCTGACTTAACTTTTTCCTCAGCTTTTAAAAGTTCATCTTTCAGCTTAATTGCTTCTTGTTCCCGTTGTTTATCCAAGTTCATGTTAGCTTCTTGTAACTTCTGCTGTCTTTCCTTATTCTTTTTGGTTTTGTGGTTCAAGAATGCCTCTGCGTATTTCAAACTACCTCCTTCAAGAAGTCTTTCGATCATCAAAAAGTCGGCCAACTCAATCCCGATTATACCATCCCGGTCAGGATTCATTGCCTGTACTGCTGCCTGACGGATGATCTCTTTCCTCTCTTTCGTGGGTTTTGCCTCATATTTGATGTAATAATCAGCATCCACGGTGTCTGCGCCTACGCTTATAACCTGCACCCCTATTGTGCCTATCACGGGCATATAACCCTTATAAGCCTCTTTATCATGGGCAATAAGCAATTGTAATCTCAGAGAGATGTTCCTTGCCGTTTGCTCCTTAATGTCAATATAGCCACTGTAAATAGGTCTGAGTGCGTTATTAGTTGCTGCAAGTGCCATTTCCGACCCTCCTACCGACATCTCGGGATTAGGTGCGGATGCGTCTGCAATCTGATTTATGCCTGTAAGTTCACGTATAGCATTGGTGTTGAACTCGAATAATGTCAGGAACTCATTTAGCTGTGCGCCTATGCCTCCCTGTAACTCCTGTATCGGGTTTCTGCCTGCAGGGAGATTGGGATTACCCTTATGTGTGGTGGCTTTCCAGATCAAGTCTCCGGTTTGCCTCTTGATCTTTAATATCTCCAATGGCTGCATCTTGTTTGTGCCAAGGGTCATATTTTGAAGTGACGTGAACTCAATGGCAATACCCGGAGGTGATGCCATGGCTATTGCGTTCTGCAGCTTATAAAATCCGAGTGCCATCTGGTCAAGATGTGCTTCTGACAAACTTACCAGTGACCTGTATGGTAGTTTGTAAAGGTGATATGACAACTCCACTTCTTTCTTGCCCGGACGTGGCACATCATACTGCAAGCCAAAATCATAAACATAACCGGAACCGATAATCCACTTGCACTTATAAACAACTTTTATGTCAAACTTCTCAGTTTTCTTCTTATCGGTGTTATAGACTTTTCCAAACTCCTCATCATACATGTTCTCTGTACCATCAGGTGCTTTTCTCTTGGTCTTATACTTGCTGTTTACCGAGAACCATTCTGCATCCATGACATCAACAAGAAATCCGTCATAGTTGCCTGTGTGCATATCGTCATCGTAACTGTAACTGTCAAGGGATGGGTTACCTCCTACTCCTCCATACTGCTTTGCCAATGCCTGTAATTCGCTTTCGGGAATATCGGGGTTAAGTTTACGAAGGTCTGATATTGTTACTTGGATGATCTCGCCACCATATTCCATGTTGCGGTGGTCATTGTGCTTTGAGTATTGACCTACAAAGACTCCGGGGTCAACATATCGCACATTTACTTTCTTGGTGTACTGATCGGTATAGTCCTTTGTTGCTGCACAGTTGATTACGCAAAAGTCACGTATGATCTGTTTCTTAATCTCTTTCCACTGTGATATGTAGAATGTATAGTCAAGTCCCTGCTCGATCTCTGTCTCCTTGGCAAGTTTAAATCCCCCTGCTCCTTCATACAGATTCAGCTCTTCCATTGACTCAGGCACGTATTCACCTGACCGGTCAATTCCCATGGATTTGTCAATATAGTCAAGTGTCTCTTTGAACTTCATCCGGTACTGCATATCCAGTTTTGCAGATTCTTTTTCTTCGGTGCTGGATGGGTCAACGGCTGTGGCTACCACCTGATGATCGGTCTGCTCCATCATGCCCTCAACCACTCTCAGGAACTTAGGCATCACAGAATATACCTCCCAACTGATGTTCATATATCCGGTGACTGCGCCATTGGCTTCACTTACGTCAACTAATATTTTCTGGTATTTAAGGGGACTCTGACGACCATCTGCAAGTAACCTCAGATGCTTTATTTCATCAATGGCACTGTAAGGGATGGCTGTTTTGCCCTGTCGCCAGCGAGCATACATGGCTTCACACCACTGTTTGCCCCATTTTTCATTCTTATCATCTGGATTGATGTCGTCTTTTGGAAAGGCATATCCACCTTTTATGTATTGCTCAAATGCGACTGCCATGTGTTAGAAATTTGAGTAAAGTTAATAACTTCTCAGCGAACTGTAAGTGATCTTCTTTAAATAATTGTCCATGGTGTACCCCTTTTCATCTATCTGTGCTATCTCATCAAATAATCCACGTGTGCCAAGTAATGCGTACCCCCCTGCTGTGAATAGGTCATAATTAGTCATATCCTCCGGGCCATCAATATCCCTGCACTCCTCCAATATCTCAGTGTGATTCTCTATATCTGCTTCATTCTCAATCCATGTCATGTACTCTGTAAAGATGTCCTGTTTAGTGCGGTTTGCGGTGTCACCGGGGGTGTTGCTTATCTTGAATGAGTTCGGGTCCATCTTATAAAGCAAGTATCCCTGATAACCCCTGTCTCTGAAATAGTCCCACAGGAACGGCACGTCAATCTCAGGGAACATAGGCACTCCGAAATAGATGCACATCATCAACATATCCTCTCCATAGATGTTCTTGTCGTATGTCCTCTGAGCATAGGTGCAGGCAAACTTACGCTTCATCGCGAAGTCACCATCCTTTATCATCCCTTTCTTGACTACTGCACCACCTCCTTTGGACTTGCGATTTCCCTTGGTGATGTTGAACTTGAACGGGTCTCCTCCGGCTACTCCCCAATGGGCATTGGCAGGCTTCCACCCTTCCTCCTCGTCACTCCAAAACTTCTTATTCGATTCATTGTCATTTAGCTGGTGGCTTATCCTGAATTTGCCCTGTGAATTAGCGACAAACTCCACCCTACTGTCCCTGATATTTCCCTTCCATACAAGGTTGCCTACTGCTATATTTTGTCTGCTGAAGGATAGTTCATCAATATATGATTCGAGTTTGTTCATGTTGAACCCTGATGACTTGGCTGATGTGCGAAAACACTCTGCAAACCGTATCGGGAACTTGCGTATCTCCTCAGACAATGCCTCCTGATCACCCTTTGCGGAATAACTCTTTCTCTGGTTTAAGATGTACTCTTTTGCTCCAATGTCACTTCCGATGTACTCTCTCTGCTGTTTATTTGGTGTGTGGATGACACTCATTCCGTACTCATCAATGAACCCATCCAATCCATCATAGGCGGGTATAAACAATGTGGCAAGTCCTGACTCCGGCTGACCATTGGGGTTTCTCCGGTAATAATTACTCATCTCACACTGATGCTTAAACACACGACCTCCCCCTTTTTCCATCTCTCCAACAGTAGATGTCTTTATGGTGAACCCCTTGATGTTCACACCCTCTCCCAATGTCTCTTTTACTACAAGGTGACGTGTCCAGCATGATAGTCCCTCGGTAAGTTTTCCCACCTCATCATCGTGGTGAAAATAGAGTTTCCATCCGTCATAAGCCCTTGGGTCTGCCACGGCATAGTTGATACTCGACTCCAATCCTAACTGAGACATGGACAATGAGCCACGTGATGAAAGTCTTGTGGACGGAGGTGCAAATGACAGTTCTGTTTTTGGTGATGTGGATCCTTCGTAAAGAGGTTTGAAGAAGAACGGCAGCTTCTTCCATGGCTGTACGAGATGAACCAGAAAACACGCTCTGGCAGCCTTGTCGTTCATCGACTGAATACCCCCTCTTGCATTGAGCATACGGCTTATGATCTCATAACCTATGCACTCAGCCTTGTATGTTGCTCCTTCACGTCTGTGCTTGGGATAGTTGAACCCATAGAATAACCTCCTCTTAAACTCTGTCCATTCATAGTTGCCTCTCTTATCTGTAATGGCAATACCATTGGCGTCACACTTGGGTGCTTTTGTCTCAGTATAAATCTTCCGTGCAAATAAAAAGAATCTCCTGTCCCTATCCCTATATTTTGGCAGTCCGACATCAATACTCCACCATCCACAATAGAAATGATGCCATCCGTCAATATATGTAGGTACTCCGTTATTGTAAAACCAATAGCCATTAAGCCTCCTGTCCCATTGTAGTTTTATAAACGCAATTTCTTCCTCGTATATATCCTGATGTGCTTCCAGTTCTGCCCATATATCGTCAAGGGTTTCAAGTTTCGACTGCAGTTCTTTCAGTCTCTTTGGCATTTTGGGAGGATGCCACATCTGCTCTCTTGCAGGAAGTCCCCAGTTATCTATCAGGTGTGGCTCCGGTGGCTGTGGAAGGACTATCTCTATTGGGATAAGGTCTTTGTCATCGGTGTTCACAAATACGCTCTTTTCCGCATCCTGATACCCTGCCAATATCTGAGCATCAACCTCCTTGTAATATCGTTTTAAGAGTGCGAGTGAGTTCATTGTGGTGTCGATTTGCCATGCAAGGTATAACCTTCTTCGTCATGGTGACATGTGAGTGTCGTTATAAGATACCCTTTTTTGCCTGTTGCCTTCATCTCTGCTGCAAGCCTCTCCCATAGATCAGCATCGGCAGGATTGGCTTTCCCTGTTGCTTCAAACACATCCCTTGCCCTTAATTGGGTGTCGGAATACTTTATACATGAACTCGAGCAGATCATTCCTCCGGGTACGGGAAGAAACTCAATCACCTGATCTGTTTTCGGAAGATATGGCAGGTGAATGTTTGAGTATGATGCCATGGTGCAGACAAACAGTGGATTCTTTTCTTCGATGACCTTATTGATCAACTCCAAGTGATTTGGTTCCCACCAATCATCATGGTCATGGTGACAGATATAGTTTATCCCGTCCTTTAATGCCTCTGCAATGCCTGTTAATACTGCGGTGTTGCCACCTATGCTCCATAGTTCCATGCTCCCTGCCTGATACTTCTCACGTTCTACTGCATGCGGAAGATTAATACATTTCACATTCAGATAAGGTGACACAACCGACTTCAACTCCTGATCATTTTCATAATGGTCTCCCATAACATATACCTGATAGTTTCTGAATGTCTGCAGGCTGATCTTTGATAATGCACGGTTAAGGTATCCGGGTGTCTTACCATCCCTGCGCATATACGTGGAGATGACAATGCCAATCTTCGGATTATTCTTTTTCAGGATGAAGCAATTACTATTGGTTATCTCTTTCGGAAATGCGCCTATCTCATTCTTTAATGAGCCAATGATCTCATATCCTCCCTGTAATGTTGTTAGCACCTTATCAACTGCAGGTCTTACTTCTGGACTGAATTGACTGTCAAGGTAGTCATCAAAAACTATGTATCCTCCTGCCTTGACTAATCCCGAATACATATTGAAGTCCTGAATGACATCATCAAATGAGTGTCCTCCGTCAATAAAGAGTATGTCAATACCATTTCCCCTGAGTGCTGTTCGTAACCTGTTGAAAACTGCATTATCATGTGAACTGCCCTGTATGTACTCAAATCGGTTTCCGAGAACATTGTGCCTTAAAACATTTGCTGTGGCGGTTCCTGGTGCTATGGGCATGCCTGTGTCAATTGAGAACACATTTGTATTGGGTCTCTGAGTCATAAGACACGCACTCGCTCCGGCATAGCATCCTATCTCCACATAGTTTATTGTGCCGTGAAACAACCTTCCGATGTCATACAACACATGGAAATGATGGTGGAATGTCTTTATGGTTTTACTGATGTGCTCAGTCAGGATGACGGATTCTCTTGAATGGACTATCATACTATTTTGCGGTAGTTACATGTTTTTGTCTGATTGAAAATATTAGGATTGTTCTTTCTGAACTCATAGTACGGGTGTCCCTTCACATAATAGTCCCACGTCAGGTGATAGGCTTTACTGATCTTTGTCTTTACCCATTTAAGCCTCTTTGATGCACATGCCATGCGAAAATCATTGTCTAATGCTTTCGGGGCATTGAGCATTATGTCAAGATTCCTGTTCTTTAGAGTCATTAGATGCGCTCCTGTCAGACATTCCACATAATTATTCCCAATAAAAGTCGGCTTTGGTAGCCAATCGGAAGGCTTTGCCAAATGATGCGGAAAATTAGTCATCTTTAAATCGACTGTGCACACTCCTATCTCCGGTCTCTCCAATATACCTCCCATCTCTGCAAAGGTGAATGTGATGTCGTCTATAAGTAAATCTCCATCGGTGAATGTGATGTATGAATACTGCCGGAGTAACATCTGATAGTCTTTCAGAAATCGCTTTACCGCATTATCCCCTATGTTTTCCTCAAACTGGACGTATCCTGCGAGTCTCTTATCCTTGAAATATGCCTCTATCTGAGGACTGTTTGGACTTGGATTCTCAATGATGAAATAATCCACTGCATCCATATAAATGCTCTCAAAGCACTTAACGATATGTTCATAGTTATTAAAACACCACAATATGCAGATGTGTTCTTTCATTTACTATGGTAATTTGACACGACCACCTTGGTTATCGGCTCGTATGTGAGTAGCGTATTGTTCTCAATATCCTTATCCACAGTCATCCCCGCATGTATGCCATTATCCCTGCCAATTCGGATATGAGGTGCAACTGCTGTCCTTATGCCAAAGAAGTTATTGCAGTTTACCGACACGTGGCCACAGAGTATTGTGGCTGACAGGACGTTGTTATTCCCCACCTTGCAGTCATGCCCGATTATTGACTGAGGACAAAAGTGATTGAAGTCCCCAATCTCAGTGTTTGCACCTATCATCACGTATGGATGTACAATATTGCCCTCTCCCATAACCGATGGCTCCTGAATTATTGCCAAGGGGTGTAATAGGTTGATGAACTTGCCTCCACGTGCCTTCATTTTCTCAATCATCTTCCACCGGAACTCAATGTTTGTCATCCCAATCACAAAGCGGTCATCCTCCTGTATCTCATAACTGTCAATGTCTCCGAGTATGGGTTCCTTTAACTGGTATCGCTTCCAATATTTTTCGATGTTGTAATCAAATTCGAGATAACCTTTGATGTCCATGTCAAACCACTGCAGTTCTGATGCTACTGCACCTGTGCCTATGATGATTATGTTCATGGTTTCGTGTATATGGGGAATTTACTGAGGTCTGGATATGGTAATGTAATATTTGGCATAACCTTTTTGCTCCCATCGAGATTATAAAATTTTGCCATATTAAGCAATCCAAGACTTGCTATCATTGGATTCATATAGAAATTCCATCCCAAATCCGTAAAATTATCTTCATGGTAAGAAATTTCATTTCTCCCAGAGAAACGTGCTTTTTTAAACCACTCATAAGCATCCATGTCGTCTGTCAAAATACAACCACCCTTACCTAAATTCAAGTGTTTGAAAGCTCCGGTGAATGAACAACACATGAAATATCCCGGAACGTACATATCTGCGGTAAAGCATAAAGCAGAGTCTATTACGTTGACATCATGTAATTGATACCACCCTGTTAGGGTTTTTTCCCCTGTGTTATAAAATTTCACCGTTCCCCCTGCGTGAATTATTTCGCATGGAACGCTCATGTATGTGCGACAAGGGATGGATATCGTTAACCCTGTAATGTTTGCACATTTTAATGCAAGAAACAAAGCATTACTCTCATTATCCGTGGTGACACAATACGGTGCTCCGGTGTATTTGGCAATCTCCAATTCAAATAGTTTAGTGACATTATGTGGATTCTCCATGGCATTTTTGTATTGTGGCTTCAATCAACTTAAAACTGATCAAGTTCCCGACTATCTCATCCGGTATGGTGATGTCAAACTCCCTTTCAAGGAATACTATGAGATGCATGTGGCGCAATGAATCCCAATTCTCAATGGTGTCCTGATTCGACTTATCGGTAATCTGCTCCACGGGAACACCGAATGCCTTTGCCATAATCGCCTTTATTCTTTCATTCATAACAGAAATGTTTTGCTGCTTTTGATTCGTATTTCAATATGTCAACACAATAAACGTACTCATCTTTGTCTCCGCTACATCTCTCAAACCCTAAGTTTGGATAGAATAACTCAACCTGCTTGTTCTTTGGTGTCGGGATGTATTCTGCATACAGGTGCGTGTATTTTGACTTTTTAAGGTCTCTCATTATCGCATCCATGAACGCAAACTCAATCCCTCTTCCAAGTATCCGACAACTGAGCAAAAATACAGCTATTATCCCATATTCGGGTGCGTCCCAATCAACTATAATGCACACTCCTGTCAGTCCGTTATCCCCAAATCTATCCCTTACAGATAATGAGTAAACTTTTGACTCAATCATCAAATCCTTTACGTCTGCCTCAGTGAGTCTTTGTGTAGTGAGATTGAACTGATTGGTTTTTTGTGTCAGTTCTGCTATGCGGGGTATCTGTGACGTGTCATTGAGTTTTACCGTAATCACCATATCAAGTGACCTCAGATATTCGCTGATGTCTGTGAACTGTTCCTGTGCCTTTGCCCGTTGATAATTTGCCCTGTACTGCTGAGTTTTTAAGATGCTCCCTGTCAGATCAAAGTTTTCAAGTACAGTTATCATCAAGTCCTTTGGATGTATTGCAATGACCTCCGGCAACTGCTTTTTTATCAACTCTCTCTCAAATTCCGAGTCGTCCACAATTACCATTGCATCGAGTCCGATGTTAAGTTCCTGTGCAATCTCTTTTAGATTTGATACCTTGTCCTTCCAGTTGATTCGCTTAACCGATATGAACTCCTCCCTGAGCACCCCTCTTAAAGCATCAAGTACATCCTGCTCATTGTTCTTGCTGCACAAGCCTATTATCACTCCCTTGTGGGCAAAAAATAAGATGTCCTGCTGTATCTCCGTGTCGTGGATGATCTTATCCTCTCCGACCACTCCCTGCCATAGAGTGTTGTCACAATCAAAGATTATTGCTTTTTTCATTATTGACATTTTACCAATGAAGTGCTACTTAATACCATTACTCCATGTTGATTGTATATATTTATACCAAGTTTTATCTGATTAAACTTTGGCATCTTATCCATTACCTGTGCTTCCACGGTTAATTCATCATTCACATATACAGGAGATAAAAATGATATATTTTGTCTAACCATAATTGCTCCTGCTCCGGGAAGATGCATCCCAATCATAGTAGATATGTATGATGCCACCAACATCCCATGGACAATGGCCCCTTCTCCAATGTGTACTGGATTTTTATCACCTGTGATGCAAATAAATTCATCTACATCATCCTGATATATCTTAACCTCTTTGGACACTTTTTGTCCTTTTTCAATTTCTTCGTACTTCATTTTTTTATGCAAAATGCTCCGATTAATTCTGTCTGTTCATCTGCCCTCTCATTATGCATTGTAAGCCATAATAATCCAGCATCATTAATCATTCTCAATACATGCTCCTTGCTCCTGAAAAGATAAACATGGTCTATTGTAGGCGCATTGGTAGGTACTGTAAAGAATAACATGCCTCTCTCGGACAATAGACTTGATACGTTTTTAAGCATCGCAATAGGGTCGTCAAGATGTTCAAGTACCTCTCCAAGTATTATCAGTTCATATTTGAGTTCGGGATTTATTTCTGAGATGTCAAAATTCAAGTAGTGTATATTGTCCTCCCCTACCATTCTTCGTGTCATTTCCAGAGATGTATCACTTATGTCCACGATGTCTATTCGTGAATAGTCCGGTTTTTCTGTTTTTACCACCCATGAAAATAGTCCATGTCCGGCACCAATGTCCAATACTCTATAAATTCCGTGGCTCCCAATAAAAGCAGTTAATGTTCTTTTAAAATACCTGAGCATATTGAAGTGATGCTTCCATAATAACTGCGATATGAGTAGTGCGTTCATGTAGTATCTCATTACCTCCGGCATGGAGTACACCTTCTGATACGCTTCCGCTTGGTTTCTGCATGAATAGCTGTCGTACAGGACAAAATAGCCGCCTTCTCGCCTCATGTCGCCTATCATACGGAGATAATCACTTGCCACGGTGTCTGCACTTATGCCTGATGCTTTAAAATAACTACAAACATGGTCTTTCAGGATATTAAACTCACGGCCAAGGCTTACCTGACGTTTAAGGGTCTTCATGTGCAAAGAATCTCTCTCTGCAATCACCCTCAACACCTGTTTTAAGAAATCTACTGAATTTTCCATAGATTTGCTCCAAAATTAAATCCTGCACCCACCCCTGCGAGCATCAATAGACTGCCCGACTTGATTAATCCCTTGCGAAATGCCTCATCCAAGGCTATCCCTATGCTCGCTGCCCCTGTATTGCCTATCTCCTCTACATTAGTGTAGGTTTTTTCGTGGGGTATCCGGTGTTTATCCATGATGTAGTCAATAAGCACCTTGTTTGCCTGATGAAATATGAAGAAATCCACGTCCTTCATGGCTATTTTTGATGAGTGGCACAACTCTTTCATCACATACGGCACACTGGTTATCGCCTGAGTCCATGTCTCCTTGCCGTTATGCTCAATAAAGCCTCCTCTTTTCAATCTTACATCTTCGTATGCTGATGAATCGGTGCAAAAGAATGAGTTCAGGTGTCCAAATCCTTCCGGCACCCTGCCAAGTAATACCCCTGATGCTCCGTCTGAGAAAAATGGTGCGGTGAACTTGTCTGTTTTGTCAACATACTTTGAAAGCACCTCAACACCGATGACCATTGCAAACTTAATCTTTGGGTTTGCCCTCATCCTCTCTACTGCAATTGTTGTTCCGGTTATTATTCCTGTGCAGTTGGTGTTGATGTCAAGTATCTGGCAGTCCTTTGGAGCACCTATTGACCAGTGTACCTTTGCTGACATAGGAGGTAGCATGTAGTCCTGACTGAAAGAGCATACTATGATTAACCCTATCTCTGGAATACTGCCCTTTAGTCCATAAGCCAGTCTATTTGCAATGACTCCTGCCATTATTGACGGACTTTCACCATTGGCAAGATGTCTCTTTTTAATCCCTGTTTTTTCAAGTATCCACTGAGGTGTCAGTCCTTCCACATCCCGACATACGGACTCATTGCTTTGAACAAATAGAGGCAAATAACTTGCTGATCTTAATATCCCTATTCCTGTCATGCGTGTACCCCTCCAAGGTATATCGTTTGCGAAGTAATGTAAGAGCTTTTTGGAGAGCAAAAGAAGTCAATGACATTGGTGATATCATCCATGGTGGCATATCTTGGTATTGGCAGTCCTGCAACCACCTTGTCAAGTTTCTCTTTATTCAACTGCCGTGACATGTCCGTGTCAATAGCTGATATTCCAAGGGTGTTCACCGTTATCCCGAATCCTGCAAACTCCTTTGCCATGATGTTCGACATCTTATTGAGTCCGGCTTTACATGCTGCGTACATGGAGTCTCCCATTGGTTCAAGTGCGACTGCCATTGAACTGATGTTTATTATCTGTCCTCCGTTCTTCATCAGTTTTGCGGATTCTCTGGCTACAAGGAAAGGTGCAAGTAAATCTATAAGTACCATTCCTTCTGCGTCATCCTCCGACATGCGTGTGGCATATTGTGATGTAAGAATTGCGGCATTGTTAATGCAAATATTGATGCGAGTATAACTTTTTTTAATAAACTCAAAAGCATCTTCTATCTGCTCTGGCTTTGAAAGGTCTGTTTTTATGCACTTGTAATTATCATCAATATCTCCGACTGACGACAATCCAATGACATAAGCATGGTTTTTAATAAAATGGTCAGTAAGTGCCGAGCCTACTCCCTTTGTTGTTCCTGTGATTAAAACTGTCTTTCCTGAATACATAGCTATTTATATTTAATGGGAAATATTGCGTCCCCAGGCTCTACGTGCGGTATGGAATAAAAGTTTGGTTTGCCCATACATATCCATTGTTCGCCGTGGAATCTGTTCTTCAAATCAAGTTTATCAATCGGAGGACACCTGTTGATGTACTCTCTCCGAAACCACCAGAAGTTACCTGAGAAATGGTTTGGCGACTTCAAGTATCCCATGGATGACACCTCGTATTCGCTCTCTACCCTATCCCTATGTTCTCTCCACCTGTTTAACACCATCTCATTCATGTATGTTCTCCACTGCTGTATGACACCTTCAAAAGGTCTTGTTACTCCCTTGGTGTGGAAATAGAAGCCTACATAGTAGCTGTCATCTGCCTCAATAAGCCTGAGTGTAGGGAACTCATAGTCCTCTGCCCTCTCAGAATGATATTTTATCTTTAGTTTCGGGTACACGTCCACAACATACTTCTGTAAAAAGTCCCTCTCTACATGACTGCCGATACACCCTATGCTTATTTCTTCACATTCATCATATAAGCCGGATGTCAGTAAAATGCGCATCTGATCTGTGACAATCGTGTACCAGGAATTGATCATGTAAATATGCCAGAAACCACGTATTTTCATGTCAATATCTTGTTTTATTAGAAAAAACGTACCATTCTGATAATTTTGATTCAGGGTATAACTCGCAAACCTTATCGGCTAATTCCGTTATTGCATCAATAAAAGAATAATTACTTCCTCTTGCAATCCAATCTTTTTCGAGTAATGGATTATTCCTCAACAACATATTTTCAGGTGTTTCGCAAAGTATCTTCTGCTCTCCATCCATTGCATCGTCCTTCCATAAACGGGGGTAGTCTTTATTCTGAATTGACCATGTAAAGCCACCATCATATACCCACTCAATTCTGCAGGGGATTTCAGATTCATAAATACTTTCAATTACCATTGATGCCTGTGCAAATGTTAATCTGTTCATATTAGTTTAAATCTATTGGTTTTTTGTCTGGTGTCCAAAATATAGGTTCTCCAATTTTCTGAGAGCCAGAATAAGGGATTGCGTGTTCTCCTTCGTCAGTATAACAAACAATTTTATCACCTTCAATCCATCCATGAGATAAAACATTTATATCCCGCATGTCAAGTATTTTACCACATCCTTTGCATAAAAGCTGATGTTCTTTTGGTATTTCTGCTTTCTTTTTCATTTCTTCACCTCCTGCGCTTTCTTTGCGTAGTCCTCGGGACGTAAGGCTAATCTCTCCTCTTCCAAATATCGGAGAATTTCGTCTTTTAGATGAGGGTTGTTGTCCTCATTCAACATCTCCGTAAGGTTGCGTTCCAGATCATCTCTCATGTCAGCAAGGGTCTTTAATCCCTTTGTCTCTCCTGACTGTATTTCAAGCATCAGATTGGCATAAGCCGTCTCAATGGATATTTGGTAGCTATAGTTATAGCTCCGATGCATCCTGACAAACTGAACTATCTTTTTATTCACGATGGTGTTTCGTCCTCTGAGAAAATCTTCTACAGGTGAGTCAAAAACTCCCTCTGCATTAACTTCAAAACCTACATCATGGACTACCTCAATTTTCCTTTTCAAAATGTCTGAGTATTTTTTCCGGTATGGAGATCCTTTGTCGTACATCAGTAGCACATAGAGATTCACCTTGTCATTGTCCAGCTTCTCCCCTGCACTCGCCTTGAACTCTTTGATCTTATTGAGCTCTTTATAGTAAGTTAATACCGATGTTCCTTCGGGAACTTTATCCACGTTGAATAACATGGAGGTAAATTCTTTGGAATGAAAATTATTCGCTTTCATCTTACATTTTTGCCAATAAATTTCTGCGTTGACATCTCAAAAGCGGTTGTCCTTTATTCACTTGTTGGTGTAGCGAATATTGCAAAGGAATATCTGAGGTCTTTCGGATTACGACTACATCGCCCACTGCCACATCAACACCCTCATCACTCTGCCCCTCATCGGGATATGCCCTGTTCGGCTTACCTACATACTTCACCTTACCAAATGTCACCTGATTGCTTATTCTCCGGTCCAAAACAACAAGTTCCATGCCTATTGCCTTCATTCGGTCTTTCTCACGTGTTATTGCCGGATCCTCCACGGGTTCTATCAGAACATAACCGTTTGTTGGGATTATTTGCTCACCACGGACAATTGCATAGATGGTGTTATACGGGCAGAATATGTACTTATCCTCACCCTCGACAACAAACCGCATGTTCTCCTTGCGCAGCGCATTGATTACGCTCAAATAATAGATTATCACCTTGTCGTGCATCCGTATCTCCATGTCACAATCCCATGGCATGTCCAGATTGGGCTTTCCCGAATATTTCAGATGTGATGGCAATCCCATGACCTCTCCTGTCACCGTGGCGTTCTTCTCTGGTTCAAATGAGTTATCAACATACAACTGAAAACCATTACGGAGTTTTATTGAGGTGTTCGCGGGATCCAATTTAATGAACACAAAATTATTGAGGCACTTTTTAGTTTCCATTATTTGCCCTCTTTCTTTTTGTCAGCTCGTGCCTGATAGTCCCTGTTTTGCACACACACCAATTGACCCTCAATGTCCACGAACTTAATCAACCCATCCTTTTCAAGTTTGGCATATCTCTGCATGGTGGCTCTTTTGTCATGTCTGGAACTTAACTTCCAAACCGGATATTCACGTACACGATGCATGTTTATTCTCTGACCCCGATAAGTGATGACAATATAATCTTTTGCCACATCAGTAGCCATGGTTCTTATCGGTTCTGTCTTTGGAGGTTTGGACGTTGGTTTTGTCCACAGGTAGTGCTTAATCCACTCCCAAAATTTCACTACTGCCTGTATGATCTGCTTTTTCATTGTGTCAAATTTAGGAAATCTTCTTAATAAAATATCTGTCTAAATTTTCAATTCCATTTTCTTGCATAAATTCATTCCGTTTTTTAAGTGCTATATTTATATCCTTAGAAGATCCTATGAAAACCCTTTTCCCATTAAAAGGAAGCCTTACTTCCCATCCACTCCATACACAATTCCATGCTATCCCATAGTAGCCGGAGATACTGCTTGTAATGCAAGGAAACTTCTTAAAACCATATCCATTCCATTTTTGATTACTTTTTCTCTTATTATTACTTTGGGTTAATCTACTTGCCCATCTTAAATTTCCTGGTTCGTAATTGCCGTCATTATTAATTCTATCTAAAGAATAATTTGCCGTTCCATAATCAGGAAGCATTTTTACATAATCAATAAACAATTTAGGATCAGACAGCCATTCTTTATAAATTTTAATACCCCTTGCTCCATAATTTTTATAATCAGGATGATGGGGTTTATTGCATCTTGCTCTTATGTTGAGAAAAGTATCATACTCTTTGATATAGGAAAGTCCATGTCTTTTATAGTGACTTACTTTCTTATTCTCGTATTTAAAATAAAAAGATAACTGATAGCAAACCCCCGGATCCAAAATCCGAGGGCGACTATGATCAAAAAAAGCAGATGGGTTATCGGCATTAACCCGATGTAAAGGTAAATAATTATCCGAAAGATGAACTCTTCCTTCCATTCTTCTTTGATTACGCTGATTTTGGCTTTCTGTGCAATTCCTCAAATTACTCTCTAAGTTATTTAATCCATCATGATTAATGTGATCAACAACCATTCCTTTTGGAGTAGCCATAATTTCCCGATGCATTAAAATTGCTACCACTCTATCATTAATTTTTTCATGTCTCACTGCATAATAAGTACCCCTACTTTTATTGGCATACCATTTCCACTGCATCAACCAATCATAATTCCAGTCATCAATCATTGCGGATTGTCCTTGCGTGAGAGGTATTAATTTCATTTTATTTCCCTCCGCATACTTCAAAATCTTCAAATCCCGGAGGTAACTTGACAGGTTCTTCTTCTGCCATTAACCTTGCTCTGAATGCCTCATCTCTTTCATCACGTTCTTTTTCACGTTGTTCCTGTTCTTTCCTTTCAGCCTCCAGTATTTTGGGATCAATAGGTTTATCAGCAGGCATCAATGGTTCAAGGTCTTTTATGAACTCCCGATAGCATCTTATTTTGATGGTGAGTTTCATTATTGACAATACATCATCACCTTCCCTGATTAACTGATTCATGTCCTCCTGATATGTTTTCAGTTTTCTTTGGTATTCTTTAAGTAGGTGTTTCATTTTTATACCTGTTTTTGGATTTGGATTTCTTTTTAAAAAGAGAAAAAATTGCTTCTTAATTCTTTACTCTACTTTACTTTAGTTTACTATACTCTACTTTACTCTACTTTACTCTACTTTACTCTACTTTACTCTACTTTACTTTGTGTACTTTGGACGCAGATTATGATGTTTCTGGCGCAGAAATATCGCTTTCTGCATCAAATATACCGTTTTGATTGTATTTCTGGCGCAGATTAATTTTCAATTCTTCACAAATAGCAGTAAAACTCAGACACATCCTGTTCCTTTTTCGGTACACTTCCTTTATTCCTTTTATAAAATTCAGCGACCAAATAATCCGGTTTTCCCAGAGTTCAAAATGAATTGCTCCAAGATCAGCAAGAGTATCATAAATTTCCTGTAATTCCTGTTCAGAAAGATTCATATAGGCAGATAAATATTGCCAATCTTCTTTCTTCCGACAATCAATAAAATGATTGTTGTTTTTACCAAGCAGTTCAAGAGTTTTGAACCACACCGTATATCCCTTAAATGGATGTTTGCTATCCAATATAAACAGGGTCTTGCCATGTTCACATTGGTGTGGAAAATAATCCACAACATTTTTATCCTGTCTTGCCATTTTGCCACGCTTTAGTTAAAAAGGATGCCTCCGAGACAAAAGAAAACCACATTAGGAAGCGTGACCGACCCGTTGTGGTATCTGATGCCCGGAGGCAATATCTTAATGAAATGTTTTTATTGGTTTTCATACGTCACGCTTTTAGTACACCACAAATATAAACTTTATTTTCTAATTACAATTCAAATCTCATTTTCCCTGCAAAACTTATCAACACGGTTGTACATTGCATAATCTTCATCATGCAGTCGCATACGCACACGTGCCATATTGCCACGATCCGTCTTTGTTGTACCCCAATAATGGGTGTACTTGCGCCCACGGTCTTCCCCTGCTTTTTTGGCATCTTTGTTAATAACTTTTACCTCCGGCCTTAGTCCATGTGCCTTGATAAGTGATGCGGCAAAATACTGTTCATGGAATAAGTTCTGGTGGATTATCACGTCACCATAGGTCTTAAAGAATAGCTTCTGGTTCTCCGGTGCAAAGATGTACTCCTGAGAGCATTTCAGCCACTCCTTGAAGAAATCCATGTCATGTCCACCGCATATCCCGCAGTTATACGCAAAGTCCGTCACGGGGTTATCCACGATGATCTGAGGTTTGACCTTGGCTTTGTTAAAACACGGACGCAAGAGATTGTAGTAATGGTAGCCGACAAGATGCATAGGCTCATGGCTCTGAAAGCACAGACGGGCATTGAGAATCTTTGGTGCCAGCGGATCCCATAGGAACACGTCATTGTCGATATGTACAAACGGTGTAGTCTGCTCATTATATGCAAGTAGCTTGCCGTATGCCCAGAAGAACCGGGACACCTCTTTCATCTCATTGAGCTTATTGGAATAGCTTGTGATGGGTAGCCCGAGTGCCTTGATTACATCCACGCCCCAGTCAGAAGAAATAAACTGCACCTCCTTAAAGTGTCGGGAGGCGCAGAGTATTGATAGTGACTGAGTGAATAGAAAATCACTGAACTTATTGAATCCTGCCCTGTTGCCGAAGGTTTCATCAGGATTGAAATAAGAAAATACTGCCTTCTTTATCATAGTTCTGATGGATTAATTAAACCCACCCACTGCCAATGGCATCGCCATAGCTTGTGTAGTCAGTTGTGCCACTGCAGAGAATACTCTTAGCGGCTGCCAGCCTCCACTGCCATTCACTCAGGGAACATGTGGTGACACACTTGTGCATGTCGTGCCACTGTGCTCCTTCTTTGGGACCATGTGTCGTATGAGCCACAACTGTGTTCTCGACATTCACCCGGCAATTGAGGTAAACCCTCGCTTTAATGTTTGTTGCCATGATTAAAAAAGAATTACGTTTAGAAACTATGTTTAGAAAAATAAATTACATTATATGAGTTCTCCAAAATCGGCATCAACTCTTCCGCACCCTCATTTATCCTCATCGGGTTTCAGGCTGACCAATAACACAGATTTATGGTCACTTACCGGATAACGGTTGACATCCGTCTTTAATTTCCTTGTCGAAGGGAATATTTTTATCCGACTTCAAAGAACTTTTTTATCATACAAGAGGTGTTACAAAACTCCTCACGTTGCCATATCTCGTAAAGAGACCTGCAGTATTAGCCCATGCCCTGTAATAATACTTTGTTCCGGGGGTCAGTCCTGCTATTGCAGCGGTTATCGGTTCGTCATCGTGGAGTGCTGCCACGGGACTTTCTGCTGCATCCTGAGTGCTGGTGTTGACATCCCTGGTTGTGCCATACACAAATCCACAACTTGCTTGTCCGTCTGTGGACACCCTGCCATTAAGTGTTACGCTATTCTTTGTCAGAAGGGTGACATCCTCGGATACGGCTTTCGGAGGACCGTCATTATCGAGTTCCCATCCTTCGTGCAGGACAAGTGTGGCATCGGCAAGCCTACGGTCCCACTCATCTTTATCAATGGTTATCTCCGGCATGGAGGCATGGTACTAAAGTTGCCTTCCCGATTCTCTTCCGGCCTTGGATGATCCTCTCTCAGTCACCTCTACAAGAATGTAGCTGACCCGTGCTTTTACTTTAAATTCTCTTACTACTGCCATGATACTTACGTTTTAGTTTAACATACATTTACAGTGTAAAATTAGTCTTTTTTACGAAGCAACGCAAACACATCTTTATTTTTATCATCATCCAAGGGTAATCTCGCAATACGAAACACCACCGATGAGGGTTTATCCACACCCACACCATGACACGTTCTCTCCCATGTTGCATCAATGACATGTCTTGCCAGTCCCACGTTGTTAAACACCGCACCACCGGATGACTCTTTTCTTAACTGCCATCCCTCTGTATCAACGAACACACCAAAATCAGACTTATTCTTGGTATCTCTACACATATTCACCGTAGCATAGCCACTTTTCTTATCCAGTAGTCCCAGATGCTTCACCGCAGCTTTATTGAAGTGCACAAGACCCATATTGGTAAACCTCACCGTAGGCTCACCCCTCATGGTGTCAATAAACTCCTCCTTGCTCAGTCTTTCTATTTCCATAGTAATTATTTGAAATTTAAGTTTGCAAATTCACCTTTAAGTTCTTTTGCTTTAGCATCGTATCTTTTTGCCGCAATTACAGGATCCCGGCTACAGCCAAGATCGTAAATTATCCCATTATGGGTTATTGTTGCAGAATAAGAAATTTCAAAAGTATTAGTCTTTTTTTTAAACCACCTATGTTCACTGACTCCGAGATAAGGGATTTTACCTCGGGGTTTAATCCAGCTCCTATTTTGATTTACAGTGCAATTTCTTAAATTATATTTCTGATTATTTAATCCATTCCAGTCCTTGTGGTCTGTCTGCATATTGTCGGGGGTTTTCATTATTTCCCTGTGCATTAATAGCATAATCCGCTTACCTTTTTTATTCGTTGTGTTTCTTTGCGCATAATAAGTATCTCTGCTTTTACGAGCAAACCATTTCCATTGGTTTAACCATTCGTAATCCGAATCATCGACCATTGTAACTAATCCTCTTGTAAGTGGTATTGTTTTCATCATTCCCAGTTTTAATAAATCCAGAACATAAAAGGAATTGGAAAGGAGTTCTGGTTTCCCTTATCAGTCGGACATGACCCCGACCTATCCAACTCCAAAGATATGCAATATTTTTTACTTCCCATCTTCCCTGTTGTCTAAATTTACGTCAGGAATGGGAATTTCATCTATCCCCGATGCATCGCCACGTTCTGAAGAAGCAGGCACGTTATCCACATTAACAACTACAGGCTGCATCACTGTCATTTTCGGTCCCCGATACCGATAATCCTCATCAGATTTGTAATTCTTCTTTTTCATAATAACATCAGTTTTTATAGGTTTAATAATCATTCCCTCGTAACATCAACTTCTGATTCTGTAATCCCCCCGGCTGACTCCCCTTGTAATATGTCTCACTCTTTAGTATCATCTTGCCATTCTCAATAAGATAACTCCTCTTCTGCCTCTTAAACACGTAAACAAGCCTATAATACCTTATCCCTGTGGCCGTACTTAATGCCTTCTTATTACTGCAGGTTATTTTCAAACAATCCTCTAAATCTTCACCAATAGACTTGCCTTCCAAATCTACCACCATGTACATTTCCCTACCCCTTTCCTTCTTCATATTACTAATTACTTAAAACGGTGTCGCATTTACCGCCTTATTTTGACAAAGATAATAACCTTGTTTCATTTACCAACATCTTTTGGCACTTTTTTATCAACAATCTACCAAAAATACCAATTTAACCATAGTGAGTATGCGCTGGTAGTCAATGTATGTGTTTGCGGGTGCGCACTCGATCCGAAAATCAAATCTCCGACCCCGCCCCCTGGCAAACGGTTTGCGCCTCTTTTTATATGGACCTGCAAAGCGTTTCTATCCTGATCGTGCCAAACAAAGCGCATTGTAATATAATCTAATAGGGTAGGGGCAGAGCTCAACCAGATGCAATACTGTGCCCTCATCCATGCCCAGGGAAATGTTCTATTTGACATAATATTAATTATAGGCTGATTGGGGCTGACATAATGAGTAGTTTTATTACTCATTTATTCACCTCACTCATTGCCTTATGCAATGGGCGTTTGAAGCGGATTGAGTAAGTTTATTACTCAATTTAATGCTATAATATTATGTAAAATAGCAAGCTAACTAACTTAAAAAGTGTTTAATATTGTGGTTTTAAGTGTCTGACGTTTGAATAATTGGTTTAATCATGTACGTATGACCGGAGAAATACCGCCAAAACAACTGAAACGGGTCAAATCAGCCCTTTCTCCCTCTTCTCCTCCTCTTCTATCTAAATCCTTGAATAGTCTTTATAATAGCTTGGATGACTTTAATAAGGGTGTTTTTATGAGGGTGTTTAGTTTTATCTGGTCGTCATTGTACACACATAAAGAGTTATTTAAACGGGGTGTTCTTAATTACTGGTGTTTTGATCTTGCCCGTATTCATTCCGGCCTTACTTCTTCTGAGCTCCTTACATTGACATATTTATATCAGGTGACTAAACAGGGCGTTAACATGGTGCGTTCTGATGTTATCTATAATGGTCCAATACTGCGGGATCTTATCTATAAGTCAAAACAATGCGTTTTAAATGATCTTAAACATAAGGGATATATAACCAGGCACACGTATAACCCTGGTATTTTATATTTGTCGTGTGCTCACTCTAAGCAACCCGTATTTATTAAGATGACTAATAAAGCTACTAAGGTCCTCAATGATATTGAGAAGGATATGAGCCGGATAATGTTAAATACATCATTCAATGATCTGACAGGGCACAACAAAAAACCCGGCTGATTAGTGCCGGGCTACTGTTCTTTGCTTCTCTCCTGTTATATGATGAATTGTTGTATATCTGAGCGGTTTAATGCACTCCTGCACCAATCTATTATTTTATCCTTTGTTGTGTCATCTTTAAAGGTGGTGCCAATTAATGGCGTTTTCTCCCCTGCCTTAAACATTGACACAAATAAATTATAATTACTCTGTGAATCTGTCTGATAGACTTTTATTTTATACTCTCTGAGATTGTGAGTAATCTTATAAATAGTTTTTGTTTTCATTGTCTTGGTGTTTAGTGGTTTAATTGTCTAATCCTTTTATATATGCGTTCGGTCCTCTCTCTGCCCTGATGCCTCTGATCTTCTTTTTATATTGCTCGTCAAGATCATCAAAGTATATGCAAAGAAACGGGGCATTAACTGGTCTTATTTCTTCAAGTCGGAAGTCAACAAAGAAATTAACCCCTGATATGCTTATTTGTGGTAGTGCTGCCATTGTCCTTAGTTTTATAGTCCGTTATCTGCGTCACTGTATTGTTCATAGCTGTAATCATACGCATCATTTAATATGTCTGCGCACTCATCGCAAAGGTTAATATCTACCGGAGATATATAACCCTCTTCAATTAGGTCCCTCTGTTCCCTGCTGATCGGGAACCATTCACCGCATTTACTGCATTTTGCTTTCATATACCTTATATTATATAGGTAAATAGCTAAATGCCATCATCAACAGCGCAATGGCTGCCATAATGAGCATAAACAACCCTTTACGGGTACTGTCTTCTCTTGTTTCTAACTGTGTGTGTTTCATGTTTTTGCGTTTTTAGTGTGTGTTATTATGTTTATTGTCAGAAGCAAAGATATAAAGTATTTATCATATAAGCAAATGTTTTTATATATTTATTTTGCATTATTATATTATTATTATTGCTTTTTACTTGTTTATATGATATTTATAGTTTTACTTTGTGGGGTATTAATCAATTATTTATTAAAAATCAACGCTATGAAAACAGTAAATGTAAAAGTTGAACAGTTTAACGGGAACAATGGACCTGTTAAAAATCAAATGATTATCAGAACTCCAAAGGGGGTATTTTTTCAGTCTTATTCCTCAATTATTGTGTTCATCCCGAACAAAGGAAAAACACAGTTAGACCGCAAATACTGGGATTATTCCAAAACAACGGGCAAATATCGGAACCAGTTTTTAATGGAGGACAAAAAAGAAACACAGGCAAAAATTGACAACGGAACCTATTTATTAACTGATCTTAATAAATAAGAGTATGACAATCTATGAAATTAAGGAAAGAACACAGACTACAAGTCCGTACTTTTTCACCCGTGACACGCTCAGATTTTTTTACCAGACAATGAGCATGTTTAAAACTAAAAAACAGGCAGACGGCAGGATTTTTATTTCTGCCCCTATGCGGGACCATACAGGCCGGATTGTCGGGCATACCGAAAGATATTTTAATCCGGTAAATAATCAGCTTGAATTTGAATAGTGTTTAATTGGTTTTCTTGGTCTGCCTCCGGTCATTGATCGGGGGCATGTACCAGGATTAACCACAGTTTTTTAACCTTAAATTTTAATGACATGAACACACAATTAATCTTAGTTCTGCCCTTAGTCCTCTTTGTTGGGGTGTGCCTGGTGATGATCGTTTTACCATCTGTTAAACCCTTTAACCCGGTGAAAAAATGATCAGGAAGCTAATTAAAGGGGCTTATGCTCCGTTTATCCTTATTCCGGCTTCTGCCCTCTATTGGGTGCTTTTATGGCTCCTGATGACCTGGATAGGGGTGAAATGAGGTGTTTTATTATTGGATAGTATTGCAAAAATGAAAGTAGGTAAAATTTGAAAACTTAAAAATACACAGAAATGAAAAACTTTGAAATTAAAATCAGTGGATCCGGCACACTTGGACAAATTACAAGTGCGTTACATGAATTAATAAAAGAACTGGATAACTTACCTTATCCCGAAGAACCCCGCAATATTTATGAAGATGAAACCATTTGCACAGAGATAACAGAATTATGAATAAACCATCTTACACAGCCAGCGAGATGCAGAACCGCTTTATTGCGTGTTCTTTACTTCTCGATCCCCCTGCCCTGGGTGCAGTCATCCATGCAAGCGGGAAAAATGCCGGAATGCCAGTATTGTATGATTCAATAGAAGCGGCAAGAGATGAGATGTTCTTTGATGATCAGGTGGATAAGATCATACCAGCCTGTGAATATTATGAACGGATAAAAGCAGGAAATTTTAAGTTCTAACCATCAGATAAAGCGCAAATAATGGTACAACGTAACTTATTTGGAGAGATAGAAATGGAGATGATTCCTGAACCGGAACCAATTCCAGAACTGCCTGAAATGCCTGTTATCATGCGTAAATCAAAGAGAAGAAAGGATTTTGAAATAGGGGTGTGCAAACAATGTGGTCAGCTATTGCTGGATGACCCTGATAATACCCGAATTAAGCTGAATGAGGAATTATGTGAAAATTGCGATGATAAGCTCAGAGCAAAATACGCTCAGTATAAAAACATTGCACTGATCAGAGCATTGAGAATACATAAAATGATCAATCGTTAAATTAAAAACATACAGAATGACAAAAAGCATTAAGATTCAAACACAGCCTGTTATGGTTGGTCGCATATCCGATACAAAAGAGATCGGGTGGTGCGCTATCTACGTGGATGGGGTTAAACTCATATTCGATGCCTACAATGGCTCTGGACCTTCCGCTACACCCCGCATTGACTCCCTGGTTGAAATAGTCACAGACAGAGATATATTTCACCTCACACCTGAATATCTGGTGGCTGCAGTTGCATTCTTTCAGAAGTATAATGAGATGGGCAGTGATGTTGTACGCTTCAAAAATATGTTCCAGGTAACAATCCCGGACAGATTCAGGGATGCTCAGATGAACGCTAAAATCGGTCTTAAAATTTGAATTTCAAATAATGCTTATCTTTGCATAATGAACGTACAGCGAGACACCGAAATAAAGCCATTAAACCGGATGAAGATCATCTTTAATAATGATGAGGCTATTCTGGACTTCCTGGCAGAACTTAAATGCCGTGATGTGGTCAGGGTATTGGATGCGCTCATACGTGACGCCAGTAACTCCGGTATGCTTCTGTATAATGCCCATGAGGATAGTCTAATTGTCCTCATCCTCTACCGTGACCCCTTTGGCTTCAATGAACCGGGCAATACTCTGGTCATGTACGCAAACAGATCACTTCAGGAGATGGCTAGGTATTTCAGGAACATGCTGGATCGTACATCCCCTGAGATTGGAGATATTTATAATGCTATTGATGACATCACCCGCCTTCTTTATTGGAGATGGTGTGAGTCTCAGGATAATGAGGCTCAGGTAAACTATCTGGGCTGATAGGGTTGAGCTCCGGTTTGTGTGTTCCGGGGCTCTCCTTTTTTTGAACTAAACACTGTAACCAAATTAAGAACAATGAGATTTATGACAATAACTTTAATAATCAGCTTGTTTTGTGCCCTTCTGACGGCTCCTCCATCTCCGGCTATGGTGATGTTCGCACCACCGGAGATAAAGCCTTATGAGGCACTATGGAACGCTACATGTGCTGTGGAAAGCAACTTTAATCCCTATGCAATTGGGGATAAGCACATGAAAAGATGGTCATACGGCATTGTGCAAATCCGCAAGTCCCGATTGGATGACTATTACAGGCAGACAGGGATCAGGTACACTGTTACTGATATGTTTGACACTGATAAATCAAAAGAGGTGTTTATGTACTACTGCACCGGAACTGATTTAGAGCGCATCAGCAGGGAATGGAACGGTGGCAATAGAGGCATGCAGAAGAAATCAACTAAAAATTACTGGAAACAAATACAAAAACGCTTATGAAAAAACACACTGAACCTATTCAAGACCCTGATCCAGCCGATGGCTTAAAAGCCGTGGGATGTCTATTTGCAGGAGTAATCATCCTGTTGATACTATTTGGTATTTTAAGTTTCTTAATCAATCACTTCAGACCATGAGAAGAATCCTTCTGATCATTCTATTCAGCATCTTTACTGTAATTAACATCTACCTCACTGCAACATCAGAAATAGTTGCGATGGCCTTTGTATATGTCATGGCTACCCTCGCCAGTGGCTTCCTCTGTACATACTTTGCACTTAATAAAAACGAATGGCAATGAGTCACTACACACCACGTCAAAAAAGGATTATTCCCTCATCAAAGGCTACTAAGCTGGTAAGGATTGACTTCAGAACTCAGGTAGAGGTGTCTGTGAACATCCCGGATGAACAGGCAAGGGAAAGGTACTATGCACGTCATAACATCATCCCTGTGCCGGAGAACCTTGATCTGTACCCACTGACTATTGCTGACTGCTTCAAAGAGATACCATCCGGGAGTCTGGAACTCTTCCTGAGTGTAGAATGATGGGTGATCTTCAATATCTGAATATAGATGTGTATGTGCCTCCGGAGGAAATTCACCAGGAATGCCCGTTAGCTTTGAATAATCAACGGTATTGATAAGATTGATATTTCCGACTTGTCCTGTGAGTATAGTGCCTGAAACGCTTCCTATGATGCCAAATTCGCTAAGTTTTGCTACAATGAATGAGTCGGTGGTTCCCGGGTAGAGTCTGACCAACTCCCCGTCTGTGACTTTTCTTCCGGTGCGATTCTGCAGTCTTACTTGTGGCATGGAAGTAATTTATTATGCAAATATAAACTAATTTCTGAAATAAAAAGAGAGCCTGCCATTTCTGACAAACTCTCTGGACTTATGAAAACACTTCAACTCTACTTGAAGCCATCCCAAAATTCACGATTCAACTTGCCAACTATTCTTTCCTGATCCTCCAAAGTGTATGTATAGTTCAAGGACATCCCACGTGTGCTCGGAAAATGTTTCTTGTAAAGCACCTTCAATTCCTCTTCCAATTCCTTAACCGCATCCCATCTGGCTGTCTCTTTACCTCTGCTCTTTTCTTCTATCTCCAAGGAATAGTGGATTAAACTTTCAGGTGTGCATTGATCATAAAGTGCTCTCTCTGCAGGTGTCACGAGAATGATATTTGCATATAGGAATCGAAAGTACGGAGACTGCTTAACCGGAAGCACATGGAGAAAACAATTATTCCATAGCGGGGTGTTGACATAGCTACGCAACCACAAGCCTGTCACAAAGGATTTCTTCGGCATCCCATCCCAAAGAATCTTGAATATCATCTGCATCGCCACTTCAGAGGCTCTTGGTGAAGCTATGTAGTTCATTTGTCTTTGATTTCAGTTAACCCCTTCTGTCTGTCCCTTGCCCACTTAGCACCTTGTCTTCTGCAAGTTTGATCATGGGTCTCATGATGAAAATTAATTGGATATTGTTTCTCTATCTCCTCATCTGTCAGCTCTGATCTCTGGCTGGCATCCGATTCAAGGATATATTTGCCTTTTACATCAATCTCCATTCCGTGTCTCGTCCAATTATACTTTTTCATTTATTTAATTTTTCTTGTTTTAAAAAATTATCTCTTATCTCAACAGCATCTTCATACGTTTTTGCAGGAAAACTATATGTATTAGGTCTTCTGGTTATTGAAACACGATATGTAGAACAATTATTTCTTTTCTGGATACAAACACTATCACGATGTCTTCTATTTATCTGATTTTCGCTACGTGTAACGAATCTGCAATTATTAGGTTCATAATTTCCGTCATTATTTATCCTGTCTATTTGCAATGTCTCATTAAATCCATTATGATCAGCCCAGTCTTTAAATATCATAAAATCATTCCACTTATTACAAACTGAAATACCCCTACCTCCATAATTTTTATACGATTTACAGATTGGTTTTTTACATCTATCCAGCATTCCTCTCCAAACATAATAAAGTTTGGTTTTTGATAATCCGTGTTTTCTTTTCATAGTTGTAGGTTTAGTTGTTATTCAGTTTCATCATCAAAATCATCATCCACATCAGGATTAAGGAGATTAACTTTTTCTGTAAGTTCATTAATCTTATCAATAAGTTGATTGATTACTCCGGCCAATTCATGAGCATCAGTATAATTTGCTGCATCATGTAATCTAAAATCTAATTTTTCAATCTTTTTCATATCTCTGTTTATTGGTTACTCTTATCCTCAAAATAGTCATCCTTTACGTACTTTCGTGGAATAGTAATTTTTTCATCTTCATCTATCCATCCGGTTCCATTACAGTATTTACATGGTACAGGCACGGCGTAATATCCATTCCAATCAACATACAATCCACTTGATGAACAATGTTTGCAGTTTTTCATAGCTTACTCTTATCCTTCAACTTTAATAGCTCTGATTCAAAATAAATCCAATTAAACCTTTCAAGTTTATTTCTTATTTCCATAATATTACAGTTATCTTGTTCTCCTCCAAAACCCCAAACAATAAACAATCCTTTTCTTTTTGGGATTTTAAATACATTATGAACTTCTAATCTATGTCCTGCATTCAATCTTAACCAACATCCTTCTTTATTTGGAAAATTTGTGAACTTTTCAGTCTTTTTTTGCTTCTCTATAATGGCTTTGTCGGTCGGGCAGGTAGCATAGTGTAACATCATTTTATGACATTTCCTATACCAATTAATTATTTCACCTTTTGACATTTTATCATATTCGGCATCAGAAAAATCAAATATAGGAATAGAATTTGCAAGTTTTTCCTCTGCGCTTGTCTGAGGCTCTTGGCTTATCGGAATTTTAACACCACTATTGCCGAAAAAGGGAGTATTGATATTAGGCTCTTGACTCGGTGGTTTACTTTTACCATTGACAATATCCATTAACTGTTCGTGTGTAATTCTGCCTTGATATTCCATACAAACGGGATTATCACAATTACATCCCTCTCCATGACATCTATGTTCGAATGGTTTTCTAACATTACAACCATCGCAAATTACTATTTTCTCTCTCTGTCCGGTATCAGAGTAAAGTTCAGAGGCGATATCTTCTATTCTTGTATTATCAATATAACCATCCAAATAATCATGCAGAACTTCAATAACCTTTTCCCTGCTGAGTTCTGGCTGAGAAATAGGAAGTAAGTACCAGTCAACAGCATCCCTCCAGATTCTATAACCTATTTTATCATCTTTTTCAAATGACCTGTCTCCTATGTATTTTCTATCTTTATCCATACAAAAATACATTCCATTTCCTTTCGGCAAATCCGCTTCACTGCGAATGTAAACCCGTTTGTAATATATTTCTTCGTCTTTCATAGTCCTATTTGTTAGTGATTTTCATAAGTACCTCAAAATTTATAATGTCTAATATGCCTGTATTGTCAGGATGCGGATCATGTACGATTCCATTTTTCCAGACAACAGCATGATTAAATCTTTCTTCATTGCTTCTTGGACTTTTACCCACTGCAATAACATAACCATCAATACTATAATCTAATAAATTATACTCTTTTGTTTCTGCAATGTTTATTGATCCCCACTCATAACCATATCCTTTAAGTACATTAAACACTTTTGGGTAATATTGATCAAATGGCTCATTAACGTCCCATTCTGGAAAAACATCAATTTCTAATTCAAGTATTGAAGCCATACAAGCACGCCAACAATCTCCATTTTGTTTACCTTCAATATAAATGTACTTTTGATTTACTGCTTTCATCTTATTTTATTTTATTGTCTCTGAGTGCCTATAAATTTCGTATCTGTGAATAACTCATCTTTTTTACAAGCTTTGACTTCCAATTCCAATGATCAAAAAGCTCATCAATAGTAAATGCCCTAACACCTCCATCCTGATCAATATAAAATTCAGTATATGAGTTATTATGATCATATCCTTTTTCAATCATCCATTCTTTAAAACCTTTGATATGAAGTTTTGATTCTATCATATCATTGATTGCTTTCTCAATTTCATCCGTCACAACCTTACTTCTCTTAACTAAGTCAAGATACCATTTTGCAATAGTTTCTTTATCATGTGTCATTAATGATTCTAAGTCTTCATCTTTACTGTCGGGAAGGGATTTCAATAGCTCATTACAAACCATCAAAGCACCCTGAGCTTCAATATAATGCTCATTTGGATAGTCCCATTCTGCAAGTTGCTTTTCTGCTCTTGCTTTAATTTCAAGGATTTTGGCTTTCATTTGGTTAAAAATTAAGGTTATCGTAATAAATATCCAACATTATATCATCGTGATACTTGAATGCCCTCCATGTCTGATAAATGATATATGGCATTATCAAAATACATCCGATGATTTTTAAGATAGTCAGTAGCTTTTCCATTGTTATGTTTTAATTGGTTCATGCAAGGTGATTCTCAATCTTAAACTTCCGGTATTGCTCCTTCATGTCAATGACAAGTGCGTCCCATGCGTCAAACTTCCATCCTGGATGCCTTTTTCTATCATCTGTGCTACCCTGATCCACAATTCTATGAAATGTAGGATGAACAATCATAATATTTACAGGATTAAGCCGGAAATACGTGTAGTTCTTTTTGTTCAAGATATGTGAAAATACATTCCAGAAATACGGTGTCCCCTTAAATCTGTCAAGTTTCTCTCCCGTAAACGGGCAAATGATACCCTTGCCTGACACATAACGGTCATGCCACAAGTCCAGAAACATCTCCATCTGGTTTGTGTAGCCAAAACTCTTCTCTATCGGTATTTTCTCTGCTTCCATCTTCTTCTGTGGTGTGAATCGCTTCTCCTTGGACTCTTTTTGTTTTCTGAGATACTTTTCATCAGTCCTTTGTCTTTGGTGTGATTGACAAAAACCATGGCTGAACACCGGACGAAAACATCCTGATGCTCTACAAACCTTCATTTCTCAGGGTGTGTATTATTTCTGAGATAAAATTTCCTGCACCTATTCCAGTAAACGCCCCTATAACTGCAATCATCCACGGTGGAGTGAAGTACATGATGTACCATACTTCAAGCAAAAATACAATCCATATTGATAAACAAAAGGAACATCTTAATAAGAATATCCACACGGAGTCGGTTGTGTACTCAATGAGATGCTTATTATTCTGTATCTCCATCCATTTGCCCAACTTGCGAAATATCATGTTCTTGCGGGTAATTCTTGTCCACAGTCCGGCAATGAAGCCACCTGCTATCCCCAAGAGTATCATAAACTGTAAATCTTTCATGTTTTTGTTTTTAAGGTTAAATTTATATTAAAAAAGAGGCACTTTCCGTCTCGGCAGTAATCCTCTTTCTATCTTTTGTCCAGTAATGACAAGAAGTGTTACTGCAAATGTATGATTATTTAATGTCATTGAGTTTGTATTCTGTAAGATTATTTGCGATAATGTAATTATTCCGGGCAATTGCGGCTTCCTTAGGGGTCCTATGACACCCAAGATATATCTCTTTTTTATTCACACAAATACCCGCTTGCCAATGATTTAGGGTATTAGGGGAGAAGCAAATTCCTGTATATCCTGACGTATTTGTTCTTCTCATCTTGGTATTAGTCCCCTGTATATGCCTTGTAGCATATCGTAAATTTCCCGGTTCATAATTACCTTCAGAGTCTATTCGGTCAATTGTGTAGCCTTCTTCACGATGATGAGGTAACTTATAGATATATGATATAAACGCTTCCACGTCATTAAACCATTCATCACATAAGCGAATCCCCTTTCCTCCATAAAATTTATACTTTGGATTTTTTGGATTACATGTTCTTTCTTTTATATTCTGCCACACCTTAAAGTCTTTAAATTCACGCAATTCATGTATCCGATGAGAATCTCCTGCTCTTTTTCTCTGGTAGCAACCACAAGACATTGTATTGCCTCTTTTTACATTTATTATACTTGCTTTAAAATGAGACTTGCAAAAAGGGCATTCAAAAATTGCGTTGTGTTGCGGTTGTTTACTTGTAGGTGTTGCATACTGATGTCCTAAATCTTCAATCATTTTCATGGCAGTAAATATAAGGGCTCCGCAAGCAGAAGGACTATCAACAACACCCGAAGGAGTAATTGCATCTGCTATTGGAGCCGTTAGTATTTCTTTTGATTGCATGATGTTGTTAATAGTCAATACAAAGATATAAATTAATTTGTATTTAGCAAACTATTAATTTCCGAAACCGTTGCATACTTACAAAACGTCTCTTTGTCTTTGTACTTTTCAAGCAACCCTAACTTCTCAGCTAAGATTAAATACCTTGGAGAAGTTATCTGCGGGTCGATCCCGACCATTTTATTATATAACGTCTTTGTAAGAGCAAAGTCTCGTTCAGAATCTTTGTCATAATTAGGAACATCAAGTCTGTATTTATTCCCCTCTTCTGTTTTCTTTTCTTTCATTGGTGCATTGAGAAAATCATCAGCCTCCTTGTCCACATCTTTTGGCTTCTGGTCAAAAGACTTGTTTATGGGTATTTCTCCCTGCGCTGGTGTCGTTCCTTCTTTATTTTCCTCCTTTGGCATGTTAGCAGCCACATATTCTGCAAGTTTATTCTCCTGGTGTGCAAAGAATATCCCACGTAATTTCTTATTGGTGTTCTTGCCCCCGATGATTTCACAAGCCTCCATTGAATCCATATCATCCATGACCATCTTCTTCAATACCTCCGTATCCATATCCTCCAATTGCTTCATAGTGTACTTGCCCTCTCTTTCTTCCGGTGCATCATTCTCAGGATGAACATCCCTGATCACTGGTTCTCCATCCTTTGCCACAACCACACCATCCATGTAAGCTACTGAACCTTTCTCTGCTTTGAAAGGGGATTCTTCTTTCGTCTCAGGTGAAACAATCACAGCATCCGTTACCTGTTGTCCTACAAACTTATCAGGATTGATTTTATTCACTGCACGTGCCGTTCTGTCTTCTGATTTGGCAGCATCCGTTTTATTGATAACAATTTGTTTCCCATCTCCGGTGTTGATAACGTCCTTTTCTTCTGGCTTATGAGAATCCTCATTGTCCACGTAATCATAATCCTTTGCATCGACATCCCTTATCTCTGCCTGATCATAGACAATGGCATTCATCATGTTGATGTCCACGGACAGGGGGGCATAGGTAGAGAGATTCAGCTTTAACACGGTCTTTTCACACATCTGCTCATAACCTCCTTCTTCCTTGTCTGCCCATTTTCCCTTGCCTCTCTGGAAGGACTTACTGTACCTCTTGGCGTGGGTGTCAAGTTTCTCAATGGGCATGTAGTAATACTTCTCAAAACCATTAATGAGCCTGAAATACGACACGTAACCAATGATGTTATCAGACTTCTTGCCTGTCTCGTCAAAGATATACTCTCCGGTGAATTTGTTATGGCTTTTCATTTCTCCCTCATACACCTCAGATACATTGATGATCTTAAACAGACCCGTTCTCTGAGCCAACTGAATGAAGCCTTTCTTCATCACTTGGAACTGTGCTTTCATTGACTGTGATGGTCCGTCAAAATAAGGCACGATGCCTGCAAATCCAAGTCCGGGGGTAAGGGGTAAATCCATACTTGCAGCCATGAGTGCTGATGATATGACACTCATGTGGTCGCACTTCTGTAACTCTGCGCTTCCACTCATTATTGTTGTGATATTACTCACAAACATAGGGGCTTTCTTCCCCAATGCCTCCTCAAACTTCTTCTTGATAACATCTTGACTTAATAGGTTTCTGAACTTCTGTAATGAGGATCCTTCTGTTTTTGCTAATTCATTGTTTTCCATGTCTGTAATTTTAAATTTATGATTTACAATTTTTACTTTTCATCTCATCTGCTATTTGTTTTTGGGCTAATGACATCAGAAAGTCCTCACATGCCCTACTAAATTCTTTATACATTTTTGGACTCATATAAAGCTGAAACATCTTCGGAGGTTCTGGCTTATGACAAGCAAGATCAATAATGAAATCGGGAATTTCTTCATCATCATTATATAAACTTAATAAAAGAGAATGAGTAATATAGCCCTCTTCCATTTTCTCCTGCATATACTTGATAACCTCTGCCTTTTTCATAACGAATAATTGTACTCTGCTTTACTACTTACCCATGACCTCTTTTGTGGCTCAATCCATTCAATGCCAATGAAGGCAAAGAAGTCCTCTTCCGTAATAAATGGAGGTGGCAATGTCGGGCAATTCTTATACTCAGGCTTGATGCGCCACGTGCTCCCCTTATGATCACACTCTCTTTTATACCTTAATCCGTCCATTGTGCCACATAGACCCCTGCGATTCCATTGTACTGCCAACCCATGAGAAAAAACTGAGGATCCTGTCGAAATTGCAAGTATTCGTCCATAATCAGCAAGTGTAGTGACGTGCAACTCTATCTGAATGCCCGATTCGGGGTATTTGAAGCGTTTTAAGCGAGTGCCGTTCGTCACAAGTCCTTTGAATCCTTCCGGGAACGCAATTCCCATGGAGAACTCGTCCTTGGGTACAATGACAAATTCTAAATCACCGACCATCTCACATTCCCGCCTAACTGAGCCAGCAATTGATATTTTTACACAAAAGGGAGAAATATATTTCTCAAACCTTTCTGCTATTTTTCTTGCTCGATCAAGAGACATTTTTAAATTTTTGCTCATATATTTTAATTGCCTCAATTTCAGTTTTAAAATATCCGAAAAAATATCGTTTCCCATTAATTCGTTTAGCCGCAGCCCATCTTCCATTAGAACAATATACCCCATTGTATTGAGAACTTTTTTTCTTTCTAAATTGAGTAAAGTCGATACTAGTGTGCTTCCATGATTTATTATAAATAATTCGAGATAATTGTTCTGTTTTAATTTTAAAAGCAGAAGCAATTTTGGATCGTGGGGTTTTTTCTAATAGCATATCATGTATTCTTTTTAAATCGGATTCTTTAATTTTAGAAAAAAAATTTTGTTCTCCTAACATTCCTGTTTTTAAACCTATAGTATAAGCATGTTTATTATTTTCACTTGTTGTACACCATTTAAGGTTACTCACATGATTACAGCTTTGTATTCCATTGATGTGATTTACTATTTTTTTGTCACTTTTTTCTAAAAAAGTTATTGCAACTAATCTATGTACGTAGAATACCTTTTCTTTATTCTCTTTCCATAAAATAACATGAAAGTAATTTAACTGCTTATTCCTTTTCCAATGGGATATAACTCTTGTTTTTGTATCAATATGCCCACATACGACACATTTTTTTTGAGACAAAGAAATTACCCTTCCATAATTACTTATATAATATAGATTTTCATATTCAGGAATAGGCTTAAATATTTCATTAGGATACCTATATCTAAAATCTTTAAAATTAGAATCTTCGTAAATGTTTAAATAATCTTTCATTGTCAAGCTATTTAAGATTGTCAAGCAAAAAAGCAGAGAGAAGGAGGCTTGACTTCTCCGTATCACAGGGGGATCAATCCCTGCTATCTCTCCACAAATATATGAACTGTTGTTCATCTGTGCAAGTTTATTTTTTATTTAAAGGATTAACAAAGTCATTCCGATACCGCCATGTTCTATTCTCCTTACCAAACTTACCCATCTCCCTCTCATCCCATGAGCATTTGATGAGCCTGTTTGCCTTTGTCAGATTGGTGATGCTCCTGCGCACCGAGTTAAGCAATATCTTCTCTCCCTCTGCTTCAAGTATCTCATGCACCTTTGCCGGGGTGAACTTGTATGCAAACCTCTTTCTGAAGAAGTCCAATACAATGCCGTTCTGCTTTGCTGCCGTATCACGTGCCTGTGATAGTTGTTCTTCTGGCAACGGTACGGTGTCATGAAATACATTTTCTGGTTCCTTCATAAAAAATCTTTCTGCACCGACAGGAAATCTATAATTTTCCATCTCCTTGGAAACTTCAATGTCTCTACATTCTTCCAAAATGCTCAAATGTTTATCCCTGTCTTTATCCTCCTCATGGAACGTCAACTCAGGTTCTCTTGCAGACGGTAATGCCTCTGCTTTTCTTGGTCTGTGCTTATCAAATATTCCCATGTCTTATCCTCCTATCCCTTGATGCAAGTCAATCCTGAAAGTCTGTTATACCACTTACCCTTGCCATCTTTGATGACCTTATTGCCATCCAGACAGAAGGTAATCGTACACCAACACCCATCGGTAAGCTGATTAAGCTGAGTCATGTTCGTCTCATTGAACTCAAACATTACTTCCCTGGGATATTGCCCGATAAAAGTTTCCATGATTAAAATACGGAACTGTTTTGTTACCCCTGCTTTTGTCGTGAATGTCTCTGGCATCCCTACGTGGATGACCTTGCCGGAATAATCAAATTGATTTACGCTCTTGTTTTGTGACATAGTTTTAGTTATAAAGTTTGAATTAAAATATACGTTCTTGGTGACTCTGAATATAGCTTCTCTGAGAATAACCTGCATATCTGTGAGTCGTCTTTGTAAAATATGTGATTCATAGAATCGGTTGCGAATTTTACACAGTTATCCAAATCTTTCTTGCAGGTGTGAAACTCCGGTGCGTTATCTCTGAGCATGGAACTCTTTGCGCCACTACCATAATGACTCTTTGGTCTGCCGAAATAGAATATTATGGTTATGCCTATGGGTCCTTCTAACGGCTCCTTTGGTGCTTTCTGCTGTATCACCGATAAAAAGTCATTTTTCTTATCACTTGATGGGTCATAGGTGCCTGAGAACTTACCTCTCTTGAAACTCCTGTGCCGCATCTGAGCATTGGGCTCACCAAGCATCATTAATTCTATTGTCATTCTTTTATCTGTTTACCTATTATCCTCAACTTTTTTTCTGCATGACGTTTTATTTGAGACAAATGCATTTTTAATTTTGTCTCGGATGTATGCAATTTCCCTAACCTATCCTTATTCCCTGTTTTGCATAGGCGCATTGCTTCTCTTTTTTCTTCTGACCACTTCCTCCCTACTGAATTTTTATTTCCTATCTTAGCCAAAGACATCTTTTTCCTTACTTCAAGAGACATGACTTTTCCTTTTTTAGCAAGACTCATTTTTAACTTTGCTTCATTTGAATGTGTCTTCCCTAAAAAGCTTTGCTGTCCCATTTTTGCCTTGCTGATATTCTCACATCTTTGTTTTTTATTATTATTCCAAGATTCACTAATTTTCTTTTTAAATTCTGGGGTTAATGGCTTCCCTTTTCCCCAAGGTATATGCCCCTTTTTAAATTCGGTATGCGGAGATATATGCAAGCCCTTATTTCGTAAACTCTGCTTTCTACGTGATTCTACTGAATGCTTACAGCCAAGAGGGCTTCCCGCAATCTTAGAGATATTAAAATAAGGATTATATAAATCTATAAAAAATTGTTCGTTCCTAAGTAAATCAATCCTATCACAACCAATTAGCGTAGAAAAACACAAGTCATCTTCTCCATATTTATTGTAATGATCTTGCAATAAAAAAGAATGATGTTTTTGTAATCTAAGGTCTTTGATATGTATGTTTTTTCTTTGCTCTATATGGACTGAACTTCCAATATAGCATCTTTGAAGATTACTTATAGATTGAATCATGTAAATGCCAGTGGTTGCTTTCATGTTAAGTATAAAAACCCCGATTGAAAGCGGCTTACTACTCGATCCATGTGATTGGAGGGAATACACTTTCGCACGGGGTGTTAATATTTCAGTTTCTTTTAACATGAATGAGTAGTAAAGCACTACAAATATAAGAAATTATGATTACTTTGCTATACTTCGACCTATAATTTTTATCTGACCCGGCAAAAAGGTCTCAATTTGCCCTGTCTTAACGTGCTCACATACTGCTATGGTGTAGTTCACTGCTGCTATCCTTTCTGCATCCACATCAAACACCTTGTAGTCCAATCCCCAATAATGAAGCCAGTATTCACCCTTCTCATACATCGGTTCTCCGTCCTTTAACTCTCCGTCCTTCTCCCATGTTGCTTCTACAAGTATCTTCATCTTCTTTGTATTTCCAAATGTGTCCTGCCCTTGTTTTCTTTCCTGATTTCAATGATCTCAGTATCGCTCTTGATGTGTATCCTACTGCCTTTGCAGCCACAAGTTGATTCTCAAATTCCGCTATCTCGATCCCTCCAAGATCACACTGTATGATCTTCTTTCCCGTTGCGTGCCCATAGTGCTTTGTCCCTTCACAGAACGATATTGACACTAACTCCCTGATGTACTCCTCTGCCCTGTCCTGTCTCCATGGAGTAATCAACCCCTCCTTCTTCATCCAATACAATGCCCTCTTAACGGCTCGTTCCTGATCCATCTCTTATAATATTCAATGGATGTTCCGTTCCATGTGCGATAACAAAATCATTGTAGGCTCGGGCTGCCTGTTCGGGGGTTAAGTGATATCCTAAACGGTATTTTTCCCCATTATAATGAATCTCAGCAACCCATCGTTTTATTCTTTCTCCTGTTTTAATATAAGAAATACCCCTATATCCTGTTGTATTTGTCTTTCTTAGTAGCCGGGTGTTCTCATTACTGATGTTTGATGTAATCCACCTGCAATTACTTGGGTAATAACCCTTGTCATTATTTTCTCTGTCAAGCAATAATCCTTTTTTATACCCATTTACTATTGCCCAATTATAAAATGAAACAAAATTATTTTTCCATTCATCACAAATAGTTATTCCCCTGCCCCCCCATTCTGGATATGCTTTATCTTTAGGATTCAAACACCGTTGTTGCATAGCCTTAAACACACCATAAAGAGGATGTTTGACTAACCCATGCTTTATACTTCGTTCTAAAAATAATCTTGCGTTTTCACAATGGCATGATTTTATATACCCCCGGCTTATTGCACTTACACATGCTCTGAAAGGTTGCTTACAAATAGGGCATTCATAAATGGCAAGGTGCTTTTTTTGCTTACTATTCTCTGTTGTAAATTGTCTTCCTAAATCGTGAATCATTTTCATGGGTGGAAATAATGGAGCATCCCCGGCTGCTTTAATCATCGGCATCTGTGTCGAAACGACAGAATTAGACGAAACCAGGGATGCAGTATTTTTACTTAAAATTTCCATTATTCAGATACCGTGATTAAAGCGTAGTAAAGATATGCTAATTTTATTCCCAATCCAAATTTATTTTATCAAACTCTTCCAGAACTCTTTCTTCAGAGGGCGATTCCTTGATCTTATTTGAAGCAACTCTGTTCTTTGATCCTTTCCTTTCGCTCCACGAATAGCTTCCGAGACGACCAAAGTCTATGGCTTCTGCTCCGCTTAAAGTAAGTTGTTTGATTAAAGTATTGGCAATGCCTGTGCGCTCCTCCTCAATAACATTCTTCACCTTTAGAAGCATTTTGTCCTGCTTACATAATCCATACGCTTCCATCGTTCCCTCAATTGTCTCCCTTTCCTGTAGATACCTCTTATTAAGAAACTCCTGATAGGATTTCGTCTTATCGGGATCCGGTTCATGCTTCTGAATGATAGCATCCTGTTTTTCCACTTCAGATAGATTACCCGCTCTCTCAGCTTCCTGTCTTTTGGCAAATGCCTCTTTAGCGGGTAACACCCGGTTGTACCAAAATCCCTTGGTTATTTCAATGATTTTCTCACAGAGTCCATCATCACGCTGTATTTTCTCTACTCTTAGCCTATTGCCATTTTCCAGAATACAAATTTCGGCATAGTCAGATTCAATGATCGCCATGTACTGATGTATCTGCATGAGGTAATAAATGGGCATTCCGTCCTCCCATTTTTGGGCAACCCATTGGTTCATTGCCTTGCATTCCAATACGGCTTCTGTGGTCAGAGGATCGCCTGTAAGTAAGTTTCTTCCCCCTGTGATATTCATTACCCTGTCAAGAGATGCAAATAGCCATGGATATTTTGGATTTACCACATACCCATTAACACTCCTGCATTCCCTTATGATCTTTTTATCCTTATAGTTCTGAATATAACCCTCTTGCGTTCCGTCCCAATAACGCCATTTATCTGCAATCTGATCTTCGAGTTCTCTTCCCCAAAACATAGACTCGTTATCGTTCTTGCGGGTATCAATAGTCCCTACTTTTTCATGGAATATCCATATTGCAGAATCATAGTCAGGATTAGGTAAAAGCAGATTCCCTACTTCAGAGCCGCCAATTCCATTTTTACGAAACCGATACCATTCTTCGGAATGTTCTGGTATCCTGGTAATAATCAAATCACTTCTCATTTTTTCTGATGTATTTTTCAAGTTTCTTTTTAGCCCTTTTGAGTTTTCCCTTCTCAATTAATAAGGCTACATGAATATATTGTTCTAAACTAATGCCACTCATCGTTATATTTCTTTTATTGTCCCCAGAGTTCTTTCCTTCTTTTCTCTGCTGCCTTTAAGTTATCCTCTCCCAACTCAGTTTTTCTTCCGTGATCGTCAATACATTTGTCAGGCAGTAGTAAAAACATTCCCTTCGCATCAGGAATCCAGACAACATCATTATCTTTCCAATGAAAGTCTCCCCTCTCTCCTTTAAACGGAGGAATAAGGTCTGGCATTTCTTCTTCATCTTTTAGCATGTGTTTCAAATCGGGAGGGAGTTGATCAAGATGATAAACTTCAACAATACATCCCTCTACTTTTTTGTACCAGAAAGGTAAGCACATATACTCATTTCCCCCTTCTGCAATAAGGCTCCCTGACGATTCAATAAAATCAATTACTTCCTGTTTTACTTCTACTCTATCCATGGCTATTTCATGTTTAATGGTTGCGGAGGTTTGATGTCCAGCTTCAATGGCTGTAACTCTTTGTATATCTCTGTGAAGATTTCGTTGATCCAATCGGCTTGGATGCTCATCAACTCAACTTCCTGGCGACCTTCATTGCTGATGTCGCTGTACCATTTCGCATATAGTTTCGCTAAATTATTGACAAGCCTCTCGTGCTGTGCACATAGTTTCATTCCCTCATCATAGTGCGTTTGGTACACCGCCAGCCATGCCTTGTAAGCATCGTACTGTGCCTGTCCTGCTTTCTTTTTGTCTTCGCTTTCCCATTTATAGGTGTCATCGTGCATGATGGCTTCGGCCTTGGCTACTTTCTCCTTCTGAGGGTCGAGTATCTTCTGCTTAAACACTTGCAATTTATTCGCAAACGCATAATCATTAACATTGCTCATATCTTCTTGTTTTTAGTTTTGTCCCTTCCAAAGAATAACCTGTGCTCATTGACCAGAAAATGATCAGTGCCATCAATCACCATCAGCGATGCACTCTTGCGTGGAAAGTAAACGTGCTCCCCCTTCTTGAATACCCTGCACTCACTACCCAAATCTGTTATTGTACCCCACTCAGGCAACATTTCCACAGAGTTTTTTGGGATGATGAGTTGTCCTGATGGTGTTCTCTCCGGCAATTTGTCCGGCTTAATAAGCACTACTGTTCCTAAAATTATCATATCAAATTGTTTTTAAGTTACATCAAAAGGGCAGGTCCGACTCATTCTTTCCGTTATCTCCGAACACATCATCGTCCTTTTGGTTCTTTGGAGGATTAAGTGCTCCCCTTATTGGCTCCGGTGCTTTCTTTTCCTTGTCATCCACAAGTTCAAAACGTCCTCCCTTCTTATAGTCCATCTTCAACTTTACCCTGTCATGTATCCCTTCTTCTTCAAATCTTATCTTCTCTGTTCTGAGAATAGTAGGTGTTTCGGAATCTACAAAATACTTATCATCCTCATCTGCCTCCTCGGGAATATCCTCTTTCTTCTTCTTACGGTTCATATTCCGGTGAACAATGATACCTATGTCACTCTTCTCTTTCCATGCTGAACTCCCTTTGATGTCATACAAGCACGGCATCCGGTAGTTAATCCCTATTTTCTCTATTTTGGTGGGGTGTGCAACGATTATGCCATGCAGGTCATAGTAGTCATTAAAATCAATGAGATGATCAAGCTGTGAACTTATATATGCCGTTTCAGTGATGTTCTTCGGCTGCTCATGTTCAATCTTGTTCCACGCATCAATGATATAACCAAAGATGTTCTCCGTCTTTTTGAGATACACAAGGTACTCGCATATTGATGCCATGGTGTTCACCTTATCTGATTTTATCTTGCCATTAAAGGTGTCAAAGTTCCTCCTGTCTGGTGATACGACAAAGAAATGCTTTTGTATGTACCACATGGTCTTGTCACGCAATGGTTTTCCCATGGAGTTACCCCAACCATCCCTGAAATACTTGCCTGTGATAACCTCTGCTATCTTTACATATTCCCTACTTACTGGTCTGTTCTCAGGGGTGAATAACCCAAACTTCAAATCTGCTTTATCATTATGACTGATAAGTTCCGTGGTGTGCCATCTGACATACGTGCTCTTGCCTGATCCGGGCAAGCCAGTAACCACCTGCAGTCTCTTTGGCTTCTCGGTATAGAGTCTGTCAATCTCTGGGGTTCCCATCATCAAACCTTTTGTAAACCCTTCCTTTGCATATACTTCAAGTTCATCCTTGACATCCATTGGCCTAATGATCCCTGCAAGCGGGAATGATGATAGATTCTGATAGCACTCATCAACACCCGCTTTCCCAAGTGCCGGAAGTTTCTTATCGTCTTTATTAACCCCTATATAAACTTCGTTTGAATCCTTGTACCCAATAGGATAATTAACATACTTGCACTTCTCTTTGCCAAGAAGCAACGCTAAGTGATTTCTTAACTTAATCCCTGCAGCATCTCCATCTGTGGCAATGATATGTAATTCAACGTCCGCAATGACACTTTGAACATACTTATCGTGAATATAATCAAACTCGTTTTCAAAATTCTTCGCTAAAAGACTTGGTGCCCCTGATGGTACGCTTATAATGTTTTTATAATCACACTGAATCCACGTAAGAGTATCTACATGCCCTTCTGTCCACGTAAGTATCTTCTTCTCTTCGGGAGGAAAATTGACGTATTCGAGTCCCCACGGAAGCGTTCTGGTGCCATATTCCTTATTGAGATTCCACCATTTTGTAAAATCATCTCCCTTCTTCCACCGGATATTAAGATACTTCACATCTACAAGAGTCTGGCTGATGTAGGTAGGGAAGCCAAGTATAGGCTTCTGCCCCATGGAAAATTCAAAAACCTTTCTTCCTAATGGAATCTTTAAGTCAATTCCTCTGCTCTCCCAATATGCTCTTATCTCCTTCGAGTAGGTTTCAGCAAACTGCTTTGGCATTTTAGACCTCTCTTGTACCTTAGCATAAATCTCCATTGCCCCCAAATTAGCACTCCATGAGCAATGATGACATTTTATCCAAACATTTCCGGGCTCATTATTAACGGTAAGGCACGGTGCGTTCTTATGATGCTGACGAGTATCATTGCACTTTGGGCACTGCGTTGACCAACGTACTTTTCCGGGAATTGTTTTTATGCCGAGGTCTTCGAGAATCATACCTTAATATACTTTTCTGACTTTTCATTACGTACGATGAACTTCGGGCCATCATTACCTTCTTTGTCTGGATACAAGTAACAGTAGTCCAGTTCGGTGTCATACTTGCCATCTATTATCAGTGGCCTTGTTTTATTGGTAATTGTTGATACTGCCAAATTCGTTATGAGGGCAAACTGGCTTATCGTAAAGACATTGTAAAGCATTATTGTCTTTATCCTATCTTCATCCATCCCTGTTTTTAAGGATATTGCTTTAATGAGCTCGGTGTCCGTCTTATGCAATTGACACTTTACTCCCCTTATAAGTCCAAATTTTTCTTCCATGGTGAAATAATTGATTCATGCAAAGCTAATGCTTGTTATTTTATTTTGCAAATATATTTTATAATTTGTTTTTGTAAAGTTATTAACAGCCACCAAATAAAAAGGGAAACATTACTGTCTCCCTGATTCGATGCGTCTGAGATGCACAATAAGTTAATTTTTATCTTTCTGACGCACTCGTCTTATTTTCCATGCTAATACTAATTTTGTTTTTTGTTCTTGGGACATAGGGATTCCTTTATTATGAGCAGGGGTACCCTTACGTGCTTCACTTATCTTCTTTTTTATTTCATCTAACATAGGTCCTCGCTTTGGCATCTTATGAGATTTTCCTATTCTACAAAGACTTCTATTTATTAATGCCTGCCCAACTATTTTTCTTCCTTTATTTGCCTTAATTATTGCTTGCCTGGTTTTTTCTGGCATTTTCCTTCCAAAATTAGGATGCTTATCTCCCTTAATAGATAATCCTCTTCTCTTTTTCCATTCCTCAGACTGTATGCGTCCTTTGTTAGCTATACTCATTTTCCTTCTAACTTCTTCTGGTATTATCTTACCTCTATTAGCCTTTATTATTTTTTGCTTAGTTTCTTCAGTCATTTTGCGACCCAATGTACTTCCTGCTATTTTACATACATTAAAGTATGGCTGCAGAGTGTTAATATAGTATTGTTCTCTCTCAATAAGAAATTGAGGCAAACAGGGTTCTATGATTGAAAAAATCAAATCATCAATCCCATATTTATCTGCATGATGTTGAAGTTTGGGATTATGATGAGTTTTTAGCCTAAGTTGTCTTTTGTGATCCGCCCATCTATTTTTATAATAAATAGCACTCCCAATGTAAATCCTTTCGGGCTTAACCTTGGATTGAATCTTATATATGACAGGAACGATCATAACTGAACTTATTAATGACACTGAACTTAAAAAAGATGGAAGAGCGTTCAGTAAACCCTTGTCATCGGGGGATCAATCCCGACTATCCATCTTCAAAGATATAACTATTTTTGGAATAATTTTATCCCTACTTTGACGGAATGAAAGTTCTCTGTGCCATACCTTTGATATAGGTAGCCTATATCGGTGTTCTTTTTGGTGATGAAATCGAGTCCTCCTCCCCAGAGAAACGACTGTCCGTTACCCCCTGCGATACCATACCCGTATAGGCCACGTTGAGACACTTTAGAGATCACCTGTACTTCAACGGGTACTGGATACGGAATTGAATCTGTTCGGTGTATAGTGGTCACGATTGGCTTGTATTCCCATTCTTTTGCCAGTAGCTTACCCTCGGTGATGAAATGATACCTGACATCAATATCCTTCTGTACAAGGCTGTCTGAGTAGTTATAGATTGAATCAACAGGGTCATTATCGGTGATGTCTGATACTGGTATTCCCGGGATAAGGACTGGATCTCCTTTAAGATAAATGGTATCTATGTGAATTATTGGTGGTTTATTAGCTGCATCAATCATTGACTGCCAATCCGCTTTCTTCACTATTTTCTCGTCCTCTGCCGGACATGGTGGTTGTTTCTTGCATTCTCTTAAAAACAAAATATAGAGCACTGCTACTATCAGGAGTACGATTGCTCCATTACCGATTAATTTCTGCCAAAATTCTTTCATAGTTTTTATGGTTTAAATACATATACTTGCTGCCCTGTGTCTTGCACATCACAATGTACCCACGACACCCCATCTTCAAGTCTTATCGGATACGGGATGATGTTCTTGTTCTTTATGAGCCACTGCCTGATCTCCTCTGCCACCATACCTTGCACGTCCAGATCAGCCCCTTGCCCTAACATGTGAGGTGACACATATAAACGCTTCTGAGTGATAGCTTTCTGCACCAATGAACACTGGATGCACCGATACCCCCTCTCATCAAACTTGCCTCCGCTATCCCAACTGTTTATAAAGACAGGCTTGTTTAAGCGGTTTCTTATCCAATCAAGGGTGATGATCAGGCGTGGATCGAAGAACTGCCATGCAGTCTGCCCGAATCTGTCGAACACATCCTTGCATACAAGCTCCTCTATAATGAAGTTCTCTGCTATCAGTGCCATGGTTATTCTTCATAAAGTTTCTTCACATAAAATTCTCTTGTGGTGTTCATCCTTGCTCTTTCCCATGCAAGGTTAAATGTTTCTTCAAGGAGAGTTCCTTCTTTATTCATGTCATAAGGTTTTTTAGATTGCTGGCTTTGATATTTGTCCTTAGTCTCACCAAGTAATCTCTTTACCTCTTTGCCATAGTTCTCAATAAATTTCTCATTGTAGAGCCTTGACTTCTCCATGCTCAGATCAATGGGCTTGAATCCGTCTGCGGTAATTCTTACTTTCTGATCAACATCCTTAAATCCTCCAAATTCCCTGATGTTATCAAAGATGACTTTATTATCCTTCCTTAACATCTGCCAATATGGACTGTATAAGTTCTGCTGCTGCTTAAGGTCTCCCCTGACATCCTTCTTTTCATCCCTCATCTTCTCGATGATCTCATCCATGCCCTTCCCATAATCAAAGAACTCCTCTTTTTCATAAGCCTCCTTAAATTTGATGGCTGTCTCTTGAACAATATCATTCATGCGCTTTATCTCCAATTGTTTTTCTTTCATTGATAGCAGATCATCTTTCATTACTGCATATCCCGCATCTCTTATCCATGTCAATGATGCTCTGAAATTATTAATTGCCGTGGAGTTGCCTTCATAGAATGAATACATCCTCTGATTGTCGGGGTCTGCCATTAGCTTATCCAACTTCTCATAATTCTCTGTCTTAACCAGATTATTGAATGTGGAGTTAAGTTGCTCTACCTTATCAAGGGTTTCATAAAAATCAGATACATATCCACTCTGTAAGCCTACGGGTCTTTCTGTCAATAAGGCTTTGAATACAGGCATCCTACTGAGCATGGTGAATGAATCCTCTGGCTTCTTGTCAACCAATCCTGCTGCCTGTAATGTCTCATCAAGGATATTTACAGCACCCATCCCTGCTCCTCCTGTATAACTCTTGACATAATGGTTTATCTTAACAGGAGACCAATTCAATGCCTCACCTATTTTTTTATATATCTCAGGAGTCGAATTGTAATATTGCTCAGAGGGTTTTAGCTTTTTCATGGACTCGGAAATAATAGGCTTCCCTGTATACCCTTGTTTATTTGCCCACATCTCAACTTCTGGTCTTATTATAAATGGGACAAGTTCTGTAATGTTGCCCACCGGAGAAAACTGTTTGAATAACTCATTTGGTAATTCCTCTACAACCCTATCATCATCAGCAACCATGCTATCCATGAATGCTTCAATTGAGGATCCAAACACAACTCCAAAGAATCCTTTGGGCATTGGAAGGAAATGATCTGTTCCAGGTATCCTTATGTTGAACATCCCTACCCTTCTCCATGCTGGAAGCGATTGGTATAGTTTTCTTGATTCTTCGTCCTGATTATTCCACAGCCAGTTTACAAGTGCAGGAGCGGTTATAGCCATACCCTTCATAAATAGACTGCCGGGATTTTTCATGGCTTCCACGGTCATCCTTGCATGCTGTGCCCTTGCATTTAAGAAAGGGTACATCCCCAATACGGCTTTTACCCTTGCTCCATGTATCCCATAATCTGCAGACACATCACGAGACTCAATCGCTGCCTTCCATACATCGTTTGTTTTCTTATATGCGTTCTTGAAAGCACCTAACCTTGTGCCTATCTCCGATGCTCTGGATAAGTCCTGAAATGCTGCAAGCGGATTACGTTTGTATGTCTCCCATTTTCTATTGAGGGTTCTCCCGATCTTCTTTTTGGCATAATCTTTTTCCATCATCTGATCTGCAGACACAAGGAACGACTGATCTCCTCCACTTGCAAGCCATTTCTGATATGCCTCATCCTTACCCATGAAAGATGCAATCCCTTTAATGAAATCAGTAGGCAGATAGTTATACTTTGAATAGAACCATGATGACTGCTGATCTCTGAATATGTTCCTTATTGGGAATGTAGGATCATACACAACGGCACCTGCCTGTAACCATCTTGAAGGCAGACTTAATTTTCTAAATATCTCAGATACCTTTGCTTCCTGCTGAAATATCGGGTCGTAATATTCCGGTGCAACATCATAGTAATGCGCTTCACCTTTCTCCCATACACTTAGTATCCTTCCCTGCTTTGGCTTCTCCTTGGTGATAGTATAACGCATCTCTCCCGTCTCTACATCAAAGTATGCCTTGACCTGATTTGGAGGAATTTCTTCAATAATAGAGGTGTCTATTTTCTTGGAACGATTATATTTTTGGATGTCCATGAACGCATCCCTGACATTCGTTAAGAGAACATTTCTCTCTCCGGCAGCAAGTATCTGATAGGTGTTCTCAATCATGCTCTGATAAATATCCTTGACCGCTTTCATAGACCCATGCCTTGCCCAAACTGCTTTTTCTGAAGTTGCAAGAACATCTTTCACCCCTATGTTCCGACCTCCACCTACTTCATATTCATCAAAAACTCTCTTTAATGGAACATAATATTCGTGCTGTGACTTAATAAGTTTCACGGTTTCCTGAGACATCTTTCCGGTTTCAACATAAAAGTCCAATAATGCCTCGTTATATCTTTGAATCTTTTCCTGAAAGTCTAATAAGTCCTTTCTCCCGTATTGCTTCTCCCATAACTCAATAGCCTTATTTGCCAATTCGGATGACATTACTGCTTTTTCAGGATGGCCTTGCTTATAAGCCTCCATACTATCCATAGCAAGAAGATAACCTCTGTAATCCATATCTTTTGCCGTTCCTATTATCGGTTTAAGTACAGACACTAATCCTTCAATATCCTTTCTTATCTTAATGTCATTCCCATTTCTTAAATAGGGGTGGTGCAGTAGCCATTGTTGAGCCCTCCCGTCAATACCCATCATTGTCTTGGCAGATATTAACGGGTCTTTGCTCGTACTGTAACCCGAACCAACAATTTTTTTCCATGGAGCAGCTAATTTCTGATCCATGTGTTGCAGATGATTCACCCATGAATAAAGAATCTCATCCTTATCAAGTTTTATTATGCCATCAAGAAATGAAGGTTTCTCCTCTTTCTCTGCAAACAATGATAAAACTTTTGTTCTTGGATCCTGTGCATCATACCTATTCCAATCCGTTCTTGCCTGAGTAAGTGCATTTTTAATCTCCGGTGCGTTCTCAATTAATTTTTCAAACCAAGCATAGAACTTTGGAGTAACCTGCTTAACCTGATCAGGATTGATCACATAGTCCTTCACAAACTCAGCGATAGCCTCAGTCCTTTTCTCTGATGGATAACCTACATATTTAAGGTAGTCTGTTAATTCTTTCTTAAACTCAGCCCTCTGCATCACTCCATCAACTATCTCGTCTCCATGTTTCTCCCTGAGTGTAACGAGTCTTGAATCTCTTGCTTTTAATTGGATGGTGAGTTTTCCAATAAGATCATTTGCCTTTGGTGATTTTATCCTCCCTTTCGTCACGTCTGCATTTATAGCATCCTCGGTCTTGTATGTCCTTCCTTTATACTTAACTCCGGGGATTTTTACTGCGGCAGTAACATCAGCAAATCTATCTCCCTCAACCTTTGATCTATGGCCAATAACTCCACGAATGTCAAAAGCAAACTGATCTATGTAGTGACCTATCTCATGGGCTAATACCCTGACATCACTGATATTCTTAACCCTGATGACTCCACTCTGAGAATTGAATATCCCTGCTGCCTTCCGCATAAACCTCTTGATCATTCCGGTTCTGACCTGTTCTCCCTCAGTCTTGCCTATGTTCTTTACAAGTCCTCTGCCCATATTACGAAGTGACATGGCATTATTCAAATCACTTGACTTATAATTCGGGTCTTCTGTTGTCGATACGGGCAATGGCTGATCCCATGCAAGTTCTTCTGGATTGTCTGTTTTGGGTTCTGTCTTTAGTTTCTTCTGTCCTTTTGCCCTTGGTGCTGATGGGAATCCTTCTACCTTCCCCCCTTTGCCTCCCTTTTTAGGTGGTGGAGGATTAAGATTATTCACATCCTCCCTGATCTGCTTTGACTCATCAAAGGTTATCTCTCCCCTGTCAATAGCCTCCAATACTTCATCTACGGATTGGTAGGTTTTGTCTTTAAAGGTGACTCCGTTCTTTTCTACTTTTGCGGCAATAGGTTTTGCCTCACCTTCTGTTTCAACTGGTTTAACATCTGTCTCTGTGCCTCCTGAAACGATATTCCCTTCTTCTTTGCCAGTAGTAATGTCTCCTTGGTTTGGTTTTTCATTGGTGTCTGATTTTATTCCTTCGGTTCCTTTTTCTTTGCCGCCTTCAACATCGCCAGTAGCGTTAGCAAGGTAGTCTTCTTCGGCTGTTCTGGACTCTTGTTCTGCTTTTCTGATGTACTCTGTGATTTCATCATATTCGATTTTAGTTATTAATCCTTTTTCAAGTGCCTTATCTGCATCGGTGTATGAGTAATTATCAAGTTCTGCACGGTTTCTCTTTATCAAATCCTCCCTCTCTGCACGTATATCATCACGGGATATTGATACCTTGGACTTTCCTTCTGCATTCCAGATGTCAATACCTCCATGCTCTTTATACATGCGTTCAAGTTCATTCAATGCCTGTGCTGATGCGGTGGATTTCTTTCCTTCTTTGATGTCACGGAATGCCTGAGCCCTCTGTTCATTACTCAGACCGCCTATCATCACACCATAGAGATCGGGGTTCGTATCGAATACATCCGCAACATACTTCTGAAACTCAGCATCTCTCTCTGAGAGTGGCTTCTGTGATTCAATCTTAACCTTATCAACCTTTGTCGGGTCTTTTCTGAGAGCAAGAAATTTGCCATCTTTGATAACACCTACCTTCCACTCATCGCCCTCTTTTACTTCATATCCAAGTCTCTTTGCATTTACCCTTATGGTGTTTGCCTGTAAAGCATTTTTCTTCTTCTGTGATGCGGATAAGATGCTATAACTACGTGCTGCGTCAATAAGTTCATTCTTTTCAAGTTCTTTCTGGGGTGTCTTAACAAGTCCTGTCTCAACGGGTTCCTCTTTGCCTTTCTGCTTAGACTTTATCTCGGCTTTTTTGTTCTCCGTCCATTCATTGATTGCCTTAACAGTCTCGGGTGACGGCCATGAATTGACCTCTCTGTCAAACCACCTCTCATCAACTTCACCGCTCTTTTTATCAATGGCAACATCTTCCAGATAGGTAGCAAGTTCCTTCTTGTCAGCAAATGACTTGTCACCTAATGCCAATTTCTCATCAGTTACTTCTTCCGGTGCTTTCTCTGACTTCTTCTCCTTCTTGGGTGCATAATCCTCCAATGGCTTGCTTAAAGTAGTTTCAAGTGCCTTATTCTGTTCCTCGATCTGAGTTGTGATAGACTGTACCTTTGCATCTTTTATCTTCTGATCGGTGCTGGTATCTTCCTGCCAATACTGCAACTCGGATTCCTTTTTCCTGATGTCATCCACAATCGGCTCTGCTTCTGTAATACGTGGGTCGGCTTCCTTTACTGTGGTGTTGATCTTGTCAGTCCATATCTTTTTTTCCTTTGCAGATAGCTTCGGGTCATTCTGTATGTTATCAATGAATGCCTTGGGATTCTTTACTATTTCCTGAGTCATGGCATTTACGCTGATGATGTTGTCAATGGATGTCTTTTCATCAAGTAACTTCTTTTTCAGTTCTGGATCAGTTTCCTTTTCATACTCATTCCACAACTCATCAGACTGCTTCCGTAACTTCATCGGGTCAACCTGCATCTTGGATATTGTCTTGATGGCATTATCCGTGGTGGTCAGGTATGAAATGTACGACCTGTGAGCAATAGACCTGTTCATAGCCTCCATGCCAATATCATATCCTGAGAATAAGCCTCCCATTATAGCTCCTTCCATGAATGTACCTCCCTTTAACTTTGAATCGGCACCGAACATTATGCTATTTGCAAGTCCTTTTGATGTTGACGATAATGTTTGTCCTCCTCCAAGTTCCTTTACGAGTTGACCTACACGTCCTGCTACAATTCCCATACCTTCATAGGTTAGCCCATTGGCAATACCTTCGGCTGTAGATAATGCTACCTTGCCCGGAGATTTCCCTGTTCTTGCAGCCTCTCCTCCTTCCATTACACCTAAATATGCAGGGAATAATGGAGTTCTTTCCATTCCATATTTTGCTAATGATGCAAGTTTGGGGGTCGGAGGCGTTTTTATAGCCATAAGATCAAACAAAATACTCCCTGTAGATGCAAGGGTTTTTCCAATAAGATCATTCGGTATTGCTTCGGGATTCCCCGCTTTTTCAAGGGCATTTGCAAGTAATTCATAATCATCCTTAGCAAAAGCACCTAATAGTGGCACATTAGAAAACGCACTTCGTAAATATTGTTCTGAAATGCCCTCTTTCTTTCCTGATGCCTTTTCAACTAAATATGCTGCGGATTCAATAGGACTTGTAACTGCATTACCGATTATTCTTATGGCTT
>C687J13896_1000019_pt1 | contig 153397 bp, 126 predicted proteins | sample RifGroE2_FD_13896 | JGI IMG/M metagenome (IMG submission 13896)
TAATTATTAGAATAAATAAAACATTCATTAAAATAATATTTAATGTTAAAAATTTGTGTTTACCCTTATTCGTTTTCCTTAACGCACTAATATTGTAAAAAGCCTGAAATTATGTTATCAGAAGGACAAAAAGAAAATATTAAAGAACAAATTATGTTTGTCTTTCGATATGATACAACAGGAGAAGATGATGATGCTCAAGATGTTGTAAAATGTACACCAATAAATGCGAAAAGATATACACAAATTAAAAAAGACAGCGAAATAAAAATATATAATTATAGGAATAAAATTAATAAAAAATTAATAAAAAATTAATAAAAAATATATAAACAATCAATGACAATTAAAAATTGTTTTAACAAATTATAACAAAAACATAAAATATAATATATTTTATGTTTCATACATAAATGTTACATTAAGTTTATTTCAAATCGGATAATTTTGTTAATATATTTTCAAACTTAATTAGATCTTCTCGTTTTTCAATATTTATATTTGTAATTTCATTTTGTAAATTTTCAATATATTCATTGTCATTGATATTAGAAATTTTCATACAGATATTTTGTATTATCTCAAGTTGTTTTTTGCCATCAAAATTGTTATTTATTATTTTATCTATATACGTATCATATATTTCAAAAATACTTAATGTCAATAACTTATTTTCATCTGACATACTAAATGAATCGATTTCATTAATTATCATAATTGACAAATCTTTAATTTCTTTAAGATAAACAATATTACTTTTCAGTGTATTCGTGTTAATATTATTTTCTATTTGGTATATTAATGTTTTTTCGGAAGTATTCAAAATTTCTGTTGAATTTGCGATACTATTAATTTGATTAAGTTTAATATTATCTTCAAGAACATCATATTTTTTTTCAGCCTCATTTTTTGTAAAACCATCAGTTTTTATTTGGAAAGAAGAAACGAGATGTTGCAAATTTTTTTCAATAAATTTATTTAAAATATCTATTTTACTAGCAATAACATTATCATCAACACAATCAACATAGTTACAATTTATATTATATTTCATTTTTTCCCCAATATAACCAATAAATTTTTCTAACTGAGCAATATTTGATTTGATTTTTTCTGACTGGGACATTAGTTTAAATAATAAAACCAAGTCATCCCAAAATAATTTTAATATCTCATCTATCTTTTCTTTTTCATTTGAACACATAATATTATCAATTAAATTATATTGTAATTTATTAAGCATAGTTATTAGTTCATAATATTTTTTCATAATATAATTAAATACAGAATCATTTAGTTCATATTTTTTAATATTTGATTCAATATTATTTTCGTCAACTTTTGTTTCATAACGATTAATTATTATTTTTTTATTAAAATTTTCAGTATTTTTTAATTTACCTTCGACAGTTATCAAACCATCAGTTGATACTGAGATATTTAATATTATTACTGGTTTACCTAGTGGTTCAGGAGGAATATTATCAATTACAAAACTTCCAATAAAAAAATTATCCCGAACATCATCACATTCACCTTGATACAATTTTATTTCTATTTTAGTTTGATTATCTTCGGAAGTTGAAAAATATTGAGTTGATGTAAAAGGAATTGGTGTATTTTTAGGTAAAATTTTACACATAATATTGTTTATTGTATCGATACCAATGCTTAATGGTAATGATTCTGTCAGGACTAACATATTACCATTTTTGTTATGTTTTTTGTCGATACATGTTGCACCCAAACTAACTCCAATATCTTTAATATCTAAATTATAAGTTTCAAAATGATCAGATATGTTAAGTTTATAATTTTTTATTTCTTTTTTATAATAAGTACATAACAAATTTCTAACCCAAGGATTATAACAACTACCACCAATTAATAATATATTATCAATATCTGTTTTTTCGATTTTTTCTTTATGAATTTCATTTAATAATTTAATAATACGATCTTTAAATAATTCATCAAGCATATTAAAATAATCTTGTAAACTTATAACAATAGTTTGATTATAATATTTTTCAATTAAACTAACTGACAATGATTTATGTTCGTCATATAAATGTGATAATTTAATTTTTATTTTTTCGATAATAAATCTGACTGTCTCATTATTTTTTATCAAATGTTCTTTAAATTTTGGAAATTTATTGTTAATGTACTTTTCTAAAGCAATGTCAATATCAATACCACCTAAATTATTATTACCAACATAAGATTCGATTGTAGATTGCCATTCTATTTGACCATTATCAATATTGCAATTACATGTAACAATTGATAAATCTAATGTACCGGCACCAAAATCAAAAACCATAATATGTTTCATAATATTTTCGTCATCAGTATTATTGTTAACAAATGTTTGGTCAAAATAATTAATATATGCTAACGCGGCGCTACAAGGTTCAAATATTAAACGTTTACAATTAATATTAACATGTTTACATAATGATAATATAAAATTTTTTTGTCCTTCGTTAAAATTAGCTGGAATTGTTATTATGGTATTAAAATTTTCACCAATATTATTAGTTATAATTTGTTTAATTTTACTCAACAATAATGATAATAATTCGAATAATGTATATTTATTTTTATTGACACAAATTATTAAATCATTATTATTATCTTCTAATTCCCATCCATGAAATTTTGCGATATTAATAGCATCAATATCATTAGATTTATGACCTATCAGACGTTTAAGATTACTAATAATAGGAACATCATAAATAAAATTTTTAGATATCTCGTTACCAACAAGCAAACCATTATTTAAAATTGCAATTACAGAAGAAATTTTATAATTTTTTTCATCAGTTATAATAAATGGTCTTCCAATATTATCCTGATAAGTGATACAACATTTATCTGTTCCTAAATCGATACCGACAGTTATAACATTATTATTCATTCAATATAATAATGAATAATATAGTAAAAAAAAAAATTTAACTCGAATAAACTGCAATGTATTTAGACATATTTTCTTTTTTATGTGTTGTTTTTACTTTTTTAGTTTCTTTTAATTCTTGTTCATAAATTTCAGATCTATGTTCAGATTTATTTTCTGTTTTAATTTCTTGTTTATTTGATGATGTTGAATATAAATTTTGACTATTAGTTGATAACGAATTATTCAATGATGGAACACAACATAAATTTCCTAGAATTTCATCATTGAATATATTTTTTAAAATATGAATTATTAGTTCAATATCTTTAAATTTTTTTTTATATTGTGTGTAAATATTATCGATATCAATTAACCATCCATTTGATTGACCTTTTACATAAATATTATTAATTTTTTCAGACAATTCTCTTGTCATAGTTTTTTGTATTTCATTACATTGATTCAATATAGTTGTTGAATTTAATAACATACAAGTACTTTGGTTAAATATGTCTATTTTAAATTTACGACATGTTATTAATAATTTACAAAAAAGTTCGTCATTTTCAGCATTTTTTTTCATAGTTGGGATATCAATTCGTAAATTATTTTTTAAATAATTTTTTTCTATAATTGTTTGATTTGATATATTATTCATTTCAAAAAATATTTGATGTATCTTATTAATTTATATTATAATTATTTTTTTAAGTCAAGCGCAAATATTTTTTGTCATGACACATTACAATGAATAATGTTTTATTAACTAATTATAAATTGACTATAGCTATATAAATTATTGAATACATTCAATTTGTTTTTTAATTACTTCCATTAAAAAATATAAGTCAATTTTATTAAGATCATGATTAGATATATTTTTTTTAATTTTTTTATAAACGTTTTTATTGGATAATAAAAATTTAAGATAAACAATATATGGCATCATTAATTTATATATATAATCATCAATTAATTCATTTTTTGATATTTTTTTATTTAAATGCTCGTTAATATTTAATATATTCATAGCGTTATTCATATCAATTATGTTTTTGCTCATTAATAATAAAAATTCTATATATTTATTAAAAATAAAAAACGCATATTTATAATTTTTCAATTAAATCAAATATTTCATCCAATTTTGTTTTAACGACATTATTATTTTGTGACATTGGATTATTTTGTGATGAAACTTTTAATTCAATAAATGTGTTATTTTGTTTGTTAACATTTATAGCTGATTGTTTTTCTTCAGTTTTTTTTTGTTCAATAATATTTATAACTTGATTTTGTTGATTATATTTTGATATTGTTTGTTCATATTTTATTTTTTCGTCTTCTCTTTTGCTTAATTCATTTTCAAAATCGGATTTAATTTTAATGGGATCTTTAATATCTTTTTTTAATTCCATTTCATGAGCATTTGTTATTGTCTTTGTTACTGAACCAATGATTGGTTTCCAAACATTTGTCGTATATTCATATTTCATTTCTTTACGTCTGTTCTCAAAAATATCATAATTTTTATTTACATCAGGATTAAATTTAGAATTTTCTATTTTTTCTTGAACACGCTCATTAACATTTGATATTGCAACTTTTTGTTTAAGGTTATTAATTAATTTAGAATTATTCATTTAATAATTATAAATTAGTTTATTTTTATAGATAATAAACTAATTTATAATTATTATATATGGAAAACGAAAATAATGATTTATATAAAATATTAGAATTAACTAAAGATGCTACATTAACTGAAATTAAAACAAATTTTAAAAAATTAGCTAAATTATATCATCCTGATAAAAATAAAGAAAAAAATGCTACAGAAAAATTCAACAAAATAAGAATAGCGTACGAAACATTATCTGACCCTGAAAAGAAAAAAAAATATGATAATTGGACGATACCTAAAAAAATACATTTTACGGAAACTATCATATTATTTTTAAAAGAAATAACAAATCCAAAAACGATACAAAATTTAATGAACAGACCTGATATTATACAAGATATTAAAAATGGGAATATTGCTGAAATATCACAAAAATTAATACAAAAAATTCTTGACAATATTGATGACAATATTGATATTTCTGAATTAACAAAAATATTCATCCATAACCAAAATCAACAAGAACCCTTATTAAATATTGTTTTTAATAAACAAAAAAATAGTTCAGATTCTGTTGAACCAAATTGTGATCCGTATCAAACTTCTGATTTTAATACACTTAATATTTTTGGTAATGTAAAAACAAATTTAAATGATATATATCATAACAAATTAAAAGAAATATTTATAAAACGTAAAATAAGTGATGGGACAAATACGGAGTATGAAAATTTAACATTTTATGTACCACTATATGATCAAAAAGTTATTATATCAGGAGCTGGTGAAAAAATTATTGAAACATTATCAAACCAACAAAAACATGAAAAAGTTGGTGATGTTATATTAACAATATATTGTAAAAAAGATAAATCAAAACGAATACAACGTGATGATTATGATATAATATATAACGATACGATAACATTATATGAATTGTTTAATGGATTTAAAAAAACGATATCATATTTTGGATCAGAATTAAATATATGTTCAACTAATCCGTTTAAAGAATATAATTTTGATGGAGATAAGATAAGCATTCATGTAAAAAACAAAGGATTACCATGTGATCAAAAAGGTAATAGAGGTAATTTAATTTTAAATTTATATTTAATCAAACAACCAAATTTTGATGAAATTTTGGAAAAAAATTTTAGCTGATAATAATATAAATTATGGATAAATTTAATGAATATTTTTATAACACATTAAATATAATATCAAAAAATTTAACAAATATTAAATCTCCTATCGCCGATCATAATAGTTATTTTAATAATAATTGGAATAAATACAATAACGAAATTATTATATTATTTACTTCCATGTTTAATATATTAGATAAAATTTTTGTTGACATGAATCAAATTGATTTAAAAAAAAATCAAAAAAATATAACAAGGTGGACAAATATTAATCATGATTTACCCTTTTGTTATTTATTAAATAAAAAAAAACAAGATACTAATACAAGTAAACAATATAATAAAATATTATTTAAAGAATTTAACGAAATGTATAATAAAAGAAAAATTAAATTACGAAACAACGATTACACGAATATTATAAAAAAATATTCGAATAATTTAAATCATAAAATAATACAATTGTTAAATTATTTCCAGACAGGTAGTTTTGTTAGTTTAGATGTAAAGTTATATACAGAAAATAATATTAATATTTATGAACATTATAATTTTAATCATTTGGAGCTTCATTTTTTTTATAATGAAAATATTAATGTCATCGAAAAAAAAAATATAATTAACAAAATATACATAATCACAAAATGGATCCACTCATTGAATAATAAATATAAAATTAAACTCATTTACTTTGATACACCTTTGACAAAAATTATTAATAAATCTGATAATTTTTTGTCAAGTCAAAATGTTAATTCAGGATCATCAAGTTCTAATATTTTTATTATGATTTGGAGAAGGGAAGAATTTACTAAAGTATTAATTCATGAATTAATTCATTATCTAGATTTAGATGTTAAATATGATGACAGTTTTAATAATATAATTAATTATCAGTTAGGAAATTTAAATTTTCCTGTAATAATAAATGAAACGATAACAGAAATACAAGCACAATTATTACATACGATATTCATATCTTTTATCAAGGGAAAAACATTTAATAAATCTTTTGATTATTTTAAGACATTATATAATTACGAGCTGATTTATAGTTTATATCAGTTTTCAAAAATTATGAATTTTTATTCGATAAAAGAATTTAACGAGAAAAATTTAACCGAAAAATTTAATCAAACATCAAATGTTTTTTCATATTATATTCTTAAATCAATATTAACATTAAATTTTGGTGACATACTATTCGAATTAAATCACATGAAACAATTTGATAAAAATAATAAACTAATATGTGATGTTAATCAATGTTTAGTATTATCAAAATATATTAAAAAACAACTTAAACATATTCCGATTGAACTATTAAATAAAATTATCAGAGAATTAAAATTAAATGATAATTCATTAAAAATGACAATTTGCAATATATTTTAAATATATAAATATTTATAAATTAAATTTTTATTTACTTAACTTTTTTAACTGCTTGTGCTGACGTTTGAGGTGGAACAGTAGCAGGAGTTGTAGTGGTAGTAGGAGTAGGAGATGATGTTTTTGGTTTTGCGACAGCAGTTTCAACTTTTTCTTCTTTTTCTTCAGTACCATATATACGACTTACATACGTTTGGAAATTACTAAAACCAACTTTCTCTTCTGGTTTAAGTGTTAGTAATTTAGTTAGTTCTTCATCAGGTTTAATTTTACGTTTATTATCAGTACCATCTTCATTCTTTTCATAAAGATTTTTGTTTCTGATATAATAATACAATGCCTTAGTAATCAAAGTACGAGGTTGATCTTCGCCGATATTAAATTTCTTACCAGATGATTCATCAGTAAGTTTTTCTTCTAATGCTTTATCGTCTTTAAGATGTTTGTTATAAAATTCCTTAAAAACTTCTGGGATTGGGTTTGGTTTAGTGAATCCAGTTTTTTCTTTTTGCGTTTCTGAATTTCGTTGTTTATGTTTTTTATTTTGTTTATTTTGTTTACTAACTAGTTTTTGATAAACCTTAAAAACTGCTTTCCGATAACGCATTTTTTGTTCAATTTCACCATCTACTTTTGTTAGCTCTTCAGCCGCATCCTCAAGTGATTCTGATGCGTATTCGACTTTTTTGGTTTTTTTACCAGTCTCATCAATTACTTCAACTACTTCTTCAATGACTTCAACATTTTCATCATCTACTTCTTGAGTTGGATCAGGACTTTTTTCTGCAACTTTTTCAACAACTTTTTCAACAACTTTTTCGATAACTTTTTCTTCTTTTTTTGGAATAGTTTGTTTAGTGGTAGTTTGCTTTGAGCTTGACATTTTTATGATTTATATTATGATATATTCTTTTATATTACTTCTAGTCATTCAAAACATTAAAATTTCAATCTTTTAGGTCTATATAATAATATGAATTTACATCATGTTTAATTAATTATATATATAATTTATGATACAGATATTATATATATAATATTAGTAATCATAAAAATAATGAAATTACGAAATAATAAGAACATCATATTATATAAAGTTATAAAGATATAAAGTTATTATAAGATTAATATCAGATGGAAATAATTATAAAAAATAATCCGTGGTTCGTTGATATATTAAAAAAACCTGAACTTAAAGATAAGATGTTACTTGATTTTTATATTTTTTATTTATCAAACAACAACATATATAAAATTCTACCAATCATAACATCAAATTCGCGTATATCAATTAGAGTATTAGATTGGTTTGTCACAAATTATGCAAAAAAAAAGAACATAACTTATGAACTTAAAAATTATAAAAATTATGATGATAGCTATTTTAATGTTCATCTTCGTTATAAATTACAACTTAAAGCATATAATAAAACTTTATTCGATCCATTTTGTAGAAAAGAACGAATCGCGTTTTATTATGACAAAAATGTATGTGTTATTACAACGATTGGACAGTTAAACTTTTTTATGTGGGCAATAACGAATGAAGTATTAACATATGTTGAAACACATATTGATGAAATAACTAATGATATGATAAATTCACATAAATATATTATCAATATGACCAAAGAAATAACTGAAAAAGAAAATAAAAATAATAATAAACATCATCTCGATGATAATGATGATATAATTAACATATCAACAAATTCTTCGATATTAAATTTATCTGAATCAACAAATGAAAAATCATCAAAAATTATAAAACCACATATATGTAACAAAAATAAAATATTAAAAAAATATAAACAGTCAACTTCTTGTAATGATTCAGAAATATTATCTAAAGTATCAAAAGGAAAACATTCAGAAACAAAAAAAATACGACAAAAAAGACATGAATTGTCATCAAGCGCAAATAAGACAATATATTTAAGAAAATATAGTGTTACTTTAACATTTGACTAATAAATATAATATAATTTATTTATTAAATATCTATTTAATATATATACGTACCAAATGTCGTGTTTATTTTATGCCCGTTCTAATTCGAAAATAAATAAAATTCCGTACACTAACAGAAATAATTTAAATAATTTAGAATTTTTTGATGCTGAAAATAAATATGCTTCATGTATAGATGAAAATTTCGAACAAAAAGAAATATCAAAAGAACCATCAAAAGAAATATCAAAAGAAATATCAAAAGAAATATTAAAAGAAATATCAAAAGAACAAAAACAAAAATCATTAACAACGAGTAAGTTTATTAAATCGGCAAAAAAAATTAATAAACTAAAAGTTGATAAGATACCATATATATCAAAATATAAAACACCATATATTACTGCTATGATTATGCCACATATTAGTTCGAAACAAAATAATTTATGTGATTGTAATTATTGCAAATATGGTTATGGACATTTTAAAAGACATAATTTTAAAGAATATCAAATTATAAGATGTATACTTTTCATTATTTTATTTTCGATAGCATTATATTTGTTTAGTAACGAAATAAAAAAAAGAAACAGTAACTGATAAATTTAATATAATATATTAAATTTAACCAACAATATTTTTAAATTGCAAAACTATCAGATTTTTCTTCGCTAGTATCATCAGAATTGTCTTTTTTTTTCAAAGTTTTTTTATTTTTATTTTTATTTTTATTTTTTTTTTTTCTTGTACAATCAATATCTTCAATACTTGAAGATATTTTTTCTGATATTTCTGATTTTTCAGAATTTTCATGATTTTCAGATTTGATAGATTTTTCAGAATTTTCATGTTTTAATGAGTTTTTTGATTTGTGTTTTGAATTTTGTTTATTTTTTAATTCGAATAACATATCATTTAATTGTTGATCAATATTCATATTATTCGAATCATGTTCTATTCCATTTGACGGAATAAATGTTTTTAATGCTGAATTATTATTTTCTCCTTGTTTTAATATCGAAGGTTTAATAACAGAATTTTTTTTTGAATTTTCAGTTTTATGAACCAAATTATATGGAGGAGGATCATCAATATTTTGAGTTCCATTTGTATTACTCACACCAATAAGTTTTTTTTCACTTGAATTGGTGACTTGTTTACTTTTATGACTCGAAATTGGTTTTGTATTACTAATTTCTCGTGTTACGTTCGTGTTACTCACTCCAACAAGTTCTCGTTGTTCACTCGCGTTCATAACGTGCTCTTGTGTTCCGTTCGTGTTAATCACTCCAACAAGTCCATAATTTTTGCTAACGCTCAAATTATTCCCTTGTGTTTTATTTATTGGGTTTGTATTAAAGACACTATCATTTAATGTCGATATTGATTGATTATTTAAAATTGTTTTAATATTATCAACTTCTGTTTGCAATACATCATTTTGTATTAAATTATCATCTTCTCTAAAATTAATAATTGGATTATTAACAATATCAATTGCTTTAATTCTTAAAGGTTTTAAAAATAAACCAATTTTATTTTGTGTCAGCCAAAACATATTAATTTCGAATATTACTTTTAAATTAACTTTTGATACGAGTTCATTTAATTCGTTAAAAGTTATTTGTTTTTTATTATATTCAAACTTTGTTTGATCTAATAATTTTATCCTCATATATTTAATGACTTGTTTTGTTTTGTTGGTATTTTCATTAATCGATTCATTATTTGACTCGATATCAGAAGTTTTAATAACAGGAGTCAACATTAAATTTTGTTCTGTTGATTCGTATATATGATCAATACATTTAGTTTCAATATTATTAATTATTTCAATAAATTTAAAAGTTGATTGGTCATGTGGAGTTAAAAATAAATAAATTTCATTATATTCTTTAGCACCAATTTTTTGACTTGAAATTGGTTGAATAAATCTAAATAATGGTGTTTGTAAATATAATGATTCATTTGATTTACCATAACTTATATAACAAAATTGTCTATTATCATTGTAATTTATGTCTGAAAATTCTATTTTTTTAATATCGATTTCATCAGATAATACTGGATATTTATTCATATTAACGTATAATACTTATATATGTTAATATCATTTAAATTATATAAATTAAACTCATTTTAAATTTTATTTAGTTTTTTTTGTACCAGTCGTCTTAGTTTCTTTTTTTTTTCCTTTTGGATCTTCTGAAGGTTCATTTACAATTTCTTCAATAACTATTTCTTGAGTAACTTCTGGTTTAACTTCAGATTTAATTAAATCAGATGTATGTAATTGGTTTAAATTTTTATCCAACTCTGATACTTCGTTTATTTGTTGTTCTGAATTTAAATCTGATAATGGTTGTCTTTTAATAGTTTGTTTATTTTCATTTTCATCATCTGAATCACCAAATGGATCTTCTTCTGGATTATTTTTATGACTAAATGTTGATGGTTTGACTTCAATATGAGTAGCTTTTAACGTAAGACCGTAAGTTTTTTTCTCATTTTTACCATTTCCTTTTTTATTTTTCATTGCGTATCGTTTTGCGAAACTAACAATACATTTAATTTTTGATCTATAACCAATAATTTCGGTAGCTTGTTCAAACTGTTCTAATATAGCTTTCTTTTTAGATTCCCCATTTTTAACAAAAACTGTAAAATTAGGTTTATCTGTCGTTTCATGACTTTCTTCATCAAATACAAGATCTAATTTGAATACAGTATATGGAGGTCTATAAACTTCGTTACCATTTTTATCGAGAATAGGTTTCCCATGTTCATCAATAGCTGGATCTGGAAGACGAATTATCGGACTATATTCATATTGATTAGCTGTTTGTCCAAATGTTAATTCCTTATGTTCTGCTGATGCACATAAAGTATCAATTTCAATTAGCTTTTCATAAAAAATTTTAATCTTATCATAATTAATTTCTTTGACTAAATGTCTATCAAAACAAAATGGTACCTTAATTTTTGCCCTCTTTTTTGTTTCATCATAAAAAGGACCTTCGCGTGGAATACCATAAGTTTCAAGATCAATTTCAGGAGTTTGAATTTTCAATGGTTTTTCACCATCAGGAAATTTATAATAAATATATCCAATTTTTAGAGCTGGAATTCGTGGATTATCTTCTAATTTACGAAAAACAATTTTACTAACATCAAGTTCATCAAATTTAACAACATCTTTTGACATATTGATTTATTTTATAATAATATTTATTTAGTTAATCTTTAAATGACCTTAAACTTAAAATTTCAATTTTTTATGTATGTACTAAGATCATTTTATATACATTTTTATTATATATAAAATAATAATTAATAAATTTTATTTATTTATCATTAAAGCAATACCTATTTGACGACAACCGTTAATTCATTTAATTTAATTGGAATATCATGACCTATCACAACATACGTACTAAAGAATAAATTATCTTTACCACTTAAAATATGTTCTTTAACCAAAGATTTAATGTTTACTCGCGAAAATCTTGATAACTCATATTTATTAAAATATTTAGCAATATTAGCTTTTAATTTAAATCGATTATGGTATTTAGTTGATGTTGAAATAATCATATTAGTAATATGATCAATAGTATATTTTAATTCGGAATTTAATGAAAGAATTGGTGGTAGATTTGCATTAATTTCATTTATTAATTCTTTTTTAAATATAAATTCAATTGGTTTCATTTTGTTATATATTTATGATTAATATTTTTATTACTATGTTTAATCAAACAAATTATCAATTTTTTTATATCGGCGGCATAAAAATGTCATCTTCTAATTGCCTGTTAATTGTATCTTTAATTAAGTTATTTTCTTCTAATTCTGTCCCTTGTTTTGTAACATATTTTGTTTGTCTCGTAAATTCAGAATTTTCAATCATTTCATTATCCATTAATATATCACAATATCCTGTACCACCTTTAATACATCTACCCGCCATAATACGCGATGATACACTTCTCATATGATCTACTTCATTAAATGCAGATGCCATAATTAATTGTTCGACAGTTTTTTCGAATGATGCCCTACTTAATGGATCAGTATCAAGTCTATTAATTCCGTGACGATCGATACTCATAATGTTACCAGTATTAGTCATAATGTCAGCTAATATTTCGAGATGAGTGATATTTAATGGGTTTCCTGAACCATTATATAAATTATCAGTTTCTCTAATAATAAGACTTCTCGCTGCTTCTATACCAAAATTAATATATGCTGTGTTAATATCATTAATGTATGTCGAATAAAAATCAATATAATCGATCGTTTTTATTTTATTCAGATCAATACCAGTTGTATATATAACATATTCATTTCCTGCTTTAATTTCATGATCAGGACCATATTCATTAACTTTTTGTTTATCGACACGATCAACTTTTTCAATTGTTTGAACTCCTTTAATTGATATTTTATTTAACATATATTGACCAATTTCGACTAATGAATAATTATCAGGATTATTGATATCGAATCTAATATGAATCATTGGATGTTCATTATTATCCAAATTTGATAATATACATCCATTCACAACTTTTGATAAAATATTTTTCTTTTTTGCAGCAGATGTATCAGTAGCAAATGATTCCCAATATTTAATAAATTTAGCTTTAACATCCATTAGTGTGATATCATTTTCTAACATAGCTTCTCTACTAACAGAAAAGCGATATAACCATGGCATATTTTCTAAACTAGTATTACCACCACTAACATAATAAACACTTTGTGTATTAATTTCATCACGTTCTGCAATATTTTTTGTTATTGGATCATAAATAATATCCATTTTCTCAATCAAATCACTAAATATAGTGTGTTTTAAATAAGCTTCAATTTTATGTGCTATGACAGGATCAGATCGTATTTCAGGAATTAATTTGATTATCATATACGGTGTTTGACTCTTTTTTGAATAAGATAATATTTCCCTAAAACGAGGAATACCTTGCATACCTTTGACGCCAACACCACTGCTATGAAAAGTATCTCTCATACATAATCCACCAAACAAATTAAAGTTTTTAGTATCGGCGATAGTTAAATCGTATACTTTATCGTGATCTGGTGTTATTTCATTAATTGGAATTTCAGATAACTCTACAATTTCATCATAATATACATCTTCATTTAATGTTTTTTCAATAAGTTTTTTTTCATTGCCGGTCGTAGTATTTAATAAATCTACTAGTTCGTGTCTTGGATAATCACCTATATGTCTACCAATATTTACCCCTGGGATAACATTAAATCGACCACCATTTGTTTTCCAATCAATATCATATGATTTTTCAGCTAATATTTGTTTATATCCAATTGTAAATCCTATCATTTTGGCAAATTTATTTACATTGTTATTTCTGATAGTTAATGTATTAACAGGAAATATATGTTGAGATCCAATATTATTATGTGTCACAATATGTTGTGATATTTTGCACATAATACCATATCTAGTTAATAATTCTGATATTCCAACTAATAGCTGCTTTGAAGCTGATGATGTACTTATAAATATATCACGTTTATTAACTGTTCCATCTCCTGAAAAATATCCATCAAGTAATCCTTTGACAAAATTATCATTTGCAATATATGCCCAATGCGGAACATATTTATTTTCAGAATATTTATCACACGATTCTTGGACAATTTTACATAACATTGTTGAATGTAATCTAATATCTGATGATGTTGCACCTTCAAAATTTTTATCATGTTGAATTTGTGTATGATATTTAATATTGTATCGATCGGCAAATTGAGCGATTTTATTTCTATAATTTTCATCATTATTTGATATCATAATTTGGGCAGAATTTACGCATCCTTCCGCTAAATATGCACCAAAGAAAAATCCTGACAATTCGTCAAGTAATAATTTTTCTGTTAATGCACTTTTACATGATGCATTTTGACATGGCAAAATAATGTTTGAAGTTAATAATTCTGGATTATGTTTTGTACTCTCAACAAGACTATCCGAACGTGAATGTGGCACTATAAATATGTTTTTATTTTTCCCATCCAAAAACCAAGTACGTTTACCACATGTATTTTTATGATTAACTGCTTTTTGAACTTCTGAACCATAAATATATTGATCTTTTGGAAGATATGTAACCAGATCTAAATAATTTAAATATTCTTCGCATTTAGGTGCATTCATTTGAATTGGTAATCTGTCACCAATTTTAATAGCTGAACCTTCAATTTCAACTATTTCATTATCACGTCTAACTAAAAATGATTTAGATTTAGTTGCTACAACTTCTCTACCAGTTAATGTTTTTACTTTAATAACATTACCACATGGTAAATGTCGTGTAACTGCTTCAATTAGTTTCCAATGCATTTTTCCATGCTGATCGACAGATTGTATTTTATAACCTAATGGTGAAATATCCAAAAAGTCTGTTTGTGTATTATTATCAATTTGTATTACTTTAGCAATATTATTTTCTAATAATGCATCAATCATTTTTCCAATTTCAATAATTTTACAATTATTTTCTTTTGTATATAATATCTGATGATTCCATGTCACACTATTTAATGTCATCTGTGTTAAGGTCTCGCCTAATGATTGAGCAGTTAAAACGCCGACCATTTCGCCGGGTTGTAAACAAGCTTTTCTAAATGATTTAATAATTTCGAGAACCATTAGATCAAATTGATGTTTAGAAAGTTTATATTCAAAAATACAACGTTTTGGTGATAAATATTCCAACAACGCAATTTTTAATAATCCTTTCGCTTGAAGTTGATCTTGGTATTTGATGCTATTTAAATCATAATTTTTTCCTAAAACATTAATCTTTGTAATTTCTGGACTTAAAATATAATCAATAGCATGTAAAACATATAATGGATTTAAACGTTCTTGTTTTGCATTAACAACAGAATTTTTTGCATCTTCAACAATTCTAACCATATTAACAGGAAGTTGATATGCACTTTTGATAGTAATATAATCCATACGTGATTTCATTTGAATTTCACGAAGTTCATCACGCAAAGTGACCATTTTTTCATATAAATCATTGTTCCATTTCATAAATTGAGTTTTGTCAAGATCAAACTCTTTTACTAAATTAGTAATTTCTTTTTCATCAAAACTAAAAACTTTTTTAACATCGGTATTAGACATCAAAACGAGTTTAATTTCTACTTCTTTATAATGTGTTTGGTTAATTCCATTACTACCATATGTGTATTGAATAATAACATTATTACCACTTCTAACTGTTTTATCATAAGCCAAAATAATATCTTCCATACCTTTTATTAATTTACGTTGCAAATAACCCGAATCGGCCGTTTTGATGGCAGTATCAATCATACCTTCTCTTGCCGTCATATGATGAAAGAAGAATTCTTTAGGTGTTAATCCGTGGTAATATGAATTAGGAATAAAACCACGTGCTAATGCTCTATCATCATTTTGGAAAAAGTGAGGTAATGTTCGATTATTGACTTTTTTCTTAATACGTTTAAATTCCAACACATCTTGACCTAACCCACCAATAATTTTTCCAACATTTCCTTGTGAACCTTTTGCTTTTGATTCAATCATAACAAAGAAACTATTATTTGGTTGATTCTTTTTTAAATGTTCAAATACTCGTTTTGTAATCTCTCCTTCTGATGCTTTTAATGTTGATAATATATTTGATTCAAATGTATCAGGATCTAAAGTATCAGGATTATTTTCCATTTCGGTAATCATTTTATCAACTTCCATTTGTTTAACTTCACAAAATGATTTGATATCATCAATAACATTTTGATCAGTTGTTGCATCACCTAATCCAACTGAAAAACCATTAATAAGTAACCAATTGGTAACTAATCGTTGAGCATTATCAAAAAAGTTTTTAGTAGTTTCAGGTCCGTGTCTATCCCATGAATAGTAAACGATTTTTTGATTAAGAATACTATCACCCATAACACCAGCTAATAATTTACCATTCGTAATATTAACTTTACCATCAGAATAATTAATTAATGATGGAATGATTAATGAATACAATTTGTGTGTGTTTGTTTCTTCTTTTTGAATAGAAAACATATCAACAGCATTACAATACATTGCTAAATTCATTGCATCATGGTAATCTACTTTTTTTGCCGATTCTGTCATTTTGTAAGTTCCAAGAACTGTATCTTGTTTAAATTTAATAATAGGACGAGAATAACGAGGAGTAATAATTTGTCTCTTAACATCCGCAATATTGGCAATTTCTAATTGAGTTTGAATTGATTGCGGAATAAACATGTTCATCTCATCACCGTCAAACACTTTGTCCTCTAACTTTCATTAAAGGAGTGGACTATACCTTAGATTAGCATATTAGCTAACCCACTACCATCTAGTCTCTGAGCCTTCTTCTATAATTATATATATCAATATGAATTGTAGAAGCTTGGTTGCTGATTGTCCAATCATAAACGATTATCCCCATACCTTCAGTCATTATCTGAAGCCATTATATTATCACTAATATAACTTGGGAGTTTATGCTCTAAGGATGTTCCAGCAATTTGGAAGTGTTGCCACTAAATTAGTATTAAATTTTTAACATTTATTTATATTAAATAATGTTATATGCTAATTTAATGACTAGGCAGTTATATTAAAATCGAATTTCCACTGTTGATCTTATTAGGTATATTCGATAACCTAATAAGCAGCTACCTGTTGCTGACCTTGACGTTTAAGTTAATCAGCATTATACGGAGTAGTTACCGTCACATTGATTCGGAACGTACATAATGTTTCGTCTTTAATAACTCTAACTCTGTGACACATCATAGACATTTTATGAAGTGAAGGTTGACGATTAAAAAGGACTGGATCACCATCAACGATATGTCTTTCAACAATATCACCAATATGAAGTTTAACTGATTTTTTTCTGTATCTCAAATCAATTTTTGTCATTTTGTTTTGTTCTAAATTGAATAATGGAATAACAAAATTAGCCCCTGGGTATACATCTCTACCATTTCTTACTAACTTACTTAATTTATCCATATTAAACATTGTTACAACTTCTGGAACTGTTATGTTTGTTGCAATTTTAATTGGTACACCCAATTCATCCAATCCTAAGTTCGGATCAGATGTAATAACTGTACGTGCTGAGTAATTCACACGCTTCGAATCGGTTGAAATATATTTTCAGCATAATATATTTCAAATCTAAATCTTTATTTAATATTTCAAGATTTAGAATATCTTCGACCATGTTATAATTTATTAAATATTAAAATTATAATTTAGGTCAAGGGCGATACCTACCCGTCCCATCACTGGGAGTCGGACTATACCTTAAGCCAGCTATCATTTAGCTAACCCACTACCGTCTAGTCTCTGAACCTTCTTCATGCATCAAATTAATTTATTGATGTTTAGAAGCTTGGCTGCGGATAATCTAATTCCAATTTCTTGGAAAACACAAATACTTATTACTTCACATTATTTAATTTTTCATCTCTAAATTTAGTTGCATTATCTAATAATATTTTTAAATCAGTTGTTTTGGATTGGAAAGATTTACGAATCATTAAACCATTACATAATATATCAACACGATAACCAATTATTTGTGATTTATTTATTTTATCTTTAATACAACAAATATTTGTTGGAAGATCATTTGATCTATTGTATTTAATTGAGTTATCAATTTTATTTTCTTTTATCGAATCAATATAATTTTTTGCATTATTAAGATTTTCTTCTACTGTAAATTGCGTATCAGAAAATAATTTTTGATATATTTTTCCATTTTCACGTCTTCTTGCTGTATAACCAGTTTGAATATTATTTTTGTTATAATATGGTTTAATATTTAGCATGCCATTGTTTGATTGCGATTTTGATATTTTTTCTCTAATTTCGTCATTTACATTAACTACTGATCTTCCACCACCACCTAATGCAATATTATATCCGAATTCATCATTCGTTGATTTATATAAGTCAATATAATATGTTTCTTTATTATTGATTTCAGATTCAGTAGTTTTTTCGACTAATTCAATTTTAAATTTATCTTTTCCATATTTTTTAATGGCATTATAAAATTTCGGACAATCATTTTTTTTAGATTTCGTAAATGCACAAACCAAATGATTTCTTAATCTTCCTTCGATACCAAAATATTCTTCACCATAATATTCTTTTGTCTTTCCAACATAAATTTTATTGTTTATTGTATTTGTAATTTTATATACTAAATAGTCCATTTATATTATGATATTAATTATTAAGTTATTCTTTAAATAATGTTCCGTTACGCCTTTCAGCGCACGTTTGCACATGATTTTCATCACATGTATAGTATATTTGTGTTCTTCACATTAATTTTGTGAAATTAGGGTTTCCCGACAATTTGGAAGTGTTGCCTAAAATATTATATTACATATTTTAAACTAGGTAGTTATATCAAGAATGATGTTACACTGTTTTTCCCTATTGGTATCATCATTAACCAATAAGGCAGCTACCTTTTATGAGCAAGTCTTAAACAGACCCTTAATGATTCAAAAAATGAATCATGCCTGTTTTATTACCCATCAGATTACCACGAATTCGACCAGTTTTTCCTTTTAATCTTTCGGAAATAGATTTTGTAGCTTTAGAACCTTTTTGTTCAGATTTAGGCAAAATAGAATCATTATCATAATAAGTTGCGACATCAAATTGAAGCAATTGTTGATAATCTTGATTATATTTTGATTCTTCACCTGTGATTAGTGATTTATCTTTTTGTTTTCTTAATCTTGCATTATCTTTTACGATATCTGCTAATTTTGAAGTTAAACCATCTTCTGAAGGACCAGAAGATAACATTTCTAAACGGACTGAAGGACGAATTGCAACAGGTGGGATAGGAAAATTTTTAATAATAAAATATTCAGGACGATTTTTTGTTGGATCAAAACCCATTAAACGACAATCATCATCATCTATATTTTTAAAAATATTATAAACACGAGATGGAGTTAATATTTCCACATTTTTTTTCTTTTTAGCAGTATTAGATTGTGTTTGACCTTCAGCACCTTCTTCTTGTTTAGCGTCAACCATATAAGTTGATATTAATTGAATAGAACCAGCTTTTGTTACATCACGAGAAACTTTACCAACAGGTTTACCGCAATTATTATCTGGATGTTGACAAAATTTAACATTAGAAGTTAATTTTTTAATTTTAGCGAAACGATTTTTACCAAAAGAACTACCTAAAGTTTCCATAATTTCATGTTTATCTTTAGTAATTAATAGTTTAGAACAATTAAGACAAATACAGTTCAAAATATCTTTCACAATTACGAGATAACCATAATGAAATACTTCTTCAGCAAGTTCAGTATGACCAAAATGACCTGGGCATTCGTTTGCTAATAATCCACATGTTTCACAATACATATCATATTCTGTAATTCCTAAACGCTTATCAAGCAGACCGCCTTGTTTAGGTTCATTATTATCATATGCTTCTGGAATATTAATACCAAATTGATCATTAATTACGGAATATCTTTTAACTTCATGATTACCGAACACACAAAATTCTATCTTTTCGATATTACTTTGCTCGGCTGAATAACTATATATTTCTGATGCCATATTTGACCGTATATATGTATTATATAAGCTATTTTTATATGTTTTGTTATTTAAACTAAAAATTTCAAAATTTATTGATAAAATAACAAAATACACATTTTGTTATTATACTGTTAATAAGAGTTCATGTTTGAATTTATATACTAATTTGTCTGTATATATCATTTAATTTACTATTAAAATCAATATTGTAATACTCATCATTTATTTCTAATTCCACTAAACTAATTGTATCATAAATGTTTAAATATTTTTGTAAATAAAAATATAATAAAATATTTAATTTCGAATCAGTCGTCGAATGTGAAAGAATTTTATTAATAAAATTATTCTTGTCCATCAAATCATTAACTAAAATGTGTTCGTATTCTTTATTTTTTTTATTTTTTAATATCATTTTTATAGATTGTATTTCATCTGGCGGAAATGCGAGTTGTGTGTTATTAAAATATTGTTTATTATGATGACTTGTATGATAATAATAACCTAAATTAATAAATTCAGAATTTTTTTTTTCGATCCTATTAAATTTATAAATAAAATTATACCTATTTTTATATTTTTTAAGTTTGTTATAATCCTTTATTTTATTTGTTTTATTTTTTATTACTAACTTCATTTCCAAAGGTATATAATATGTTAATGCATTTTTTAAATAAAATCGATAAATTGCACTAATTAAATTACCACAATACGTTATACTTTTTTTAAATACCATTCGTCAAGCTATAATTATTATATCCTAAATAAATTTTAATTTTTTTCTTCATTATCTGAATCATTTTCATTCTCTTCACTATCTCCATTATTATTTAATGTTTCACTATTTAATGGTGATATAATTAAATGTACCGTACCCATATCTGCTATCCTATATTTAATAATTAATGGCGAAACATTCTTAATATATAACTCGATAACCGGACACATTGTTTGACATCGAGAAAATAATGATAAAGCTTTAAGCTCATATTCGCCTTGAACAATATTATTATTTGGTTCGTCAATATCTTCTTCATTTTTTGTTACGTTTATTGTGTTCCCGTTATTTTCATTTTGTGATGTTGAACCATTAAATTCAGAAATTTGAGATGCAAATTCACCACCACATTTAAAAATTAAAGAATAGTTATTATTATTGCTATTGAAAATGATATTTACCTTGTCAGATATTGTGCTCATATTTTTAATTAAACTATGAAAATCACCTGATGGCATAGATATTACGAAATCATAATTTTGTTTTCCGATCATAATATTTTCATCTTTTAGATCCAACAAATTTAAATAATAATCGGATGTTAGTCTTTTAAATTTGCTAACATATTGTAAGTTTAATTTATTTAAACTATTTTTATTATATATTATATGAAGTTCGTCATCATTGTTTAAAAATTTAATTAATTTGAACAAATTTGACATATTAACTCCCAACGAAACACATTTTTTTTGATTATCAGGTTCACATTTATAAAAACCAAATCCGTCAGCATCTAAATTTAATCTAACGAGAATATTGCTATTTGTATTAAAAGCAGTTATTGTCATACCACCCGTAACCTTTTTTTTTGTTGGATCATTTTCTGATTGTTTTTCAACACGAGGACTAAACCGAAGGGGGACGTCTTTAAAAACTTCTTTTAATGCTTCGACGATACTTTTAAATGCTTGTATTTTTTTTGTATATATATATATCAATATGTCTTTATTATATAAAATTTTATTCATTGTATCGAGATCTAAATTTTCTGACATCATATTAAATATTTGATAATGATACTTATATATTTAAACTTTAAGTAAAATATTTAATTTATCAATTTTTTTTGTTTAACAAATAATATACTATAATGACAGGAAAATTTTACATGTTGATTAATCCTTATATTGAAGGATCACTTCCAAAAGTATTTCAAGCTGATAATTCTATTAAAGCCGCGAAAAAGGCATATGAAACATTATCAAATTACTTTAATAATTCAGTCCATAATTTTAAATTTACCTTACTTAAAGTTAAATCCGATTCGGTCGACGAAAAAAAATCACAAATATCAAATTTTAATCTCGAACAATATGGTGGGAGTCCAAAAAATAAACGATTTAATACTGACAATTTCTCTCATTTCGTTGTTAATGAAGTTATTGATAAAAATAAAGATGTATCATATTCAATAAAAAAATATAATGGTAAAATCGAGCATACTGATGATCTTGTTCAAAATATTATTAAAATTCAATCCAAATCCAAAAAATCTAAAAGATCCGGTAAATCTCTTGATCGCTTGAGTGAAAGCGCAAAATCTGAATCCGAATCTGAATCAGCACAAGAGGGAGGTCATAAAAAATATGATGATGATGACGATGATGATGACAGTCCTGATTATTATGTTAAAAAATCATATTATATAGACCCAATTTCATATTGGTATTATTACCCATCTTTATATAGTCCTGACAGATTATATCTTCCAACATTTGTTTCGCCACTAAGTTTTCCATATGTTGTTGATTTTTATCCATCGGCATTTTATAGTCCCGATCCGTCGATAGGTGTATTTTATTAAATATTAAAATAAGTTTAAATTTATTTAAAATTTATTTTAATATTTTAAAATGATGCGGGTTCTGATTTTTTAATCCCATGATTTAATATTTTTTGTCCTTGATATTCATCAGATAATGCCTTATTTGGGTTATTTTTTGTTTGGTCAATATAAAATATATTTTGATTATCAGATTTGCATCTTGTTTTTTCATATTGATATATTTCATTTCCAATTATTGTTGCTGCTCCATTTTGTAAAATTTCTCTATAATTATTGCTTCCTTTCGCGTTAAGATTTTTTTGTAAACCATCATTAAATAATCTACTCGAAACAAAATTAGTAAAATAATGTTCATCACTCATCAATGCAGGATAAGTACATTTTGATTCAAATTTGTTATTTAAATTTAAATCACTTTTGTTTAAACTAAAATTATTCATGTTATTATATATTATTACGATATTTTTTTTATTTTACTATTGTCAAAATATCGTCAATTATTAATTTTTTTGTTCTTATTTTTCCATTACTCGAAATAGGAATATTATTTGATCTAGCTATATTTTTAATTTCTTCATATGGCTTAATGATAAGTTCGTTTTCTGTATATTTGCTGTTTTTTTTGTTGATGTTTAATATGTCAGATATATTTATAACATTATTTATTTTTATATTTCCTTCATTAGTCTCGTTTATTTTGTTTGATTTTTCAATAATATTATTCACAACATCAGTTTGATTTTCGTCTATTTTTGGTATTATTATTTCTTCATTTTTTGGTTTTTTATCTTCTACAAATTCATTATTTTCTTTTAATTCCTTATTTTCTTTTAATTCCTTATTTTCTTCTGATCCTTTATTTTCTTTTAATTCCTTATTTTCTTTTAATTCCTTATTTTCTTCTAATTTTTTATTTTCTTCTGGTTCTTTATTTTCTTCAGATTTTTTATCTTCTTCAGATTTTTTATCTTCTTCAGATTTTTTATCTTCTTCAGATTTTTTATCTTCTTCAGATTTTTTATCTTCTTCAGATTTTTTATTTTCTTCAGATTTTTTATTTTCTTCAGATTTTTTATCTTCTTCAGATTTTTTATTTTCTTCAGATTTTTTATCTTCTTCAGATTTTTTATTTTCTTCTAATTCATTATTTTCTTCTTTGTTTTGTTCAGAACTATTAATTTCTTCAATTTTTGGTTTCTTATTTTGTTCATTTAGTATATCATCAAATTGATTCATCATATCGGCATACATTTTTTTTTTATTTTCATCATTTTCTTTGTTTTCATCATCATTTTCTTGCTTTTCATTACCGAAACTGAACATTGATGATAATACTTTTTCTAAACCGATTGGAATTGTTGTACTTGTGTTAGTATCATTATTCATAATATTAAGTTTAATTTGATTGTTACCTTTAATATCTTCGGTTTTTTCATTATTATCTGTTTCAGTATTATTTGTATCAGTTTCATCATCAGTTTCACCATCGTCAGTTTCGTTATTTTTATCAGTTTCATCAGTTTCATCAGTTTCATCAGTTTCATCAGTTTCATTATTATTTGTTTCGTGGTCAGATTTAGAATTTTTTTTATTGCCATTTAATTTATTTGTAATAATTTGGGCTGATTGTTCGGTATCATATTCGTTATTATGATTTAAATTACGTATTGATGTTATTTTATTATTATGTTTGTTGATTGGTGAAATGTTTTTATCTGGAATTGATTTTTGATGCGTAAAATGTTGTATTTGATTATTCTGATCAACTTTGACAATAGATTTTTTTTTTGCGTTTACTTTTTTATTTAAATCGCCTGTTAAATTTTCTAATGCATCGACACGTTGCGCTAACTGTATAAATTTAAAGATAAAATATAAAATTATGAACAGAATGATAAATGTGATAAATGTAGATAACATTTTAATAAATAGATATTAGTTAATTTTTTATTTTTTTAAACTTATTATTTTCATAAAAAAATATATTAATATATAATATATCAAAAACGATGTTTTTTAAATATACTAACAGAAAAGATTTAATAAATGATCTAGTTAAAAATGCTGTTGTGCTATTAATTTCTCATATATTATTACATTTACGTACAGAAAAAAAATTATTTGACGAAGATTCAATGTATGTAATTCTTTTTATATTACTTGGTTATGCTTTTTATCATATTATCGTTTCAAATATTATTCATCCACTTTAAAAAAATATTTAAATTTAAATTTAAATATTTTTTTATTATTTAAGGTAAACCAGTTAAAAGTTTTTCATTTATATAATCAATATTAATCATATCTGGTGGTAATATTTTTCTAGACAAATTAAAATCTTTTAATCTAACAGGATAACCTGATGTTATACTTGGACAAACACCACACGATTTTCCACCATATGCCGTTTTAGCTTGTTCTCTATGATTGCGATGACCAAAAGGTGGCAACCATTTATTAGTATTAAGTAAAACATAATCATTTGACCATTTATTAGTAAAATTCGAATCGTATGTTCCTAATTTTTCATAATCTTGTGGCGAGTACATAGAATATTTCATATCGTTATCAACAATATTTTGTATAAAACCATTATTGTCGATATATTTATTTTGTTTAATCATTTTTTTTAAAAATTTATTCATTGATGGCGAAAGCTCTTTTGTATTTACTGATTTTTCTTTTTCGATAAATTTATTTGATCTTCTTTGTTTAACATCAATTATTAGTTCGTTCAAATTATTAAATTGTTCTTCTGTTAAATATCTATAAACAGATTCCATATTTGTTTGAATTAATTGTATGAATATTTCATAATATTCATTTGATTTCGATAACATTTGAATTTTTGTTTCGACAATATTCGAATTTTTATCATCATTTTTAATTTTTAACATATCAGAAAAAACATCTCTCATAAATTGAAGCGTAAACGGGAATTTTATTTTTTCTACGTCATATTCGATTGAACTAATTTTTGTATCGATCGGTTTAATTATATTTAATTTTGATGGTTTAATAATTGGTTTGATTGATTTGGGAGGATCAATTGGTTTGATTGATTTGGGAGGATCAATTGGTTTGATTGATTTGGGAGGATCAATTGGTTTGATTGATTTAGGAGGATCAATTGGTTTGATTGATTTGGGAGGATCAATTAATTTTGAAGTTTTTGATGAATTAATTGATGTTATTGGTATTGTGATTGGAATTGTTGGTGGTTTTGTTTTATTAATAGGAATTGTAGTTGACGCAATAATCGTGGATGGTTTTGAAATTAAAGTCGAAACTAATGATTTTGACAATGATTTTTTTAAATCTTCAATAGGTTTTTCAATATTTTTAATGGACGATAAATCTATTGATTTATTTTTATCGATAATATCTTTTAGCTTGTCGAACAATTCATAAGCTGATTGATCAAAATTTTCTTTGTTTATTTCGTCGTGTTTAGATGTATAATTAGTTATAGCTTTTTCAAGACAAATACTAATAATTAATATTATTATCGAAATAATAGTAGCGTCAAAATTATTTAGTGTATTATTTGGTAAGACTTTGATAATAGAAAAAATAAGAAATCCGAATAATAGATATAATAATATTTTTTTTTGATAATTTGTAACCATATTGACTATATATAGATAGCCACGAAATTAATTTTAAATTTATAGTATTTTATTTATTACTTAAAAATTTGCACAAAAGTTTACCTAATAGTTTTTTTTGCGATTAAAATTGATAATATTAATAATAATAACAAAATGGTTATACCATATAATGATATGATTGTTATAAAATAATTATGAGTTTTTTGATAAATATCTTGAATTAATGGATCAATAATGTGCTGATTTATTTTTTGTTTAAAATTAGGTGTGTTTATGCTTGTAATTATTTTATTAAAAATTTGATCATAAATTTTTTCCATGATATAAAATAGATTACGTAAATATAATTTTTAAATAAACAATTAATAAATAATTAATAAAAAATTTATGTCAATTTTATATTATAATAAATGATTCGATTTTACAAACAATTAATTTGGTTACCAGTAATTATAATTATTTTAATAATTATGTATGTCGTTCTTAATTGGAATAATTTATCAACACGTCACAAATTATTTTCAAATATTAAACACAAATATAATCCCATTCCAAGTAGAAAAAAAATGAACAAAAAATATGCACATTCGAAAAAAATACATACTACTCCAAAATCAGTAACAAGATCAATTCAATCAATAACAAATGATCTTAAAACAAAATTAACTGAGACAATGAAAAATAAACCAAAACGTAAATTTACAATCAAACTTTTTTATGCTGATTGGTGTGGTCATTGTAAAAATTTTAAACCAATTTGGAATGAACTTAAAAATAAATATAGCAATAACATAACATTTATTGAAATTGATTGTTCAACTGAAAGTCCACAAATTGAATATGTTAAAGGGTATCCGACTGTATCAGTGTATAAAAATTATAATGAATATGTTGGGAATTATAAAGGTATGAAAGATAAAATTAGTTTTGAAGCATTTATAAAAAAATTAATATAAAAAAACATATTTTATATTAACATAAAAATGATTATCATTAAACTTTTTTATGTTGATTGGTGTTTGTGGTGTCAGAAATTTAAACCAACATGGATCGAATTTAAAAATATACACAAAGATGATAATATATTATTTGTTGATGTTAATTGTACTAATCAACAGCCACAATATGATTATATTAATGGATATCCAACAATTAGTATATATAATGATAATGAATATATCTGTAATTATGAAGGCACAAGAAATGTTAATGACTTAAATATATTTATTAAAAAAACAATAAAGTATATCAATTGATATTAATTCTTTAATATAAATCTAATTCAAATATTATAAATTATAAATTTATGGAAACAATAAATTTACAACTTATACCTTATAAAAATAATAATGGCGAAATTAAAAAATATCATATCGTTAACCAAAATAATTCACTCCCATTATTTGATATATGTAACGTCTTTTCTCAATTCGGTAGACAAACTGATTCAGATCATAAAACAACAAATATTATGACACAACATCGTCTAAATATTTGTTTTAGTTGTGAACAGATAGGACAAAAAAATAAACCGTATGTTGAATTAATAAATATAATTCAAAATATTGAAAATTATTTTTCATCATTTAATGAGCTTAAAAATATGAAAATTATATCTAACATAATTGACAGGAAAGAATATGGAGTAGTAATAAGATTCCATTTAAAAACTTATAAAAACAAAACAACAACACCGTTAATAAATATAAATAAAAATAAAGAATATATTGTTGAGTGGGTACAATTTGATAAAAATAAACATTTTGATTTTAAATTTCATCCTGACTGTTTATGGATAGATGAAAAAAATAATAAATTTGGAATAAGTTTAGCAATTGATAAAGTATTTCAAATTATTTCTTAGATACTTGATTCAGTCGTATCTTTAGGTTCTTTTGTTTTTTTTGTTTTTTTTTCTTTAGTTACACTTTTTTCGGGCGCTAACTTTTCTTTTTTCTCTTTTTTCTCTTTTTTCTCTTTATTTCCCTTTTCTGATGATAATTTTTCTTTTTCTATTTTTCGTTGTTCTCTAGCTTTAGTAACAAGTTCTTTTAATTTTGGTATAAGTTTTGCCATTTTTTCTACTTCTTCTTGTGTTGTTAATTCTTTTAATTTAAGAGCTCTTTGCATATTACCTAAATTAGCAAAATTTTCTTTGACTTTGTTATATAACCCAGCTTTAATATATCTCGCATCATCTTCTGAATAACCCATTTTTTTAATTATTTCGACCACTTCTGCATGAATATCAGATGATTCCTTATTTTTTCTTGAAACAGATCTTGATTTATGTTTGGGTTTGGATCTTGATTTGGATTTAGATTTGGATCTTGATTTGGGACGAGATACAGAACGAGATTTAGATTTGGATTTGGATTTGGATTTAGAACGAGATTTAGATTTAGATTTGGAACGAGATTTAGATTTTCCGCCAATTTGATATTGTGCAATTACATCGGCAATACCTAAAGTATCAGATTCTGATAAAGAAGATTCTGAATTAGCTTGTTCTGATTCGCTATAATGTTTAATCGATCGTCTGCCTTTAATACTTGAACTATGTTTACCACCGGTTTGATTTTTATTTTTATTTAAAAATTTAATAAATCCATCAGTACTTATATCATCTGAAGATTCTGTTAATTGATTTTGTTTATTCGGAGGGATTGAATCAGGTGATGTTGCGGACAAAATATTTGATTGATTTTCATTATTAATAAAATTAGACGTGTTAATTGATGTTGGTGAATCAGTTAATGGTTTACTTTTTTCAGGAATAGAAGTAGCAATTGGAGCTGGAGCAGATGCAGTAATTGTTACTGAATCAAGTTCTTTACCGTTTAATAATTCTTGTTTTTTAGTATTTGTGTTAGGTTGGAAAGATGATTCAGAATCGGTATTTTGAATAATTTCTTTATTATTATTAGGTAATTTAAGATTGGCACCTAACTTTTCCATCATATTAACAATTTTGAACTGACGTTTCATAACAGCCAAATGAGCAGGAGTATTTTTTTCTTTATTTTGTGAATTAAGTAAATGTTCTCTTGTTTTATTATCGTAAACACCTGCTTGAATGTTTTTTAATATTTTTTCTGCACCAATCAAATCAGGTTCTATCATCATATTATTTTTTTTAAATCCATTAATCATTAGATGGAGTAAATTATTACCATCTTCATCAACACCAAATAAAGGTAAACGAATGCGACAATCTAATAGTAGATGTATAATTTCTTTATTTTCTTTATATAATTTTAACAATGAATTAGATAATTGTTGATCACTTGACATTTAAATATATATAATAATAATACATTTTTTTTAAATTATTAAATATCTGAAAAATTAAATTATCTAGATATATAATATAATATTTCATATGACTAGCGATAATAATCTTTTACTTATTGTTCTAATCGGAATAGTTTTATTTTGGATATTTAATATAAATTCATCAAAAAAAGAAAAATCGTCTTCTAAAGAAAAAAATTATAATAAAAATAAAAATGTCGTCGAAAAATTCCAATCTAAACCTAATACTGTTCAATCTCCTATTCTTAAACAAAAAAACGTTTCCGATGCTGAACTCATCGATCAATTATATGCAGAAAAAAAATCAAGTACTTCGCAAAAAATTGAAGTGCCAAGACCAAAATATACAAGTGCAGTTTCTCCAAATCCCAATCAAAAACTTATCGAACCACCTCCAAGTAATACAAATGATGTTATAAGAAATAAAAATTATCAATCAATGGCAGAACAATTAGTTCCTGACAGCAAACAACCAATGTATCCAAAAGATAATCCAATCCAACAAAAAACATATCAATCATTTGATGAAAATGCTGATTACATGTTGTTGCCTAAAAATAATTTACCCGATCCTAAATTTGCTAAAGTTATATCTTCTGAATCAAGAAAAACTTTAGGATCTTCTGATTTATTACCTATCGAAGAAAATAAAGATTGGTTCCAAGTACCTAACAAAGAATTTAATCTAATGCAAGCTGTCGATTTAGAACTTCCTGAAATTAAAATAGGTGTCGATACAGTTGGTCAGTCAAGAAAAAATGCAACTTATGACATTCGATCTGCGCCACCTAATCCTAAATTTGTCATATCACCATGGAATAATTCAACTATTGAACCTGATTACAATACTAAACCATTATGTTAAAAATTATATAGAGATATTTAATATAAACAAATTATAAATATTATGGAAAGGAACTCAAAATTTATTCCAAAAACATAATAAATATTTAAATTTAACGCGAATCGCTAAATTTGAATTTTATGAAATTAAAATAGATGTTGACAAAATCGAACAGTCAAAAAAAAGTGCTTCACATAACATTCGATCTGAACTACCATGTCCTACATTTGTAATAAACAGATGGTAAAAAATAGAAAATAACTATTTGACAAGGTAGTTAAATGAAGTAAAGATTGTAATATTAATAATAGATCCGCATGTGTTTTTTGTTATAACGAAATATAATAAAAAACATAGTCGAATTACTAACGACAGTTCATTGATAACAATCTTTAGTTACCACAAAATTTTCATGAATTAATTCAACAATTGGATTTGATTATGATATTAATCAATTAAAAAATATACTTTACAAAAATAAATAAATTTAAATTTATTTATTTTTTTATAAGTTCAAGTTATAACATTATGATAAATCAATCTAATCAAGTAAAAAATAATGATATAGAAAATTTAATTAATTCTAACAATACTACTAATTCTGAACAAAAAAATATAAATAATAAATTAATACAGTCCACACAACCTATCCAACCAAATGAAAAACCAATCAAGTCAAATGAAAATATTAATGACGAAACTGATATTATTCTTGATATAAATGCTGATACAGAAACGATGAATAATCAAATATCAAATCACATGAACAAACTTAATGAAAAAAATAATTTAGTCGAAGAACCAGTTAAAAAAGTAATTAAGATAAATAAGGAAATGTTACGAACATTAATAATTGAATGGTTGGCATTAGATGATCAAATTTCGACATTAAGATCAGAAATGAAAGATAAGAATGAAGAAAAGAAACAATATGAGGGACAAATTATAGAGTTAATGAATGCAATAAAACAAGAAATAATATTAACTGATAAAGGAAATATAAGCAAAAATGTTAGAGAATCGAAAGGACCATTAACACCAGAGTTAATAAAAACGACATTAGCAGAAATATTAAAAAGTCCAGAAACGGCAGAAACATATACAAATCATATTATGGAAAAACGAGTCATTAAAGAAAAAGTATCACTTAAAAAAGAATTCGAACAAAAAAAAGTTAAAAAAGGTAAGAAACAAAACAAATAATAATTGTTATAATTAAATTTAACGAAATAAATTTGATGAAAGAAATAAGTTTAATATTTTTCTTATTTGTTATGTTATAAAATAATTTATATAACAAATATTATAGATGATACCTAGAAAATCTGAATTTATATCAAAACCATATCAAAAACCATATACTACCGGTCCAATATCTACTGAAATATATAAAACTGATTTAACTGATTTAAATAATGCTATGATCAGTATTATTAATTCTAATAATCCATCTGAAATATTAACATTTTTTCAATCAAACATTAGTACTGGGCTAAAAGATAAAGACGGAAATTCTCCTTTACATTTACTTATTTCAATTGATAATACCAAAATGAACCAATCTCAAAAAATAGAAATAATAAATCAACTAATTAAACCACCATACTCATTAAGTATTGATTCATTTAATAATAATATTGAAACACCTTTACATATTGCAGTAACTAATCAATACGATGAAATAATTAAATTTTTATTAAATAATGGAGCTGACGCCAATAAAATTAATGGAAAACATCAAAATATATTACATCTTGCAGTTATTCCGCACCATAAACCTTGTGAAAAACATATAAAACCTGAAAATGTTATCGAACAAGAACAAGCATCAGAAGATAAAAATAATATTTATAACGAAATTTTGTCTATTTTTTATAACAACGTAAAATTATACAAACAACAAATTAAAATTATTAGAAACAATGTAAAATTTGTCGATCAATATTATCAACAACGAAAATTAACAACTATTTTCGTCGACGAAAATAATAATAACACATTAACATTTGAAGATACGCCAATCGATACAATATTAAAAGATACACAAGACACATTAGTTCGGAATATTACCAATCCGACTATCAAAAAAACTGAATTGAAAGGAAATATTAATTACCAATTGATGATTGCGATTGAAAAAATATCAGAAGAATATGAAAAATTTATTAAAGGAGGTATAATCAAATTAAATTTAGAAAATAGAGAAAATATAGAAATTAATGATCCCGATATTATTTCAAAAATAATAAGATACAAAAAAGATGAAAAATTAATTTCATCAAATAGTTGTGTCGTTCAGATATTGGCTGATATAATATTAAAAATCGAAGCGAAAATAATTGATATTAACAATGATATAACAAACAAATTTGGTTTGGCTGGTGTTACATTATTACAATTTAATAATCCAAATATTTTTAAGTTAATATATGATCAGTTTAATGAATTATTAAATATGGTACGATTAATTAATACAAATCAAGACATTGATGATATTAAAAAATTAAATTTAATGTTACAAGAATATGTAAAATTATTAAATATTTATTTATCGATAATGTATTTTATTGGCAACAAGAATTTTTATAATGCGCCACCAAATGGAGATAAAATATTTACACCATTTCAATTAATAAGTTTGCCAATTTTTTGTATTAAATTAATTGAAGCAGAACAAAAATATTATCCATTAATCAAAGAAAATAATATCGAAAAAAAAGTTGAAGATATTATTATTGGACCTGCGATTAATACACGAGTTGATACAAAAGAGTTAAAATTTGTTCCAAACATATTTACTTCGGATATATGTGTTGATTATATTGGTGATATTAAAAAAGAATTTGTTAGACAATTTATGACGAAAGCTATTACTCCGACAACTGACGAAAATAATATATTAAATGACATCGTAAATAAATTAACGACTAATTTGACTGGAATAAATGAACTTAATAAAGATAACATAAATATTGATGCGATGTTAATTATGATTAAAATGTTAGATAATTTGATTATTAAAACGATTAAGTCTGAAATATATAACACGACTCTCCGAAAAATTAAAAATATCATTTTTAATACAAAAAATCCTGAGCTATTTGATATCGCTTCTGATGTGTTTAATCATATTTTAGAGACAACAAACGTATCAATCAAATTAAATAAAAATATTAACGAAATGGTTTTAATACAACCAACAAACAAAATTAATGAAGAAATAAAAGTAAAAAATCAAGAAAATATCGATGTGTTAGATAAAGAAATTATAACTAATATTATAGAAAATGACAAAAATGATGAGCCATTAGAAATTATAAGATCAAATGGTAGTTATTTAGTATATTATTCAAAAAGTTATAATACTTTAGAATCAATTAGCTCAAGACAATGTTCATTTAATATAGATAAAATAATTAATGTCATAATTCAAAATGCCAAAACATTAGATTATTTTAAAAAAGATGTTAATGGATTTTCTCCTATATATTATGCAATACAATCGGAAAATTATTTAATAACAAAAATATTGAAAAATCAAATTGAAAGAATATTATATCAATTTAATAATTACCAAGAATCACCAATATCATTCGCTTATAAAATATTGATCGAAAATTTAGTTTCTCCTAATTTTAGTTTATTAAATAAAACATTTATAGACAGCATGTTACAAATAGCAAATATTAAAAAATCGATACCTAAATTTTATCGAAATGGTTATAAAAAAATTATATTTAACATTAACACTTTGTTTGAGAAATATAATGAATTGAAAGAAATATTTGATGTTCAATTTATTATCGATAGCATTATAAAACGAAATATAACAGATGAACAATCAGAACAATTAGATAAAATTCAAATACCATTTAATAAAGAACAAATTGTGTCATTAAATAAGATAATCAAAATAATTAATAATAAAATAATAAATCACAAATCGATCAAATCACAAGAAATTAAAACAAAATTAAAAAATCATAAACAATATATTAGTGACATATTAGTTATATTTAAAAATTTTATTACGGTACTCGAACAAAAATATAAAAAGAAAGTACTATATAAATACAAATCGACAGGAGAAGATGAAGGAACATTCGGATCTAAACCAAATAAGATGACACAATTAAATACTGAAGTTAATATATATTATTTGTTTCTGATTGTTACTGGTGTTGTATTTATTAAATATATTATAACAGATTACTATGTTAGTAACATAATGAAAATTATTAGAACTACACAAATATTTAATTTTGATGATTTAGATAATAATACATCAAAAACGATTGAAGAAAAATTAAAAGAGTATGTGATAAAGTATGTTAAACTAAAAATATTTGAAACTATTAAAGATTTTTATTCTATTAAATTTGATGATTTCGATAATACAATAAATACTTCACAACCATTTGAAATGTATTTTTCGACATTACTTGAAGAAATAACAATTGAATTAGGTTTAGATAAAAAAATTGTCGAGAATATTAAATTGTATAACATATACATTTCGGAATTAGTTCAAAAAACTCTTGAATATAATCAAATTATATTAGACATATCACATAAATGGTATGCAAATTTATATTGTTCATTAAAAACATTTAATGAACTTATTAGTTTTTAATATTTTCATTTTCTTCTAATTCTTCATATATTTCTAATGTATATGAATGATTTTGATCATTAAAACTATATAAACGGTTATCAGGTGTCAAAAATGAAAATGTTAATTCATTAAGTTTTGGTATACGTAAATTTTCAGATATTTGAACATATTGATCATATATCATCGACCCTGTATTACCTGTCAAAAATAATTTTGCAAATACTCCTGACGAATCTTGTAAATTTACATTTAAACTAAATAATTGTGATGCCATGACAATATATGGGAATGTCCTAAAATTTAACATTGGTTCGTTGTAATCTGTCATTCCGACCGTATTTAAATTTGATCCATCAATATATGATGTTTTATTTGTTATAATTTTATCAAAAATAGTTATTGATGATTCTTCATTAATATATTTGTATCCAAGAACAGAACCAAATGTATCACATTTATTAAATAATAATCTTATTGTTAGTGGATATATAATTTGAATAGCGTTACCACCATTGATTATATCTTCATTATTAACGTCAGGTGTAGTTATCGTATTATATTTATCTAATTTAATAACATATGAATTAATTCCATTTATTTTTTCAATCAAATGATTTTTATTGATTATATTATTTGGTACATAATAATTAATTATTGTAGTATCATTTGTTGATGGATCAATAATTTCTTCAGTATGATCAATGACATTTACAGATCCAATGATAGTCACATTATCACCCACATTTAAATTATGATATGGTTGAGTAATTATAATACGCATATAATTATCAGAATATGTATCGGTACTTATTACGATTGCTTCTGATAATATAATTTTTGATAAAATTTGGATAGAAAAAAGATTATTGTTGGGATTTATTATTATTTTTGGTATACATTTTGGATAATATAATGTTTTATCAAAATATTCACCAAACATCCTGTCAACTTCAGATATTTTATTTGTTATTTCTTTCATTAAAGTTTCTGCATCATAATTACCTGAACTAATATCGACTTTATATATAAAATCACCATCATCTCTTATTTGCCAATATAATGAACTATTTTTTAGATTTGGAGGCATATTTTTAATCAACATTTCTGTATTCGGAATTTCTGAACTCACTAATTTTATTTTTTTAACATTATAATACATTTGATTTAACGGATAAGTATAATATTCTGGATCAGGATATGCACTTATTGATTCAGAAATTAACCCAATAATAATGTTATCATTTGTTTGACTACCAATTTCAGATATATCTGATGCGGTAACATCAATTTCAATAATAATATAATCAGGACCACTTTCGACAACATTTTGATAACCTTGTTGTACTAAATCAATAATAGGATAGCTGGCATTAATATATTTCAGGTGAATACCATTAAAAGACATAACATCAATTGTATAAAAATCTCCTGAATAAATAAAATCACTATTTGAGTAAATATCAATATCGATCAAATAATTATCACGATCGATAACACCATTATTATCAATTAATATCACTTTATGTTCAGAATTAATAACAATTAATGGAATATTATTTATAAATGATGTTGAATTTGATGATAAATTTGTAACACCAGAAATTTTAATTACGTTATTGTTTCCAGTAAATCCATGATCAGTTTGATTTATGAACATGTATTTGCTATTTTTTTTTAGTGTCAATGTATTTGGTCTTTGTGTTATTTGTCTTGGTATTAATCCTGATATTGTTATTGTATCATTCATTTTAATACCATGACCAAAAGGAAGACGTATTTGTATTTTGTTTGAATTTTTCGTAAACTCAAATGGATTTGAAATAGTAATATATTTACTTATGATATTTTTTGGATAAATATTTCTATACGAACTATCTATATTAATTCTGCTGATTCTATATTTTTTATAAGTTTCATCAATCGATTGTGCAATTAGTTGGTTCCTTAATGTATGTTTGTCTAATTCATCAGTTATTTTATTCGTATTTAAATCAATTGTAGTTCCGTATCGTGGTTTTATAATTTGTTCTTGATTTGATTGTCTTTTAAAATTTTTTGATGTTTTTTTTTTATGCATCTCAATTTTAACATCATTATCAGTTTTTATAAATTGTTGCATTAAGATCTTGTATATATATGTTATATTTATGTTTAAATAATCGTGTATTAAAAAATTAAAAAATTAAATTTTATTTAGTTTAATTTTTTTATTATAGGCAAAAAAATAATCTAACCATTAATATATATATTATAATGTCAATCGATGTCGAACCTACTCTCGATGAGTTGATTGCTGAGGAAGCAAAAAAACGAAAAAAATCAAAACAACACGGAGGTGCACCATGTGAAAGTGAATTAGTTGGTGGTAAAGTTGGTCGCAAAAAGAAAACTAAACATCAAGTTGGTGGCTCAGAAGCATGCGAAAGTGAATTAGTTGGTGGAAAGAAAAAAAAGGGTTCAAAGAAATCATCCAAAAAAGGATCTAAAAAATCATCCAAAAAATCATCTAAAAAAGGCTCAAAACGTCCATCTTTAGTTGGCGGTAAAAAACCATCCAAAAAAGGATCAAAGAAATCATCCAAAAAAGGATCAAAAAAATCATCTAAAAAAGGATCTAAAAAGCCATCTCGTAAACCATCTCGTAAACCATCCCGTAAACCATCTCGTAAACCATCCCGTAAACCATCTCGTAAACCATCTCGCAAATCATCCAAAAAGCCATCTCGCAAATCATCCAAAAAGCCATCTCGCAAACCATCTCGTAAACCATCTCGTAAACCATCTCGTAAACCATCCAAAAAGCCATCCCGTAAAATTTCAAAAAAGAAATCTAAAAAATCTTCAAAAAAAAGATCAAAGACCATGAAACATTAAATATTTTTGAACATTGATTAGTTTGATATAATATTTTTATTTTTTATTTATTAACAAATAATATTTGTTAATAAATATTATTTGGCAGTTCGAGATTGTTAAAATTGTGTTTGAATGTGTACAAATACAATAAATAAAAAATTAATATTATTGTATTAAGGAAATTATCAATAGTGAAACAAATATTATATAAACTATTTATTATAATTATTAAACATATGAATAATAAAATGAACATGTCTAAAAACTTGTTATATTTTATATATATATGTTTACTCTCGTATGATTTTCTTAACGCAATAATATCGTTAAAAAATTGAAACCGCTACGCTATGGCAATTATTTTATATTTCATGATTGAACAAGTTCAATCATGAAATATAAAAAATTGAATAATAAATATATTGTCACTTAACGATATAAAGATATATTAATTTATACATCATTAATGTCATCGAAAACAATAGTCAAAAAAGTAAAAAAAACAGTTACGTCTAAAAAAAAAGTATCCGAACAAAAGATTGAACACAAATCTGATATATTTATCACAAATTCTAATAACACATCTGAAAATGAAATTCAAAATGAAAATGTTGTGACAGAAAATAATCAGAAGTCAGAAACGAAAACAATAGAACAAATGTTTCAAAAAAAAACACAAATCGAACATATATTGGCAAGACCTGATATGTATACTGGAACTAATTTATCACATAGAGAAAATATGTGGGTATATGATATGACAAAAGAAAAAATAATTAAAAGAGAAATTGATTATGTTCCAGGACTATATAAGATATATGATGAAATTTTAGTTAATGCAAGAGATCATAGTTGTAATGACAATACTTGTGATACTTTTAAAATTAATATCGATCAGACTATTCCACAAATAACAATTTGGAATAATGGTAAAGGTATTCCTGTCGTTAAACATCAAGTTTATGATGAATATATACCAGAAATGTTATTTGGTGATTTGATGACATCAACTAATTTTGATGACACGGAAATAAGATCTACAGGAGGTCGTAATGGACTTGGTGCGAAGTTAACAAATATTTATTCTAAATTTTTTTCAGTCGAAACAGTTGATGGAGAGAGAAAACTTAAATTTTATCAAGAATTTCGTGATAATTTATCGGTTAAAGAGCCACCAATTATTACGCAACTAAAAGCTGAAAAACCTATCACATATACAAAAATTACATTTACTCCAGATTTAGAAAAATTTAATCTTACTAGTTTATCCGATGATATGGTAGCTTTATTATCTAAACGTGTTATCGATATGGCAGGTGTTACTAATAAAGTTAAAGTTTATTTGAATGACAAGCGTGTCGAGACGAATAATTTCAAAAAATATATTGATTTGTACGAATTTAATAATCAAGAAAATGATGAAAATAATGATGAAAATAATGATGAAAATGATGAAAATGAAAATACAGAACAAAATAATGAAACTGAAAATGGTTCTGAAGAATCAAAATCAAAAGAAACACTATTTTATGAAGAATCTGGTAAATGGAAACTAGGAGTCAAATATATACCTGATGGTGTTTTTGAACAAATTTCATTTGTTAATGGTATTTGTACATATAATGGCGGCGAACATGTTGATTATGTTGTTGATGAAATTATTAAAAAACTCAGCATTATAATTAAAAAAAAATACAAAGAAGCAAAAATTAAAAAAGAATCAATCAAAGAAAATCTTGTTATTTTTATTGACTCAATTATCGACAATCCATCTTTTAAATCTCAAACTAAAGAACATTTAGATTCATTACCAGCTCAATTTGGATCATCGTATGAACCTTCTGATAAATTAATTAAAAATTTAGCAAAAACAGGAATTGTTGATCAGATTATTAATCTCGCGAAAATGAAAGAACAATCTTTTTTAAAAAAATCTGACGGAAAAAAAGTTAAAACAATTAAAGGGTTACCTAAACTTACTGACGCAAATTATGCTGGTGTTGGTAAAAAAGCTTTAGAATGTGTTTTAATTTTAACAGAAGGTGATTCAGCAAAAAGTCTCGCAATGGCAGGTAGATCATCTGTCCCAAATGGATCAGATTATATTGGCGTCTTTCCATTGAAAGGTAAATTACTTAATGTAAGAGATGCAACTAATGCGAAATTAGCTGAAAATGAAGAGATTAAAAATATTAAAAAAATTATTGGTTTGGAAAATGGTAAAGATTATGAATCACTTGATAATTTAAGATATGGTCATTGTGTTATTATGGCTGATCAAGATGTTGATGGATATCATATTAAAGGATTATTTCTTAATTTTATACTTTATTTTTGGCCTTCATTAATTAAGAAACATAATTTTGTCCAAGTATTAACAACACCAGTTATTAAAGGTTTTAAAACAATCGGCAAAAAAACTATCGTCAAATCATTTTATAATCTTGTCGATTATAATAAATGGAAATTATTACCTGAATCAAAAAATTATGATATTAAGTATTATAAAGGGCTTGCTACATCAACTGATGAAGAAGCAAAAGAATATTTTCAAGATTTTCGTAATAAGTTAATCACTTATGTTTGGAAAAGTGAAGAAACTAGTGAACAACCTAATGAACAACCCAATGAACAATCTAACGAACAACCTAATGAACAACTTAATGAAATAACTAATGAACAACCTAATGAACAATCTAATGAACAACCTAATGAACAATCTAATGAACAACCTAATGAACAACCTAATGAACAACCTAACGAACAACCTAACGAACAATCTAATGAACAGGCTAATGAAATAACTAATGAACAAGTGGAAAAACCAATGTCTGAATCAGAAGAAAATAAAATTGATGTTTTATATAAACAAGTTTCGAAAAATCAAAAGGCTGTTGTTAATTATGGTGTTAGTAGTAAATATGAAGATGAATGTACTGAGGCTATTACGCTTGGTTTTGCAAAAAATCGATCGCATTGTAGACAAATTTGGTTAAAAAATTATAATAAAACTGATATGAATCGTATTTTAAATAATGAACAAAAAAAAGTTCCGATAAAAGATTTTATTCATAAAGAACTTGTTCAATATTCTGAAGATGATAATGATAGATCACTTCCGTCTATGGTTGATGGGTTAAAAATATCAATTAGAAAAATTTTATATGGTACGATATTAAGAAAATTAATTGACAAGAAACATCAGTTAAAAGTTTCACAATTAGCAGGTTTTATATCTGCCAAAACATGTTATCATCACGGAGAACAAAGTTTATGTGGTGCGATTATTGGTATGGCACAAAATTTTGTTGGTTCAAATAATATCAATTTATTATTTCCGCAAGGTCAATTTGGTACAAGATGGACAGGATGTGATGATGATGCTGGTTCTCCAAGATATATTCACACATTTTTAGCCGAACTCACAAGAGCTATTTATAGACAAGAAGATGATAAAATTTTACATTATTTAGATGATGATGGTACACTCGTTGAACCAGAATGGTTTTGTCCGATAATACCGATGATACTTGTTAATGGTGGTGAAGGAATTGGAACAGGATTTAGATGCAAAATACCTAATTATAATCCGGTTGAAATAGTTAAAAATATCATGTTGTTGATGGAAAATAAAGAGCCAGAACCGATGATACCATATTATCGTAATTTTACAGGTAAGGTAGAATTAAATGGTCCAAATGAATGTATAATTAAAGGAATATATACAAAAATTAATGATACAACAATACGAATAACGGAACTACCAATTGGTGCATGGATAACTCCATACAAAGAATTTCTAGAGAAAAAAATGGAAAAAGAAAAAAATAAAAAAGCTTTCGTGACTAGTTATAAAGATGATTGTAAAAATACAACTGTTGATTTTACTGTTAAATTAGATGAAGATCTTTTTGAAAAATATGAAAAGAATGGTGAATTAATTAAAAAATTAAAACTAATCACAACATTTAGTCTTAAAAATATGTATCTTCATGATGCAAATGGGGAAATCAAAAAATATAGTTCACCAATTGAGATATTAAAAGATTTTTATCAAATACGTTTAGCGATGTATACCAAACGAAAAGAATATCTTTCTGGTAAATTAACCAAAGAATTAGATTTGCTTAAATATAAAAAATTATTTGTTGAAATGGTTTTGGATGGTAAAATTGTTGTTAATAAACAAAAAAAAATTAATGTCATAAATAAATTAATTGAATTTAATTTTCCTAAACTTTCTCAAATTGGTATTGTTGAAGAAAAAAACAATCAAGATGAAGAAGATGAAAATCAAGAAGAAAATAAAAATGAAAACCAAGAGGAACAAAAAGATGATATATTAAAAGAATACAAATATTTGACTAGTATCGCTTTATTCGATTTAACTCAAGAAAAAATTGATGAGTTAAATGAAAAATATAATAATAAAGAACAAGAACTTAACAAAATACAATCTACATCAGAAATTGATCAATGGAAAGTTGAGTTAAATGAATTTGTAACATTATATAATAAATGGGCTGATATTGGGAATGAAACAAAAAAAGTTATTAAAAAAATAATTAAAAAAGTAGTTGTCAAAAATTAAATTATTTTATTTAGGAGACGATGAAATACTTGGAATTGGTGATAAGTTTTTATTTGGAGATTTAACTGGGGATTTAGTGGGTTTAGTTGGGGATTTAGTGGGTTTAGTTGGTTTAAATCTGTTTGATAATGTCGAAGATATTTTAGTTATACTTTTTGCTACTTTTGTTTTTTTAAACGACGGACTAATAATATAAGTATATATTGCATAAAGCACCAAAATAATTAATATTATTTTAAGAAATAAATTTACATATTTATATGATTTGGGAGTAGGTTCAATTGTTGATATACTTGTTATAGACAAACTTGACGGACTTGTAACCGAAAATAATGGTTCGGACATATTTGTTGCGGATAACATTGGTGTTGGGATATTTTGTTCATCCAGTCCTCCATGAATATTTTTAATAAATGATGAAAAATTTAACGTATCGATAGACGACGAGTCAGAAGACATTTTATATATATTTATATGTTTATAAAAAAAATATAGTCATAAATAATTATTTTATTATTCTATATATTAAATTAATTATTTTTACGATTTAATTAATGAAATCCAATTTATTAATTCAATATAACTTGATATTGAGAATTCATTATTGATTTGTGGTATTATAATATTATTCATATCATTGTCTATATTCCATCCTTTATTTACAAACGAATCAATGATTTCGTTTCCTAATTTTGGTTCTATATGTGTTTCACGATGCGGCAACATTATTTTAATTACATCCATATTTTTATCATATTCGTAATATTTTGTTATTTGTTTTTCTTCTTTTATTTTTGTATAATCGATCCACATAAAAAATAATTTTGTTCCAATTTTAGATCTAAAATTGATTTCATTAACATAATTATTCCATGTTTGTTTATTAATATTTGCATATTGTGAAGAAAAAATACTTATGATATTATCAAATTTTTGATTCAATTTAACAACATCATGAAAATATGTATTCCAAATGCTACCAAATTTATCTTGTTGTCTGTTCCATCTGTATGATATATCCAATAACATATATTTAAATCTTAAATCGAACATAATTTTAGTTTGAGCTTCATGTAATTTTGCCAGATCAATATCTAGACCAACATATAAATTTAAATCTTTTGATTCTTTTAACAAATTATAATATCGACCCATGCTACCGCAACCAATATCTAAAATCAATCCATTTTTCATTTTATCAATTATTGATAAATATACTTTTTGCGTAAACTCAAATAAAGGTAAAACTTCATTCAAACTATTTTTGTTTAATCCTTTATACCATGGATCATTATATAAATTTTTAAGTTGCAACAAATTGAAATAATGTTTTTGTTTGTATATAATGTCTTCAATTATTGTATCCGGATTTGGTTTTTTCGTTATTTCTCTTTCACAAATTGGATAATAATATCCATTACTATCTGGTGCTAATCTATAAACTGATCCCGTCTTATAATTATGTGGATTATAATTTCTCATTATGTTTGTATAATCTGTCCTATTTTTACTATAAAATTTACCCCTATGACAAAAAAGATCAATTGTCATTTCATTTATTGGTTTTATTTTAATAAAATTTTTTTTAATGGTTGGAACAAATGGTGAAATTACAATACCATCATTTTTGATTAGACTATTTAATGATTTATTATTTACGAAATTATAAATATCATTAAGTTGTTCAATATAATCATTCCAATTTGTAGTATTAAGTTTCCAATATTTTTTTGGAAACCATAACATATCATCTAATAATAAAGAAGAATTTTTTTCACGCCATTCGACAGCCAAACTGATATTATGTAACATATCGTTTTTAATATTAGTTTCATCATTTTTGAATTTGATACCAGAATTTATATTTGAATTAAAATATGTCTCGATTTCTTGATACATTTCATTAATATTATTAAATTTTTTATCATTTGCTTCAATAAAAAATACAAATAGCAATGATTGTTTTCCCTTCTCTTGATATAATTCACCAATAATTTTTGTCCAATTCGAAGGAAAAACTGGATAATATTTTTCATAATCATTTTGTTGAACTTCAGTAAAAAATCCATCTATTTTGATCGAAATATATGGATTATAATTAAATGCATATGCAATTGTACTTGGTGAATGATGTATTGGGCAACGAAAAGATGTGGCTAACGATGTCGACATATTATTTAAAGTTGTTTAAATAATTAGTTTTTAAACTTGTAATTAATACTATTTTTTTCAATTTTTTATCAATATTAGTGCGTTAAGAAAATTAAACATGAGCAAACATATTTAAATGATAAATAATATAAATATCAAAACACGATTAATAATATAATAACATGATAGTCCATTTTATTATATATCTGATGCAACATATTTATATTATTTATCATCAGATATATAATAAAATAAACCATCATGTTATTATACAATTATGCTATTCATGTTTAGTTAATTGTAATAAATAATTTATATAATATTTGTTTTATTAATGCTAATTTACTTAACGATAATTTAAGATTGTTACAATCGATAACATATAAATGTACAATCATTAATAGCCCGGCGACTGTGACTTTTTTTGTTATAATTTGTTATAAAAATATGATGAAAAACACATGCACAACAATATTAATTTTTTATTGATAAAATAATAATTTCAGACGATTTTTTTGTTTTATTCATACTATATGTCCAATTGACATCAAAAATTGTTTAATTTTTATATAAATTTTTAATAAAATCGCAATTATTATAAGTTAATAACCAATTTGATTTTGTCGATAAAGTTTGACATAAAATTTCATGATTAAAAGTTTCGTGCATATCACCATTTAATCCATATAGTTTTGATTTATTTTCTAAATAATATGGTGGATCTAAAAACATAAATGTGCGTTCATTATAATTATTGTTTATAAACTCAACACAATCCAAATTATAAAATGAAAAATTCGATAAATATAATTTACTAATTCGATCTATCGATGCTTTATTAAATCTTGTTATAGCTGCTTCTTTAGAAAATCCTCCGGATAGTGTAGCTCCACTAAATGAACATCTATTTATAATAAAATAATAAGTCGCCTGAAGTAAGCTATCATTATTTAAATTCACAATATTATTTCTATATTCATCAAAATTTAATTTGGTTACAGTTGATAATGATTGGATTTGTTCGACAAGTATTTGTTTATTATTTTTTGCTTGATTCCAAAAATTATATAATGGCGTAAACTTATCGTTCGCAATAATTTGTTTATTATATTTGTTCGATAAAAATATTTCAAATGATCCGCCACCAAAAAATGGTGATAATATTGTATCAAAAAAATTTATATCAAAATTTTTCGTTAATATGTTGTCAATAATGTTGCATGCTCTTGATTTTCCCCCAGGGTATCGAAGAGGTGATTTGTTGATCATTATGATTATATGTTTATATGTTATTTAGTTTTATATTTAATAAACAAATACCTATTGAAATAAAAAAATGTAAAACCTCAGATTGGATGCAATGGTTATTGTTATTGAATATTTTGATCAAAAAATGGAATGTCTGAAATTATAATCAAAAATTCACAATCGCTGGGCTATTAATGATTGTACATTGATAACAATCTTAAATTATTTCCTTGTAATGATTATAAATGATTTCATAAATTTTGCACATAAATGAGTCGAGATGTATAATACTTCTTTTTCCTTTATTAAGTCTTACTTCAATTTCAGAACTTTCTTGAATAATTTTAAATAAAACATCATTATCGAATTGTTTTGATGATATAATCATATTAATTATTTCATGTAAAATATCAATTCCATGAATATTTGTAGTAAAAATATTATACAATATATCTCTTGTCGTTTTAATAAGTTTTTCGTTAAGAATAACTGGATTCTTATCTTTAAATTTTATCATAATATCAATAAGTTGTTCTAATGATTTTTTCCAAGATAATTTATAATCAGTTACATTTGGTAACAACATAACCATTTCTAATATCCATAATGTATTTTTTATATTATATTCACCTGCTTCGATGATTTCGTATATCTTTGATTTTGGTAACATTTTATGTTCTCGTAATAAAAAATGTAAAATTAAATTTATCATGTCAATTTTTTTTGGTGCAGGAATTCGTATATCAAGACATCTTGATTTGATTGGATCAATTATTTTTGAAATTTGATTTCCACATAATATAAATCTGCAAGTTTTATGATATTTTTCCATTGTACATCTTAAAGAAGTTTGTGCATATCCATTTAAATTATCAATATTATTAATAACAACAATTCTGAACGGATAATTAGTACATGATGTATTTACAATTTTTTTCATCGCATATTCTTTAACAATTTCTTGAATTAAATATTTATCAAATCCAGAATTATTTGGTTCAATAATAAGATGATATTTTGATTGTTCAATTTCAACATCATTAGTTGAATTACCATATCCTTTAATACAATATGTTTCAAAAAAAGTATTTGTTATTGATTCGTCAAAAATATCTTTTAATAATAATTTAATGAATGTATGTTTTCCAGAACCTGATGGTCCATGAATTAACAAATTAGGCATCAGCTCATAATTTTTATATATTTTTGGTTTCGAGTAATGAAATTTATTTATTTGATCATATGTCTTATTTTTTATGATTAATTTAAATTCATCAATATTTGGTAATCTGTTCGTATAGTCAAAACCAATTATATGTCTTCGATATATATGTTTATGTAATATAATGTCACTCATTTTATTAATGTTATATTTATCAACGAGAAACATATGTTTATCTTTATTATGTTATATTTATCTTTCTTTAAATGTGTTAAATTAATTTTTATCAATTTTTTATTGCAATTTGATTGCGACGAAGAAAACGAATAAATTTAATAGCGTTAATTAAATTTATTCGTTTTCTTCGTTTTCTTCATTTTTAATTTTTTCGGATATTGGTGGTAACATAATATACATCATCTGATACAATATCATATTTTAATATTTCCGGTCGTTCAATAATTTCAATATTTTGTTCTTCATTTTGTTCTTTTTTTAATTTTTTTTTTGGATAAATCATTTCAATTTTTGTGTCTGTTAAATCAGACATTTTTAATGTTAAATTATTTACTTGTCTTAACAACATAGATATAATTTCGTCTTGGTCTTTTAGTTTTTTTATTATTGCTGTTAAATTTTTTTTTTCAAATTGTTTTTCTAAATTTTCCAATTGCGCAGCATGTATACCATCTTGTAAACCTAAAATTCCCCACATTATGTATATGAATTAATATTAGCTAAACTGTATGGTTGTAATAAATTATTTATTTTTCAATTTTTTATGTATCATGTCCAAATTATATTCAAGTATTAGATATATATAATTGTTATTGTGTTATATGTTTTAATTTTATATTAATTCGTGTCAATGATATCAAAGTTAATTTTAATTTAGACAAATATTGTATATATTAATTATAATATCAAATACTATGTCTTTTTTTGGTGCACATATGTCTATTCAAAATGGTATTCCATCAGCGTTAAAATTAATTAAGGAAATGAATGCGAATATGATACAAATTTTTATATCAAACCCAATGAGTTCGCAAAGTAGTATCAATAAAAAAAAATATGATGAAAAATATATTCAATTAATAAAAGATACAGTTAATGAAACAAATACTAAAATAGTTATACATTTACCATATGTAATAAATTTAGCAAAACCATTACTTCATGATATCAAAAGTTCTTGGTGGATTGATATGATTTGTAATCAGCTAAAAATTTCTGATTTAATTGGTTCAATTGGTTGTGTTGTTCATGTTGGTAAATATTTGGAATTAACACAAGTTGATGGTGTAGATAATATGTTTAATGCATTAAAATATGTTATAAATTTTTTAAAAAGTAATGATATGAAATCACATATTATTTTAGAAACACCAGCAGGTCAGGGATCAGAGCTATTATCGACTATTGAAAATTTTGCTGAATTTTATAATAAATTTGATGAAGAAGATAAAAAATATATTAAAATATGTGTTGATACGTGTCATATATTTGTGTCTGGTATAGATATAAGAAAACGCGAACAAGTTAAACAATATTTTGATAAATTTAATGGGCTTATCGGTATTCAAAATATTGATCTTGTGCACATGAATGATTCTAAATCAGAATTTGGGAGCCATTTAGATAGACATGAAAATTTAGGGGAAGGAAAAATAGGAATAGATGGATTAAGACATATTATGAGATATTGTATATATTATCATATTCCAATGATATTAGAAACACATGGTGAATATGAAAAAGAGCTTGCTCTTATAAATGATGTAAAAAATGGAGTTAATAATTGGATCGAACTGAAAAAATAAAAAAATAAAAAATATAATAATGTGTGGACATATTATATAAATGTCAAGATTAGTTAATAAAATATGTACAAGTAGAATAAATCAAATAAATTTTTACGAACCGAATAAGGAATCGAAACAGTTGTTGTATAATATTAATATAAATTTCATAAATATTATTATTAGTTTAATATTATGGTTTATTTCTTGCCCGTTGTTAATATTTTTACCATCAATCATTAAAGACACAGAATTTTTAATTTTAATATTAATTTTGACGATATTAATAACTATAAATCTTGTTAGTTCGTTTAAAAATTATATTATAAATAATTATAAATTAAAAAAACTAATTAATGATGGTATTGATTGTGTTACTGTAAAAAAATTATTAAATTAATTTAATTATACTATAAATTTTTTAAATTTTTTTGTCAACATAAATTATAATTAAAATGAATAGTCCTAAAAAAAGTCCTACTTCTTTATCTAGCCGTACAATAGAAAAAATAGGTCTCGGTCCTGTCAAATCTATATTTAATATTGGCGCATATAAAATTGGCATCGTTGCAAATATTATATTATTATTAATCTTTTTACCATGGGCGATCTATTTTATTAATAAAAAAAAATATAACTTATGGTCTATTATAATTATTAGCGTTGCTGTTTTAGGTATTTTAAGTTTGCTAGCTTCTTATTATAGAATGTGTAAAGAAAAAAAACATCTAGCTAGAATGTTTCGTCGTGTTAAACGAGAACTTTCGAAAATCCCATCAATAACTCCTTCAAAATCTCCTTCAAAATCTCCTTCAAAATCTCCTTCGCCGCCTAAATCTCCTTCTTCTCCTAAATCCCCAATACCTTCGAAATCTCCTGTTCCTTTGAGTACTAAATAAATAATTAACAATTTTAGTTGTTAATAAATTAAAAATATTATGTCATTTATTTAAATAACAAGTAACTTAAATAAATGTTCAATTTTATATAAGATACCATGAATAACATTATTGAAAAAATTAAAACAGAAGAACAGATTACATTTATTGAAAATACATTTTTATCGTTATATACGAAAGAGTTAAATTTAATTAAAGTTGATGCACCAATTATTGTTGAAAGTGGGAAAGGTATTAATGATGATTTAAATGGTGTTGAAAGACCAATTAAATTTGATACTAAAGATGGATCAATTCCATGTGAAATTGTTCAGTCATTAGCGAAATGGAAAAGAATGAAAATTACAGAATATAATATGGAACCGGAGACTGGTATAATTACAAATATGACTGCTATTCGTATGGATGAAAAAATGGATGATATTCATTCGATTATTGTTAAACAATGGGATTATGAATTATCGATTAAAGAGACTGACAGGAATATTGAATATTTAAAAATGATCGTAAAACGAATATATAAAGTTTTATATGAAGTTACAAAATTAGTTGAGGAAAAATATAACATTCAAAATACTTTACCGCCAAATATTCAGTTTATACATTCAGAAGAATTATATAATAAATATCCAAATTTAACTCCAAAACAAAGAGAAGATGAAATTTGTAAAGAGTTTGGTGCAGTTTTTATAATTGGTATTGGTTCGAAAATTTTAAATACGAACCAAGAACATGATTTAAGAGCACCAGATTATGATGATTGGACAACATTAACAAATGCAGAAAAAGAATTTAGAGGATTAAATGGTGATATTTTAGTTTGGAATACAGTTCTTGGAAGAGCTTTTGAAGTTTCAAGTATGGGAATTAGAGTTAATAAAGAATCATTAAATGAACAACTTAAACTTACAAATACAGAAAATAGAAAAAATTTATTATATCATAAAATGTTGATGGATGGTCAATTAAAACAAACACTTGGCGGAGGAATAGGTCAATCAAGATTAGAAATGTTTTGTCTACATAAAAAACATATTGGAGAAGTAATTAGTACTGTATGGTCGAAAGAAATAAGAGACGAATGTATAAATAAAAAAATTAACTTACTATAAATAAATTTTTTAATTATGAATTAATTAAAAAATTTGTTATGATAATTATATTAATGACAGAATTTGATTATGATCTTGATTATTTAATAAATTTAGAATATGAATATTATTATTTAAAAAAAACTGATAAATGTTTTGATACGATTGATATAAATATTAAAGACAGTCAAGATATTACAAATATTAAAATTACGCCTCAAGTAAATAAAGTAACAAGTTGGATCAACAAAATTTTTAATACTGATGTTAATTTTATTAATAAGTATGGTCAAGATTATGTTTTTTCAAGAATAAGTACACTTAACACATTTATTGTTATACGAAATTATCAAGATAACGAAACAATTAATGATATAAATTCTGAAGATAATAAAAATAAACAAATTAGTTTTTTATTGAGTGATCTTGTAACAAAAGGTTTGACAAAACATATATTACTTCCAGTAATAAATGTTGATATCCCAATTAAACAGTTATTACCATTTTTACAAAAATATCCTGAAACTGTTGATTTACAAAAAATGACTGATAAAATTGCATCGATATCAATATTCGAAAAATTTTTTAAAACTATTACATTAGAAGAATATTTGAATCAACAAAATTTAAATAATATAACTGAAAAAGAATTTATGAATATTATATTTCAAGTTATTCATACACTTGCTATAATTAGAAAAACATATCCCAAATTTAATCATAATTTATTGAATACTAATACAATTATGTTATATCTTATCGAAAAATCACATACACATGAATATAAATATGATAATAAAATATTTAAAATCCCATCAAATGGTTTAATTGTTAAATTATATTATTTTCATCTGTCTGAATTAAATTCATCAAATAATGATGATGTTAAAACATTTATAACGTCTTTAAAAAATAATAATAATGTTAAAGAATATCTTAAAAAACATTTATCATTAGAAAAAAATATTATAGACTATATAAATATGAACCCTGAAGATATTATGCAAAATCCTAATTTTATAACACAAATAGGTGGTCAAACTATTGAAAAAAAAACTAAACAAACATCATCTACTAATGATGAAAATGTTTCTGTATTAATTGGTGGTACACGTTCATTATTTGTTAATAATAAAAATATACATTTAAAACACCCTAAACATAAAAAACTTTCTAAATCATCTTTTAATGATGATGAATCTAGTGATGATGATATGAATAAACCTGTCAATATGATGGCTTCTAAATTTAATGAAATTGAAGTTTCGCGCTCTAAATCAAAAAATAAATCATCTGATGATATATCATCAGATTCATCTTCCGATTCTGATAAAGAATCTGAATCAGATACAACAGAATCATCAGTCAAATCTAAACATAGCAAATCAAAAAGATCCAAAAAACAAAAAAAATCAAAAAAACAAAAAAAATCAAAAAAACACGCAGCACGAACAAATGTAAGTAAAATAGCTCAGGCATTGGGAGTTAATAGTGAAGAATATAATGGTTTAAATGGTCAAAATCAAATGCAAATGTCACCAACACCATTTAATAATGAATTTGGTGTCCCAGTAAACGGAATGATGGGTGCGCTAAATGGAATAACAGGCGCAAATAATCAAATGCCAATGATGTCATCTAATGTATTACCAATGCCACAAATGCCACAAATGCCACAAATGCCAATGATGTCACCTAATGCATTACCAATGCCACAAATGCCAATGATGTCACCTAATGCATTACCAATGCCACAAATGCCAATGATGTCACCTAATGCATTACAGATGCCACAAATGCCAATGATGCCATCAAATGCATTACAAATGCCAATGATGTCGTCAAACACATTACCAGTACATCAAATGCCCATGATGCAACAAATTGGAAGTTCTTTTGAGTCTGAACAAAAAGCACCACAAACGCAAGGAGAAAATGTTGATGGGAAATATAGTCTTGTCGAAATGAATACAACACCACAAACAGGAGGATCGAAAAAAAGTTCCAAAAAACATTCTAAAAAAAGTTCCAAAAAACATTCTAAAAAAAGTTCCAAAAAACATTCTAAAAAAAGTTCCAAACGATCAACAAAAGATTTTTTTTTTTAAAAAATAAAAACCAATCTGGAGGTGCAAGAATAATACCAGAATATAAAGATGCAAAAATGACACCATTTGTTACAAATCAACAATTAGAAACGAGTCATAGGGAAAAAGAAGAACAAAAAAATTTGTTGGAGAATAATGCGGCAATTAAAAGACAGACAATTCCAGAAGAACCATTATTAGAATTAAAATTAAATCAACCAGTAACAAAACCAACGACATCAACAGCACAAGAAATTTATCCGTCGGCATATGTTCCATTACCAAATCCATATTATCCATATGCAGCAAATATGATGACACCTTGGTCATTTACACCTAACAATGTACCAGTAATTAAAAAATATAATATTAGTTTGGGTGGTTCTGGTGATATTTCGCGAATGGCAAATCTATACGAAGATATTTTACCATCACAAGGTAGTGCAATTCTGAATACGTTTAATACACTAAAAGAGCGAAAAATATTAAATGAATATATAAGGTCAATATTTATTAGAACGGGAGATGGTGAAGAAATTATGATTGACAATAATTTAAATAGAGGAAATATTGAGGTTACAAATTTGTTATCACATTTGAAATTATTAGATATTAATCCACATCATTATAGCAAACTTGCAGAAAATCCGTATTCAACATTGCCATTAAATTATGTATCATATAAATCTTGTTATCCAATTAAAGTTGGTCAATTTAATAATATAGAATGTTCAAAATCAAACGTTGGTATGATTGTTAGAATTTATTTATTATCACAACAAGATGTTGATTCAACTATTAAAAAACAGTTGTCAGATGTTTGGAGAGAATTATTTTATTATCAATTTGTAAGGGAAGAAATAATTAAACCAAATTTATCACCAAATTTTGTTATGTTACATTCACATTATTTAACAAAGAACACAGGAATTGATTTTAAAAAATTTAAAGAGATCAAAAATATGACAGTCAAAAATACAAATATTGAAAAATTAAATAATGAAATAAGAAATAAATTATATCTTGAGAAAACAGCTGATTCAATACTAACTGATCCAAATGTTAATAATATTTTGACATCTTTGTTATTACCGTTAACTGCATCAAAAGAAGACATAATAAACACAATACGACAAAAACGAGAAATTACAAGTTATCTTGATTCAGATAAATGTATGGTTATGTTAACTGAAGCACCAACACAACATATATATGATTGGGCAACAAGAACATATAAAATAGATAATGGTCCGATTAAAAAAATGGTACAAAGTGGTTATCATGATGTTAATGTTTGGGAATCAATATTTTTCCAACTAATGATGTCGATGTTAATTATGTTTGAGAAGAAAATTATATTTACAGAATTTAGTCTTAAAAATAATGTTTATATTAAAGATCTAAGACATAATGAATTTAATGTTGGATTTTGGAAATATATTTATGATGGCATTGATTATTTTATTCCTAATTATGGTTATTTATTGTTAATCGATTCAAATTTTGCCGAACTGACAAGTACATTTAAATCATTCGAAGATATTAAAAATGCTTTTAACAAACCTGCATTAATCCCAGAATTACCAGAATATCGAATTAAGTCAGTCAATTTTGGAGATAATCCAGATGAAATAGATTATTTAATAATTAAAAACATGATTAGTACATTTGATGGTGATAATTTTGGTATCACGTTTCAACAATCGGGTGGTGTTGTGCAAACTGATTTTAAGGACAAATTGAATGTTATAAAAAATAAACTAACGGAAATATTAAACAAATATTTTGTAGATGGTAAATATAAAGATGAAGAAGTAAAAATTAAAGTACAAAATGAAATTAAAAGATTACCAATTGAATTAATCATTTCAAGATCAAAATCTTTTGATTTCTTGAATAATAGAGTCGGAACACCTATTAAAGAACAAGAAAAAACATATATTAGTGAAAGTTTTGATGTTGTAAATACAAAACGTGGATCAATTGTTGTAAGAAAAATGACACCAACATTCAATACTTTTGCTATATATTTAGGTAGTAACGAAATAGATCAAAAATATAAAATATTAACAACAGAAGAGCCAATATTTAATAACGAAAATAAAAAATATAAAATTATGGAAATCGATAAACTTAGTTTATTAAATTATTTTGGGCAACCTGAACAATCGTTTGAAGTAGGAAAACAATTTAATATATTAGAAACTTATTTGATTAGTACAAGTAATTAAATTTAAACCCACTTAAATCAGTTGCTTTTATAAATTATTATTGTTTGAATGTGTTAATATTATATTTTTAAAATAAACTTATTAAATAATTTTATTAATAATTAAATTATTTAACAACATATATTATAATGCAAAAAACATTTAATAATATAGGATATGAATCTTTAAATAATAGTAAATGTTACGCAGATTTTTATCAATCGACAACAATTCACCCTAAACTTAATTTGAACAAAAATAATAATATACTTGATGTTGTTAGTTTTGCACCATTTTTAATGTGGAATGAACATGAATCTAAATATTTTGAAAATGTAGGAAATATTAATAATATCGCAGTTAACGATAATAATATATATGACACAAATCAAACATGTAATAATGATAATAATTATGCAGATTTAATGAAAGAAGCATTTTTTTCATCTGAGAATATGGATATTATTCAAAACATGTTAATAAAAAATGTATTTTATCAAAAAAAAATAAGAATAAATAAAATTAAAACAGAAACATTACTTCAAGCTATGAATCAAACATGGACAAATTTTTGTAGATTTTTACCTTATGATTTAAAAGAACAAATTAAAGATCTTGATTATAAAGTTAATGAATATTTAGTACCAAAATTAATACAAGAAGCAGATTTTTATTTTAATTATCTAAGAGATTCTGATAGAACAAATTTGCCTTTGATCGAGAGACCAATAATGATATCAAAAGAAAGAAAACAACAGCTACCAAGCTTTTATAAATAAATTTTTATATGTTTTTACTCAAAATATATAAAAAGTTAATATTTATTTAAACAGAAGGTTCTTCAAAATTGTACACAAAAATAGTACCATATTTCTTAAGATCATCTCCAACTGAAACGTTTATTTGCATTGGATCAATCTTAGCAGCAAATGTTGATGTTGAATTAACTGGTGCAGTTGGATCATATAAATAATCTGCAGTTGTTGGATCGACCGAATCCATTTTAAACAAAGATGTGGTATGTCCCATTATAATATTATCTTTCATTTTAAATGCCACAACAGATCTTAATTTACATTCTTTGCGTTTATGTTCGTATGTGTCGACAGGCATCGTTATTTCAAGATCTTTAAGTGGTATATCATTGATTGATTGATAATGTCTAGTTGATGATGCTAACTGACCAATTGATAATGGTCCCAATTCTGGTTTCATTAAAACTGGCATACGTAATTGTCTACGCGGGACATAGAAAACAAGAGGACCACGAACATCAAGTATTTGAGTTGATTTTGGAACAAACACACCATTTTCGAAATAAAATTGTACTTGATTAATTGCACTTGACAATAAAATTTCTTGAGTAATTGGTTGACCACCAAATATTGCAGGAGATTTCATACCTTCTAATGGCATATTAGGCAATCTGTATGTGATATATGGAATTGAATTAATTAATGGCGTCACGGTTGGAATATTTAATGGGTTACCATGTATTGAACTGATAACTGGCATAGTTGAAACTATAATTGGTCTGTATGCAAAAATAGAGAATAAACGTCGTAATATCGTTCCCTCATCACTTAAATAAATTGCTTCTGGATTATCAACATTAGTAACTTTACATTTATCAAGATATGCAAGGAAATCCATAACAGTTGCTTCATAATATTTACCAAGACGAAGATTATAAACATTATTCCATAATTGTACTTGAACTTCGACTCTCGATTTGAGATCTTTCATTGGAGAAGATGGATCACAAATAGTATCAGCAGGATCAACAATCATAGCATAGAAAAGTTCATAATCTGGTTTAGTAACAACACGTTCTTTATTATATCTAGTATTAATGATACCAGCAATATTTGCATAAAGCATACGTTCTTCAAGTGATTTAATTTTAGGTCCGTATAATGCGACAATGACTGGATGAATATGTTGCATGTAGTTGAATTTTTTTTCATAAGTTCCGGACATAGCTTCAACTGATAAATCTTGATATGACATAGTTTGAATGACAACATATGAATGAACTGCTTTAAACATTTGATACATTCTTAATATGTCCTGTAAATGTGAGTATTCATCAGTATTTGATGGTTTAATTGAGTCAGTTGATTCAGTCAATGGGAAACCAAGTGTACGACTTAAAGTTGTATTTGGATATACGACACCTCTGAGTGACGCGATGTTTGGTTGTGTATTGTAAACTTTTATTTCAAATACACGTCGAATTTCATCAAATTCATCATCAGTAAGATTATATTTTTTCTTATATTTAAGAGCACGTTTCATGAATTTGCTAAGGGACATTGATTGAAATTCGTTTTTATATTTTCTTTCAAATGCTTCAACAAAAACATTTGCTACTTTTGTTATGGTATTTCGACGTGTCACAAAATATTCCATAATCGAGTCAACAACATTATCATCTGAATATTTAGAACGAAGTTTGTTGACGATATCAGGAGTAATATCGGTAATACCAGATTTTAATAAACTTTGTACTTCCTTTATTGCTGTTTCATTATGTAATTCACCAATATCAGTGGTTCTTGTCTGTTTTTCGGACATTATGGTTATATATATAGTTATAACAAATTTTTTTTTCGATTTAAATTCTTAATTCCTATATTGTTTTTGATTAATTTATTTTTTTAAAATTTATATTGTATATTTGATTAAATTATTTTTTTATATATTTTTATATTTATTCTTTATCATATGATTAGTTATTAACATTATTTAAATATATAACTATATTTGTGTACATCTTTATGACTAAAACAATTTATAACAAAAATATAGTACATTAACTTACCTTATCATTTAATTTTTGTTTATAAATCATTCATAAACAAAAAAGTTATAAATTATTTTGATATATTGTTTGAAAATTTTTATTTCGTCAGTCGTCATATTTATTTAAAAATTGCAAATTATAATTCTTATATGTTATGATATAAAAAATAACCATATTAACATATTCAATATGTCAAATCAATTAATATCTCAAGAAAATATTAAAATAGTAAAAAAAAGAGGCAGAAAACCAAAATCCAATATATCTCCTATCAATTCGTCTCAATTAATTTTTTCAAACATGCTTACTAATTTTGATCAACCAATTTCATCTAAACGTGGACGAAAACCAAAAATAATTGATAAATCAATAGTACGAACAGCGAAAACAAAAACAAGCAAAAAATTAGAAAAAAATGAAATAAGTGATAAAAAAATAGAAGTAGAACTATCAAAAGAAATAGATTTTACAGAAAATATTGAAGAACAAAATAATGATTTTACAAATATTAACATTTGGTTAGAAAAATATAAACCAAAATATTTAAATGATGTGATTGGAAATGCTGAGCAAATTAATATAATAAAAAATTGGTTGATAAATTTTGAAAATGAAAAATATCATACAATCATTATATCTGGAGGTCATGGTATTGGTAAAAATATTATTATTAAATTAGCATTGCAAGAAACAGGTTATTCTGTAAAAAATATTTATAGTACAAGTCTTAAAAATAAAAATATTATTTCAGAAATTATTCATTCAAATACAAAATCATCAAATATATCATCATTTGAACAACATAAAAATAATAAATATGCAGTAGTTATTGATGATACTGAGAGTATAACATTATCATCTGAAAAAGATAATTTACAAAAATTATTCAAAGAAAATACAGAACATAAATATTTTCCATTAATATTAATTTGTAATTTACAACATTCAAAAACTATCAACAATTTAAAAAAAATTTCTCTTGATGTAACTCTTTATAATCCTGATATTGAGTTGATTAAAAAATTTATGTTAAATATTTGCAACAAAGAAGGTATGAATTTTTCAGACCCAAAATTATGTTACCAAATTATTAAATTTTGTCAATCTGATATTAGAAGACTAATTTTTGTGTTACAAGATATTTTTTATACATTTAACAAAAAAACAATTACTCCAGAAATGTTAAAAGAATATCATCGCATGTATCAAAAAAAAGATATCGATGTTGGATTATATTTTGCTGCTAAAAATTTATTAGATGATTATAAAAATTTTAATCAATGTTTAGAACTTTATGAAACAGAAAAAGTTTTACTGCCTCTTATGATATACGAAAATTATTATAAAAAACTTTTTAAACTTAAACTTAAACCTGAAGAAACACTTAATATTATGACAAATATTACTAACTCAGTTAGTATGGGTGATGTAATTGAAACTAATATTTATTCAGATCAAAATTGGTTTTTACAAAATATCCACGGTTTTTATACTTGTGTTGATACATCATTTAATATTAATAAATATAATAATAATAAAAAACAAAATTATGATCTTATTTTTAGTGCTGATTTGAATAAAACTTCTTCAAAAAATATTAATAGGAAAAAAAATATTCTACCTTTACAAAATAAATTTAAAAATAAAAATATTGATGATATATTGTTCATAAATAAAATTTTGTCTGAATTAGAAAAAAATAAAAGCACTCAAATCATCAAATCTATTAAAGAATCTTATGATTTAAATACAAAAAATGTTCAAATAGCTCTTAAAATTGATAAAACTAATGAAAAAACTAATGAAAAATGTAAAAAAATTAAAAAAATTAAAAATAATCATTCTTGTAACAAAAAAAATGAAGAAAATGAAAATAATGAAGAAAATGAAGAAAATGAAAATAATGAAGAAAATGAAAATAATGAAGAAAATGAAAATAATGAAGAAAATGAAAATAATGAAGAAAATGAAAATAATGAAGATAAATAATAATACTTAATTTATTTATCTTCTTCTTGATTCATTTGTGCAATAAATTTATTAACAGAACTTGTCAGTTCTGTTTTTTTTTTAATTTTATTTGTTTTTTCTTCAATTTTCTTATTGGCTGATTTTTGATTTTGTCCTATCAAAACAGTAGTCCATCCGTTTTCATCAGTTTTTTTATATATTTTTTTTTTAATTTCTGTATTCAATTCTTGTTCTTGATTTTGTTCTTGATTTATTTTTATAACATTTTTATTTTCTTCATTTTTTGTTTCTAAAATTGATGTCATGAAAGTATTAACCGGATTTTCATGTTTTTCAATATTTTTTTTAACAATAGATGACCACAAATTTGCTTTATTATTTGTGTTAGGTACATTTGGCATTATTGAAAATTTTATTGTATTATTGTTTTGAACTACGTTTGCGTTATTTGTGTTATTTTCCTGATGAGTGTTTTCGTTTTGTTTTTTGAATGATTTATTATGATGATCGAATTGATGTGTTTGTTTATTATATCTTAATGTGTTAGGTTTGTAAATATTTTCATGTTTTTCATGATTCATGTTTAGTGAAGATAATATATAAATTATATTTTATAATTTATTGTTTATATAAATTTGTAAATGATATTTTATATAGCCAAATATAATGAAATTGTTTGGAAAATTAGTATCAAGATCAAATAAAAAAAAATATATTAAAATTAAAAGAAATCAACTTCTTCTTTTAGATGCTTTATTAACTGATGGTGGTTATAATAAAAAATATATCGATAAATCTAATAATGTTCGGTATTCTGAACATTCTGGTCATTTAGGTCTTAATAATAGTACTATTGATAGAATTATTGTAAGCGCTAAAACGTCTAGAGAAGATAAAGATGATAATGATATTTTATTGCCATATAATTTACCTGACACATATGATTATGAATATTTTTTTCATACACATCCGCCAACACCAACAGTTGGAGGAAGAGCGAAAGATGGTGTATTATATGAATTTCCGTCGATATCTGATATTTTTCATTTTATAGATCATTACAATACAGGTAAAACGATTGGATCAATTGTTGTGACAGCAGAAGGAATATATATAATATACCCACGAGATTTAAGTAAAAAAAAGATTAACTATGATATAGAAATTGAGAATGAAATATTTGAAAGAATGGAAGATGAAAATACAAAAATACAAGAAAAAGCTATTACGAAATATGGGATAAATTTTACAGAAGAATATTTTTATTCAACAATTGCGACTGATACTACATTTTTAAAAATGTATAACACATTAATCAATGATTATTTAGATAATCAGCTTAAAGTTATAATAAAACATAGAAGTAAAGACAAACTAACTAATAAATGGATTATTAAAGATTTATATTTACCAATATAAATTTAATAAAGTTTTTTTCGTCACCAAATATATATAATGCCTTATCGATTAGTCAAAATTCAAGAAAAAAGTTATAAAATTTATTACATTATTATTATCTCATTAATTTTATTGTCGCTAATTTATATTATAATTTCACATTTTAATAAAAAAAAAGAATATTTTAAAAATAATAAAACATACACATTTGATGACGAGTCATATAACTTAGGTGTATGCTCCAAACAATGTTGTGCAACGCAATGGCCTGTTCCGATAAATTTGACAGAAAAATCTAAAATAACTCATGATATGGTTGGTAAAAAATATTATACATCAAATTTGACTTGTAATAATGGTGTAATTAATACTGGTTGTGTTTGTTTAAATCAAGGATCAAAAACATTATTGGGAAATCGCGGATTTGTTAAAAAATTACCAACAAGTAACGGATTATTAAACAAAGATCATAAAATATCTGCATTTAAAATTATGGAAGACCAAATTCCACGTCCTTTAAATGTTTTAAGCCAAACTACAGAATTAATCGGATCAAAAGAAGATCAAATATTAACGACTGGTAAAGACGAAAGTAAATTTGATAAAATTGATAAATATAGAACTGTTAAATCTGAAAAAGAACTATCACAAAAATTCTCTATGCCGGTTAATAATAATATTATAACGTATGATAATAAATTATTAAATGACGAAATATACAACACAATAAGTGGTAATGAATTATCAGAAGTCGATAAATTAGTTGGCAGATCGTTAGGAGAAAATACGATTAATAAGCCGGTTAGTAGAAAATAATAAATAAAAAATTAAAAATTTAGTAATTATGTATAATTTTTTGAATAAATTTATATATAATTAATATTACACTATGAGTTACTATTTATATTTAGTCGAAACAAAAAAGGAATATACAACACATCTTAAAAATGCTCTAGCACCTCTAATATATGAAGGTATATCTTCAATATACGAAGATGCGAAAAAAGAAGCTCCAGAAAATGATGAATTAAGATTATTTCAAAGTTTATTACGAAAAATACCTTCATGGAATGAACATTTGATTGAACAAGAGACAAATAGAATTTTAAAATTTTCTAGCGTAACAAATAAAGATGATATTATCGAAGACTTAATTAAAGCTGTTATTAAATCGAATATTATGATTCTAACAAACACACCACCAGAAAAAAAAGATAATATTCGCATTAAACATGACATCACGCCTGCAAAATTTATACACAATTCTTATATTGAAGTCGCCAGAAATATTTTCCAAAATCCATTTCTATTTTATCATAAATGTAATAATTATGAATTAAAAAAAAATCAACGTGATGCAATAGATATTATTAAAAATAGTATTGAACAATCAGTTAGAAAATTATTACCAATGAATATAATTCTTCAAAATTATCTTGGCGGGACTTTTGAAAACCAATCAGATGATTTTAATAATCCAATTCCACATTCTGACTATAATAATTTGCGTAATATGTTGACTAAAGACCCAATCGAAAATAATACTTACCAATTAGTCAAAAATGAAGAAAATGATAATGAAAATAAAAATAATAACATTTTACCAAATATTAATATTGTTAAAAATATTGATGAAAATAATATTGGTGTTGAAATAACAGCCCCAAAAAATAATCATATAATTGAATCATCCGAACATTTTAAAAGTTTAAAAGAACTCGCAAAAAATAACATTTCACCCATCGAAAATAAAGCTAATAAAATTATGTTATCCAAAACTAAACAAGCTATTAAAGAAACTGAACATTCGACCGAACATAAATCCAAACGTAGTTCACATAGTCGTGTTATTGATATTAATGAACAAAAACAAAATAAAGAATCACTTAAAGAACCGTCAAATGAAATTATTAAACATCTTAACATATCACAAGAAGGGCGGGTTGTGAACGCAAATGAACAACAAGAACTTGTCGGCGGAAATAACAAATATGAAAATAAATCCAACGAAAATGATGAAGATGAATCTGCATCATATTATAAATTAATTGAAAATAATGAAGCAGTCGAAATTTATGATAACACTAAAAAAGGAAATCAAATCGGACATGAATCAATTGTAACATTATCTTCAAAAAAAATAAATTCAAGAGAAAAACAAACACAAAATGAAATTTTTAAACAACCATCATCAAGACTCCCAAAAAAAAAAGAATTAGAAAAAGAGAAAAAAGATGAAAAACCATTTATTGATTATGATGAACTGTTAAATGGAAATAGTTCAGTAAATATTAAATCAATTATGAATGATTTATCTAAAGATGACACAGAACCAAAAATTAATAATACTAATAAAAAAAAATATTTTAACAAGAATGGTAATTTATAAAAATATTTAGTCCTGTTATATTATAAATATAATGATTAATAAAATTGAACTTATTTCGATGTTAGTACTTTTTTGTATTATTTATTTAATAATTTTTGCAGATCACAAATTACATAAAAAATGTAAATGTGATGATTGTTATTTATCTTCAAATCGTGTTTCAATTAAAATACCATTACTTATTACTATATTTAGTTTTATTTTATATAAATTATCTAAACCATTATTAAAATCTTATGTTGACATTATTCCTGAAGCAAAACAAAATATTATAACAGAAATGGCTGATTTTTAATGCGTTATAATATTGCCTTATTTTTCTATACATCTGTAAATATATAATACAATTATGAATGTTAATATATTTGTCAAAGACGATAAATATGATTATATTAATCCTAAAATTGTTATGATCTCAAAACGTCATTCAGGGTTGTCTTGGATTAATCGAAATATTTTGTTTGAAATGCGTAATATTCCGTATGGTGTTGTTATTGTGCCGACTAATGAAATCGATCAATTTTAGAATGAGATTTGTTATAATAAACATGATTAGTTTTTAAATGCGTTTTAATATTATTTTATTTTTCTCAATGTTAATTAATATAAAATATATATGGATGTTGATGTCCCAGGGCAAACTTTAAAAATAGAAGAATTTAATATTGGTTCTCTTATTAAAGATGAAAAAGGTGAATATATTAATCCGCGTATCGTTATGATTGCTCCATCTGGTTCTGGTAAGTCTTGGATTGTTAGAAATATTTTGTTTGAAATGCGTGATATTCCTTGTGGTGTTATTATCGCACCAACCGATAAAATGAATCGTTTTTATGATGATTTTGTTCCTCCTTTATACATTCATCATGAATATAGACCACAAATTGTACCAAGTTTATTATCAAGACAACGTAAAATTCTTGAAAAAAATGAAGAAAGAGAAAAAAAACATAAAAAACCTATTGATCCTCGTTCATTTCTCGTTATGGATGATTGTATGGCTTCTAAAAATGAATGGATGAATGATCCTAAAATTTTGGAAATTATGAATCAAGGTCGTCATTTTAAACTTACTTATATTCTTACGATGCAGTATTGTCTTGGTATTCAACCAGAACTTAGAACCCAGTTTAATTTTGTTTTTCTTTTAGGTGATGATAATGCCGCATCAAGAAAAAAAATTTGGATGCACTGGGCGGGAGTTTTTCCAAAATTTGATTTATTCGAGAAAGTATTTTTACAATTAACGGAAAACTATGGTTGTATGGTTATTAATAATAGAATAAAATCATTAGACTTATCAAAAAAAGTATTTTGGTTTAAGGCAAAAAAAGTACCAGAATTTAAAATTGGTATTCCCAAATTTATTAAATTTAGTCAAGAACATTATGATAAAAATTATCAAAAAAAAGAAGAACTATTTGATGTTACAACTTATGGTGCTAAAAAATCTAAATCGAATGTTATAGTTAGAATGATGAAATAAATTTAAATAATCATTAAATTGATTGTGAAATGTGGTTAAAAATGAATAAATCACATGTTTATAAATTTATTGAAGTGTGAGAGTTTAATTTTAAATAAATTTAGCTCTAAATTCTCTTCCTATTAAACTTGTATTACGTCTATCTGTCAATCCAATACCTCTACTCATCATCCAAGGTGATGGTTTAGCAAACATTTTATTAAATATTTCTTCAATAGATACAGGTTCTTCTTGTTCATCTCTGAATGAACGTGGGACATATTTATATTCTACATGTGGTTTAGGACATTGTTTAAGTGTTGTTTGTTTAATTATTTGATATATTATTAATGCAACTAATATCAATATTATTGTTATCATTAATTTGTTAATATTCATTATAATATTTATTGTGTTACAAATTATTTTTATTTTTATGCTTATTAAACATCAAAATATTATTATTGATATAATATTTTAATGATCTAAATATGATAACGTGATGTTGTCTTTTGATTTATATTAGTTTATATTAATTTATTTCGATTTGCTTTGTTCAAGTTCCATTTCTTTAATTTTTTCTGCTAATTCGTCTTCTAATTTTCGCAAATTACTAATATTTTCATCAATTTCCTTCTTTTCTTTAGTAAGATTTTCTTTACTCGATTCAAGTTCTGTTTTCATTTCATTTAATTTTTCTAATTTATTTTTCTTATTTTTCTTTTTAATTTCCGATGGTACTGATGTTGATGTCGATGTTGGTGGAACTAATTTACCCATTGTTGGATATTCTATTATTTTTTCTTTATTTTCAGTTCTTGTTGGTTCTGCTGGTTCTTTTGATTCTTTTGATTCTTTTGATTCTTCTACTTCGGCTTCAACTTCAGCTATTTTACTATTAATATTTTCTTTCTTTCGTTTTGTTAAATCTTCCATTGCTTTCCTAACCATATCTTGTTTTCTTATTTCATGATATTCTTTTGCTTCATTTTGTTGTTCATCATAATTCTTCATTAATTTATTTAGATCTTTATTCATATATTCTGAATTTTTCGCTTTAGTTGGATCATCTTCAAATGGACACCATTTACCGACCTCACCGATATATATATTATGATATGGATCACATTTTTGTAAAAATTCACATCGTTTTTGTGCTTCTTCATATGTCGCATATGATCCCCTAACTTTAATTCCATTTACAGTCAAATTATTTTTTCCATTTCCTTTTTTATTTATTTCTTCTAATTTCTTTTCACTTAATGATGTTGGTTTAATTATTGATATACAAACAAATTTCTGATCTGGAATAACTGAATCTTCAGTTAAATAATCTATTTCAACTTCTTTTTTTTGTTTTGGTTCTAATTTTGGTTTTGGTTTTAGTTCTGGGTTTGGTTCAGCTGTTGGTGTCGGAGTTTGGGTTAGGGTTGGTGTTGATATTGGGTCACATGCTGATCCTTTTTCAGTTTCTTGTTTTTTTTCTTCTTTTGGGACGATTTGTAATTCGGATTTGATTGGAACTTCCATATAATTAATATTAATATTAAATTTGTTATCTCTCTAAATTGTTTTATCATCCATCATATATAAAATCATCTTATTCAATAATTAAATAATAATAATTATCATTTAATTGCAATGACAAAATACTGTGCACATTTCCAATATATAATATAAATTAGTTAAAAGTGATTTGTGAATGCTTATGAAAACAAATGTTAACGAAAATTATATATAATATAACAAAACATTGCCATGATACCATCCTATTATTTATTTGATAAAAAATTTAAACAATTTGACTATGTTAGATTTAGGTCAAAACAAACATATAACAGTTAAAATGATTAAGAAATTAATTCATGAGAAAAATAATTATGAGTTTAATGCATAATAATTATTTGAAACATAAAATAAATTAAGAGTTTAATTCTTCGAGTTTTTTTATTAACTCATTAAATTTTTCTTTGACAGACATACTTTTTGTTTCTTTTGTTGACCATGTTCGACGTCCTTCTCGTTCGATTAGTTTAGGATGTCTATCAATAATAAATTTACATCCTCGTTTTTCACTTGCTTTTTGGAAATGGCAATATTTTGGGACATCTTCAGGATTAATTCCATACTCAAGTAATACAAGTAGATTATCTGATTTTCTTCCAGTAGCTTTAATTTTTTTTAATATTTCTAACTGTTCTAATTCTGTTTTTTGATTTTTTTCTGTTGTTTCCATTTTATTATCAACATTTTTTAATTCTTCTTTACTTACAATTATCGAATCTATTTTTGGTTCTATAATTGGTTCAATATTCGGTTCTGTTGTTGGTTTTAGTTTTTTTACTTTATGCGTAATTGGTTTAAAATCTTCTTGATTTTCAATTATTGGATCTGTTAGTTCTGTTATTGGTTTTTTATCAGTCTTTTTTACTTTGCGTAAAACTGGTTGTAAATCTTCTTGATTTTCAATTATTGGATTTGTCTGTTCTGTTATTGATTCAATAATTGGTTTAGTTATCGGTTCATTATTTTTTTTAATAATATTTAAATCGGTTATTTCAGATTTAAATTTTTGAATATTTGCATTGACAACTTCAATCGGATAATGACTTAATTTTAAAATTTCGTTGTATTCATAAGTCAATTGTCCTCTTTTTTCTTCTGTTGTGTTATCAATAATTATATCTTTAAGTTCTGGATATTTTTTTTTAAGATATAACAACTGATCTATTGTTTCTTGTAATTTTAATTTTAAGGTGGATTTTTTTGATTTGGTCGATCTCCATACATATTTACTATTGTTATAATACTTGTGTTTAATATTATTTTCATTAGTTAAAGCAGAAACTCCTCTAATTTCAATATAGAAAAAATCACCATGTCCATCATTTGGACCTCCATAATAAATATTTTTTGGAAATTGATCAACTGTTATACCACAATCTGGTGGTAATTCTGTTGTTCGTTCTCGACGTTTTTGATTAAAATTTTGTGCTGATTGTGAACTAACTTCTCTTAAATTTGATTTACGATTATCTGTACCTATTCTATTAATATGATCGATTGTTTGTTGTTGTCCTTTCCCTTCGAATGTTAATTTATTCATTATAAAATTATGAAGATACAAATCTTTCTGAACATCTTCAACATAATAATTACATGAAACGTATCCACCTTCTGATCTATAACACCATCCTTTGTTTAATATTTTAAGTTTATCATCACCATCAACAATAAACATTTTATATTCATCATTAAATGGTATACAACAAACAACATAATGTTTATCATTATATATCACATCTTCATGATTGATTTCTTTTGTTGTAACTGTTTTCGTAACACGTTTAACTAATTCTGTTACTTGTTTATGTCTGTTTATAAATCTTGGAATAGTATTTTCGACTGGTCGATTTGCTTGTTCTAAATGTTGCATTGTTAATATATACATAAATATATTGACAATTCTTTAAATTAGTTTAAATTTCAATTTTTTATTTATCCTTCTTAATTGCTATAGGCAAGCCCGCCCATACCACTCATGATTCTTAAAACATTGTAGTTCGTTGCGAAGATATCAATGTTTGAATCTTCTGCAAGATAATTGCTCTTGAAATCATTATCTGATGCATAACGACCAAAAGTAAGATTAAGCGTAGCATTATCGATACGGGACATGTTGCAAGTGCCAGATGGTTGATGTTCTTCTGGATTAAGAGCAAATGAATAAACATTAATACCATCAGCTGGAGTATTAGAGTGATGTTGATATGGTTGAACATAATTGAAATAACTTCCATCACGTTCAGAGAATCTATCGTGACCATTTAATTGGAGTAACACTCTGAATATTGGATTTCCGCTCTTATTGATATAAACACCATAATTATCTCGTTGTCTTAAAACAATATCAAATTTCGAATCACCATCAGTACCAGCTGCAACTCCACCAGTAATAACAGCAGGATTACGAGCAAATGCGACAGTAGTAGTATGTGCAGTAGTAGTATAAATAACAAGATTTTCAACAGTCATTGATATTTCTTCTAAGGTTAACAAATCACCAAGAATAGTTATATTATCCATATCCGGTTCATCATTTATTGCTATTGGATTAATACGAGTAAACACATTTGTAAAAGTACCACTATATGCAACCACTTTATCATCAGTTAATGCCAATTTACCAGCAGATGCTCCTGATGCTACATAAGTTGCGAGAGCTAAAACTAATCTCTTCGTAGCAATGATTCTAGTTTTTTCAATATCTTTTGCATCATATGCTAAGAATGTATTACCAGAAGTATAGCGACCGAGTCTTAAAGCCCAAACTAATTCTTTGCATGGGTGATTGAAATTGAGTCTGAATTTCTGAGATAACGAATTAACAGATTCAGAACCAGTGAATTGTAATTGTTCAATAAGATATTCATGTTGAGCTTGAGCAAATCTCTTACGTTCTTCAGTATCAAGATAAACATAATCAACAAATAATGATGCAGTATTGAAAGTTAATTCAGCAAGATCAGTATCAGTAACATTAGCATTATGATTGACACAAGTATTTAATTGTGAGAATTCAAAGTTAAGTTTAACTTCATGATATTGTAAAGCAATAAGTGGAATTGCTAATCCATCATTACGATTATTGAAGAATTTAAGTGGAATATATAATATTGCATCACCATGTGATTGTGCTAAAGTAGTTAATTCAGTAGTGTTTCCAATCATAACATCATATCCACGATCATGTGCAAAGTTACGAGCAAGTTCGTACCAAATATTTAACCAGTTACCATATTGTTTGTCAATACGAGTACCACCGATTTCAAGTTCGACATTATCAATCAAACTATGACCGACACGGCTAATCCATGCCCATGTCTTATTACTACTATCAAGAGTTAAACCGCTAAGAATAACTCGGAGATACATTTTAGTGATCAAATCACCATTTCTACTAATTTGGCAGGTAACTCTACGCCCAAAATTAGCAGCACCATTAAATACTTGCTCAATATTTTCTATAGCGAAGTTTGTGTGGCGTCTGTATACGACCTTAAAAACGCTTTACCCAATGATTTCTCATCAGGGCTAGACTATACCTTAAGCCAAATAATATTATTAATAATTATTCGACCCACTACCATCTAGTCGTTGAACAGCATTCATATTATAAAGAATTTAGATCATTAAGATATTGTAATGCAATATCATATTTTTCATTTAGTGTCAATTTTTTGCTTGTAAACCATTTTTTTTTGCCTTTTGGATGATTAATAATACCATAACCTTCAGATTGATAAACTTCTGGTCTTGCTTTAATATGTACCATATACATAGGCAAATCATCATTTTTATGTGCTTTACTTAAGTTAAGTTTATGATCAAGTTTTAAATGTTTTCCATAAAAATGATGTTTTTCACCTTGTTTAGATAAACTAATTTTCTTTTTTGTTTCATCATTCCTTGGTTTTCCAAAATTAGGATTTTTATTACCTAATTTTGATTGTCTCATTTTTTCTCTTGATTCAGCACAATGCTTTTTTCCTTTCGATCCACCTGTTTGTATATTATATCCATTCGGGTATAACGAATTATATTTAATGATGTTTTCTTGTTCTAATTCATTTAACAAGTCATCAGTTGTTATCATTATAACTGATACATCAAAATTTTTAGGCGAATATTTTTGAATTGCATTTCTCAAAGCAATACATTCATCATTTGGTTTACAATGTTCAGACCATCTTTTTTCTAATGTTCTGATTGTTTGACCGACATAACATTTTCCATCAATTTTATTTTTAATTAAATAAATTATCCCCATATAATATATATCAATAGTTATGTCTTTATACTAATTTTATTCTTTATAATTTAGAACTTGGCTGCTGATTGCCCATTCAAGATCATATATATGATCTTAATTTTTTATATTTTTACCATACCCAAGTTTTTACTCTTGGCCACTTAAATGTTTCCATTTAAATTTGGTAATAAAAATTTTAGGGGTTTCCAGCATTTTGATAGTGTAGCTGATAAAATATTATTTTATCAACTAGCATCTGTTGTATCACAATATATTGTGATGTGGAAAACTAAACGGGTTTCTCTAACTTATCCACCTTAGTTAGAGCGTGATGCTTTTCTACCCTTTATTCAAAGGTTATTTGTGGGTTACCGGTCAAGTAAACATCTTGTGCGCCATAAGCGACTAATTGCATTAAACCTCCTCCCATGTTTTTTATATATTATATAAAAAGAAAAAAATTTTTTCTAAAAACGCAAAACTATAAATTATTTTTTTTTTATTTGATATTTTTAATCATTTTATTTATTTGATCGATGTTTTAGATTATTTATTTAAATAATTAGTTAACGTATTCAACTATCATCATACAATTTAATATTAATAATCGAACGACACAACATTATAATTATTTTTAATAATCAAAAATTATGTCACCAAAAGATATTTTGTATAAAGTAATATATAGTAATATTATTGAAAATAAACAAACTAATCTTATAATCATTTATTAATCAATAATAAATATTAATTTTTTACTTAATCTGTATTTTAGATTATTTAAATAAATAATTAGTCTATATCTATTATATCTATCATCCTACTGGTTAATGTTAACATTCGAACAAGACAATAATATAACACATCAAAAAGTTTCTAGTTGTCATAATCCTTTTCGTGATAAGCGCACTAAATATTCCACATATATTAGCAGTAATAAAAATAATGTAAATACAACATTAGATACTAAACATCATGAAAAATTGATTGAATTTGTAAGTCAACACGATTCTTTGGCTAAAAAAAAAAAACTTTATAAAAAAATAAAAAAAGAATATGATGACATCAATAAAATACCTTTGAATACTTTGACCAATAGTATAATTGACAAAAAAGCACAACTTAAAAATGATCTCGAAAATATGGAAATTGAACTTAATCAATTATTAAATAGATCACAAGAACTAGATTATTATGATAATACATTGGATATTTTATTTGAATATTACAACAATTCAAAACAAAAACCTTGTAATGAGCAAACCATTATTAACATTAATGATCTATTTAAAAAAAAAGATATCATTAATTTAAATACAGATAGATCTAAACTTTATGAAAAATATATGAAAATAGTTCATAATGTTGCTGTTCATAAATCAAAAAATGTGCACTCAATTTCTCTTTGTCCAAAATGTAAAATAGAAAAAACTATTTACGCTAACGATGGTTATTTAATTTGTACTCAATGTGGTGATTCTGAACCTATTCAGCTCGAATCTGATAAACCTAATTATAAAGACTCAATAATAGAATCAAAAGCTTGTGCTTATAAACGCGGTAATCATCTTTCAGAAATATTAAATCAATTCCAAGCTAAAGAATCAACCGAAATTGAACAAGAAGTTTACGATAAAATTAAAGAAGAACTTAAAATACAAAGAATATATGATTACAAAATTTTAGATGATAAATTTATGAAAAAAATTTTGAAAAAACTCAAACTTAATAAATTTTATGAACATACACATCATATTATTAATAATTTAAATGGTATTCCTCCTCCGACAATGACAAGAGAACAAGAAGAAAATATAAAACGAATGTTTAAAGAAATCCAAAAGCCATTTGCTATGTATAGACCTAAAAAACGTAAAAATTTTTTAAATTATAATTATATCATTCATAAAATATGTGAATTATTAGAATATGATGAATTTTTACCACATTTTCCTTTATTAAAGTCTCGTGTTAATTTAGAAGATCAAGATATTGTTTGGGAAAAAATTTGTAAACTTAAAAATTACCAATTTATTCCATCAATTTAAAATTTAATATAATCTCAAAATATTACATAAATATAAAAAAATAAAAATTTGAATTTTTATTTTTTTATATGTTAGTTGTAATTATTTATAAACATAACACACATAATGTCTAACAAAAAAACATATATTTAAACACGTAATGATTACATGTTAGAACGATTAAAACAAATTCAAGGTAAAGATTTAGATACAATTAAAGAAGAACTTAATCATCTAAGAATATATGATTATACAAAAATTAGTAATATGTGTATGAAAAAAATTTTAAAAAAACTTGATTTTAATAAATATTATGAACATACTCAATATATTAATAATCAATTAATAAACTTAACACAACAATTATAAATAAAATAACAAGTTTTTAATTTATTATTAAAAAATAAATTATTTATACATTTGTCATTATGTATATTATATATTTTATTGATTATATGTTATTCGAAAATAATGAAAATAATAATTTTGACAATAATGAAAATGATGATGAGCAATCTGAAAAAATAGAAAATTCAAATAATACAGAAAAAACAAAATATTCAAGAATTAAATCAAGAAAAGCATTGAAAACTGAAAATAAACTCAAACAACTTAAACAAGAAAAAAATGGAAACAATTTAGAAGAAAATGATAATTTAGACGAAAATTTATTTGATACAAATATATTTTATAAAATAAATATCCGAATTGCTAAACGTAATTCAAGAAAACATATTACGACAATCGAAAATATACCTATTAATAAATTTAATAACGAAGAAAAAACAGAAAAATTTTTAGTAAAATTACGCAATGCTATTTCATCAAGAGCAACATTAAAAAATAAAACGACAGAACCTATTATTGAAGTATCAGGGAATAAAATTGATAATATGATACCAATAATATGTGATTTTTGTCAATGTAAAATTGCAGATGTAATTATACATGGTGCCATATAATTTTAAATTTTTTCCTTAAATATAATAATCGGTCGATAAATATCAAGTAATGTTTGAACAATAATAGCAGTTGAACAAATCATAATTATTTCAGAATAAGGTATTTTACCAACAGGTAAATATTTTACGACAAAATATAAGCTTAGGAACAAAATTAATGCTCTGATTATTTTAATTAAAAAAATATTATTAAGCATGTATTATATATGTTTAATAATAAAAAAATAATTGTCATTTATTATTAATTATTATGGCAGGTGGTTTAATACAAATTGCATCATATGGTATACATGATGTTTTTTTAATAGGTAATCCACAAATTACTTTTTTTAGAACTGTTTATAAAAAACATACTAATTTTTCAATGGAATACATTGAAGAATCATTAAATGGGACACAAAATTTTGGAAATTATTTAAGTTGTAATTTATCTAAATCTGGTGATTTGATTAATCGATTATATTTAAAAATTGTGCTTCCAAAAATTGCTATTGAAAAAGCTATTTATAGTGATATTATTGAAAATAATCAAACTAATTATGATGAGTTATATTTTAAATATAATATAATACAAAATTTTTTTAACATCGTTAATTACAACATAATTCAACAGCTGAAAATTATGTTAAATATCAGTAACTTAACTTATACTGAAATTAAAACGAGATATAATTTATTAAAAACAAAAATGAATTATAATTATGAAATTAATAAACTTAATGACATAATTATTAACTTTGATAGAACATTTAAATTATTATTAAATAATCAAATTAATAATGATATTCATGATAACACAATTATTATTGATTATAATACAACCATCAAACATTATGTTGATTTTGATAATTATTTTAATATTTATATTGTCGATGTACCAGATGTTGTCAATGATCTTAATAATTTATTAAATAATTTCACATCACAAATAAATATATTAAAACAACATATTTATGAAATGTTGTTATTAAATGAAAAAATTAATAAAAAAAATACAAGATCAAATATCAATTTTGCTTGGGTTGATTTTTTAGGTAATCAAATTATAAATAAAGTTGAAATTATGATTGGGGGAAAAGTTATCGATTTTACTGATGCTGTAAAATTAAATATAAATTATCAATTAACAAATAAAATTATGCATGACACTACTTATTCAAAATTAATAGGTAATATTCAAGAATTGACTACTTTCAATGACAATATTAAACCTAGTTATATCATGTATATTCCATTTGATTTTTGGTTTAATAAATATACTGGTTTATCATTACCTTTGATTTATTTACGTTTTCATGATGTTAAAGTAAATATATGGTTAAATGACACAGCAAATTGTTGTTATTATGAAAAATTAAAAGATAAGTTTGTTATTGAAGATTTGGTGCATTTAGAATCAGTATCATTAATTTGTAATTATGTATATTTGGACACTGAAGAAAGATCTAAATTTGCTCAAATGAGTCAAGAATATTTAATAAATCAAACACAAATTTTAAAAATACCAAATATCAATACAATTAAACAAGATGTCGAATTAACATTTTTTCACCCTATTAAACAATTATTTTGGGTTGTAAGAGATTATGAAAATATTATTAGACTTAAATATTTTGATTATTCAACTTCAAATTATATTGATATTTATGAATTTATTAATGATACTGATGAATATAGTCATGGTTTATATAAAGCAAATACTCGAAGAATGGTTAAAGTTAGAACTGTTGACAAAAAAATTAGTGAATATTTAAATATTGGTGACCAAATTAACATATTAAATAGTTTATACTATTGTGGAACATATACAATAATTAATATTAATAATGAAGATGTATATATTGAGTTTGACAATTTTGTTCAAGAAAATTATAAATATAATTATAACACCGATTATACTAAAACATCATCTTATACTCCGAATAGTCAAGCTTTTGTACAAAAAATTAATAACAATAATCCAATTAAATTATCTTCATTAAATCTTCAAGGTGTATCACTTTTTAATAAAATTGACGGATTGTATACAAATATGGTTCAAGCATATCAACATAATTCTAAATCTCCAAATTATGGATTAAATTCTTATTCATTTGCTATAAATCCAGAAGATTATCAACCATCTGGAACATGTAATTTTAATAGAATAGATCTAAAAACAATGACATTTATATTTGATGATACATATATAAATAATAGTAATGGGAAAAAAATAGAACTGGCAATTTATACGCATAATTATAATGTATTAAAATTTGCGTATGGCAAAGCTGGTTTAGTATTAAATATTTAATTTATGAATAAATTAGTTAATTTTTATTCATAAAAATATCTTAAAGGTCAATTTATAATATTATATTAACTCATTATAAGAATATGACCGGAGGATTATTACAATTAATAAGTTTTGGCACACAAGATAAATATTTGATCGAAAATCCTGATATAACTTTTTTTAAAACTGTCTTTCGTAGATATAATAATTTCTCGATCGATACTTTGACTTCAATTCATCAAATAAAATATGGAACAGATAATATTATACCTATCCCAAATACTGGTGAATTACTTTTTAAACTTTTCGTTAAATTAGAACTACCAGAATTAATCGCTGAATATAATAGTTCTATCGATAGTGAGTTATTAAATTTTATTTTAGATGATTTTTATGACTATACAATTGATATCTATAACAAAAACATGTCCATATTTTTTAACTTAACTGAACTAACAAGAACTTGGATACAAATATTAAAAACAGATAAACCGACTATTGAATTTTTAACTTATTTTGATCCGATAACATCTGATGGTAATAATAATTTAAAAAAAATATATAACATATTCGAATCAAGTAATTTAATGTATTTGGATGTTAATCCAAATAATAGCAAACAAATAACAAAATCATTATATTATAATTCGCGTAATATATTCAATAATAATAAAAATAAATTCGACGGTAATAATAGTCTTGGATATAATTTTATTAACTTGAACTTATTTAATGAAAATAATTATTATTCAAATACAAATGAGACATATTTAATAAACTATTATAAGCTTCTTAATGCTATGAATAATACTATTTATACCGACAAACTTAACGAAAATTTAATTAGTAAAAACCTTATTAATTATAATACAAAAACTATTTTTCATTCTAAGGATATCAAATTATATTCTTCATCTGATTATTTTGATAATATTAAAAATCAAGTACTTTTTGATACAATGCCTATCGAATTTTTTAGACAAAATTATATGTTAAATAATTTTAATTATCAACATATAAATGATAATATGATTGACCTTAAAGTATCAGGAAAAATTGCGTGTTTTGATAATAATTTAATTGATATACCTCAATATATTGTGTTTGTTGATAAAACTGACCAGACAAATATTGTTCCAATAATGATAACAAAAATTAACAAATTTAAACCAACAACTGAAATAATCGATTCTAATATATATTTTGATTATGTTGGCTACATTGTTAATTTAAATTATACCAACAATATTATCACTTTCACAAATTCTTCAAACCAACTAAATAATTTTAACAAATATCTTATCGTCAATATTGTTTCAAAAAATATATATGACGACAAATTTAGAATATTAAAATTTCCTATATCAGTATCAAGTTGTACGATTACAAAATCAACTAATAATTTAAATTATACATATGAATTCACAATTGACTATAAATTTAATAATTCTGAAAATGATAAATTACATACTTTTGTTAATATGTTAAGTTCTGCTAATTATTTGACTTATGTAATTAATGATGTAAGTAATGAAGAATATAAAAATCCGAACAATGATAACATATTTAATTTACAACCGATTGCGTTTTTAAGTTTTGACCAATATAATAATAATACATCAACATTAACTTGTATTAATTCAACGAAACCATTTAATATTAAAAATTTAACAATATTAAGTCCATATATTCCGTTGATAACTGAATCAGGTACATTTTTTAATACATTTAATAAAAAAACCGATTTTATAACACAGGTTGAATATTTACAAAGTATAAATAAAAATATAAATACTGCATTTGATACTACAATTCAAAATCCTATGTATATATTTAATGTGTTAAATCAATTTTTTAACTTATCAACATTAACTTTAAAAAACACAATCAATATGTTAGACTATAATTTAAATTTAGATATCGAACAAAATAAAAATCAACTATCTTCATATGCCGCGTCATTGGGATTAAATTTATCTGACAATATTATTTCTGTCAAAATTAAAAATAATTTTAGTGATTATATAACATCTATTAATAATTCTTATCAAAATATTTATAAGAATAAAAATAATAATGATATTTTTAAATTAATCGTAAAATTATCAGTCATTAAAAATATTTATAAAACTTATTCAAACGTTAAAGATTTATCTTTTGTTAATTCATTTGATGTTTCGTCTATATTTTTAATTATTTTTAATAATACGAATTTTCCAAACATAATTAAATATAATGATATCGAATTAAAATTAATTCAAATTATTCAGCCAGAAAATAAAATTATTGTTGACCCAATACCTGATAAAAATTTATTGAAACTTAAATTATTTCCATTCACACAATCATCACAATTATCATCAATTCCATATAATTTATTATTTGACACTATGAATTTAAATTATATAGTTCCTTACAATAATTTAGTTTGTTATAAAACAATTTCGTTTGGTTCTGATGTTTATAACATAAATTATTATTATAAAATATATCATGTAATAAACACAAACAATAATTATTCAGAAATTTATGCTGATACAAGTATTCAAATTTATAAAAATAATATTGAAATGTCAAATACTGAAATTGAACATTCAATGATTATTAATCAATTTAAATCATTTATCCCAACATCAAAAGATACGCGCTATGAATTACAAGGATTAAATGATTCAGAAATACGATTTGTTTTATATTACACCGATGATTATCCTAATATTATTGGCGAAAAATTAAACTATAATGTATACACCAAAAAATATTATATTTCTAAACAATTAACTAATTCGTCACTCGAAAATATTTGGATGATACGTCAGAATATTAGTAATATTGATGAAATAGTTTCGTTCAACTATTATATTTATAATGGTTTCGCCAATGATTCACGTAATATAAGTGTAATTGATAATTCTGATTATATTTCAAACAGTATATTTGTGCATGACATATTTGTTTTATCATTATATGATATTTATAATAAAATATTTAATAAAAACAACACAAATATATTCAACATAATCAACTTATTAATTCAAGATTTTGGTTATATATTTGTTAGTGCTTTTAAAGATCCATCTATGTATTATGATAAAAATAAGTTAAAACTTGAGATGTACAATAATGACATAATTTCTTTAGAAAAATTAGCAGACTATAAAGCTGATAATGAATATAATACATATAAAACTGATACTACTTATAATTTATTTAATATCATATCAAATAGTTTTACATTAAATTCTAAAATGATATATAACACAATTAATGAATTTCCGAAACGAATTGACTCACATGTGTTAAATTATATTAACTCAAAATTATATTTAAATGAAAATTATTTAAGAAACATTATTACACCAATTTTAATAAATAACAGTGAAACATATATAACTACCGATAAAATTATTGAATTAATAAATAATATATATACTGTCGAAAATATTTATTATATTATTAACACATTAGGGCAAATCGAAAAAAACAACATATATCCTACACCAATTTATACTAATAATGATTTAAATCCAATTAATTTGTTGAATGTTCCGATCAAAAATACAATATATGATAACATACCACTTTATGTTAATAATTCTGATCAAAATAAAAACATATTAATCACAAATTTAAATATTGTTAAATCAAATATATCATCAGCAAATGACGAATCATATTTTGATATCGATACAATATTAATTAATTATATTGTCGATAAAAATTATCTACTTAATAACGAACTGAATAATTTAATAAATAACTGTGTAAAATCATATTATCAAATATATCTTAAACGTTCATCGGTATTGGATAATGCTATAAATCCAGATATATCTACTTCATCAAAAAATAATATTATAACTTTATTTTGTAATAATATCACCAATTTTACAAATAATGATGAAGTAATAGCGTCACTTAATATTTTAATCAATAGTAAAATAATTACCAACGAAATTAAACAAAATATTATTAATGATGTTGTCAATGTTACATCTATGGATAATATTTATAGTTTGCCCGCAGATCCAATAATATCGGATGGATATTTACGTAAAAATGCGTTAAGTTTATATCGGTCATCATTAATAAATCCACAACTTATATTTTTAAACATAATATCACAAATATCATTTAATACGTTGATAAAAAATAAAGATAATATAAATGAAAATTATTCTGACATAACAATATCATTAAAAAATTATATATTACAAAATAACACACTAACTTATCAATCAATTTTTGATATTATAAATAATTATGTTAAAACTTATTTTTTTCTTTATTTTAATAAAATTGATAATTCGATTGCTGATATTGTGATAAATAGATTTAATCAATATGTCACAGATTACACAGACAAAAATATTATAATCAATGAGTTAGATAATTTAATAAACAATCAAATCATTGATGAAAATTACAAAAATAATATAATGTCCAATATTTTGAATGTTAATGACTATAACGATATATCAAGTATTTCATCCGAAGGACAATATGATAAAATTAAATCATTAAGTTTTTTTAGAGGAAATGTATATTTGCAATGGTTTATATCAGCTTTTGGAGGAAAAGACGTGATATTAAATAATATTATTATTAACAAATCGACATTTAATAATACAGCAGCCCAATGTCTAAATAAACGAATTATATATAATGTTGGTAATATTAGTAATAAATCAATTTTGCTCGATAACTTAAATAATTTTAAAACATATTTAAGCTCAACAAATGAATCATACTTTAACATCGATAATAATATAATTAATCTTATTAGTACAGGCATATACACAACTAAATTATTTTATGATGATCTGTTTGATATAATTAATAATTGTATTAAATTATATATCCAAATATATTTAACTCGTTCGACAGTTCTAAATGATTATTCAAATCCTCAAAATATAATTGATACATTTTGTCAACAAATTATAAATTATAATAACACAGAAATTGTTACATCGTTAAGTTACTTAGTTACGAATAATTATATCACCGAAAATACAAAAAATATAATTATATCACAAATAATTAATGTTAATGAATCGACAGTTTATCAATTACCAATCAATCCATTAAATAATTCTGATATATATTTAAGAGAGAACGCAATAAGTTATTTTAGAGCGAATATATTGTTAAACACATATGTTACGACATTAACAACATTTACTGAACAAAAATATAATATTGTAACATCAAATTTGTTATCTGATTTTGTGTTTGGATTGAATAATCAAATTTCAATTTTAAGCATTAACGAATATATAAATAATTTTACTTATAAATCGATTATGAAAAATATAACTACAAATGACATAATAAATAATTTACATATTTTTAATTTTGAAAATGATGTTAATGTTTTGAATGGACAAATTATTAAACTTATATACACCAAAACCAATAATTTTGTATATGATTTCGTATATATCACAAATTCATCTCAAACAGTTATTAATGATATTGATATTTTATGCGGTGACCAAACAAGATTCATAAAAGATTTGAATAGTACGAATATTATGAGCACAAATAGTAAATACATATACGACATAATATTATTAGTAAATTTGGCTATCGAAAAAAAAAATTATAATCTCGTATTTACTAGAAACGTATGCAGATCAATTATTTATATTTGTAATAGTTATGCTATTGAATCTATACAAGAAATAATCATCAAACTAAAAGATCAAATAGTTCCTTACGGTGTTGAAAATATCGATTTCAATTTTATTTATAATATATCACATACACCAATGATATTATTATTTAATACGACTGATGATATATCAACTAATATTTATATTGGAAAAAATATTATAGACCTTTATTATAAAAGTCTATCAATAAATGTGTATGCGACATTATTTACGGCAAATCTTAAAAAATTTGTAATTGACTTATTTAATAACACATCTAATAATAATTTAAGACGATCTGCTATATTAAGAAATGTATTAGATAAAATAATTAATTATCAATTAATAGTTTCATTTGATTTTATATCCGAACTTAATAATACGACATTGTACTCAACTTATCCAGAGAAGATTCAACAAATAAAAAATTTATATGAAAAAGATAATGAAATAATATTTACGATTGACTTAGAAAGGTATATTATTGATTTATGTAATAAAAATACAACAGATGATATTGATTCGACTATTGCAATTATTAGTAATATATTACCGACAGAATTAATAAACACGAATATTATATTACTAAAATCATATAAAACATGTGATAAAATTATTTATATCAAAAACTTAGATTATTATGATCGAATATTTTATTTATACAATTATATAATTTCTGTAATGTATAATAATGATATTGATTTTATTTACTCGTATGACAAAAGTATAACATATAATAAATATACGATATTTTTTAACGAAAATGTAAATACATTTGATATTTCTCTTGAACATATAGGACCTACATTAAAATGTAATTTTAATGTAAATGATGTTGATGGTAAAAAATATTATAAATCAGATTATTATATTTCAATTACTTTGTATAACATACATTCATTGTTAAATTATTTCAGTAAAATATATGGTGACCAAATTAATATGACTGGTATTTTTCCAGAAAATACATTTGGTTATATTTTTAGTAATTATTTTAATAAATCATCATTTAGTTCAATTTGTGGTTTAATTGATTATGCTGTTAATCATTTAAATATTACCGATCAAACAAAATATACAATTATTAACACAAATCTTATTACCAAATCATTATATCAATGTTTGAAATATTTTATTTATATTCTAACCAATATCGCCAGTACATATTATTTTTGTTCTCTTTTTGATGGATGTACTAGTATTGTTGATGATAAAAATTATTTACTAAAAATGTCTGATTATATTGATCCGAAATATCAAGTAATTAAATTACCAGACGCGTATAGTTATTTAACTGATAAAACAACAGATCAAATATCAAGCCAGCAATTAAGAAATTATTTGATTGGGGTGTTAGAAAATAATGCTAATAGTTCAACATATAATAATTTTTTAAATTTTATTGATGATCAATATATCGCATATGTTAAATTATATGGTAGCTTAAGTGATATTGATGATATTGGGACAAATGTACAATCATATGTTGATACATATTTAAATTCGACATCAACAAACATTATAGCAGAATTAGCGAATACAAATTACTTAAATAAAACACAATTAATCACATATCCAATAAGTTTAACAAAATTCAAGGTGCCGTACACATATCATAAAATTCAGAATAATGGTCGGATATTAGATTTATTCACAAATATTATTCAATACTTTGAGACAAATTACACAACATTCAAAAATAAAAAAACAGATATTGATTTTATTTATAACAATTCAAATACAGAAAAATATTTTTCTGACATTAATAGTTCGTATAATTATATATTGAATTTTAATAATCCGTCAGAATATATAAAATCAATACTTCAATCAACATATACAAAATATAAAATCAATGATGCGAATACATTAAATATTAATTTAATGAATCAATTAAATTCACAAATATCAAATATCAATATTTTAAATGAAACATATAAGAGATCTTTTATTGAATCGAATTTAAATCAAATTATTGATTTATATAATTTTAATTTTTATTATAATAAAATAAATGAAAATGATAGTAAATATGACAGACAAATTCTTGAATCAGATTTGTCAAATATATTAAATAATAAAAAAGGAACAATAAATAATGGGAATAAATTTATTTTATTTGACATTCCAGATTTAAATTCTATCATAATCAATGATTATGTGGGAACATTTTTTATGTCTGAATTAATGAATAAAAATTATATGGGCGAAGATATTAGTAATAAAAACATAACTTTATTTACAATGCAAAATATTAGTGTGTCGAAAAAAATAATTGATTGTATAAATGTTTTCAATAATTTGTTAGTTGATGAAAAAATCAATATAATTCAAACATATAATGATATTCCAATTTTAAATGGATATTTATTATATCTATACAATAATAATGTCAGTGATATTACAGCATTAAATAGTTCGTTATTAAATCATCCGATAGGAAACATAATATATCAATATTATCAGATAATAATGACAAAAAATGAATACGATTTAATTTTTAACCCAACAGAAATACAATATAATTTTGATACGGGTTCAATCGGTATATTAATTTTTGATTATTTAAAAAATATTAGATATTCTGTTGAACAAATAATAAATGGTGAAGTTGAAAAAGATAAAAAAAATTTAAATAAAAATAGTTCGATATATTATTTTAATCTTTATAGAAAAACTGATTTACCTAATGAATATGTATATATATTTAATGAACATAATCATGAAATTGAGAAAATAGATTTAAAACATAATATAGACAAAATTTTTGAATATGATTATAACAATATTTCAAATTATGGTAAAAATAATAAAATAATACAAAAAAATATTGATGTTTTCAAATATGTTAGTTCATGTGAATTAGATTATCATGTAATAGATGAATATATACCAAATATTTTGGAAAATTCTGATTATTTTTTCATTAATTCTATAATCCATTACGCAAATTTATATACATATATTCAAGCTGGTCATTCAATTATAGGTTTGTCACAACAAATAAATAATTCAATCAATATTAACGTAACATCAAATATGTTTGAGCCAATAATATTTTTTAACTATTTAAATTATGAATATTATTTACAACCGAATAATTTTTTGAACTTAAATTTATTTTCAGAAAAAATTTGTAATAAATATCCATTAAAAGCACTAAATTATTTAGCAAATCTAACGATAACTTTTTATAACAAATTTGATGATTTTATAATTGAAAAACAAAAAACTGAAATTATAAATGCGATTTATGATATGTATTGTGATATGTTTAATATTGACAAACAAACAACAGAACTTTTAGTCGGTTATATTAAACATATTGAATATAATTTTCCATCAAAACAAATTAATATTGGTGTTACAATAGAAAATAAAATAAAAGAAAAATATTCGAACTATGAAGAAGCAGTAATAGATTTAAAATTAGACATTCCAGAAAAAAATATAATTTTATATCCAACATCAAATATTCCAATATATATTTTAAATAATGATGAATATACAACTTATGATCATGATACATATTTATTTAATTTCGCAGCACAAGCTAATTTTATTGATTATATGTTCAGAAACACAAATACACATGTCAAAGATTATGCAGCAAATTTAATTATTGCTGTTTGGAATTATAATAAAAGAATTAAATTATCAAAATATCCAATTTTACATTTAATGAAATTTATTTATGACAATTTTGATACATTACATGGATATAATTTATATAGTGAATTATTAGCACGCATTAAATATTTAAACGAACATAGTCAAAATAATTCGATGGAAGTATATAATGAAATATCAACATATGTCAATATATTTATAGCCAGTTCAATTACCACGCAATATATTAAAATCGAAAAAACGGAAGAAGAAATTAATACATATTTTTATGATAGTTTACATGATGATCAACAAAAAAAATCATATAATGTGAGTTCACTAATATTAAGTTTATCAAACGAACAACAAAATCAAAATAATAATTTCGATACGATTACGATTAATGATACTTTGCTGAATAACACACATTGTCTAATTAAAATAAATAAATCAGATGAAAATATATCAAAATTATATCCAGTTACAATTGAAACATATACAAATAATATTGCTGTAAATTTTCCATATGAGTTATTATTTAATAAATCTACAGAAGAAATAATTGACAAGATAAGAAAAAGAAAATTATTAAATGAAGTTAAAAATAATTCAAACGACAATATCACGTTATATTGTTTCAATGATTATTATGAATCATATTTAACAAATAATTATGATATAACTTATAATGCTGAAGTTAAATATATTGATTATAAAGAAGATTTTAATATTACATCGATAAATATAAATGGTATAACATATGATTTATCACAATTTTGGTTCAAGCCAATGATATTCGAACACAAAAATATAACAATTTTCGGATTTTTGAATGATAATTCTGCAAATTTTATATTTAATAAAGATTTTATAGATAGTAATGATATTAAATTTTATATTGGCGAAACAACATCATTATTATTAACAAAATATTATTATATTCAAAATAATCAACTTTATATATCACCAAAAATTATTAGCGAAATAGCAGATTTAACCACAACACATAATAAATCGATTATAAAATTAAATGATATAATTTCTGACTATGATAAAGTTCAGTCGATCGATTTAGGGTTTGATAATTTAATAACCATAAAAACCAAAAATGAAATAATTATAGATCCAAAGTTAATTAGTATATATAATACTGATATAACAGTTTATGATATGTTAAAGCGATTGAATATAAACGAACTAATAAATACAATAATTAATAAAAATATATCAACCAATAAATTAATAACTTCACAATGTAATTATGGAAGCAAATATTATTATAAAAATATTAACAAAATTAAAAATACGTCTGATTATATTTTTTTGATGTTAAATGATTTTGTATCTAATTATTATAATACTGTTGACAATATTAAAAGTGAACAATTTATTCTAGATAATAAAAAACAAGTTGAAAATTATAAATTTAATTTATCAGAAATTATGAGTAGTGTTGATATGATTGCAAATCCAATAATAACATTAGATAAAATTATGAATGCATATTATTCAAATTACATTCAATCAGAAATATCAAAATATAATAGTAAATTCAATTTATATAATTTAATACTACATTTATTAACAAGACCAGAATATCCAACAGTTGCATATATACCATATTTAGCTGATTTTATTTTTGATAAAATTGATTTTCGTATTGATGGTGTTTCAATTGATGAACTAAAAGATAATTATATGTACATATTTCATCATTTATTAAATAATAAACAACAACAAATATCTTATAATAAAATAACACACAATAATGAACAACTATTATTACAATCAAACAAAAAAGATGCGTTAACATTATTTATTGAAATACCATTTTATTTTTCTCAAAATTCTGGCTTAGCATTTCCTTTAATATCATCACAATTATCTAAGTTAGAAATAATATTTAAAATTAAAAATTTGGACGATATAATTATTAAAAATGAATATGTCGATATTAATTTTAAAAATAAAATTAATATGACAATGATATATTCAGTTATTTATTTAGACGATACGGAAAGAGAGTTATTTAGTACGAAAAGATTAGAATATTTATACGAAAGAAAAATATTTAATAATCCAATACAACTTGATATAACAAAAACAATTCAAAATAAATATCATTTACCATTAGGATCTCCTATCAAAGATTATTTTTATTTTGTCCAACTAAATAGAATGATTGAAGCAAAACAATATTATAATTATACATTTAACTATATGCTACCAGAATTAAATATGTCAACGAGAAATAAATTAATTTATTTGTACGAAACAATTATGAATGGTTATTATGATAATAAAATTTATGATCTTTATCAAAAATTTATTGACTTATCAAATTCAAAAATTATTCAAACAAGATCAATTATGTTAAATAATATATTAAATACTGATGAATTAAGATATAAATATTTATATAATAATTTGAATGGATCTGAACAAATAATTATTGAGAATGAATTTAATTCATATTATGAATCGATATTAAAAAATAATATTATAGACAAGTCAATATTATATCTTAATTCTGTTGAAAGATATAAAATGTATGGAGATGCTACTAATAAAATAATACCGTATCAATTTTACAATAATATGATTGCAGGTCTTCAAATATATAATTTTTCGTTATATCCATTAGAATATCAACCGTCTGGAAATGCTAATTTTTATGTACTCAAGCCTGAAATAGAATTTGATTTAGATGATATATCTAGTTTAAAGTCAAATGATATACTAAATAGTTATGTTATTGCTCGTAGTTATAATATAATGCGAATGATAAGTGGTATAGCAGGTAAAGCATGGAATTAATTTTTTGATCAATTAAAAAATATTATAACAAAAAACATATGTGGATTATTTTTTTTAATTTATTTAGATTATATTATTAAGATATCCTAAATAAAATGACAGGTGCAATTATGCAACTAGTTGCTTATGGAATAGAAAATATGTATTTAACAGAAGATCCACAAATAACATTTTTTAAAATTGTATATAGAAGACATACTAATTTTGCAATTGAATCTATGCCACAAAATTTTAACACAAAAGCTAATTTTGGTAATAAAGTTTCTTGTACGATCGCAAAAAATGCTGATTTGATTAATAAAATTTATGTTGTTGTTACTTTACCTAGTATTCCTATTTTACAAAATAATTCTAAAATTAAATGGATTGACCATATTGGGTTTCAATTACTTAAAACTATTGAACTTGAAATTGGCGGTAAAATTATTGATACACATTATAATGATTGGATGTTTATTTGGTATGAACTTAATAAAAATAATAATAGTCGAGGAATGGATGTCATGATCGGAAATGTTCCTGAACTTTATAATTATAGCTCTTCAAAAAATGAATATACTTTATGTATTCCATTACAATTTTGGTTTTGTAAAAATGTATCATTATCACTTCCAATAATTGCGTTAGAAAATTCGGAAGTAAAAATTAATGTCGAATTTTCAAATATTGAAGATTGTTTAATCGTCGGTCCAAGTCATTTTATTTATACAACTGACACACTATCTTTATTTAAACCATACGAATTTATTTCAATAAATAATAGCGAAACTTATATTCAGTTTATTAATTTTGATAATGACACAATGAAATTAGGTTATATTAAAACTGATCCAACTATTAATTTACAACCTAATGATATTTTAACAGGAATCGATTCGGGATATGTAACTACTGTTTATAATCCCACAACAAAATTATATAATCAAATCACATCCAATAATGAACAATTAAATGTATCAAAATCAAATCCTGTTTTTAGGGTAGTTTATAATTCATCAATTGTTGACGCATTTTTATACGTCGATTACGTATATTTAGATAATATGGAAAGATTAAAATTTGCTAAATCAAATCATGAATATCTTATTGATGTTTGTCAGTTCGATAATGATAAAATTATATTTAATGCGAATAATAAAATCAAATTAGGATATTCACAACCAACAAAAGAACTAATTATTCGTGGACAAATGAATTATATTATTACAGATAATATGTATTATAAAGAACCTTTTAATTATTCAACTAGTATCAATAAAAATATCGCTAAAAGTTTAATCAAAAAAGTTTTGATTAAGCTTAATGGTTATAATAGAGAACAAGATTATGATGAAAATTTTTATTCATATATTCAATCTTTTCAACATCATTTATCTCCTCCTCCTTTTGGTGTTTTTATTTATTCTTTTGCATTAAATCCTGATAATTTCCAACCATCAGGTTCATGTAATTTTTCAAAAATTGATGATATAAGTATTAATATAACAACTGAACCAATAACTTATTTAAAACCGGCAAGTATTAAAATTTATGCGGTATCATGTAATATTTTTAGAATAATAAATGGCATATCTGGTCTAGCATTTGAAAATTAAATTTATTTTGTTTCTGTTGATAATTTATTTAAATTTTCTGTTATAATTTCATCCAATATTTTAATTTTTTCTTCAATCTTTTCAATTTTATTGCGTTCAAGTCCTAATTGTATTTGCATGTCAGTTATTTGTTTTGAACCTAATGATAATTCAATATTTGGATATTTCGATGTTAATACTTTTTGTGAAGTTAAAATATCATCAACATTTTGAATATATTTAGCAATATTAACATATTCTTTAATATATTTCAATATTTCTTTTTCTTGTTCTGGTTTAAATTTACCACCAAATTTTTTAATTTCATTTATTTTATCATATATATTTTTCGCATGATCGAATGCGTTTTTAATTATACTTTCTTTTTGATTTTCAAAATTTCCACCAATTAATATATCATTTTGATATTTTTCTTTTTTTGTTTTATTTGATATCCCAATCGGTATATCAACCATACTCATTAATTGTGAAATGTAATTTATTATTTCTTTAGCGTTAGGTGTTTCTGATGTAATATGAAGTCGATTAGTAATGTATTTTTCTTTATCTGGAATTACATTATAATTATATTGCGAATCAACAAGTGGTGCATTAAATCCTAACGCACTTAATAAATATTGTGCTAAATATCCTTTAATATTTATGTATAATTCTTCATTAGTTTTTTCATTTGATAGCTTGGTTTCAATAAAATCAACTAAATTTTTAATATTCATTTCGTCATTAATGAAATCAATATATTCTTTTATTTTTTGTACATTTTGAACACAATAATTAACACATTTATTAATATTTTTCGTAATTTTGCTTAAACAATTAATTTCTAATTCAAAATCATTTATTGATCTAAAATTTTTTAAATCAAATAACATACTTATTTTACCAAAATTATTACCAAACGGTTTTTCTATCACTTTACCATTAATTTTCATAATTATGTCATGATTATTATTTATTTCGAATACAATATCAATATCATTTTCTTTTTTTTCTGGGACATATTTAATTAATGATCCTCTTAATGATATTATTGATTCAGGGCAGATAAAAATATTATCTGGATAAATTTCAATAAAATTATCTAAAATATTTATTTGAAACTTATCCATAATTTTTTCCGCTTCCTTTATTTTATTTTGTCCTAATGTTAATATATCTTGATCCACATTTAATTTTAAAGTAATCATTGTTATATGATAATCCAATAAAGTATTTATCCCAGCATATATTTGTTTATACGTATCTAATATATCTTTAATGTTTTTGTCAAATTCAATAATTTTTTCATCAGTTAATTGTATTTTTTTTTGTATTGATTCGATTATGTTATTAATGATATTAATATTAAAATTTAATCCGCTTGGAATTGTTTTCATTGAATTAATTATTGAATCAATTTGTTTCATTAAATATTTTTCATCAATGTTAACTAATTCGCGCTTATTTAAATCCGCACTCAATTTTAATTTATTTTGTGTCTGAATATTTTTATATTCAATAAATTGACGTCTTATTTTTTCAGATTCATTTGTTAATTTTTTAACATATTCTTGATTTTCTTTTTGAACATCTTGACTAAACAATGTGAATTCCTTATTTTTGTCATCATATTCACCTTTTTTATTTTCAATATACTCTTTTGAATTTTTCGATGATGTCATTAGATCTGTTATATATATTAAAATTTTTTGTTCATATATTGATATATCATTTTTTTTAGGTGGAACATCTGGTGTTAATGGTATTAATTGTTTTAATTGTTGTATTTTTTGCAATAAGATTAAACAACAAATAAATTTGTTTTTATCTAAAATTAGAGTAGTTTGATTTTGTAATGATAGATTTAAATTTTGATAAGTATCGACTAATGATTTAATATTTTCATTAATATTTTCTCGTGCTTTTTTTTCGTTATTAAATATTTCATCATTACGTTCTTTTAATTGTGTTTCTTCATTATTAATATATTGTGACAAACCATTTAATTCTTTTTTTATATTTGCCATGTTCGAAGTAACAATAAATTGTTTAAGTATTATTGGAGGCAATATTGCATTTTTTTCACATTTATTTTGTTTAGGCGCAGTAATATTTTCAGAAATTAAATCATTATATCCACTAAATTGAGGATCATTTTTACCCAATATTTTTTTAATTTTAATTTGTGTCGTATTTGTTTTATCAATACCAGTTGTTTCGACATCAGATAATGTCGATAATGATGAGTATGGTGGTGGTGTTAGTTGTAATGCATAATCATAATTTATTCCGAAAATACGTAAATAATCAGCATAATTAGTTATTTTATCCACTTCATTAATAATTTTTTGTTTATCCTCTTGTAACTTATTTATTTTTTCTTCTGTCATTGTTTTATTAAAACCAACATCAATATTAAACATTTGTCGATTTAATGATATTTTTGTTTTTAAATCTAATTTTTCTAAATTATTAATTAAGTTTATCAAATTATTTTTAATTTTTTCGAGAATAATAGGCTGATCAAATAAATTTTCATTAACCCGTGTAATAAAATTATTTAAAAAAATTTTATCATTTTTTTCGAGTTTAATATATTCGTCCGGTGTATTTAATAATAAACACACGAAAATAAATAATATTTGTCTGCAAAATAAAAGATTTGGTGTTAAGTTTGTCATATTTTTCATGTTTTCAATAAATGTTGGTAACACATATTTAAGGAACGGATATTTTTCTAAGTAATCAGAAATATAATCTTTAACATCCATTATGAGTTTATATTTATTATCGAAGAAAATATATTTAAACATTGTTATTTAAAAATATTTTATATTAGAAATCTTTAATGTTTTTTTCGTAATATTTATTAAATAAACTTTTTGACATTACATCAAATATTTCATAATAAGGGTCTGTTTTGCTAATTATATTATTTGGAATTTTTGTAAAACCATTTAATGCTCCATACCATGCAGAAGCTATTGATCCAACAGTATCAGAATCACCAATATTGATCATACTTGTAAAAATTAATTTTTCATAATTATTTTTCGACATTAACAAACAATCGTATGCGATAATGACAGAATCATCAGCACCAGACCCAGGGAAAAATATTTTTTTGTTTGTTGAAAAATTTTCATAATAATACATCATTCTTTTCCATGGATAAATTGATCTTAAATGTAACTCATTAACAATATAATTATAATTATCATCAAATGATGTCTCAATATATGTATCCAATTTAAATATAAATGCCTTCTTATCTTCTTTAAATGCTTCAATATATGATGGCTTAATTTTTTCAATAATATCATCTATTGTTGTTAAATTTAATAAATTTTTTAATTCAAATATCCATATCTCAGGATTCATATCTCTTATCGCATATGATGTAAATAATGCCGAAGTTATAGCTCCTAAAAAAGCTGTACAATTTGGATGTGTAATTGATGTTATCATAATTGTTGATTCAATTAATTTGAGTAAATCAGATGTTTTATAAAAAGCAAGACCTATACACATTGTTCTCATCGGACCACCAGATCCACCAGCATTTTTGTTATATTGAAAATTTTTCCAATTTACACCCGCATTAATGTTTTTAATTGCTTCTAATGTTTGTCTACCAGCTAATAATTTATCTCTCATATATTCTAAATTTTTAAACGACTCAAGATAATATTTTGTTACTTCATTATATAATTCATCACGATTTTTATAATCAGACAATAAACCTTTTATTGTCCCAAGATGCATTTCTGTATCATCAGATATCATTAAATTATCAATATTTAAACCAGTAATACCACCATCAGCAATAAAAACAAGCAACAAATAATAATTTAAATTTTCACCATAATCCATAACTTTATTTTCGTTTTCAACAACTATTGGACCTTTACTATAATTCATTTCACGTCGACCATCTCCAAAACCAATTTTATCACCAATAGCAGCTAAATATATAGACGCAAAATATTTATCAAGTTTATTACTCATAATTATAATTATAGACATAAAAAATTTAAATAAGTTTGTTTATAATATAAAAACATATCATATATATTTATATTATCTGATCATGAATTTGGATACATTACCAGATATAAATCCAATTTGTAAACAATTAATTGAAATTAACAAAAAATATGAAAATTGTTCATTTGTCGACATCGATTTTATCGATTTATTTGCCATTAAAAATAATAATATTAAAAATGTGAGTGAAATCGATCAATTAAAAAAAAAAATAACATCTAAATATTATTCAATTTCACTCAAATATCATCCTGATAAATATATCAACGAAACAGAATCTATCATAAAAATTAAAAATTGTTTCGTTAAAATTGATGATATTAAAACTGGTTTATTTCAAGGGTTTATTAAAGATATTTATGAAATGTTAATTAAAATGATTAAAGAAACACCTGAAATGTTAATCGATATAATAAATGGAAAAACTGACACATTATTTAATCAATTTGATCTTAACAATGATTTTAAACATTTAAAAGATAGATATTGTGGATATATTGAAAATGATAATAAGCAATTAACAAAAGAAGAAAAATTAAATATTGAACAAAAACTACAAACTGAACAAGTTAAAGATATAAAAATTGATGAGACTGAAACTAAAAATTTAATAAATATAGAAGTAGATAAACGAAAACACATTAATATAGAAAAAATATTTACAGAACAACAACGAGATGATCCAAATTTTTCTAACATATTTAATGAAAAATTTAAATCTACCAAAAATAATAGTACAAATACACAATCTAATAATCAACCTACTATTGATATAATGCCATTTAATACGGAATCAACTAATAATGATATTATGCTTTCATCAAATGCAACACATATTAATACAAGTTCTTGTATAACAAATATTGACGAAGCATTTGAACCATTAAATATCAACGAAAATATTAATAAACAAATAACATATGAAGAGTTGATCAAAGAACGTGAAAATCAAGCAAAAACATTTAAAACAACTAAACAAAAAATTGAATTAAATGAATGTCCAAATCATATTAAAGAAATTACACATAAAAAAAAATAATAAAATAATAATATTATAATTATTGTTAGATGACTTATGTCTCATTATATTTTTGAAAATTTTTATTTTTTTGTTTGATTAAATTATTTTCACAAATTTGATCATTAAATATATTTTCTATTAAATCGCCAATTTGTTTGCAAGTTTCATCGTAACCATATTTAATTAATTTAACTTTTTCTGGCATACCAAGTTTAAAATTAAATGATTGTGTTAAATCCATTTTTTCATCAAAATTTAATACTATTTTATTTTTGAATCCATAGTCATTTACTCTCGAAAAAATAATTTTTACTAATTCAATCGAATATTCGATTCCATTTATTAAATCTCTTTTACAAAAATTTTTATCTACAATAGAACTACAAATTTTATGAGAATCTGAACATATTCCTATCATTTTATTTTTATTTTCTTGTTTGACTCTTGTTAAAGGAAAATTTTCTAATATTCCGCCATCAATAAACAAATCATTTTCATAATTAAATGGTGATACTAAAATAGGCAAAGCTGATGTCATATATATACCTTCCCATAATTTAAGATTTGGTGTTGTTTCGAAATTTAAATCGATTGTATCATTTTTTTTTAAAGAAAAAGTAATAAGATGTAATTCTTTTGAAGTTTTATTATATAATTCTTTAAAAGTAATATTTTCGTCAAATCCTTTAAAAATTATAAGTTTTTTAATAAAAGTTTCATAATTTTTTTGTGGAACTAATCCATAGTTGTTAATTAAATTATCGATGTCATATTCGACAATACAATCTATAGGAAAATTAACTGACAATTTATTAATTTCTTCAAAATTCCAACCCAAACTTAAACATGACACAATTATTCCACCAAAAGATGTTCCATAATAATATTTAATATCATCAATTATTTTATACTCAAATAATAACTTAATTGCTCCTAAATATAAATATCCTTTCATTCCACCACCAGAAATAACCAAACTATTGATATTAGTAATTTTTATTAAATCGATTGTTTTTTTTTGCATACTAATAATAAATTATTATCTATTATTAAAAATAGTTTTAAATTAAAAAAAATTTTATGATTTAATTTTAATAATGTTAAATATATCGTCATTAAAATTTAAAAATGAACAAATTAAACACGAACAAAAAAAAGTTTATAAAAAAATTTTCGAAAATTTATGCAAAACAATAAATATGAATGCTGAAATAGGTAAAAAATTTTGTTTATACAGAATTCCTGATTTTTTATTAGGAGAAATATCTTTTCCTTTTAATGAATGTCTTGATTATATTAATAACAAAATAAAAATACTCAAAAATGAAGGAATAACAGAAATATCTTTTTATAGTCCAAATATTTATTATTTTAAATGGAAAATATAAATTTATTTATAAAATAAGTTTAAAATCATTAATATTAATATACCAATCAAAAATACTATTATCGTCTCTTTTAATTGAGGATTTATAGAAAATAAATCATATATCTTATCAGATTTATATTTATTTTCTAAATATTTCTGACATTCACTACAATTATGTAAATGCTCTAATATATCATCACAATTTAATTGTTTCATTTGTTTATTAAAATTTTTATGATATTCTTCATCTGTTGGTATTAATGATACATTTTCTCGTGTTCCGTTCGTGTTACTCACTCCAACAAGTCCATAATTTTCGCTAACGCTCAAATTATTTCCTTGTGTTCGCTCATTAGCATTCGCTCTCATAAGTTCTCGTTGTTCACTAGTGTTCATAACTCCCCCTTGTGTTCGCTCGTTAGCATTCGCTCTCATAAGTTCTCGTTGTTCACTAGCGTTCATAACTCCCCCTTGTGTTCGCTCATTAGCATTCGCTCTCATAAGTTCTCGTTGTTCACTAGTGTTCACAACTCGTCCTTGTGTTCTGTTCGTGTTATTCATTCCAATAAGTTCATAATTTTCAATAATGTGTTCTTTATTATTTTCTTTTTTTTGCTGATAATGAGGTATGTTATATAATTCGGGTCTTTTATCATTCAAATTATGATTTGTAAAAGATTCAATATTATTATTATATTCCGGCCAAGCCTCTTGTAACGAACAATACATGATATATTATTGGATTATAGATTATAATTTATTGATTATTAAATAAATTATAGTTTTATTATAATATAATGAATAACAAACATATAATCGTGTATTTTATTATTTTTTTTTTAATTTATTTAAATATTAATAAACTCAAACCAAATTACAGTTTAAAAATTTTTGAAAATTATATTTTTAAATTACTAATATTAGTTTTGATATATTTTATTATGTGTTATGATTTATATTTTGGTTTGATTATATCTGTTATGTACATTTTAACACATATAAATATGACCAATAAAACTATAAAAAAAAACTTTAATCAGTTAGAACATTTCGTCCAATTTGAACATTTTTCAAATAATTTAATTTGAGTTTAAAGATTATAAATAGTTTGCTAACAAAATTTATACTATAACTTTATGGCTACAGTTAATAAAAATAATGTTTCTCAAGATATAACAACTGATCCACTCTATATTCATCTTGCTGATCCATCCAAATTATTACCAATGAATCAAACTGCTAAAATTATTTCAAATAATGAATCTGAGCATGAAGATTCATACATGGTCGAACTTAATAATAACGCAGCTAAGGAGTCTCCAAAAATAAAATTTAATTCTGAAAAAAAACACGAAGCACATACAGAGAAAAAAAATGATAATGATTTAAAATCAGAACATTCACATAAATCTAATAAATCTAATAAATCTAATAAATCTAATAAATCTAATAAATCTAATAAATCTAACAAATCTAATAAATCCAACGAATCAAATAAATTCTCACATAAACCTATTTTAGGTTCGTATAAATCACGTTTAACATCGCGTCATAATTCTGAAACCGAAAAAAATTTAAATAAACTAAAAGGAATGATGAATGTTAATTTAAATAATTTTTCACATGATGATATTCCGCCAGAAACTAAACCAATATTAAATAAATGTACTAGCTCACCATTAAAAGAGAAAAAATATTGTTCACCAAAAATAAGTCAAAATAATGATATCGCATCAGCAAAAGAAATTAAATTTAAAAAAATGGAATGTTTTGCGAAATTAATGCATTTAAAATCCATCGGTATTGAGTTAACAAAACAATACACACATGATTCTGATTTAGAAGAATTACAAGCAGAACTTAAATATCATTCAGACATTCAATCAAAAAAAAATGGTGTCGAACTTGCGAAAAGTATTATGTGCAATTGTATAGCCGGAATCGAATTTTTAAATGAAAAATATAAACCGTTCGATTTTAATCTTAAAGGTTGGGCTGATCAAATTAAACTTGATAAAGATAATTTTAACGATGTGTTTGATGAATTGTTAGAAAAATATAAAGGTAAAGGTGGTAAAATGGCTCCAGAATTAAAATTAGCATTTATGTTAATTATGAGTGGTGCATCTTTCCATTTAACACAACAATTATCGTCAAGTTTTCCAGCAATAGATACTGTTATTAAAAGTAATCCGGCACTAATGTCAAAAATACGAAATAACATAACGAAGACAATAACTGGACCAAGCAAATTAGATAAAACTAAAGAAGTGTATGAAAATATTAAAAAAATACATAATCAAAAAGTTCAAAGTAAAAAAACTATTTTTCCCCAAACAAAAGAAAATGAAAAAAATGAAAATATTAAACCAAAACAAAGTAATGTTGGTAAACCAACATCGGTACGTGATTTATTACAAAATATTAAAACTACTATACCGAATGATACAGATAATTGTTCAATAACTGTTGGTGATACTATCGATACTGAAAATAATTCAAAAAATACTGTCAGTAAAGGTGTTAAATCAAAAACTCGTTTGGCAAACAGAAATAAAATTCAAGTTGAATCTAATTAAAATAAAAAATAAGTTAATTATAATATCTTTTTGCTTTTGCAAATAAAATTAATGTATTTTTTCTGATATTTGTTTGTTTTATTTTTTGCAATACAGCTAACATTAATAATCCATTCGGACTACCAAGTCCTGTACAAAAATCCCATCCACTCGTCGCATTATAATAATCATTTTTACCAAATGTAATATCATTAAAAACAAATTGATTATAAAATTTTGTATTAAAAAATCCAATCGATTTCCCATTCGCTTCGTTTAATCTCGCATTTAACCCAGCAAATAATGGTGCAACTGCACTTGTTCCACCAATTACATATTCCATTTTATCCATAAAAATTTTGTAGCCAGTATTCGGATCCGCATTTCCACTAACATCTGGTAATCCTCTATATTTGATTATTTTTGTTATCATATTTTGATATGTTGGTTTAATAAAATATGAACTTAAACCACCACCTGTCGTTGAATTTGTATTATTATACCAAACTATTTCTTTAGTTATACTCTTTCCATCTGAAATAATGGAAGTACCTCCACATGAAATTATATTTGGACTCGAACTAGGAAATTCTGTAAATAGTATCGCATCTTTAAGACCATCTTTTGATCCTATATCTCCTGAAGCACAATATATATTAATTCCATTCGCAACTGCTGATGAAAATAATGTATCAAATAATTGTAAAGTTGAAGTCGAAACATAATGTTCATCAATTGCCCAACTTACAGATATAATTGAAGGTTTATTTATCGTATCATTAATAGCCATATTAAAAGCATCATAAAAACCTTGTATCGTGTTCGGAGCAAAATATATTATCAAATTAGCGTTTGGCACTATTGCACCAGCAATTTGAATATCTAAAACAACTTCTATATTTGCTCCTGAATCATCATTTGGATTATTTGTTATTTTATCAACAGAAACATCTATTATATTTGGAGTTTTTAGACCTAATGATTGAAAATATATATCCATGTCAGTCATATTATAACCTCCACCAAGTTCAATTATTCCAATTGTTTGACCTTTACCTGTATAATTAGGAAATTTATATAAATTTGCTATTTGGGTTGGTGTAAAGTTGGTTAAATATTCGGTTGACATTTCTTTTTGCGTTTCATTCGCAAGTCCATATTTTCCGCTTACGCACAAATTATTCCCTCGTATTTGTTTTTTTATTGTGTGCCTATGTTTGCAACAAAAATTATGTAAACCAATAATGTGATCTATAAAATACATATCAGGCGGTATTGTCGGAATATCGGTTGTATAATATTTTGTAACGTTATCAATAATTTTTTCGTAAAATATTATGTTAAATAATTTACTTATCATTTGTGACGTGCCTGATATATTAATTATATGACCTGTATTTATTATGTCAATTTTATATTTCTTTAATTTTATTTTGAGATTGTTGACATCAATATTTGATAGCTTATTTTTTGGAACGAGTGTTAAATTAATAACATAATTATTATTTAGTATACTCATTTTCATATAATTGTGTTATATTATTTATTTTTAACAACACCAAATATTTATTAATTAAATATAATCACATTATTATCTTGTTTACATCATATTTTATTATAATTTATAATAAAATACATAATTGTGTTATAAATGATTAATTAATGGAGTTGTCATATAAAGATATCGTTTATATTAATTATTTATTGATAGTAATGTTAGATGATACAAAATACGAATCAATTATAAAAAATAATAATAACATAACAGACTCACAACATATTCAAATTATACCAGAAAAAAAAAAAAGAGGAAGGAAGCCAAAAAATCAAATAATAAACAACGAACAAAATAAATTAATTTTAAACAAAAATGATCAAAATAATCAAACAATTAAAAAAAGAGGAAGAAAAGCTAACACAAAAATTATTAATTTAAATAATGAACAAGATACAAATATTATTTTAAGTTCAATAGTTTATTTACCATTAAAAAATGAAGATATTGATAAAATTATATCAAATAATAATTACGTTAAAAATAAAACAATATGTCAAAACGTAAATCAAGAAGCTAATCAAGAAATTAAACAAGAAGTTAAACAAGAAGTTAAACAAGAAGTTAAACAAGAAGTTAAACAAGAAGTTAAACAAGAAGTAAATCAAGAAATTAAACAAGAAATTAAACAAGAAATTAAACAAGAAATTAAACAAGAAGTTAAACAAGAAGTTAAACAAGAATTAGCAAAATTAATTAATTTGCGTGTTGATTTACAAGATGATGTGTATGAAAATGACCAGACAAATAAAATTTCTTGTAAAAATTGTGAAAAATGTTTATTATACGAAGAAAAAATTAAGCGATTGACCGAAGAAAATGAAAAATTAAAAAATGGAATATTAGATTATTCGTCTCAAATTAATAAAAAAATATTTGAATCGAATGTTAATTTTGTTGATAAAGAATCGCAAAATTGGAAAGAACAAACTGACATTTCATGTTGGTGGTGTTGTCATCAATTTGATAATATTCCTCTTGGTATTCCTGAATACATAAATAAAAAAAAATTTTATTTGTCTGGTTGTTTTTGTTCATTTAATTGTATGTTAGCATATAATTTAGATATTAATGATTATAAAGTATGGGATCGTCAAGTTAATATTTATCAACTAAAAAATATAATTGATCCAGAAAACAAAATAGTAATTCATCCTGCACCCCCAAGACAAACATTAAAAAAATTTGGTGGTCCATTAACGATAGAAGAATTTAGAAAGAGTTTTCTTATTATTAACAAAGAATTTAGATGTTTCTTTCCACCTATGATTTCCATAATAGGATTTATTGAAGAAAATAATAGAGATTTATCAGGTTCAGTTACCAAAATTAAGAACAACCATAATTTTGTAAAAAGAAAAAAACCATTACCCAACCAAACAGTTAATTTATATTCATTAGTCAACAAAGTAAATATTACATAATATTATTTTTAATTTTTTCTTCTATTGGTACATCTATAATATTATTTTCTTTTTTTGATTTTTTATTTTTCCCTTTTGATACTTTTGTTATTTCATTAATATCAAATTTTTCTGTTTTATTTTCAGTTTTTTGTTCAACATTTTTAATTTTTTCTTCTACTGGTACATCTATAATTTCTCTTAAATCTAAAACAACATTTTCTAAATTTTCGATATTATTTTTGATTTTTTGTTCAACATTTTCTTTAACTTTTAAAATATTACTATTATACAATTCTTGCCATTCATTATATAGTTTATCACTATTATTATTATTTAATACGTACCAACCTTGCAAAAAACTATCCGCCAAATCATCCTGTTTTTCAAATGATGTTATATGTTTAACCCAATTATCCAATCCATATGATGTTAATATTGTTTTTGTATTTTGTATCGATAATTTTTTTGTCATTTTGTATTTTTTACTTTCATCTGCTTCAGTAATACTTTTTTGATCAAATTCTTTTAATTTGTTTGATGGTGATATGAATTTGATTTGTCCAATGCTCGCATTATTTATTTCTTTATCTGCAATTCCTCTTATCATAAACCATGTGTATATAGTATCCGAAACTGCTTTCATCGTCATATTTTTTAATGTTGGTTGATTTTCTATTAAAACCATATCAATGTCATGTAAAAAATATTCTTTCCTTTGATCTAAACATTTAACTAATTGAAATTTTAGATCATTTGTAGTTAAATCTTTAACTTTTTTATTTTTTATTGGATATATTTTTTTGAAAATATTTGTTACTTTTGATATTATTTGATTGTAATGTTTTGAACATAATATTAAATTAACATCAGTGTTTTGATAATATGTTTTTCTATTTAGATCTGAAGATATGTCTTTACATTTATTACACGAAGAATTTTTAATTTTATTCCATTTTGTTTCTTCAAATGGCATAATAATATTTTTAAGAAGTTCTTCTTTTTTAGCTAAATGTCTGTTACAAAAATAATATTTTATATCATTAAATTCAATATATGATTTAACTTTGTTATCACAATTTTGATTTACACATTTATAATTTATATGTTCGTCTTGTTTTTTATTCTCGACAAGATTAATAATATCCCAATAATGTATTTTTAAATTATTTTTCTTTTCTTGACTATCAACCCATTCAACAATACAACAACCTAAATTTTTAATTCCAACATCGAATGATAATACTTTCATTTGTAATATTTTAAATGTGTTATAAATATTCTTCAATCTAAACGTTTAAGTCAAATTTTATAAAATTTATTTCGTTTATTTATTTTGTTTTCTAATCGATTTCGATATTGATACTGTATCTTCTTCATCTTTTTTCATATTATCATAATATTTTGTTAATCCATTTTCATATTCTTCGTCAGTTTTCTTTTTCAATAATATGTCTATTAGTTTATTATTTCTCTCATCATTTACTTTTTTAAAATTTTGTTTATCTTTTTCAATTTGTTGTAACTTTTTATTGTTGACATAATTCAAATATTTTGCTATTTTTATTTCAATATTATCATCTATTTCTTGAATTTTTTCTATATTCGAATTTTTTGTTGGTATTTTAGTGACCAATTCAAATAATTCATTAACTAGTTTCGTTATTTGTTCTGGTTCTGGTTTCTCTTTTTCAATTTTATTTAATATTTCAGATATTTTTGGTAATGATCGTTTTGGTTGTGATTCGAATTGTTGTTCTTGTTTTTGTTCTTGTGTTGATGTTGTCGGCGGAGGCGTAGGTAATCTTATCGGATTCAAAAATGGAAAACTATTAAGTAGTGTTGGTGGTGGCGGTAATTGTGTTGGTGGTGGTGGAGGTGGCGGTAATTGTGTTGGTGGTGGTGGAGGTGGCGGTAATTGTGTTGGTGGTGGAGGTGGCGGTGGCGGAGGTATTGATGTTAATGGTGGAGGTGGTGGTAATTGTGTTGGTGGCGGAGGTATTGATGTTAATGGTGGAGGTGGTGGTAATTGTGTTGGTGGTGGCAATGTTTGTGTAGATATCAATGGAACTAATTGTTGGAGCTGAGAAGGTACTGGTATCTGATCAGATGGTAATATTGGTCGTGGTAGTGGTAGTAATGGTCGCGGTAGTGTTTGTGGTAGTGGCAGTAGTGGTCGCTGTTGTGGTAGTTGCAGTAGTGGTCGCGGTAGTGGTAAAAGTGGTTGTTGATCTTTCTCTTCATCAGGATTTTCTATTAAAATTGGCATATTATTTGGTGGATCGACACCACCGAATTGTGTTTTTAGTTTTTTATTTTTAATTAGTTTTAGATATTTTTGTTCATATTTTGCGTATTTTTCACGACATGACATATTTATTATATCTATTATATAATAAATAAATTTATAAATTAATTTTCTAGCAAATAATGTCTTCTACATACTGCCTTATATTTATCAGCTCCTCCGACGTCTGTTTGATTATTAGTATTTGTTGTGGATATTTTGGTTATTTTTTTTGAATATATTCCAGGCGTGCCATCTTTACAATCAACACATAATGCTTGCATAAATTCAATATTATCACAATACGAAATTAATTTATATATATCGCCAAACAAATTTCGATTAGCATCACCATTTATTGCAGTTATATAAATAATTTTTTTATCAATATCAACCATTTTTTTGACTATTTCAAATAAATTCATAAAAAACTGACCTTCTTCAATAGCTATCACAATAGTATTTTCATAATCTTTTATTTCAAATATTTTATCTAATTTATCAATCGGTAACATAACACAATTTTCTTTTTCATTATTGTGAGTACATATTGATGATTCATTAGTATATCTATTATCAATATCTGGTTTAATTACCATCACATTGATACCTAAAGTTTTGTGGTCTCTGATATATTTAATTAATTTTGTTGATTTTCCTGAGAACATAGGTCCTAATATTAGATCTAAGTAACCTCTGTTAAAAATGGTATTGATAATTTGTGTCATTAATATAATATACTGTTTTATTATATTATATAATTATTAACCCAATATATCAATAAATAAAACTTGCAATTTTTTATAAATAATCAAATTATACAATTAATAATAAAAAAATGAAAATTTTTTTTATATGACTTAAAGACATTATTAATATAACAAACTAATATATATGGAATCAAATCTGTTAAACGAATATGAACTTATAACAGATTCAAATAATGATCCTAATGATCCTGTTAATAAATTTGTTGATTATATTGATATACCGTCATATCATATGGAACAAGTACCAACAAACGTATCAATATCAACAATGAGTTTGGCATATAATTTTGGGACATTAATTAATGCGAAAAATATTTACAAATATATGATTTTGGAGTCAGATAATATCGTTGCTGTTAAATCACCAGAAGGGATAAGATGTATAAATGAACAAATTAAAAAAAAATTTAAATCAACAAATAAAAATTCAAAAAAAAACTTTTTTAACCAGAACACAATAATCATGAACATAACAGGAGAACGATTTACGAATATAAAATTATTTAAAAATGGTTCGATACAAATGACTGGTTGTAAATATTTATCGGATGCAAATATTGCGATTAATAAATTATTTAATAAATTGAAAGAAAAATTAATAGTTAAAACTGATAATACAGAAAAAGAAATAACATTTGTTGATGAACCAGAAAAATTAAGTGTAAATAAATTTAAAATAGATTTAATAAATACAAATTTTGGAGTTAGTTATTTAATAAATAAAGAAAAATTATTTAATATATTAACAAATAAAGGAGTATTATGTAGGTTATCAGCAATTCATTCTTGTGTTAATATTAAATATAAAATTATTAATGAACAAGACAAATATGTTTCTATTTTTGTTTTTCAAACAGGTAATATTATAATTACTGGTGCAAAAAAAGCAGAACATATTAAAGAAACTTATAATTATATCGTTCAATTTCTGAATCAAAATAAACAAAACATAATGAAAAAAGATATTAGCAAAATTTTAGATGCGAATGATTTTAAAGAAATATTAGGATCATCATAATATTTCTTTTTGTTTTAATAATTTATTTTTGTTTTAATAATTTATTTAAATTATTAAAATAAGTTTCAAATATATTTTGTGACATATTTTGTCACAAATTTTTAATTTTTTTTAAATTTGGCGTTTGTTGTAGTTTGGATATTATTAACTATTGGATTATCATCAAATTGATCTAATAGCTCTTGATATAATCTTTCGTCATATGCTGCTTTTTGTTTTATATATTGTCCCCTAAATATTTTTCTATCTTCTAAATTTATTTTTGTTGTTAATGAAGGTGGATTAGATCTATTAAAACATGGTTTATTTCGTTGTTTCATTGAAATATAATTATCTTTAGTAGGTATTAATTTTGGTCCACTTAATGTTGGTGAAACTCCTTTAGCTATAATTTCTTTTGTAATATTTTGTCTCATATTTCTTTCAGCTTTTTGTGGTTGTGGTTTTTTATTAAATCCTGCTGCGACTGCTGTTGTTATATAATTTTCATTTAATAAATCTTGTTTATGTGTTATTTTTGGTAAATCATTATAATCAATTGCAATTCCTTTTTCATTTCTTGAAACGCCAACATTGTTATTAAGTTGTTGCTCTGCTAAAAATTCTTTTAATGTTATTTTTGCCAAATCCATTAAATTTGTGTATGATCCTTGTTGTGCTGATTTAACATTATTATTATTTTCAATTACCGATAAAATTTGTTTTAATGTTATTTTGGCTTCATCAGGAAGATTTGTATATGTTCCAATATTTTGTCTTATATGTGTTGAAAATGTTTGTAGCGTTAAAAGTTGTTTAAGTGTTATTTTCGCTTCATCTGATAAATTAGTATATGCTTCTTTTTTTGTCATTCCAATCATTGTGTTTAATTTTTGTGTCGCTAAAATTTGTTTTAATGTTATTTTCGCTTCGTCTGATAAATCTGAATAAGTACCCAACGTTCTGGCAAGAAATGTGTTAAATTCTTTTTCAGTTAATGTTTCTTTGTTTGTTGTTTTTGGAAGATCCGACAAGTTAGAATAACCATTTTTTTGTGCTGATCCAATATTATTATTAAATTCCATTGTTTCGATAAGTTGTTTGATTGTAGATTTAGCTTGATCCATATAATCTGAATATGTTCCTTGCTGTGCAGTTTTCATATTATTATTGAATTCAATTAACTCTGATAATTCTTTGATAGTAGTTTTTGCGTTATCAGTAAACTCAGCATAAGTTTCTTTTTGTGTCGTACCTAAATTATTATTAAATTCTAATAATTCTGTTAACTCTTTTATCGTTGATTTTGCTTTATCAACAAATTCAGCATAAGTTTTTTGATTATTAGGTCCAACATTAGTATTAAATTCCATTGTTTCAAGTAATTGTTTTGTTGTTAATTTTGCTTGGTCAAAATAATTAGTATATGATGATTTTTGTGCAGAACCAATATTTGTATTAAATTCAGATCTTGTTAACATTTGTTTAATTGTATCTTTTGCTAAATCTTGTGGGTCACTATATGTTCCTTGTTGTGTCGATCCAATAAAATTATTAAACTCACATAATGATAATATTTGTTTAATTGTTTTTTTCGCTTCATCTGGTAAATTTGTATATACATTGTGTTGTACACATGATACCATTTGATTATATGTTTGGGTCGATAATATTTGTTTAATTGTTTGTTTTGCCTCATCTGGCAAATTTGTATATGTACCCAACAAACCACCAATTGCCGTATTAAATTCTCGTTCGGATAATGTTTGTTTTTTAGTTCCTTTAGCTAAATCATTTGGATCAAATGCAGTATTTCCTTGTGTTAATTTAGTTGCAGGCATAACATCATCATAATTAGTTGTATTACGCTCATTTAATAAAATATTATATGATTTTGCATTTGGTGTGAATCTTTCGGTAGGATTTTTTGGTCCTAATTTATCTTCGACATGTGTAATACGTTTTGTGATTTTAACTTTTCCTTCTCTATTTTTCGCTCCTACTTGTGTCGGCGCAATCGCTGGTCCTGCCATTAATTGTGTTGTTGTTTCAGTACGTGCATTATTTGGTATAATCCATGTTCCTGTATCAGCTTGTGCAGTATTAACTGCTCTATTTGGTGTTAAATCATCGACAGTTTGATATCGCCAATGTAATGGACGACGTTTTTTGACATCAGATATAATACCACGTTTTTCTCCTTTTCTTTGTGGTGCTTGGAATCTGCCTTCATATGATAGTTTAGGTTTGTTTTGTGGTCTTAACTCATTAGTATCCAATTCCATAGCCCTAAACGTATCATGAAAACCATGAGTTGATGGTTGATCATAATTAAGATTTAAACCCGGACCAACATGTACTGGTTCGAATGGTCTTTCGTTTTGTTTTATTTTAGAAATTACAGTTCTATCTCTTTCTTCATCTTCAATATTCGGGGTACCAAATGGAGTTTCTTTATATTCTTCAGGATTAAAGAAAGGTATTGTTTCACGTTTTGGATTCCAATTTTTAGAAGATCCAGAAAATATTTCCAAATTATATTCAAAATTATTATTTTCATCAACACCAATATCTCTTTTTGATGTAAATTTTTGCATATTGTTATGAATAAATTTTTCTTTTGGTACCATTCCTAACGTCATATCAAATGTCTCAGTATTAAATGGTGAAAATTTTTGTGTCATTATAAGTTCTTTTTCAAAATTAGATGTTTCATTTTTATGTTTTGTGTTCCAAATATCACCAGATGCTGCAGGTTCCCCAATATTATCAGCTGTTTGAAGATTAAATTGTGAAGTGTATGAACTTTCATTATTTTTAAATTCAGAAACAGGGACAGAACCCATTGTTAATTGTTTTTCACTCGCATAATAATTTTTATATGGTTGATTAAATAAAGGTGGTATAACATTAGTTCTTTCTGGGATTTTACTTTTCTCTCTTTGTTCTGCTGCTTTGTCATAATATTTGTAATCTAATGTCGGTACTATTCTTGTATCATATATATGATGTACTTTAGAATTAAACTCTGTAGGAAATAATTTAACTAAGTTATCATTTTCATATCCGTTACTGTATTCTAGATCTGCTTTATTTTCATTGGATTCTATAATTTTAATTTTTTTTTTAATATTTTCTCTGTACACATCTTTTTCTTTGTTTGATGATTGTTTTATTTTACTAGGTTCGAGTATTGGATCGTTATTATGTTTATTATTTTTAGCAATATATGAACCAATAAGTCCTAGTCCAGCTATGACTGCTACTTCCATATTTATAATTCTATGATATATAATTTATTATTATAGAACTATAATATAAAAAAAATCTTTAATTCGTTAATAATGAAAATGGTTTCAAATTTGGTTTCGAAATTAAATCTTTTGCTTGAAGTTGTGTATTAACACCAAATCGTTGATTTCCAATTTGTTCTGTTTTTTCTGCTCCATAATATACAAATTCTCGCGGATCGATAATAGGAAATCCATATTGATTTGGTATATAAACACTTTTATATTTATTGACTGGTATATCCAATCTTGAATATAATGTATCTTGTTCTTTTCCACATAATTCATAATTTATTTTTTTCTTTTGTGTTATTCTGTTTAATCTTTCATTTTTCTCCCTCATTGTTTTTAATGTTATGCAACGTGAATCTGGAACATCCAAATTAAATAATTGTGATTCAACATCAGTTCTAAATGTAATATCAGTATTACCTAATTCACCTGATGATCTTGCTTTATTAGCGCGAGGACCATTTAACGAATGACATTTATCAATTCTTTCAGCAAATGGAGTAAATACTCTATATTTACATGGATTAGTTTGTTGTGATATAAATTCAGTAATGTAACATTGATCATAAATTTTTTTGGCATTATATCCTGACATTATTATTAATATATAATTAGATATATAAAAAAAATGCTCACTAAATAAAAATAAACCATATTTTTTAAATTTTATTTAATTCTTACAATAACATCTTTTTTATAACTATGTGGTTTTTTATAATATATTGCACATATCCATTGTTTATATTTTTTTTTATTATCATAATCATGCCAACGACTTATAAAATCTTTTATTGGTATATACCCATAATTTCCTTGTATTGATGGATCCATCATATATATATTATTATCATCAATTCCTATAATTATTGAATAATGACCTGAATTCCATTCGTCACGCCAATTTATATTTTTTTTATTATTCCATGCTTGAAAAACAGTCAAAACAGGAATACCATTTTTGATTAAATTTTTAATGGTGTTAATATTTGTATCAACTTTATGGTAACACTCATAATTATTTTTATTAAAAAAATTAATAATATTATCAATATACGTACCTTCATTTTTGTCAAATTTAAGTTCATTATATAACTCTTCTTGATAAATATGATTATCATAAAATCCTAAAATTGACTGAACACAAGCAATTCCACATGCTGAATTATTGCATTGATAAATTATTGGAACATTTATTAAATTCATTTATATTATAACACCAAATTATTTTTTTCTTTATAATCATTAATTTAATTTTAAACACAAAATTTAAACATCGAATTTATTTAGTCGCATGTGTTTTTGTTATAACAAATTATAACAAAAACATAGCACCGTAATTATAATCAAATTTTTTAATCATCAAAACCATTAGTTTTTGGTAACTGAAGTTGGCTTGGAACAATTGAACGATCACAACATCTAACATTTACAACCATAAGTTTTGGATCCGTCTTATTACAAAATGTTTTATTACACCCCGGACCTCTTGGAAAATATTTAAGTTCAGCGCAACGAGTGTTTGGTCGATCAATACACCATAAATCTGATTCAACGTCTGTTCTGACACCAATAGATTCATGTTTTGCTTCGATAGTAGCTTTTTCATTGACATTACAATATTTGCAACCATATTTTTGTAGATCACCTTTGCATGGACCATTTTTAATTGTCATCTGATTATGTTCAAATTTGTCAATAAGTAAATCATATCTGCAAGGGTCAGTACTCATTTTTAAATTTTGATCGAAAGTGCATTGATCATATATAAATCTTGAATTATAACCTGACATGGATTTTATAATATATCACCACAAAAAATATTTACCTATATATTATTTTTTATTAAATAAAATTTTTCTATTTATTTCTATTATTAAATTTAAAATAATATATAATTATTTATATTTGCGGTTACTATAGATTGTTACAATTAATAACCCAGCAACTGTGACTTTTTTTGTTATGATTTGTTATAAAATTATAACAAAACACACATACAACATGCTTGATGATAGGTATAAGTGCGACTCTTTAAAAAAATTTAGATTATTTTTTTATTTAAATATCTTGTGTCTGATCCACATGGTAACTGTTCTGTAACATCATGTCTATCATAATTGTAATTATGATTTGTTATAAAAATTCTGTCTTCATCAATATTTTGTGGTTTTGAATCAGGATTTTCTTGTCTCGTTGCGAGACCAACACCATTAAGAAATATATCATAACTTTCAACATCTCCGAAACCTCTTCCTTGTATTTTCGTTGGATTATTTGTGTATATTGCCGTATCTAAATTATGTCTTTTCGTGTTATCCCAATATTCTGGCGAAGCTTTTAATACTTTCGACGCAATGTCTTCAATAGTGTTGGAATTAATTGACATAATTTTTGAATTTTCATTTCTTATATTCGTTTCATTTGTAATCGTATTCATTATTTCATTTATCATATTATCTTTTTCTGACATTTTTAATGTATTCATAATTTTTTTAGGTACTGATTTACGTCTTGTATTTTCACTAAAATGTAAATCATTATCTTGATCAGAATTATAATTTTGACCACGTTTAGTATTTTCGTACATATCAAAATCTTTAAATTCTCGTGTCTTAAATTTAAATTTTGTTAATGGTGGATGTTTAGCTATTGATACTGATTTCGTATTTGACGAGTTTTTAACTAATTTTTTATTATTTTGATGTGTTGATGGATGTGTCGATGATTTTGATTTTGAAGTAGATAAATTTTTAATTAAATTTGTGTTGTTTTGTTGTTCCGATAATTTCTGTTTTGTTTTTTTAGATTTAGGGGGCAACATTTTAATATTTTTTTCTTGGGATTCGAATGTATTTGTTTGTACTGATGTTTTATTTTGTTGTTGGAATAATTCAGTATGTATATTATAATTTGGATCAGGATGATCAACACGAATAGATAATTCTCTTTCTAAAGTATTAAATGAACTGGATTCTTGATTTAACATTATGTATAACTATAATGACTATAAAAATTATATAATTTTTACAATATTATGATAAATTATAACATATCAAATAAATACATTATAATTCTATCATACGTTTTATAATTTGTCATATTTAATTTAATAAATTCTAAATCATTATTTGACAACAAATTATGCTTATGTTTAACATTAAAATAATTCGCAATTAATTTTTTATTATATATCGCTAAATATTGAATAATATTATAATATAAATAATTTTTTCATATCTGGATATATCTGAATTATTAAATTTTTTATTCAAATATATAAATTTTTATATTTTTTGACACTATATTGCATATCACATAATGTGTATATAAAAAATTTTGTGAAATCATGATTATATTTTTTGATCGTTAAAATTAGTTTTATGATATCGTATATCTTCATTAAACATACAATCTAATCCATCCGATTTACATGTCGGATTTCCAAAAAAATATACATATTTTTTAAATTTATCAATATCATTGGGATGTGTTTGTGAAGGCATAGTTATAAATGATCTCGTATTATTTTTTTTATTAAACAAATCATGTGAATCATAATATATATTGTAAGTCAAATTATCTTCTATTTTTTTTTCTTGGTTATCACACAATTTTTCATTCATTTTATCAGCTGGTGTATATAATAATATATTTCCCATCGGATTTTCAATTGTCGATTTTCTACATTTATTATTATTGTCATAATTTTTAATATCAAATGATTGTTTCGCTGTTATTATTTTATTACATGTTATTGCTATTAAAATAGCTATTATAACACAAATTATAAAAATACTAATATTTCCTGTGAATAATAATATTATTATTGACGAATATATTATAAACTTAATTATCGCATTTTTATTTTGTTCAAAATTTTGTGTCGATGTTGGGAAAAAAATTAACGGATTGTTAAATATATTAATTAATAGTTCCATATTATTAATTAATATACAAATTTTTTTTATTTTGTTTCTTTATTTTCTGTTTCTTTATTTTCTGCTTCTTCAATTTCTAACATCATACGTTCAATATCTTTTTCTAATCCTTGAACAGTTTTTGGTGCTTCTGGATCATCTTTAATTTCTGAACTACCTAATAATCCACTCAATATGCTTCCCATATTTCCAAAATTAAATGATTTTTCGTTGCTTCCAGTCAACATGTTCATAGTTTGTTTAAGTTTTGGATCATTTGATATTTCGGATAATAATTTGCTTGGGTCTGGTAATTTTTCATTTTCTAAATCTTTAAATTCATTTTGAATTATTTTTGGATCACTAATCAATCCTACTAATCCACTCAGAAGATCTCCCATATCCATTTTACCAGTTTCAATCAAGTTTTGATATTTGGATGATAAATTTTTACTAACATCAACAATATTTTTTGCATCAATTTCTCCTGTATTTAACATACCTTTAATATCACCTAATATGTTTGATATTGCTTCTTGACTATTTTTGGTTTGTGGTAATTTATTTTTGACTTCGTTTAATAATTGTTGTGGATTAATATTTTTAAGATCTTCTAAATTTTTTTTAATTTCTTGCTCATTTAATTTTTCTGAATTTTTTGGTTTTTCTTCTATTTTTTCTTCTGAATTATTTGATGATTCATAATCATCAATTTTTTCTAACAATTTTGCTATCATTCCTTTATAATTTATTGTTTTATCTTCGGATGTTTGATTTAAATAACTTAAATATGATATCATTATTAGATGTAATAAATTCCAATTTTCATTTGGTCCATCTTCAAATAGTTGTATTATTTTATCATCATATTCTTTATTAACGGTAAAATTATTTTTAATAAAATCATAATTATATGCTAAAAACCTAGCAAATCTTTTTTTTCCTTTTTCATATTCTGTTTTATTTTTTTTATCTTTTACGACATTTATTTTTTTAACAAATATATCTAATATTTCACATATGTCATCAAAGTCATATTTTTTATTAATTTCAGAATTTGATAGCACCTTATTAAAATTTTGTTCAATACTTTCTGCTAACTTAATACAAATATCATCTTCATTATTAGATTTTTTAATCGACATAACAGTAATAATTATATTTCATATTATATACGATTTCTTTATACTATTTCAAGTGTCCTAACAAATATTTAACATATTTTATTATTTATACACAAATGCGAAAAATTTTTATCGATAAAAATAAGATTATTATTTGTAACAATCTTAAATCGCCAAAATGTTAAAATATTAAAGCTTGAGTAAATTTTTTTTATATAAATAAACATCAATTATTACATTAATATTATTTAATAAATATAACAACTTTAATATTTCTTTCTCTTTAACAAGATTAACCATCATAACAATTTCAGGTACGATATTAAAATATCCTTTTGCCATTTCCATAACCTCTTGACTTGTTACAGTATTATTAACAACATCTTTAACATCTGATTCTTCAATATTTTTAATTTTACTTATATCCCAATCCATCATTAAATCTCTGTATTTAGTATAAAAATAAGAAACATAACCTCTCATAATAACTTCATTAACATCACAACCTAGTAGCTTTGTGTCATTTTTAAGACAATCCATCAGACTATTAATATTTGATATTTTTTCGGCACTTTTAGAAAATTTAAGTTCCGGTTTTTTTTGTAATATTTTACTATATAACAATACAATATTTTCTAAAAGCAACACGACAGTACCTTTAAATAACTCTTTAAATTCTTTTTCAACCTCAATATTTAAATATTTTCGTTTAAATATTTCAAGGTTGTTATCATAAGTATTTATAATTTGTTGTATATTATTTTTTTCTTTTGTGTTCAATTCCATAATTTATAACTAATATATTAATATATTAATGATCAACATTTATATTCTTTATTTTATATTATTTATTTTATTTTATTTTTGACGAACATGATGATCTTGATATAATTTGATTTTTTCTTAACATTATTAGTTCTTTTAATTTTTTTTTATGAGCTTCTTCAGTAATTTTTGTTTCTTCTAATTTAGTATTATTTGAACTGTTCGACATTGGTATATCTATTTTATCGTATTCTGACATAAATTTTGGTTTTAATATTTCTGTTTCATTAAATGTTGTATAATGATCAGATATATTAACCACTTCAGATTTATTATATTCAAGATCTTCAAGTGCTGATTTAATTTTAGGATCAAGAACATTATTTTTGTTCAGATTATTAGTTATTTGATCAAAATATTTTTTATTTTCGATCCAACTTTGTGCTTCTTCGCCAATTAATGGTTTGGATACATTTTTAGCGATTATTGTTGGGACATTACAAACTATTTTTGGGTCTGGAAATTTTTCTGGATGTGTTTCGAAACAAATTAATTTGCATTGTTTAATCAAGTTTTCGTTTTGAATTGTTTTAATTAGTTTATCACAATGCAAGCATCTGTCACTATAGTAAAGTAAAAAATTCATATTATAATTATTATGATTAAATATTTTTAAAAATTTAAACCACTAAATATTTGTCGTATATATATTATATTCAAATGAATCATAAGTATAACATATATGATGCTTTTTTATATAAATATAAAAAATTTATTTTAGCACTTTCATATACTCCAAATTTTAATATAAATTATGTCATTGATGATATTGTTAAAACATTTAATTTTTCTGTTGTCAAACTAGAAGGTATTAATGATGGTCCAATAATATTAAAAGAAGATACAAAATTTAATTTTAATAAATTAAATAATGATGTTCAAAAACTTTTAGATGAAAATCAATTTAACATGACACATAATTTACAAGGATATTTTGGAAAAGGAATTCTCATTTATGGTTTAAATTTTCCTGACAAAGAACTTAAATTTACAATCGATTTGCACTTACATTTTTCAACATCAATGTCATTATTTTTAAAATCTAATTTATCAACAAATAACCAACCACAATACAATGCTGATGATTATAACAAATTTAAAGACATATTATCTACCAACAAAATTCATAAATATTTTAATATTAAATCTGATCCTTCTGTCGAATTGTGTGACGCTATTTTTGATAAGATTATTGATTTTATGGAATTTAAAATATATGGAAAAAAATATGAAGAACTTGCATCAAAAAATAAAAAAGAACAAGCCGAAAAATTATCAACTAATCCAAACTTAACAGACACTCTCAAAATTTCCGAACAAAATGAAAAAATTAAAGAACAAGTCGATATTGATAAGATTGATGCTTCTTTAGCAATTTCTGCTAATAATGCAGATAGTGACACTAAATTTGATGATACTAAAAAATTAGGATCTGATGAATCAGATGAATCAGATGCATCAAATGAATCAAATGAATCTGATGATTAATAATATTTACAACTCATATTTGAATATTTTTGACCCAATATATTGATCTTCCTTTTATTTTTTCTTTAGATACTTTGTTATTATGGATATCATATGTTTGTTCATAAATCATAAAAACTCTTCCAACTGATTTTGGTGTTAGTTTTAAATCATATTTGAGATCTGATTTATATATTTTGAATGATTTTAAATGATCAAAATCATTAATATTAATTTGAATAGACGCATAATATCTCATAAGATTATATGCATTTTCATATATATATTTTACATCATTATTTGATATACTTTTTAGTTGTCGATATGGATTTATTTTTGAATAATATAAAATTTCTGATCTTAAATAATTACCTATACCACAAATAAATGATTGATCAATTAACGACAAACAAATTTCAGTGTCAGGATATTTTTTTTTATAAATATTGAATCTGTTTTTAAATATTTGGAAAGTTGTTTTATCGTCTAATAAGTCTGGTCCTAAATCTTTAATTTTTTTATTTAACAAATCATTTGACAACACATATATATTACCAAAATTACGTTGATCATTATAAAATAGTCGTTGATTGTACTGTTCTGATTTTTTTGTAACGAATTCAATATGATTATGTATAATATTATTTGATGTTATAAATCCTGTCATTCCAAAAGTGATAATAATATAATTGTCAGATTCAAGTTGAAGTAATAGAATTTTCCCGTATGTCGATACGGATAAAATATTGGATGGCAATAATTTTTTAAGTAAATTATACCCAACAAATTTTTTTTTCTTATATTTTCCACTTAATATTTTGATTTTGGTAAGAATATTATTTTGAAAATAATCAAATAATTCTAATCCGAATGTATAAACTTCTGGTCCTTCAGGCATAAAAACTTAATATAATATGGCAATATAATTTATTATAACTTATCAAATACTGTCATATACGTTTCTATACACTTTAACGAATAATATTTTATTTTTTTTTTAATATCTATTTTTTTATTAGTTAAAAATACTATACATGATCCCCCTAAATCAAAATTACCCATATGTTCAAACGTTTTATATGTTTTATTAATTATTAATTCTTCTGTTTTTATACTTCCAACAATTGTTGATCCTATTATAATTAAATAAAATATAAACTCTGAATCAACATATTTGAATTTAAGCACCAATCTAAAATTATCATTCAATGGATTAAACATATGCGAATATATAAATTTATATCCTACAGATTGAAAATCATCTCCTAAATAATAATAATCTAATAATATACCAGATGTTGGCATATAAAAATGGTGATAATCATAAATTGATAATCTAAATATTATTAAATTAATTGGATCAAATAACAAATCATGTTTGATAATTTTGTGATAATCAAATTTAGAATTTTTAATTATTATGTTCGGAAAACCTTTTTCTGTGTTAATATATTGTATTTTTGATGTTGCTGCCGAATATAAGTCTGATGTTAATTTTGTTTTTTGCTCATATTTTCGTTTTAAACGCCTATTAAATATATTACGAAATGTATAACCTGATATAATATATTTCGTTAAATCGATATTTGCTTTATTAATTAAATATTTTCCTAATAGTGTACTGTTAAAAATTATCATCATAACAGTTGTTTTTGTTATCCAAACTCTGAATTGTTTATAATTAAAACATTCAGAAAATTTATGAAGAATACTCATATTATCGTCGGGAATCAAAGTTTTAAATTTAAGATTATAAACATAATATTTTGTATATTCATATATCGGTTTTTTTATTATGCACGCATTATAATTATCATATTTTTCATTAGCATTCGTAATTTGATCGTGTGATAACTTTATTTTTATATTTTTAATATCATACCATTTATTTAAAACAATATTTTCTAAACTTATTGATTTATCATAATACTGGATAAATATATTTTTATAATACTTAATTGGTATTGACGTCATATTATTAATATTATTAAAATTAATAATATAGACATAATTGTCCGAAAATAATTTTAGGTTTGTTTTTTGTTGTTTATATATTTTTTTAGTAATCAAATATATATGTTTCATTTATTAACATACAGATAAATATATCCATATTTTCTAACGTCATTAATTTCTTTTTCTGTAATATTATTTACTGATGAATCACTATAATGAAACCATTTATTATCCACAATTGTTCCTTTATTTCCGTAATAAACATAATGTCCGCCACCAGTCGATCCTGAATGATAAATTATACCTCTTAAATGACATTGCTTATTTTCAAATTCAAATTGTTGATACATATCGACAGGTACATTTATTTTTACGTTATTTTTTGTATAACGTTTGATCATTATTACAATATATTTTGGGAGTTTAATTATTTTTCGTTGTATTATGGCTTTAACATTTTTATTACATCGTTCACATTTCCATTTATTATTTTCATCTAATATTTCAAATAAATAATTCGAAATTAGTTGATCCAACTCTTGATTTTGATTTTTTTCATCGACTGACAAATATAGTATATTAACATTATCGTCAGAAATTGATTTATATTCGCAATCCGGACAAATAATAGTTTTTCGAATTTTAATAGTGAATAGATTTGTCACAAGATCACATAAACGAATAGACTTATTCGATATAATTGCATTTTCTAATGATTTTTTTTTTATTTGTTCCCGTATTTCGGTAATCAATCCATCAAATATAAAATTTAAATATTGTTCTGCATCTTCTTGTCTATAATTTAATCTTCCTAAATTGGACGATACATAATTAACTATTTCTGATGGTGAAAAAGATTTGGACGAATTTATATAAGATTTAAGAAATTTTAAATAAATATTGATTAATTTACCATCAAAATTATTTGTTAAAATTAATTTATTGAGGACAGTGCATTGATATAAAAGTTGCAACGTAGAATTAAAAAAACAAGTGTTACCCAAATTATCGAGACCACTAGATAAATTATTAATATTGCTCATTTATTTTAATATTATAATAATATAATAGATTTTTAACGATATAAATTTATTATAAATTTGATTTTCAAAAAAATCTGTTACATTATATATATATTTATTATGTCAAACTATATGTCGACTAATGAAATAAATTTTAAACTATTAAATAATACTAAAAACTACACAAATATTAATGAAAATTTTTTGCAACTCCCTAATGATACTATTAGTAATTTAGAAAATATAATTATTGATACTAAAATTAAAGATACCCCATTAGTTAATACATTTGCTCATTTATTTTCTGCTAATCCAAAACTTAGTTTATCAAAAAATGATTCTCCACGATCAATCGATTCAATTATGGAAAAGTTTGCAGAAGCAAATATGTCACCAGAAATTTTAACACCAATATTACCAATACCTACTAAACTTAAACATATAATAGTTGAAGCAAAAAAAAATGAATCAAAATCACCAAAACCATCAAAATTTATTAAATCAAAATCACCAAAATTGTCTAAAATATCATCAATATCATCAAACAAATCATCTATCCCACTTACAAAAATGCAATCATTATTTATAAAAATGAAAGAAGAGTTTTCACCAAAAATTTATGTATCATTTGGTTTAATTTTTAATAAAACATTAGGTTTGCATAAAACTGCAAAATTATATGATATAAACACATTATCCAAAAATAAAAATATTCAGATTGATACATTATTTAATAACTTATTTGTTGAATCACAAAATATTATCGATAAATTTATTATTAAAATAATTAATCAATACAGCGACTTATTGCAAAATAATCCTAAATCAAATGAGTTAATTTCAATTTACGCAAATAAAATTTCTACTAAGTTAGGAATAATTTTATATATTATATCGAAACAACTACGTGTCGTCATTAAATTTTTGCCCAAAAATATAAATATTGATAACGTTAATATATTATATAAAAATATGATCGAACAATTAATAACACATTTACAAGACAATTTAAATAAACCTCAGACCGTAAATAATATTAAAGCAAAATTAGCAATTACAACTTTCGATATTATAAATGAAAATATTGTTAAAAATAAATTGCTTAATATTAAACCATCAATTGGTCATGATAAATTTAAAATTTTGTGTGGACATGTTAATAATATATTAAAAAAATCAGGTCACAATTATTCGAAAGCATTAATCGAAACACCTGCTGTCGCTATTATAATCGCAAAAACTTTAGGTAGACCTATTAAAATACCAAACATAATAACCAAACAAGCAAGAAATATATCTAGTTCAGTGAAACAAGATATGAAAAAAGAATTAATAAAAAATGGAATTGAATCAAAATTAGCTTCTGTTAAAGCTTCCGAAAAAGCAAATAAAATTAAAAAAGAAATTATTAAAACTATGAAAACAGAAATCGCACAAATACCAACAATATTCGCATTAAATGATACTATCAAAACTGCATTGATTAATGCAGGTGTACCTAAAAATATAGCATCAATTAAAGCTGCAAAAAAGACTAAAGAAATTAAAAATAATATTAAAACAATTTCGAAATCAAAAAAAACATTACCAAATAAAATTACTGAAATATCATATCAAAATATTAACGATATGAAAAATACTATTAAACAATCTCTCGTTCAAAACGGAGTTCCAATTAAAACTGCATTATCAGTTGCAGATAAAAAAGCGAAAGAAATAAATAAAAATATTATTACTGTTATCAATACTGAATTAACGACACCTTCAATTAAACCAAAAGCAAATAAAATTAAGGACATAATTAAAACTGCATTTATTTCTGTTGGATTGACAAAACCTATCGCATTATTAAAAGCAAATGAAAAAGAAAAAGATATTAGATCTATTATTGCGACAATTAAAAATGAACTAATTAAACCAAATATTGATAATGAAGTTATTAAAAAAGAATTATCAAATACTGCAAACATAAAAGCAAACGAAATTAAACCAATAATTGTGACTAAATTAATTAAAAATGGATTTTCACCAAAAACTGCATCAATAGAAGCAAACAAAAAAGTTGATATTATTAAAAAAAATATTATCAAATCGATCAATAAGGATATTAACAAAATATTTTCTCCAAAACTACCAACAAGAGAAATTAGTAAAATAGCTAAAACAAAAGCTAATGAAATAAAAAAAACAATCAAGGCAAATTTAATAAAAACAGGTGTTTCTCCAAAAACAGCAGAAATTAAATCAAATATTAAATCACAAGAAATTAAAAATGATATCACATCAAATTTAATTAAAAATGAACAAGAAAAAATAATATCCGCAGCAATTAATAAACCATCTTTATTACAATCATCTAAACCATCTTTATTACAATCATCTAAACCATCTTTATCACCAACACTACCATCAGAAATTGATATAAAAAAATCGATTAATATGATAAATAAAATTAATACAAACAAATTGACTAATCAATTATCTAATATTCCAAAATTCGTTGAAACATCAAATCTAAACCATGATCAAAAAAAAATAATTTTAAATATAATAATTTCAGCTATTAAAACAATTGTCGCACAAATTGGTACTATACCAGAACCATTACATCCGAATTATAAACAATTCGTTAATAAATTAAAAGAATTAATATCAAATGATCATAAAATTATGTGTTTAGTTTCGCAAATTGCAAAAAATAATAAATTTATGGAGCTAATTAAAAATGAAAGATTTAATAATAATCCAAAAGATGAAATATTGGAAGTTATACAAACACAATTATTTGAAATATTTAAAAATGAAGGATTGATTGAACAATATAAGATAATTAAAAAAAAGTGTTGCATATCGAAATATATTATGATGATAATATTGCTGATTATTTTGTCGTATATTGGCTATAAATTTTATAAAAATAAAATGAAAAATTAAGTTAGATATAACAAATTTAATGATTATAAAAATATGTTTTTTATAATTATTAAATCACATTATTTTAATATGGTATTCAAACGATTTTATTAATGAATCAAAATAGTCATTTAATATATTTTTGATTTCATTATCTAAAAATGTGCTAAAATATAATTTTTGTTTTTTTAGATATGTTAATTCTTCCAATAAAGTATTATACAATAATGAATAATCCATACTCCTATAAATTTGCGCAATATTTATTTTAGAACTTGTTATTCTATTTATTGTTGTTATATATTCATTTTTCAATCTTCTGTTATATTTTTTATTATTCATAATATTTTTTGATATTATTTCAATAATCGGCTCCATTTGTTAATAATATTAATAATCAAGATATTTTTTTATTTTTGTTTTATTTATTGCTAGCATTATCAAAACAAATATTAATATTAAAAATAATATACTTGGTGTTTTACTTTTTGGTTTTTCGAAAATTTCTATCAAACGTGCTTGTATAACTTTATATCCATCCGGTATTTTTAATTTTTTCGTAAATCTTTCTGTAAATTTTTCTTTCGTTTCTTTAGATTTTTCATTCTCTTTCAATTTTACATCAGTGTTATTTATTATTGGCTCATTATTTTCAATATTAATTGGTAATATTGCGCTATCAAGATCATATGGTAAAATAATATTCGGATCATAATAATAATAATCATAAAATGGATAATATAAATAAGGTCCCCAATAACCACCATTTGACCCACCCCATCCTGTCCAATTTCCTGATGTTCTTCTGTGATGATTTCTATTATGATGATTAAAAGCTCTGTTAGTGCCTCTTTTATGACCTCCGCTAGTACGACTACCACTTGTATGACTTCCACTACTTGATATCATTCTAAAATCTTCTTTAATGTCAATGGCATTATTTTTGTTTAAATTTTGTTTGCGTTGTACGAAAATTGGTATTGGCTCACTAAATGATGCATATGATGATTGAGATGTTGATCTAGTTTTTAATTTTGAACTGTTTTTATCGATAGAATTATTTGCATCAATATTAGCTATTTTATTATCAGAAATTGGAACAATAAGTGGTATATCAGAAACACGAATATAAGGATCATAATATTGTTGCCATAATGGTTTCCAATATGGAAAACGATAACGTAAATCATGTCGTGTATAATAATATTCTGGATCAAAATACAAATCATTTGGACTCACTCTATACACGACATCATCATAAATATAATTAGTTGGTTTGTTTTTTAATAATTTTTCTTTATTTTGAGGATCAATAACAATTTGTTTATTTGGTTTTAAAATTAATCTATTGTTTAATATATTTTGTTTATTTTTAATTGTTTTAACTGGAATTTTTCCAGTTTGATTATTATCGACTTGTGGTTGAACTAAATTTAATCTATTTTCACTTTGATTTTGATTTATTTTAATATTTGTATTACTCATTACTTATAAAATAATTAAAGATAAAAGTTTATAAAATAATTAAAAATTTATATTTATAAATATAAATTTTATTTACTAATATCTGGATCAACATCTGTAATTAGTGTAAATTCTTTTTCTGTTTCGTTTACGGCAAATTTATATACTATTTCATTTTTATCATAAGTAAATGATTCATTTATATCATCTGAATCAATAACTAATCTTATTTCATCAATTATATCAACAATTTGTGATTTCGTTTTAATTGTTCCATTTAAAAATAATAAAACAGTTTCGTCAATATTATTTTCTGGGAATGAAACTTTAATTGGAACATATATTTCTGCATATTTATAAATATCATGTATATTTACGTTATCTAATATTTCATCAATTCGTTCTCTGTTTTCAGAATCAGTAATATCAATTTCTTCATAATTATCATCAAAATATTTTTCTATTAAATGATTGTTCATTTGTTCAATAATATCGATACTCAAATTTTTAACTAATTCTTCAGGATTAATTGTCGAACCACCAAATCGTATTATTATTTCCTCAAATTTCTTATTAACATTAATTGGATCAATTGATACAATCGTCATTTTATTTTCGTAATTTAAATTACTAATAATATTTTCTAACGAATAATCAGTCCATTTCTTCATTATTTCATTTATCATTTCATTATCTAATAATTTAAATGGAAAATTAACAAAATATGATCGTCTTCTTACATGTGATTTTGAAATATTATCAGAAATTCTTATTATAAATCCATTTGATTCTGATGGATGTTTATTAACTAAATAATTTTGAACTACATTACCAACTTCAAAAATAGGTATATTGTTCATTAGTTATATTTAAATAAGTAAATTTTTATATAACTAATTGCAAAACAAATATTTTGCAATTTTTTATATTTTTCTTGTTTTTATTTTATTATATTTTCTTAACATCATGTCGTATATTATTTTATATTCTGGATTTATAAATGGATATTTATATCTTACAACATCCATTAATTCTTTATTTATGAGTTTATTAATTATTACAATAATATTATCAATAAAATCAGAAGATATAACAACTAACTGTAATGAGCTATTAATTTTGGATAAATTAATATTAAATAATTTGATTAACAATATTGTATTATCATTATTTTTTATTTTATTTTCTGTCTGACTGATAAAATAATAATATCCGCTAAATATTTCAGGTCTAAAAATAGCATATTTACCAAACAAAAATGATAAACAATAAAAAATAGATATTAACAAAGGTGATAATAAACTTAATTCGAATTTGATTATAATATTTTGAGTCAAATTTTCAAATATATTAGTTTTATTTTTTAAATTAAGATAATATTCAAAATCAATATATGTCAAATTTTTAATATTATATTCTTCACATACTGTTTTTATTATTTCTATCTCATCACTTATGATAATATTATCATTATTTCCTACAAACTTAAACTTACGTAATAACTCAATTAATCCAATATGTTTGAAACTTATATCAACTTTTTTTGATAAGTATTTATTTGCATCAAAAAAATGACTCATTTCTTTTTTAATATTTTTATAACTAACATTATCATATCCTTTATCGATATCATATCCGACTAAATTAATTAATTTTAAATAATTATCAAACTTATATATTTTTATATAATCTTCTTCTTTAACATTCTCAAAAAGTATTTCTAACTTATTAGTATTATTTATATGTTCAGAATAATATGATGATAATTTTATTAGTTTGTTATATAAATTAATATTATATTCGTATAACATATCATGTATAATATTACTAGTTTTATCTTCACCAAAAATATTATCAATAAATTTTTTTGTGTTTTGTAATTGATAATAATATGTATCATAATAAATTTTTTTAATTAATATTGTGTTGCTAAAATATGATTTTAAAATATTAATTTTGCTTGTTATTTCTTGAAATTTATGTATTAACATTTCGTTCATATTAACATCAACAATTCTCATGTCGCTTGGTAATAAATTAATTAAAATTTCATCTTTATTTTTATTTTTTTCTTCATATAATTTTGTTATAACATTTATCATAATATTGTTCTTATTAAAATGTTTACAAATTACAAAATATCTATAAGAATAATCTATTTTTGAATGATAAAATGTTACACTATCAAACAACTCAACTAATAATGTAATTAATTGTTTTTGCATTGAATCATCAAATCCAGATAGCAATAATATTAAATCACCATTATTTTCTAACTTATTTATAGCAAATATTATTTGTCCCAATATATATTTTGCATGTATTATTGATGACAATAAACGCATATTAATATTTGATGGTATTTCTTCATAATTTATCATATGTAAGTTTTTATATGTGTCGAAAATTATTAAATCATAATTATTTTGTTGTGTGTTCAAAAAATTGCTAGTGTAAAAATTTTCGACATTTTTAATAATATTACATAAAGGATATTTTTGTGAAAAATTATCAATTAATTTATCATACAAATCATTATTATTTGAGTTCGGATTATATTTTGATGATACAATGTTAATAAAATCACATATAACAGGAGCATCATTAATTTGTAAATAAGCTTCTAAGAATGTTGGTAAAACACCAATTTGCGCAATTTTTTTATAACCATTTAATTTATTTTGATATAAAATATCTGAACTAACGAAAATTCCTCTAAACAATGTATTTTCGTTTAATGGGTTTAGTTTATTAAACAAATATTCTGAATAAATATTATATTTTGATATAGTTGGAAACAGATGAACATAATCGTCGACAAACATTGACAAAATTATTTTTTCTTTATAATTTATAGTTTTGATATCATTAATTTGTATTTTATTTTTACTAACATAATTTTCGTTTGTTAATATCAACTCAATTAAATCATTAATTCGTATGTATTTAAAATCGAATTTTGTTTCTAAATTTTCTGTTCTTAAATTTGATATATCTAATTTTTTAATTATTGCTTTCATTTTTATTATATTATTATTTAATAACATAATAAAAATAAATACTAAATACTAAATTATTTGATAACGCAATATCAAAATCTTAAATATTTTAAAACTAAAAATAGTTCATACATTTTTAATTAATTTTTTATTAATTTTATTTCTGAAATTATAAATTTTTATTTCACTATCTTTTTTAATTTGCGAATATCTTTTTACATTTATTGGTGTACATTTTATAACTCCTTCAGCATCTTCATCTTCACCTGTTGTATCATATTTATAGATGAACATAATTTGTTCTTTAATATTTTCTTTTTGTCCTTCTGATAACATAATTTCTGGTTTATAATTTTTTTTAATTTGTTTTTGATTTTTATTCGCATTAATAACTTGTCCTTGTTCGCTTACATTTAAATTTTTTTCTTGTTCAATTTCTTCTTTTGATTTAATAATTTCTTCGAATGTTCGTTTAGCGAAAATTGACATGTTGCTTAATAGTTCTTCCATTGTCTTTTTTTTATTAACAGAAATAAATGCGCCATTTTCCATAATTAACATATCATCTGATCGTAAATTAGTAATACATATACAATTATTTTGTGGTATATTTTCATTTAAATATATTTTTGATATTAATGTTGGATATATTTGTTTCCCTGAATTTAATATTTCTCTTTTATCATCGATTGTTAATTTAAATAAATCTTCTTCACCAAAATCAACAATATAATTATTATTAATTGTAACATTATTTAACGTATTATTTAGTGTATTGTTAGTCGTATTATTAGTTGTGTTGTTATTTATATTATCTACGTGTTTAATCATTTCTAATTTTTTAGATTTTTCTGATTTTTTTGGTTTACTTGTTTGAATAATATTTTTATATTCTTCATTTATTTGTTTAATTTCGTCAACTTCTTTTTTTGTTTCTTCAAGTTTATTTTTTAATAAAATTATTTCTTCATTATTTTTATTGTTTTCTGTTAGTTTTTTTAACTCTTCTTCATAATTTTTATGTTTATATCTTTTATGTCTTTGTAAAGATGATATATCATTATAGATTTTATAACATATTAAACATGTGTTATTATTATCACACATGGCTACGTCACTGACAATTTTTGTCACTTTTTGTCCATGATTTTTTTCATTTTGTCTATTTTTGTCACTTTTTGTCCTACTGTATTTATTTCGCCGTCACATTCATTTTTGTTTAATGAAAAATCATCATTCTTATTATGATTTTTCTTTTTGTGTTTTGTTAATGATTGTGAATGTTTAAAAATTTTATTACATATTAAACATTTATAACCATTATTCTTAGAATTAATAAAATTTATCGAATTTTCATTCTTTTCGTTATTACATATATCATTTTTGTTATTTACTTCAATATTTTTTGTTATATTAACAAGACTACTTGGCGTAGTCTCGCAGACTACTTCGAGACTACTTGATGTAGTCTTTTCATCTGTTTCATTTTTAATTTTATTATCAAGATCTGTATTTATGATTATTTTTGTTTTACATGGTATTTTACGTTTTAAATGATAAATATAATTAGATTTTTTATTAAACGTCTTAAAACATTTATCGCAAGTATAAATCATTATTAAATTGATTAATATATATAATATTAATTTATATTTTAAATATTAAATAAAAGCTTAAAAAAGCTTAAAAAAGCTTAAAAAAGCTTAAAAAAGCTTAAAAAAGCTTAAAAAAGCTTAAAATTTCAAGGCTTAAAAAATTAAGCTTTTTATTTTTAGCGAGAGAGAGAGCGGGCATTTTTAAAACTTTTTAAAATAGAAAAATGAATTTTAGATATTTTTTTTTAAATTTAAATTATTTTTATTTTTAATTTTAATAAATTTATTAAAAATAAAATAAAAATTATATAAATTAATATTCTAAATTGTAGGTGTTTATCTTAATACAATTTTTTTAACACAATCATATTGGTAAAAAATTGATAAATTAATTCTTTGGTTAATTTTATATATATCATTACTTTATAATATTAATGGAACAACAATTTAATAATCAAGATTGGACTCCTGTTGTTATTAAAAAAAAAGTAAAAAAACAACCAATTCAAATTGATCCTGATTTTAAAAATATTAAAAAATTAGACGAACATGAAGATGGTGGTGAATTTAATAAAATTTCCGAGAATGATAGAAGAAATATAATTACTCTCAGAAGTCAAAAAAAAATAAAACAAGAAACTCTTGCGATGAAACTTAATATCAAAAAAGAAATTATTCGTGATATTGAAAATGGATCTCATTTAGAAAATAAACAATTATATGCTCGTATTATTAAATATCTAAATTCAATTCCAACTCCTCCGAAAAATTAAACTTAAATTATTTTATATTAGTGTGAACGTGACACACGATAAAATTTTGCTCTATTAATAAAATGTGATATATGTTTTTGCGTTTCATTCATGTTACTTACTCCGACAAGTTCTTGTTCTTTAATATTTATGACTTGTTCGTTTGGTGTATTATTTGATTCTTGTGTTCCGTTCGTGTTACTCACTCCAACAAGTCCATAATTTTCGCTAACGCTCAAATTATTCCCTTGTTCACGAACATTCACAACTTGCTTTTGTTTTTGTATATTTGTTGCTAAAATAAAATCTTGTAATTGTTGTTTTTGTGTATTTAATATAGTTATTGAATCTTGTAATTGTTGTTTTTGTACATTTAATGATTTAATTTGATCATTGATCAAATTAACTGATTCTTGAAGTTGTTGTTTATTATTTGATAATATTTTTGTTTGATTGTTTAAAGAAATAACTGTTATTTCTAATTGTTGTTTTTGCACATTTAATGAGATTATATATTCTTCTAATTTTCGTTGTGATTGTTGTGATTCGTTTGTATTATTCATTCCTTCAAGTTCTTTTTTTTTAATATCAATATCAACAATTAACTGATTGTGAATTTGATTTAATTTATTAATTTCTAATTTTGTCGTAACAATTTGTTTCGTTATTTGTCCAGAACTATTAATTATCGGAATATTATTTTCAATTGTTTTGTTTAAAATATTATTATCAACACTATATTCATCATCTGAATCCAATAAGTCAACAATATTTTTATTATTCATATATTATTATATATTATAACACATAAAAAAATAATAACAATCAAATTTATATTATTGGTTTCCATTTTGCAAATTTATTATCAAATTCACAGTCTGTTATTAATTGATCATTCGTTTCAAAATATTTCCTTAATTTGTGACTAAGTTCCATTGTCGGAACGGCACAAACACCGAAACGAGTAATTTTGTCTAATGTAAAAACTTCATAAACATCAACGATTTGTGTTTTTTGTAGTAGTAATTTTTTATTTTTAAAATTAACATCATTTGGTAATCGAACATTATTGACATTTTCGTTAATATCAATATTTTGAAATTTTTTAATATTTTCAAATTCGTTGTCGTTAATATATATAAAATATTTTCCAGTCCTTATTGGAAGAAATAACAGCCCATTTATTTTAAAATCAGAATTACGAATTTTATTATAAATTAGATCTGCCATGTCTGAATATTTATATAATTTAATTATTTTTAGTTCAAAAATATTATTAAACATTGGAGATATTTTTGACAACTCATTATTTAAAAATTCATACTTATCGATTAATTTAAATGATAAATATTTTTTTCCACAAAAATAATACATATCAATAATCAAAAATTGTTTTTGTTCTTTCTTAAATACTATTTTTCCGAATAATATTGTATCATCTAATTCATTTATTAAATTTAGATTAGCTATATTGGTCATATTAATTTTGTACATTTTAATATTTTCAATATCTAAATCTTCTTTCTTAAATTTTAAATCTAAACTATATATCAAATATGTTCCTACAATACCATTTGATAATCGTTTAAATATTAAATAATAATTATATCCTTGAAAATGTGGTGTTACGTGGTATGTTTGTTGTTTTAATTGTTTAGCATGTTCTTCTGTTTTTAAAAAACAATATCTTAATTGATATAAATCCAACTTATTATACACATAGTCAATTAATTCGTGTTTAATATGTGATTCAACATCATCACCAAATTGACGATCTCTTTTATTTTTTTCTAAATGTTGTACACAACATTTTTCGCCTTGTTCGTTTTCATAATTCGGAACTGGTTGTTCACTGTTATATTGTTTATTAGGTTCGTAATAATTATAATTATCATAGTTATTGTGATGGTTATAATGTTTAAAATTATAATTGTTGTTTGTATGTTTTGTTTTTTTTTGATATTGCGACATTGTAAAGATTATTTATTAAATATGATTTAATATTTATATAAACTTAAATTAAACTTAAAATTTATCAATTTTTTATTTCGTTTGTTAAAATATATTAGTCATAATAAATGTTACTTAAACGAGACAAAATAATATTTTTATTCACTATTTTACTATTTTTATTATATTTATTTATTCCTGCGCCAGTAGTTTTAAAATCAGAAAAACATAAAGAAACAAACTGTATGTGTTTCGGTTAAATTAAATATATAATTTAATATTATAAATAGTTATGTTAGAGTCGTTTGATAGATATGATATTTTAGTTTTAATAATTATGTTGATAATATTATTTTTTATTTGGAAATATAATAGGTATGAAAATTTTATTATAATGTGATATTATACACATGCTGATATTAGTAATTTTTATAATATTGCTGATTATATTCATATTAAATATAAAAACACAATCAAAAAAAGAATTATTTAAAAATAATAGATCATATGTTCAAAAATATATTAATGACCCTTCTAATTTAATCAAATATAAATTAAAAAGAGATGAAAATCAACAAATTAATGATGATTTATTTAATTCGATTAATAAAATTGGTATTAACACAATAAATAGTGCTGATACGAACGAACTTATAAATAAAAAACAATGTAATTGTAAATTTTATGTCGAAAAAATAAAACAGTTGCCAAATAAGTCTTATAAATATTATATTCCAAACAATGAACAATATAATTTTAATAATATTAATTTTGGTAAAAAATATATTAAAAAAAATTTACAATCAAATAAACATCAAAATAAATCAATAACCAATAACAATACAACTAACAAAAAATATCAAACATATTATGACGCTTTATTTACATTTAAACCAGCAAAAAAAATACCAAACAAAAATAATCCTGATATAGACCAAACTATTAATAATAATATTAAAGATTATATTGACAAAGGCATTGAAACGACGGAAAATTTAGAAAATAGTGGTATGGTAAATAAAAAAATAGATAAAACTGATATGACAATTAAAGAAATGTACGATAACATTACGAATGATAATAGATTAGAATTACAACAAAATTTAGATGATTTAGAAGAATATGATAATAGAGATGATTATATTATAAATAAAAAATATGGAAGTACAAAATTTGATACATATTCAATATAAAAATTTGAAATTTGATTAACTTAAATAAAAATCAAATATACAAACATAATTAGTATATCAAATGATTGAGAATCAAATATCGAAACCAAAAAAGTCAGAAAATATTAATAACAAAAATAATACCAAAAAATATGTTCCTTTCATTGAAAAATATAGACCAAAAAAAATAGAAGATTTAATACTACCTTCATTAATGCAATATAAAATTATGAGCATGATAGAAAATAAAACACTCCCTAACTTAATTATAACTGGATCTTCAGGAACAGGAAAAACTAGCACGATATTATGTTTAGCAAAAAGAATGTTAGGATCGAATAAAGAATTAATTCTCGAACTTAATGCTTCAAATAATAGGACGTTAGATTTTATTAATACAAAGGTCGCTTATTTTTGTAAAAAAAAACTATCATACGATAACACATGTAAAAAAATAATTATATTTGATGAAGCTGATAACATAACAAAAAAAGCGCAAAATTTATTGGCTAACTTAATGGAAGAATATTCATACAATACTTGTTTTGCGTTTACATGTAATGAATCAAATAAAATTATCGAAGCAATACAAAGCAGATGTACATCATTAAGATATGTATCTGTTTCAGCAGAAAATATAAAAAAAAGATTAGAAACAATTTGTAAAAAAGAAAATATTATTTATTCGGAAGATGGTTTAAATGCATTAATTTTTATATCACAAGGTGATATACGACAAGCTATTAATAATTTAGAATCAACATATCATGGATATGATAAAATTACTGTAGAAAATGTTTATAAACTTTGTTATCATCCTCATCCAAAAATGATTATTGAAATTTTAAAAGAATGTGTCAATATGAATTTAATTTTAGCAACAACATACATTCGTGAACTAAAGGATAGCGGATATTGTGCAAATGATATTTTATTAACAATGTCAAATACTTTAAGAGAAATTAATATTGACGAAGATATTCGAATTAATTTTACTAAAATAATTTCTGAATATTATATTTATGTATCTGATGGTATAGATACAAATTTACAATTATATGCTTGTGTCTCAAAAATGATATTATATATCAAAAACACAACACCAATTTTAAAATAAATTATTTAATATTAATGACTAATTTTAGTATTTCGTTGTTTAATCATCAAACGGATCATCATTTGATTTTTTTGTTTTAACAGTTTCTGTCTTTATTATATCTTCTTTTTCGTCAGAACTGTTTAAAAAAGGATCTTCATTATTTTCTGATTTTTTAATATGTTTGAATGATGGTGTTAAAAATGGTGTTTCTAATAATTTTGTATTATTTAAATTTGTCCCATCTGAAATATCATAAAATTCGCAACTATATTTGTTTGACAAATAATAACCATATCTTGAATTTCCTTGATATGAAAATGGTTTTATTTGATCTATAATATCAACAATTAATGGCGCATAAATATTGCCGCCCCTTAATATTCGACCACATGTTTGAGTTATATCACCTTTTAGAGGTGTTGCCATAATTAATGTATCTAAACTTGATATATCTAAACCTTCTTGAGCCATATCATATGTACCAAGAATAATTTGTTTTTCGCTTGATAACTCTAATTGTACTTTTCTCATACCACCAACATAATAGCCCCACGAGTCTTTCAGCTCTTCAATCTGACTTAATTTATCAGCTAATATTTTAACATGATTAACCTTAACTTGTTTTTTTCCTGTTCCTTCAGAATCAGTTCTTCTTCCTGATAATACAAGTATTTTTCTTCCGTGGTCTTTTTGTAAAATTTCTTTAATAATGTTGATGATAAGATTATTTCTTTCATCAATTTTACATAAATTAGTAATCATTTTTGGAGCTAAAAATGTTTTTGTATAATGATTATATATTGTTTTAAAATTAGGGCTTGAAATATTATAAGAATATAATTTTACTTTGACTTGATTGTTTGGTTCGAACTTTCCCCTATATTTAATATCACCAATAAAATATTTAAATACTTTATCCAAATGATCTTTTCGTTCTGGTGTTGCTGATAGACCTAAATAATAAGGTGCTTGTACTTTTATTAATGATCTCGAAAAAACTTTTGCTCCTAAATGATGACATTCATCATATACAACAAGCGGAAAAGCTTGAAATAACTCTCTGTCATAATCTTTCATTGAAATAGATTGTAACATTGCAACAACAATTTGTTTTCCACTAATATCAATCTTTTCTTGCCTAATCAAACCAACTTCAGCATTTGAGAATTGATTTATTCTATCTTTCCATTGATTAAGCAAAAAAGTTTTATTAACAATAATAAGAGCTCTTAATTTTAATCTAGTAATAAGATTAATAGCTAATACAGTTTTTCCTTTCCCAGGGGGAATTGCAATAATCGCACCTCCATATTCTTTAAGTGTTGTATCTGGTGATTTAATATCATTACAATATTCTGATAAAATAGTACTCATGATTTCTTCTTGATATTCTTTTAAATTCCCACGAAATTGAATATTAGTTTTGTCAAGTTCGTTAAGACCAAATTTTATATTTATCGGCTGACCAAATTTTTCAATGCCATAATATCTCGGTAACACAAATTTATCACCTGATACTGTTTCTAAATATATATTAAATATATCATCTTCCGGTTCTGGACTTATATTTTCATCATTTTCTTCATTTTGTTTACTTTTTTTACTTTTTTTAACTTTTAATTTTTTATAACGTGGATCAATCTCAGGTTCAATTGTCAATTCTTTTTCTATCATTTCGATTTGTTCTTTTGTTAAATCTGATTTATTGATAATGTATCCTTGTTTTGTTAATCTTGATTTTTCTGCAAGCATATGTTAAATAATATATGTATAATCTTATCAAATATCTTCTATATTATTAAATTTCAAAAATTTAATATGTATCTCAATATTATAAATTACTTAAATGAACAACAAAAATGTATTTGTTACAATTATGATAATATTATTAATATTTTATTTATCTTTTATAGCTCCAAATATATTAAAATCAGATATTAAAACATCAAAATATTTTGTGTCTATTTTCGAAAATAAATTAACTATTTTTATCTCTTTGATTATTATTTATTTTTCATGTCATTTTGATATAAAATTATCAATATTCTTATTAATTACATTTATTATTACTTATTATGATGTTAGAAAATATGCAATACAACAAAATATTAAAGATAAAATAAATAATGTTTAATTATGTATAATTTTAATTTTGTGCTGAATGTAAAACAAAATCTAAATTTGGCAAGTATCTTAAATTTATATGTGCTTTTTCGATTAAGTCATATAAGCTGATATTTATAACTTGTTCGATTTGTGGGATTTGATTGACTTGTTCAATTTGATTATTATCCATCTTTTATTAGTAGTACAATATTAATTTAATTGGAACATACAGCCAAAAATAATTGCAATTTTTTTAATAATGTATATAGATCACATTTTTTATTTCTTCTTCTGGCATAAATTTTTGTTTGTTCATGTTGTCCAACTTTGGTTTCTTGAATTTGATTTATTTTTATTATATTTTTATTATATTTTTATAATTTATTTATGAAATTTGACTGATTATTTATTTTTCAATTTTTGTCGATTCATTTAATTTAATAATTGCACATGTATTTATTTGTTAAATAATTTTACGATTATATAATATAGATTATATGAACAAAAAAGGTTATCATTGTATTGGAACAAAATGTTTCGATGATGAAAATAAAATATATGATAAAGAAACAGGCGAAATATATGATAAAAGTTATCAAGAACAATGTATTAATTTTGATATTTATCCGACTATTATACCACATAAACGCCGTGTAATTGCAATTGGTGATATTCATGGTGATATGAATTTAGCAATTAAATTTCTTAAAATTGGTAAATTAATCGAGGAAGTTGATATTGAGAAAATAATAAACAGAAAATCAGTAATTAAGGAATATATTCAAACTTTAGAAATATCAAAAAATAGCACAAAATTAAATAAACAAGAATCTACTAGAACTTCATATGCCGAAATTTCAGATCAAACAAAAAATCAAGCTGAATTAGTATATCGTTATTATAAAATTAATGGCGAATATTATGTTAGAATAGTTCAGGAAGATAATAATGTTTCACCAAATAACAATAGATGGTTTAAATGGACTGGTGGCGAGACGTATGTCGTCCAGTTAGGAGACCAAATAGATCGATGCAGAGAGTTCGAATGGTCAAAATGTACAAACAAAAACACGACAATTGACGATGAAGATTCTGATTTAGAAATTATGTTGTTTTATGATAGTTTAGATAGAATAGCTAAACGAAAGAATGGGCGAGTTTTTTCGTTATTTGGAAATCATGAAATTATGAACATTAAATCAGATTATCGATATGTTTCGTATAAGGGATTAGTTAATTTCTCGCCAAATAAATATGACATTAATATTGGAAGTAGTAATCGGACAAAACAATTTAAAATTATTAAAAAGAAAATTGCATGTACAAGATCAATGATATTAGTAATTGGAGATTATTTATTTGTGCATGGTGGTATTTCAAAAGAATTTGCTTATAAACATAAATTAGTAGATACGAATGCACTTATTCGATCATTTTTATTTGATAAATTAAAAGACAATGAAGAAGTTAGACGTATGATTGAATCATCAAAATATTCTCCATTGTGGTACAGAAAGTTAGCATTAATAACTGAATCTGAATGTGAAAATATTTTCACATCAGTTATTAAAAATTTGAATAATACAAATTTTAAATCAGATATAACAACGGACCCAGTTATTAAAATAAATGGGATGATTATCGCACACACTCCGCAATTTTCAATATTTCAGACGGGAATCACATCAATTTGTAATAACAAATTACATAGAATTGATATTGGAGGATCTAAAGCATTTTCAAACTTTTCATCAAAAGAAGATCCGTTATCGGAAAAAGCGCGTGAACCTCAAATTCTCGAGATCTTAACTAATATTATGACAAAAGAATCAGTTATAAATATACTAAAATAAAATTTATGTTTTAAAATATTCCTCATAATTTTCATCGTTTATAAATTTTGTCCATTTATCATATATATCTTGATTTTTCATTACAAATGATTTTTTTTTATAACATAACATTTGATTTGCCATCCAATTATTTAATTTTTTAGTTTTATTTTTATATTTGGGTCTTTAAAAATAGGACATCATAAACATAAAAAGTTTGATTATATTTTTCAGACAACTTAATTGAAGTATAATATTCGAAAATTTTGGCTAATTGATAATTATTTATTTGTTTTTTATTAAGACCAGAATTTAATAGATCATTAAAACGTTCAGCAATAACATAAGAATAATAAGTATTATTCATATAATTATAAATTATATGAACAATGATGTATAAACTAAAAATTAAAAATACAATTTTTATTATTATGGTTATGCTTATCAAAGATTAAATAAATTAAATTGTTAGAAAGAATATGGTGTTTCATATACATGAACACTACGTACAATATCATCATTCATCCTATTTGCAGTCCAAAATTCTGGATGATAATTTGCATTATTGTCAATATCATGTTTTAATGTCATATAATCGGATGTGTTATAATTTTCGTCATCATCTTCATATAATTCACGTTTTAAAATTTTAATTTGGTCAAATACTTTATCCATCGAACTATAAATTCCATATAACATTGCGTCAGAAAAATCATTGTGACCAATATTAAATAAACAATATACTTCTGTCATATTATTAATTTGTTTTATTTGTATTATTTATATAACACACTATTAACGTTTTTAAATTCAATTTTTTGATATCAAATATTATTGATTAAGCAGATCAAATGATGGTGTATAAATTAATAGAAAGAATATGGCGTATCATATACACAAACACTACGTACAATATCATCATTCATCCTATTTGCAGTCCAAAATTCTGGCTGATAATATGTATGATTGTCAATATCATATTTTAATGTCATATAATCAAATGTGTTATCATCTTCGTCATCTTCATCATCTTCGTCATCTTCGTCATCATCTTCGTCATTTTTGTCATCATCAACTTCAAAAAAATCACGTTTTAAAATTTTAATTTGATCAAATACTTTATCCATAGAACTATATATTCCATATAACATTGCGTCGGAAAAAACATTTTGACCAACAGTGAATAAACAATATACTTCTGTCATTTTATTAATTTGTGTTGTTTATGTTATTAATATGATATATAATAAATGTGATATATAATAAATGTGATATATAATAATTTAATTTTTCAATTTTTTGATATCAAATATTATTGATTAAGCAGATCATATAAATGTTTTGCTATATGATATGCAAATTTACAAGCTACAGCATTACCGATTTGCATAATAATATCTTTTTTTGTTCCTTCAATTATGTAATCATCTGGAAATGTTTGAATCCTTTTTAGTTCAGTAATAGTTAAACGTCTAATTTCATTTTCAGAATATTTAACTAACGCGTCATAACCATCTTTCCAATATCTACTTGGGATTGTGTATGATGGATTTTCTAAATTTAAAAATTGTGCACCAAATCCATTACCATTTTCTTTTGATTTCTTTTTTTTATTGTTTATTCCTAAAATGGCTCGTTCACTTAAATAATATGATTTGTCAATTTGCTCTTTTGGAAATAATACATTTTTGACTGGAATTATATTATTTTTTGTTATTGTTTTTGGTTCGGTTGGTATTATATTTAAATCATGTCTTATACCAATAATAATTATTCGTGTCCTATTTTGTGGAACTTCATAATTACTTGCTGATAGTTTATATAATTTGCAATTATAATTTTTAGATAAATTATCTATAATAATATCAATAACTTTTTCTCCTTTTTCTGTTTTCATCGAAACAATACCAACAACATTTTCAAATACGAATGCTTTAGGTCTAAAAAATTCTAAATATTTAACATATTCCATAAACAGAGAATTACGTGGATCTTTAATATCACGTCTCCCAGCCATCGAGAATCCTTGGCATGGGGGGCCTCCCACAATTACGTCAATATTTTTATTTTGTTTGTTATAAAGTTCATTAAATTTTTCAGGCGATAATTTTGTTAAATCTTCACAAATTGCTTCATGATTATAATTTTTTTTATAACTTTTAATCGCTTTATCCCAAATATCAATACCTGCAATAATATTATATCCTGCATCGTGAAATCCTTTAGACATGCCACCGCATCCACAGAATAAATCTAAAACATTTAATGGTAAATTTTTATTTATTTCTAAATTATTATCTATTGTTGCTTTTATAATTTCTTCTTGAATAATTTCATCTACTCGACTGTTTGTATTTATTATTTCATTTTGATTAATTATTTTAAATTCATCGACTATTTTATTTATTACATCATTTTGATTGTTTATTTTAACTTCAGTAATATTAAGTAGGTCTGATTGTTTTAATTGTTGAAAATTAAGAATATTTGTGGATTCACATGGTTTTTTTTTATTCATATGTATAGTTAGACGTGATTTTTGTAAAAATTCTTTACCACATTTTTCACAAAAATATTTGGTCATTATAATAATATAAACGTATTAATATTTATATTGTTAGAATTTGAATTAATCAATTTTTTATTTATTAACTTCTGCAATTTAAGATTGCAGAAGTTAATAAATAAAAAAATGTCATAATGAAATGGTTTCAATTTTTTGTCATATTTGAATCAAAAAATTGATTATTTTTGATTATGTATAATGCACATAAAAAATTAAAATATACCATAATGGAAAATCAAATACAAAACACAAAACAGCAAATTATTGATATATTTGTAAAAAATGTTAAAGGAAAACCAATTATTGTAAATAAACAACACTGTGGTGGTGAAGGTCATTGGTTAGAAAAAAAGATGGGAATTAAACCAAATAACAAAAATGAACCAGATCTATTAGGTTATGAAATGAAAAAATTTTCTAAAAAAATAACATTTGGCGATTTTAGCGCGACAGAATATTTATTTTCAAAAGAAAAATCAAATATTAATAGCACTAACAATTGGAATAATCAAACAAATGAAATAACAAGAAATCAATTTATACATTATTTTGGCACACCAAAGGCACAAAAAGGAAATAGATATTCGTGGTCTGGCGCATGTGTACCAACATATAATGTTTGGAATAATTGTGGTCAGATGTTAACTATATCAGAAAATAATGATATATGCATATACTATTCATATGAAAAAGATGAACGTGAAACTAAAAACACGTTACCAGAATTCTTAAAAAATAATAATATTTTAATAGTTATTTGGAAACGAGAAAAAATGGAACAACATATAAATAAAAAATTTAATAAAAATGGATTATTTATTTGTGAAAAAATAAATAATAAATATGAAAAAATTCATTTTGGTAAACCTTTCAATTTCGAATATTTTATAAATAATATTAAAAATAAAAATATAATTTTCGATAGTGGTCTTTATGAGGGTAATAATAGAAATTATTCACAATTTAGAAGTACAACAAGCAATTTTTGGAACTTACTTGTTGATGAAATTATTTGAAATTATTTAAACATTTATTTCTTAGCTTTTAATTTTTCATATTCTGCAGTCAATTTTGATTTATTGTCATCAAAATATTTCATTGATTTCTTAGTAATATCCTGAACCGTCGCATTTGGATTTGATTTCATAACTTCATCTCTAACTTGTTTGGCTAATCTAAACAACATCGGCGAATGTCCTAATGATGCAGCAAGATGTTTAACTAATTTTTGGAATTCTTGAAGCTTCTCTGGTAGTGCTCTTTTTGAACCTCTTTTTTTAGACGATTTCTTTGATGATTTCTTAGACGATTTCTTAGATGATTTTTTACCACCAACTAAAGATGGACGTTTTGAACCTTTTTTAGAACCTTTTTTAGAACTTTTTTTAGATGCTTTTCTGGATGCTTTTTTAGATGCTTTTTTAGATGCTTTCTTTGAAGTTTTTTTAGATTTTTTACGTCCACCCATCATATCTTCATCTAATTCATTTTCATTTAAATTAATTGAATCAGATAATGCATTAATTGAAGTTTTACGAGAAGATTTTTTAGAACCTTTTTTCTTTGAAGTTTTCTTTTTTCTTCCACCCATCATTTCGACCGAAGGAATAATATGTGAACGTTTAGAACCTTTTTTAGAACCTTTTTTAGATCCTTTTTTAGAACCTTTTTTAGATCCTTTTTTAGAACCTTTTTTAGATCCTTTTTTCTTTTTTCCACCAGCATCTTGTTCGAATAAACTAGATCTAGCTTTTTCAAGAGCACTAGTTAAATTTGCAGATAAAGTCTCAGCTTCGGAGGAATCAGTATCGATAATGTTAGATTGTTTAACACGATTACAACCACAAGACATGACTAATTATATATTAGTATATTATATATTTTTTATTTTACCTTAATAAAAAATTGATATATAAATAACTAAATATATTATATTATAAATAACTTAAATTTATAATATAATGGGAGTCCCCGGCTTTGTAGCATGGTTATATAGTAATTATAAGAATTCAAATTTCATTTTTAAACAATTATTTAAAAATATTAATTATGACATTAACAATCAAAATTTTGAACAAGTTAATTTAAATGATAATTATAGAGTTGATTCAGTCCAACATTTAATGATTGATACTAATTGTTTAATCCATCCTCAATCTAAAATAGTATGTCAAGAAAATCCTAATCTTGTCGAAACAAATTTAGAGCTATTGGAGAATAAAATTATTAAACAAGTGATCAACTATATCGAAATATTAATATCACAAACAAAACCAACAGAATCTATTTATATAGCAATTGATGGTGTTGCACCAATGGCTAAAATTAAACATCAACGATTAAGAAGATTTAAAGCAATTTATGATAAAGAAATGATGAAATATTTAGCAAAAAAATACAAAAAAAATTATATCAAGGAATGGAATAATTCAGCAATAACTCCAGGAACAATTTTTATGGATAAGTTAATGAAAGAAATAATTGCGTGGATTAAAAGAACAAAATTTGATTGTAAAGTAATATTTTCATCGTCATATACCCCAGGCGAAGGAGAACATAAATTACTTCAGTATTTAAAAAAATTAAATCTTAAACAAAATGATGTTAGTGTTATTTATGGATTAGATGCTGATTTATTATTTTTATCATTAGCATCAGGAAAAAATAATATATATTTAATGAGAGAAACTCAACAAATGGAAATAGAAAAATCACATCAAATTGAAGATGGATTTAGTTATTTATCAATTAATATATTAAAAGATGTGATTGAAAAAGTGATGGTCGAAAGATTAAGATTTGAGAAATTAGATAGGAATAGGTTGATAAATGATTTTGTATTTTTATGTTATTTTTGTGGTAATGATTTTATACCATTTATACCGTCATTAAATATTAAACCACATAATAGGGGTATACCAAATGGTATTGATATGATTATAAATACATATACTGATGCTATGAAAAATATTAATAAAAATAAAACAAATATTGAATATTTATTAGATATATCGGATTTTGTACATTTGAATTATAATTTATTTTTGAATATTTTGAACACATTAGCAGACCAAGAGACAGCATATTATACAGATTTTTATAATTTAAAAAGATTTTTTAAAAAAGATTTATCAGAAGATCCATATGAAATTGAAATATTTAATTATCAAGATAACATAATAACTAATTATTATGATCCAATTAAATTAGGTAATCCAAAATTATCACTAAAAGAATGGAAACGTAAATATTACAAACATTATTTTGGTATTGATATTGTAGGAACTTATCCAAAAGATAAATCATTAACGAACGTACTTGATGGATATTTAAAAGGATTAATTTGGACATCAAATTATTATTATGATAAATGTAAAGATTATGAATGGTTTTATCAATATCATCATGGACCATTTATATCTGACTTAAGGGACTATATTAAGGAAAAAAAAGAGCGTTTAGAATATTTCGAAAATTTATATAAAGGTCCAAATGTATGGTTCTATGGTCAAATTAAACCATTACAACAATTATTATTCGTTTTACCACGCGAAAGTGGTTATTTATTACCATCACAATATAGACAATTGATGTATAGTGAGTCATTGAGATGTTATTTTTATGATAAAATATTTGATATGCCAATTGATTATTTATATAAAAATTCGTCGTGGCAAAATATTCCGATGATTGATATTATGCCTATAAATTTAATTTTACATATGACACAAAAAATTATACTAAACGAAGAAGCTGAACGAAATAAAAATTATGACGAAGAATATGTAAAAATATAAAAATCATAATAAAATAAATTATATAGATATATGTATATAAAATGCACATAGTACAATATATTTTAATTTATATAATATTTGGTTTTATAGGTTACTTATTTGAGTTATGTGTTTCGGATAAAAAAAATATAAAACATAAATTAAAAGGAGATACAATAATTAAAAAAATTTTAAAATGGAACATACCATTTATTAACATATACGGTATTGGTGTTGTTTTATTACTTTTGATAAATAAATATATTAATATTCAAAATATATATGTGCTTTCGATAATATCTGGTTTAATATTAACGTATTTGGAATGCTTATCTGGATACATATCATTAGTAATTAATAAAAGACATACATGGAACTATAAAAATCAATTACTACCATGTTGTGATAATTATATATCATTAGATGTTGGTTTATTTTGGATGTTATGTAGTTTTGTGTTTCATTTTATAATAAGAAAAATAAATATAAGTGTATAAAACTTAAACAATATTTTTTCTTATCCATATAATAATTGATTATAATATGGATAGTAAATTTATGAATCTTAAAAAAGAGTATAAAGATTTTATCAAACTAACTGGTAATAAAATTCGTGAACTTAATATTAACAATGAACTAACAAAAAAAAAATGTACACAAATTAATGAGTTATTTGAAAATATTTCACATGATATTGAACAATCTGACAATATTAATATTAATTATCTTAATCATATAATATTAAATTATAGTAGAGAAAATGAAGATGTCGAAATATTAAAAAAATTTATAAAAATAAAAAATTATTATTTAATTAAAAATATTTTATCATCTCAACAATGGGAACCATTTATTGAAAAATTATATGACAAAATAATTATTAATGATTTAAAAATTGATAAAGAAAAAATGGAGCACCGCGAACAATCTCGAGTTATTAAAGCGAACAATGTGAGCGAACACAAGAATGAACTTAAATTAAATAAAAAAAAATATAAACATTTTGTCGCGAAAGGTGTGTATAGGTTACTATTGTCGACATTAGATAAATTTAAAGGTTGTTGGGAAATTGCCGAATTTAAAGATGATAAATTAAAAAAATTAGAAATTGTTGAGCCTGAACATTTCGAATTTATTAAGGAATATATAATTAAAAAAACATTAAAATAACTAATTTAATGAACATAAATTTAAGATAATTATATAACATTTCTTTTAAGTGAAAAGAAAATCGATGTAATACCAAAAGAATATTTAAATTTTCATAATATGTTAACAAATAATAACGATAAATTTTTACATATTAAATGTGCAACTGTTGGTCGCACATTTAATGCAAAATTTGTAAATAAAAAAAACGACATTATGTGATTGTTATAAAATATAAATTGTTATAAAGTAAATAAACACACAATTAAAATATATTAAATAATATTAAAATAACTAATTTAAGGAGTTATTAGTTAAAAATTAATTATATAATTAATTAATAATATATATAACAATCACATTCAATGAATAAAATCAATAAAACAGAAAATATTCTGAAAAATAATCAAAATCAAAATGAAGTTGTTAATAATAAAACTTCACCAAATAAACTTACTGATCTCGTTGAACTTAAAAATAATAAATTTGATGATATTACAGAACGTGTTAAATATATAAAAGTACTTTTAGGAGAAAATAAACTTGACCCAATAATTAAATATGATACTTGTGATACGGAACAAGTTGAAAATAGAACTAATGGATATGATATAAGAAATATAATGACAAAAGAATATTTAGATTTTCATAAAATGATAACAAATATTGGTGGTAAACTTTTATATATTAAAAGTGGTACAACTGGTCATACATTTAAAGGTATTATATACGATGAAGATGGTATTACTGAATTATCTCATTATGCAGTTAAAGTTGTTGCTTATCCAATTCGCGAAAGTTATGGAAATATAAATGATATTAAAAGACCAGAAAATGCAGAAATTATGATGTTGAGAGTTTTATCATATTTTGTTGTCAATAAACAGACACCACATATAGTGCTTCCAATAACAACATTTAATACAAGTATTAAACCATTTATTGCGATAGCAAAGAATAAAATAGTCGAAAATAAAAAATATGATCAATTTATTAAAAGACATAAACAATCAGAATATCATGATGAAGTGAGTATATTAATATCGGAATGGGCGAATGGTGGTGATTTATTAGATTATATTAAAAATAATTATAAGACAATGAAATTAAGGGATTGGAGAGTAATATTTTTTCAAATAATATCTGTATTATGTGTTATACAAAATAAATACCCAGGGTTCAGACATAATGATTTGAAAGCAAATAATATTTTGGTTCAAAAAATCGATTCACGTAAAAAGTGTAATTGTTTTTTTTATAAAATTACCATTGATGGAATACAACGTAACTATATTGTTCCAAATATTGGCATACAAATTAAATTATGGGATTTTGATTTTGCTTGTATTCCTGATGTTGTCGAAAATTCGAAAGTTAATTCTGAATGGACAGAAAAAATAAATGTTAGACCAAAACAAAATAGATATTATGACTTACATTATTTTTTTAACACATTAACTAAAAAAGGTTTTTTTCCTGAATTTTGGGATGCGAAAGAAATTCATCATTCAGTCAAACAATTTGTAAAAGATATTGTACCAGAACAATATAGCAAATTTGAAAAAGAAGGTAAACAAAATGTGACTGATCGCGGAAGAATTTTAATTGATGATGAATTTATTATCCCAGCAAAAATTTTGACTGAACATGTGTTTTTCCATAAAATGAGAGAACCAGAACAAAAAACAATCACACAATCAAATATTAATACTTAAAAATTTGTTATAATTATTTAATCACAACAAATTTTTTATGATGAATTTATTTCTAATATATATTTTGATAAAATAAAAGATATAATGGAACCAAATACGAATATTGTCGGTAAACATATAACATCAGAAATATCTGATATACCGTTGGTAAGCATATTTTTAAAATATGACCAAGATTTGAAATTTTTTTCATTATCGCATAATATTGTTGGTTTTTGTAATATAATTATCATTACGAATATTATATAAATCGTCACGCTATATATTAATATTTTTTTCATTATATTATTATTTAAGATTTAATTTTAATTATTATTTTTTCTTATTTTGACATCATGTGATTGTTATAAATTAAGATGAATATTTATTTTTTTTAACCCCATATCTACCAGCCAAAAATCCCATATTTTCAGACCCAACAACAATTAATTTTGATAAATAAGCTTTAAAATCTATTTTTTTATTTTTAACAAAAAATTCATCTTCCGGTAAAGTTTTGTAATGTTTTTCAAATATAAATTCTGGTTGGATATATATAATATCATATTCTGGTTTAACTGTTTTTCCTAATTTTTCTGAGTCAGCATAATACATTCTTATTTTCATATCAAAATTTATTTTACTTTGCTGGTCTGTTTCTTCGTGTAATTCATTTATAGTTTTATCAAGTTCTACTTTAATTAATGGGTCAGCAAATTTATTTATCAAATTAATTACGGTATCCGCAAGTGTTTTTATATTATTTTTGTCTGGAGATTTAATATCAATTGGTCTTTCAGCATAATTATATATTATTGGCGCTTGTCCTTGATTTGTATATATTTCTACTTTCCTAAGAATATTTCTTAACAGTGATAGCTTGGGACTTGAAATACTATTAAGATAATCAAAATAATTATCTTCTAATGGTGAGCTAATTGGATAATATATAGGTAAGCTTTTACTTGAATAATTTAAATTTGGTCTATGGTAAGTATTTGTATCTTTGTTACCAATAAATGGTTGGTCGCGCCAATTTTCACGAATATTTTTATTTTTTATATTAAATCTCATTTTGATTTTATTAATAATGTCATCATATTTTATTCTATTTACAATTAAATATAAAATAACAAATATTAAAATAATAATTACAATTCTTATTATCATCTGTGTTGTTAATATAATTTATTAACATATTTTTAATTTTATTGTAATAAAAAATATAGTCTCAATTTTAATAAACTATTCATAACAATTATATGCGTATTTTTGTTATAAAATATAACGATCAACAAATATCAAACTATATTGTAAAAAATATTTAAATATATAAACTAAACTTAAATATTTTTAATATTTTTAATACTCTCCTGACGATCTGTCTAATAATTGTACTTCTTCATCACCAAAATCTTCATTAATTTCGTCTTGATCTGCATCAATAGCATCCCAACTTTCCTTTTCAATATCTTGTTGTTCTTTAAGTTTTTCGAGTTCTTCTTCGGATAATTTAGAAATATCTGTTTCGTCGTGAATTTCAGAAACTTCTGATTTAGTTGAAATATAACGATAAAATTTTTTGACATTAATATCAAAGTAAGCATTTTCGATATTTGTTAAGTTTCTGAAAATTTGGAAAATAATATTTATTAAAAGATACGCGATACTTATTTTTGTATAATTTTCTGTATTTATATCTAACAACATTGTTGACTGTTCGATAATATAATATAAAATAATATCAACATTTGACATATATTTTAATAAATTTTCTGATTGGACGTAATTATTTTTATTTGGTAATTGAATAATTTTTGTATTACTTGCGTCAATATTTTTATAATATAAATTACTATTAATTATATTCCAATCAACAAAAATACGGGTGCTATTATTATCATATGTGTTAATATCTTTAATTTTTGTTTGATAATATTTAGCTATCGGATTAAGTGTTGATCCTGAATAATTATTTTTGATTTGATATATTATTTGTTGAATATCAGATAATGCATTTTTTAAATTTTGTAATCGTATTCTTAAAATATTATTTACGAATTGGTTAATATCTTTAATTTTTGGATCTATCTTATTGTGTAAATAATTAAAACCTAATAATCTTAATTGATTTAATAACGAATAATGTATTTTTAAATAACAATCTGTGTTGTGTACTTTAATAAAATTTTTTGAATTTTCTTTATAACCGATTAAATATTTTTCTATTGCAGAATAATACATTGTTACTTGATTATCATTATCATCATAATAGTATATATCTTGATTAAATATTTTGTCATCTTTTTTAAATTTTATTTTATTATCTTTTTCTAATATGATAATAGGTGATTTTTTGTTTCCTCTATAATCATGATCAATCACATAAGCATTATTATTCAAATAAAAATTATTGTTGTTAATATTAATATCTTTTCCAATTAATGATTCTAACTTATCAATAAATAATTTTATAACATCAGATATTTCACCATTAAATTGTTTTTTTAGTTTGTCAACATATTCTTTATTTTTAAGATTGTAAGTATTAATTTTTTCTAATTTATGTTCTATTTTTTTTGCAATTTTATTAGTATTATTAAGTCTTACATTTTTTGTTTCTTCATATATTTTTTTAAGTTCAGATAAGCTTAATTTTTTAGATTCTTCAATTGTTATTGGAACATTACGTTTAATACCATCAGATCCATATAAAATTGCTGTTTTATATAACATATCTAAATACAAATCATTTGATACTTTTTTAATATTTTCTTCCCCAATTAACTGCTCTTTCGTCAAATCTTTTATTTTTTCTTTTACTATTTTTATATTTGGATACGATGTTATTTTATGTTTTATACCCAACATTGATGACATCATATATTTTCCATCCGTAACATAATCTACAACAGGAACTAATTCGACTGATTTTATATTATATTTAAGTTTTTTCTCAGAAGTAATTATTACTTTCTTTTTATTTAAAGAATCTAATTTATTGATAACATCTTTTGAAGCATCATTATCATATACAGAATTTAATTTATTAAAAAATTTAACAGCAAACATGTTGTAAAGATAATGTTTGTTTTCTTTGCTATTAACTTCTAATATACTATTTATGGCATCAACAAAAGTATGGATAATGATACGTTGAATTTGTGGATTAATATTATTTGGTTTGTAAGGAATATTTTCAGCAAACCACATGTCGTATTTAGAAAAAATTCCGCTCAAATAATAAATTACGTAACATAACATTTTATAATTTTTGATTGGTGCAATATCATTTTTATTAGATATACGAATATATAAGTTATCGAATAGGTTAAATCCGAATTTAGTGAATAAAAAATAATTAACTAATTTATCAAATGAAAAATATAAAATTTGTGACAAATTTATTTCTAATATTATTGCAATCAACATATAAGTTAAAATATTGTTGATTTTAAATAACTTAAATTTATCTGTTTCTTTTGATGAATATGTGAATATTTCATTCTCAAGTTTAAACAAAAAAAAGTTAGTCATTGAACAACCATAATTTTTAATAGATTTTTCGACACGTTCTTTTCTTATATTTGTTTCTTTAGAATATAATGTTTTATACTGAACATCAACCATATCAATAATATTTTTAATCATTTCTTGTCTCCTAAGTTTTGTTTGTTGTATTGATCCAACAAAATATGATATGTTAGCCCCATAACATATTTTTTCAATCATTTTATCCATATTTTTAATTGACTTATTATATTTGACATATTCCGGTATAGTTTCAAGCTCATTTTCTAAACCATACGAAATTGCTATGCTATCTGAACCAGGATAAATTTCTGTTGTATATTTACTTAAATCTAATAATTGATAACAACTTTTACATACAAAATTATTATCTTTATTTTCTGTCACATATTTTTTAATAAAACTAAATAATTCTTGATTAAATCTATTCGGATCTGATCGTTTAAAGTTATTAATTTTATTCCATGTTATAACATGTTGACATACGTATCCTTCATACATATCAATTTCATCAGTCTCATCAGTTAATAATTCTGCTTTAGATATGCGTATTATGTGTAATGCAATTTTTTCTAATATAATTCTAGGTAATTTAATAATTTTTCCTATCCCAGGAATTTTATCTTCATTATTATCATATGTATTAGTATCTGTTTCTATTTTCAAATAATATATTAATTTCATTAATTCTGCATATTGTTGCGATTGTCTTGGAATTAAAACTGTTTTTGACTCAATAAAATGTAATATATTTTTCGCTGTATCAATATCTAATGTTTTGAATGAATTTATTTGATTAACTGTTATATTGTATGTCACATTAACCATCTCGTCATATATTTTTCCTAACAATAATTTAATATAATCATCTTTTGGTAATTGATTGATATTATCAAATAAATCAATATGTATGATATCTTTTTTTTTATTAAATAACCAATACAACATTTTCGAATAACGCTTATCTTCCAAAAATAATTTTTTTAATTTTTTTAACGTAACTTCAAAACCATTTTTATGTAATTGGTTCATATTCATTGTATCTTTAATTAAATGGCATGGTATAATTGTTTGATTATATCTGTCAATATCATTTGTATTAATCAAATTAAATCTTGGAATCGCAACACCAACAATATTCACTTTCATTGTATTATTTATCACTCTATATTGTATCTCCGTGTTATTGATATTTGGAAATTTAGGATCATCTTTGAATTCAAAATTACAATATCTAATAGCATCAATAGTTGAATCTGGCGAAAAACTAAAACTATCTTTGTTTGTAAATTTAAATTCGATATATGGATAAGTTCTAATATTTTTTAAATCTTCATAAAATTCGTTTGATTCTGTTACAGATTTTCCTTGTAATTCTAATTTTCTTAATATGTTTATTTCTTCGATATCATTAATTATAATTGCTTTGCGATACATTAAAGGTTGATAAAAATAATGTTCAATTTCTGTTTTTGCTGATGGATCGGCTAGAATTTTTGGTGAATAATAATCTTTAATTCTATTAATTCTGGTAACAATATATCTAATTTTTGTTTCACCTTTTTTTGTAATTTTTTCTTTGGGATCAATTTTCGAACCACTTGTTTTTTCAAACATTTCTAAATCTTTATGATATCTTAAAAATTCATCAGTAATTGGTATTAATATTTTTTTTTTAAATAATAAATTTATTTTCGATTCAACAGAATAATCTTGTTTAAATCTTGTCATTTCATATTCATTTATCATATGATAAACTTCTTCTGATAATCCTTTTTTTACTTCATCAATATTAAACAAATTTTCGATTGTCGAATAATCGATTGTGTCAAATTTTGAATCAACTATTTCAATATATTTTGATTCCGCATTTGCAAATTCTTCATTTTCTAATATTTTAAATATTAAAACCTTGTCTTCTTTAATATATATTTCCTTAAATATTATTATTTTTAATATATTATGAACAATATCTTCTTCATTTTTTGATATATTTAATATAACTTGCTTATCAAGTAATTTTATCGAATTAACAACATTTTTATATTTATTAATAAAAGTTTTATCTTCTTTTTCTTGACTTTCGATACCTATTTTAGATATATTATTTAAAACGATTTGATAATCTTTTATATAGCTATAATAAATACTATATTGCGTCAAATATTTATTTTTGAAAATATTATTATGATATTTATTACTCAAATTATTAATCAGATTAATGATTTTATTTAAATCTAATATTGTTCCAAGATAAAAAAATAAATATAATAGCGAATAATTATTTAATAGTTCAATTATGTTTTCATATTCGTTATGGTTTGTTATTATTTCATTAATCTTAAATGATAATACTTTCGCGTTAACGATATCATTCACTTTTTTAACTATCGTGTCAAATTTATCCAAAATAAAATTTGTCGAAAAAATATTTTTTTTTAATTGTTTATCGCCAATTATATCTAAATAGAATGTGTCTATTATATTATCGACGCATTCATCTATATTATTAATATATGTATATTGTGATGACATTCTCAATTATAATATAATATATAGATTATTTTTATTAGCTTTCAAATTTATCAAAAAAATTAATATTGGTGTGTTAAGAAAATTAGCATTAATGAAACAAATATTAAATAAACTATTTATTATTATTAACTAAACACGAACAATATATTGTA